>Ga0208774_1000286_pt1 | contig 10000 bp, 9 predicted proteins | sample SF_Rice_5C_80N_4_FD_185620 | JGI IMG/M metagenome (GOLD analysis project Ga0208774, IMG submission 185620) | Rice paddy soil microbial communities from Twitchell Island, California, USA - SF_Rice_5C_80N_405 (SPAdes) (version 2) | ecosystem: Environmental > Terrestrial > Soil > Paddy field/soil ... | reverse complement strand
GGTCCCCTACCCGCCGGACATGCGCGCGGAAGCGGCGTTTCGCAAGGCGGTCATTCTGGTCGACAAGAACTCGGCTGAGGCGGCCACGGCGGTGGCTGCGGCGGCCGCGCGCTGCGGCACGTCGTGCCGATTTGCGGCCGGCCTCAACAACCTGCGCGCCCGCATGGCGTTGAGGAAGGGCGATTTCCCGGCCGCGCTGGCGGCGGCAAAAGCGGCGGAAGGCGCTGCCGGGAACGACAAGCAGGAACTGGCCAACGCGCGGCGCAACAGGGCGGCGGCGGAAGCGGGGCAGGGGCGGCGGGAGAACGCGCTCGCAGACTATCTCGCAGCGCTGGCGCTGGACAAGGAGTTGGCCCAGCCCAGCCATATCGCCGAAGACCTGGCGGGTGTTTCCGGCGTGCTGAAGCGGCTCGGGCGCAATGCGGAGTCGGCCGCGTATGCGCGACGCGCCGCCGCCGTGCGCGACGCCATCACTCCGCGGCAATGAGCCGCGCGGCCTGTCCCCGAAACAATGCGCGCGTGGCCGCGGCCACCATCCGTCGCGCATAGCAGGCCGGGCGCGTCTGGGTGAGAGCGCCTGGGCGGCGAGAGGTTACAGCCCGAATCCGTGACTTGGCACTCGCTTGCGAGGGTGGTGCGAGGCGACGTCATGCCGGTCCATTGGCATCAAATTATCCATTCAAAATCTATCGTGGATCACGCGGGACTTGCGCCGATCTGGCAGTGGTGCGGCAGATGCCGCGCTTGTGCGGGCGGAAGGTGGAAAAGGCGCGGGAAAGAGAGAAAGTTCAGAAAGTGAATTGGGATTCCCACGTGGGCGGGAATCCCAATCGCATGGCACGACGTTTATTTCTTATGGAGTTTGATGTTGTCCAGCAGGATAACAATGCCCGGAATTGCAAGAGCCATAAGCACGTAAAGCGCCATCAAGATCGTTTGATTGTACTCGTATTGTGACACCATGGTTAATTACTCCCAATAACGTTGGTAATGCATCGACAAGAAGATAGCAGTCACTGCCGGTCGCGGAATGCCCGAAATCAGGATGACCTGCGGTACCCGCTGGGAAAAGTATACGGGAGTTGCGGCGAAATAACCACAAATAATTAGTGGGTAATCTTTACTAAAATGGTCAATAATTGACCGTCTCATGCGCAGGGTATGCTGTTCCGTGCGGCAATCAGCGGAACGCGTGGGGAGATCGAAAAAAACGCCCCGCCAGGATACTGGCGGGGCGTTTTGCAGCACTTCCCTGTCTTGCGTTCATCCGCGTACGGAGAACGCAAAACGAAGACAGTTTGATTACTTGGCCTTGTCCGCGGCAGGAGCGGCAGCGGGGGCAGCAGCCGGAGCTGCTGCCGGCGCAGATGCAGATGCGGCGGCCGGGGCGGATGCTGCGGGTGCGGCGGGAGCCGGCGCCGCGGCGGGCGCGGGGGCAGAAGTCTGTTCAGCCGCCTTTTCGCCGCAGGCGGAAAGGGAAAGAATGGCCAGCAGGGAGGCTGCTACAGCAGTGTATTTCATGATCGGCAAGTCCTATAAGTATATTTTGATTAAATAGCAGAAACCAACTGTTGTTCGGGTGTATCGGTGTTGCCGCCGCTCGTCAAGGCTTTTCGCCTTCACAAGGGGCGGGGCATTCTATAGCGTATTCTGGGAAAAAGCCAATTCGTCGCGGCGCGTCAATTGCATCCATCCAACACCGCGGGCGCTGCTCCGGGAAGCCCGCCGTCAGAGCGGTATTGCGGGTGATGGGGCTGAGAATTGCGGCTGATCCGGGCGCGCTTGTCAGCCGGCCTGGCGGATCACAATCCGGTTGTCGTTGCGGACACGCCGGGCCGGGAAGCGGCCCACATTTCCGCAAACTGGGAATGCAGGGCGCGTGCGCCGTGAGGATCGTTGATGGCGAAAATGCCGCGCGTGTCGTCGAAATGGAAGCGGCGTACATAGTGCGCGTCATCGGCCACCGCAAATGGTTCGGAAATGTTCATCATGTGCGGCGGCGTGCGGTAGATTTGCATGCTGTGCGAGAACTGGCGCAACAGCATGCCCATGCGCGGGCAATCGCGGGCGAGGTAGCGCGTGTCGTGCGCGAGCAGGTAGAGCCGGTTGATGGAGCTGGCGAGGAGGAAGCGGCGCAAGGCGTCATAGCGCGCTTCGGAATTGAAGCCGAGTCCGTCGAAATCCTTTTCGAAGATCGACAGGGTGCGTCCGGCCATCGTGCACAGTGAATCAAGGGCCCTGATATAGTCGTCTACGCCATTAAGTTCGGTGTGCTGCAGTTCCGTATCCATGGGTCAATTTTTTTTCCTGCTGCGTCCGGGTCTAATATAGCCGGCCAGATAGCATTGGTAAAGCACTTCCAGCGCGGCGGACGACGGCGCGGCGCGCGCCGGCAACATCCGGTTGTCCGCCAGTTCGCGCAGTTCGCGGTATGCCGCAGGCCTCACCGCGTGCGCGGTGCCGTTGATGAATACCAGGTTGTTCCAGCACAGCATCTGCGTTTTCAGGTCCAGTTCGACACCGTTGGTGGACACGCTCTCGTCAAAGCGCTGGCGGGAAAGGGCGCGCCCGGGGGGCGTGAAGAAGATGTGCGGCTTGGGCTCCGAAAGATAGCTGCCGAGAAATCCGCCGACGTCCTGTGCATTCCACTGGATGCGGCCGATTGCGTCGCCGACCTGCTGCAGCATGTCGGCGCCGAGTTCAGAGGGATGGCGTTGAGTCCGGAGGCCGGGGTCCGCATACATGCCGTCTATGCAAATCCTGTCCTGCAGGTATACCAGAAATTGCTCCGCCAGCTCCTGGTAGGAGGGCGTGCGAAAGCCGATCGAATACGTCATGCAGTCGTCTTCGGCTATGCCGTTATGCGCGCAGTGCGGCGGCAGGTAGAGCATGTCGCCGGGCGCCAGCACCCATTCCTGCTCCGCCCTGAAATCCTTGAGGATGCGCAGCGGCGCACCCTCGATCAGCGTGCGGTCGGCTTGGGTCGAGATCTGCCAGCGGCGGTGTCCCGTGCCTTGCAGCAGGAACACATCGTAGGAATCGAAGTGCGGGCCGACGCCCCCGCCGCGCGGCGCATAGCTGACCATCAGATCGTCCAGTCGTGCGTGCGGAACGAAGGTGAACTGCTTGAGCAGTTCCGCGGCTTGGGGCAGGTAGTGGTTCACCCCTTGCACCAGCACGGTCCATTTCATCTTCTCCATGCCGGAAAAATCATCGGGTTCAAAAGGGGCGTGGTAGAGGTCCCATCTGTTGCGACGGTGCACGACGGCGCGTGCCTGGGCGTCGGCATCGCACGCCAGCGCCATCAGTTGCTGCGGGTTGAGCAAGCCCTTGAAACCGGGAATGGCCTGACGGATGAGCAGGGGCTTCTTCTGCCAGTAATGCTTGAGAAAATTGGCGGGACTCAGTCCGCCGAGCAAGGTCAATCCGGATTTCATCATCGATAAGGTTGTTGGTGGATGGCGGGCGGATGCCTGCGCCAGCAAATGAATTATAACGGTATCACTACAGCGCAGAATCGTATACTGCAAAAATGGGTTTGCGGAAAAATGAAATCGGTTAGAATGTTTTGAAGGAGGGGCTGGAATGGTTCTGCAAGCTGGAATGGATGCACCCCAATTCGAGTTGCCCGATGCGGACATGGAAATGTTCAGGCTCTCGGATCTCCGCGGCAAGAAAAATGCCGTCCTGTACTTCTATCCCAAGGACGATACTCCAGGCTGCACCATGGAGGCGAATGAGTTTACCGAACTGGAGGACGAATTCGCCAAGCTCGATACCGTGGTGATCGGAGTCAGCAGGGACGATTGCCTGAGTCACGCCGAGTTCCGCGACAAGCATGGCCTGTCGGTGCTGCTGCTGGCCGACACCGAAGGTCAGGTGTGCGAAACATATGGCGTGCTCGTTGACAAGGAACTGCCCGGCGGCATGGTGAGGGCGATCCAGCGTTCCACCTTTATCATCGACAAGCAGGGAAGATTGCGGCACGCCCTGTACGGCGTCCATGCGCACGGACACCCCCAGGAAATACTGAATCTCGTGAAGGAAGTGAAATAATGAAAATCGCCAAGGACACCGTCGTTTCCCTCCAGTATGTACTGACAGACGCCGCCGGCGAACTGCTCGAGAAGACAGAGCAGCCGGTGAGTTACCTGCACGGAGGATATGACGGCATCTTTCCGCTGGTTGAAGAAAAGCTGCACGGCAAGGATGTCGGCGACAGGTGCGTGGTGGATATGGAGCCGGACGATGCGTTCGGGGAATATGACCACGAGCTGGTGCACGTGGAACCGCGCAGCCTGTTTCCGCCCAACGTGAAGGTGGGCATGCAGTTCGAGGGCGGCGCGGAAGGCGCGGACGACGATGACTACATGCTGTATACGGTGGTCGACGTTACCGACAGCGAGGTCACCGTGGACGGCAATCACCCGCTTGCCGGAAAGACGCTGAAGTTCGATTGCACGGTCGCCGCCGTGCGTGCCGCTACGCCAGAGGAACTCAGCCACGGCCACGTCCATGACGAGGGCGGGCACCACCACCACCATTGAGCGATCGAACGGCCTTCCGGATTCAGCCAGCGGAAGGCCGCCTGTTCGCAGTCGTCGTCGTTCCTTTCCCGACTGCCCGGGTTTATCTTCCTGAATTTACCGCCAGGCAGTATGAAACCGCTTTGCGCGGAGCGCAGGCGCCGCGCCTCGGGGCAATGCCCGTCTGTGTCAGAGGCCGTCCCGGAACCGGGTCGTCGTTTGCAGCAGGGAGTTGATCAGCGTCTTGCCATTCGAACGGATGGCGGCCAGCTTGCCGGTTTTGTCGATGCTGACCACCTTGTCCGGCAGCGGCGTGTTGTGGGCGACCGGCTGCGGCGTCTGGATCGGGTGGCCTTCCAGCCAGCGGAAAATGGGGAGGAACTCCTGGCGCTCGGCCAGCGTGGATTCTTCGTCCATCTCGAACACGCCCAAGCCCTTTTCAACCGCGCGGATGTAGTTGTGCGAATCCTTGATGCGCGACAGCAGCGGCAATTTCAGCGCACCCAGAAAGCGCTCCAGCGGTTCGTAGTCGGGCGATGAATTGCGCACGCGGTTCGCCACGACGCCGATTTGCGCCTTCGAGTTGCGCGCGCCCCCGGAGAGGAACAGGTCTTTCACGAAGTCGGCCGTGGCATGGATGTCGATGGGTGAGGGCGCGACGGGGATCAGGATGAAGTTCGATCTGCGCACCAGATCCTTCAGCAGCAGGCCGCGCACGCCAGCCGGCGCGTCGATGATGAGCACCTCGGTATTGTCAGGCACCCATGCCTTGATGCTGGTCAGCGGCGCCGCACCCTTGGCCGGTGCGCCGTTGGAGCCATGGATGTTTTCAAAATGCGAAGGCCTCACGCGCAACCACTGCAGACTCGACCCCTGAGGGTCGCAGTCCAGGATGGTGGTGCGCATCTTCTGGTTGGCGTAATAGCCAGCAAGGTTGGTGGTCACGGTTGTCTTGCCCGCGCCGCCCTTTGAGTTGATGACCAGTATTGTCCGCATGGTGTGCGTTCCCATTTCAAATAACGGCACGCAAAATCGCCAAGCCGGAATGTCGTGAAATGTCAGCTTAGCGGAAGTTCTTAATGCATATCTTAAACATTGTCTGCATTAAAGCATGATTTTTATAGGTTATGCAAGTGGCCACGCAAGCGGCCATGTCTTGCGCCCGGCGCGATATTGTATTTGCACCCAAACATCATGGCCTTATCGCATTTAGGGCCGGGGTTTGAACAGGCTGGCCGCCGTACTGCGCCAGTATTGGGGCGGCGCTTCGACCTGGGCGCCCAGTTCAGCGGCCGCGTGCCATGGCCAGCGGGGGTCATAGAGCATGCCGCGCGCCAGGGCCACCAGGTCCGCGCTGCCGCCCGCAACTATGGTTTCAGCTTGCTGCGGTTCGGTAATCAGGCCGACCGCAATGGTGGCGAGTCCCGTTTCCTGCCTGATGCGCTGGGCAAACGGCACCTGGTAGCCCGGCGCGGGCGCTAGCTGCTGTTTGGGGGAGAGGCCCCCTCCGGATGCGTGGACATAATCGCAGCCCAGTTTTTTCAGTTCCCGGGCGAGTTCCGCCGTCTGGTCCAGGTCCCAGCCGCCTTCCACCCAGTCGCTGGCCGAGACGCGTATGCCCAGCGGCTTGTGCGTCGGCCAGGCCGCGCGCACGTCCGCGAAAACTTCCAGCGCGAGGCGCATGCGGTTTTGCAGACTTCCGCCATAGGCATCCTCGCGCCGGTTGGTCAGCGGCGACAGGAATTGGTGCAGCAGATAGCCGTGAGCGGCGTGAATTTCGATGGCGTCGATGCCCAGCCGGCCGGCGCGGCCGGCGGCGGCCACGAAGGCGTGGCGCACCCGCGCTATTCCGGCCTGGTCCAGCGCATCCGGGGCGGGATCGGCGTCATTGAAGGGAAGTGCAGAGGGCGCCACGGGCGTCCAGCCGCCCGCGGAAGCGGGCAATTGCCTCCCTCCCTTCCACGGCGGGGCGCACGAAGCCTTGCGTCCCGCATGGGCGAGCTGGATGGCGACCGGCATCCTCGAATACTGTCTTACTGCGCCCAGCACGTGGGCAAATGCCGCCTCGTTGGCATCGCTCCACAGTCCCGGGCAGGCGGGTGTGATGCGCCCCTCGGGGAGCACGCCGGTCGCCTCGATAATCAGCATGCCTGCTCCGCTGTGCGACAGGCTGCCCAGATGCATCACATGCCAGTCGCCGACATTGCCGTCCTCGGCTGAATACTGGCACATGGGGGCGATCACGATGCGGTTGGGCAGGTCGAGCTCGCGCAACTTGAATGGCGAAAACAGCAGGCTGGACATGGGGTGCTTTCCTCCGGCAGGCAGGGGTGGACGTTGGGAAATTTGCGGTGGAGTATAAGGGAAATCGAACCGTATGAGCGTCAGGCGGAATCAGGCATGCGGTGTCAGGAGTCCCTGCAATCGCTTCCAGGCGCGCTCGTTGTCCGCCGGACCGACCGCTGCGTCATGCTTGAATTCAGCGCAGTGTGCGTATTCCGCGGCGTCCAGCGCCTCTTGCACGCCTTGCAGCATGTCCAGCACACCCGTGTCCGCCTCGGAGGCGTCTTGCGCCTGCGTCTGGCGCTGTGCGAGTCGTGATCGCAGCACCTCATCCGGTGCCGACAGCGAGGCGATGGCGAAGGGCGCGCGCATTTCGCGGGCGAGGGCGCGGAAATGCTCACGCTCGCCGCGGCGGAGAAAGGCGGCGTCCACGATGACCGGGAAACCCGCCGTCAGGGCAATTTGCGCCAGCTCGTACAGGCGCGCATAGGTGCGCCGGGTGGCGTCCGCGCTGTAAATGCCATTTCCGCCGCGGCTTGCTTCCAGGGGGGCGAGCCCGAACAGACGCTTGCGTTCCACGTCGGAACGGATGCGAATTGCGCCCAGCCGTTCCAGTGCCTCCTGGGCGAAGGTGGTCTTGCCCGAACCGGGCAGGCCGTGGGTGATGATGAGCGCGGGCTGACGCGATTCCAGGCAGGCTCGCGCCAATGCGAGGTATGCGCGGCAGCTCGCCAGTTCCCGCACATGCGCGCGGCGGGAGAGTCCGCTTTGGCGGAGGCGGATCGCGCCGATCTTCGCGCGCACCATGGCGCGGTAAGCGAGGTAGTAGCGCAGTGTGCGGACCCCGGCATAGTCGCCGCCTGCTTCAAGGTAGGCGTTGAGGAAGCGGAAAGCAAGTGCGCTTGCGCCGTGGAGCAGCAGGTCCATCGTCAGGAAGGCCGTTTCGCTCATCACATCCGCCCAGCGCAGCTCGGCGCTGAATTCGATGCCGTCGAACGGCACGGGCTCGCCACGGATCAGCGCGATATTGCCCAGGTGCAGGTCGCCATGGCATTCGCGCACATGGCCCTGCGTGCGGCGGGCGGAAAAATCCTGCGCGCATCGGGCATACTCCGCCTCGGCGAGTTCGCGCACAGCGGCGAGGTCGGCGCGGTCCGCCACGTCAGGAAGCAGCCCGTACAACTGCTCGAAATTCTGCGTTGCCGCGGCGCGTATGCTGGCGGGCGTGCCGTATGGCGTGTCCGGGGCCGCGGGGGGCAGCGCGCCGTGGAATGCGGCGAGGGTCGCGGCGAGCAGGTCCATATGTTTGCGCGTGACCAGCCCTTTGGGCAGCAGCCTGTCCAGCAGCTTGCCGGCGGCGAAACGCCGCATCCTGACCGCATATTCGATGGCAGGTTCGCCGCCTGGCACCGGCTGCTCCGGGCGTCCGCCGATGGGGATGACGTCGAGGTAGAGTTGGGGCGCCAGGCGCCGGTTGATGCGCAGTTCTTCCTCGCAATAGAAGCGGCGCGCGGCCAGCGTGCTGAAGTCCAGGAATTCCAGGTTCACCGCCTTCTTGATCTTGTAGGCGAACTTGCCGGCGAGCAGCACCCAGGAAATGTGCGTTTCGATCAGCCGCACTCTGTGGGGACGCAGCGGGCTGCGCGCCGGATTGCGCAGAGCGGCAATGAGCTGTTGCTGGGCGGGAAACTCGCTCATGGCCGTTGGTCGCGCAAGGTCGCCGCCTCCATGAAGGCTATTGTCTGGGTGCTCTGGCGTGGTCCGTCTCGCGGCGTCCGGTGAGCACGAAATAGCGCATCACCAGCGCATGCCTGATGGTGGACAGATCCATGTCGCCCATTTCGGAAATGATCTCTTCCAGGTGCACGTAGTCCGGTTTTTCGCCCCACGCTTCCAGGTAGGCCTTGTTGTCGCGCCCATAGTCCATGCGGAACAGCTTCAGGATGTTCTCGGACAGATAGGTGCGGCAGAAGTCGTTCCACTGAAGGCCGAGGTCCGGTAGCGCAGAGAAGAAGGCGGTCCACGCGGCTGCGTCGTCATGCGCGGCGGCCTTCGCGGCCAGCAATTCCATCTTTTCCAGATAGGCCATGCCGAAGTGCTCATCCTTGACGGCGGTTTTTTTATAAAGGGCCTCGATTTCCCGGGCGACGCGATAGAGCTCCTCATCGCGCCTGCCCTTGCGCGCGATCGCGTGGGCGAGCAGGTAATTCAGGATGTTCTCCATGTCGTGGCGCACTTCCGGCAGCATGGGTTCGACATTGGCCCACAGCCGGTAGCCATAGTGCTGCATGGCGCTGGCCGCGGAGAGTGCGGCGGCGCGCAGAAAGAGCGGTTGCTTGGCAAACCAGTCCATGTCCTCATGGTCGTTGAGGGCGCGCTGCAACTGCAGCATGGTGAAGATATTGTCCTTGAAGTTCTCCATTATCTCTTGGACAGCGCAGCCTTGGGCGACTTGGGCTTGGTCTTCCCCGCCGCTTGCGGCCTGGACCTTCGCGGCCGGGGCGCCGCACCGTTGCTCTCGGGCAGGAGCAGCGCGGCTTGATATATGGCCACGTAGGCTTGAGCGGCGTTGTTCCAGCTGAAATCGCGTTTCATGCCGTTGGCCTGGACGGCCCGCCAGACGGTCTTGGTCTTGTAGCATGCCAGGGCGCGGCGCAAGGCAAACATCAGCGAGGCCGAACTCTGTCCGTCAAACAGAAAGCCGGTGGCGATCCCGTCATGCAGTGCGGCTTCGTTCGTGTCGACAATGGTGTCGGACAGGCCGCCCGTCCGCCGCGCCACGGGCGGCGTGCCGTAATTCATCGCATACATCTGCGCGAGTCCGCACGGTTCGAAGCGCGAGGGCATGAGGAACATGTCGCCGCCCGCGATCAGCCGGTGCGCCAGGCCTTCATTGTGCCCGATGGAGATGCCGATACGGCCGGGATAGCGGCGCGCCAGGTCGCCCAGGCGTTCTTCGTACTGGCGCTCGCCGCTGCCCAGCACCGCGATTTGCGCACCGGCTTCTACCAGGTCGGGCATGCAGTCGAGCACGAGGTCTATGCCCTTTTGCCGCGTCAGCCGGCTCACCATGCACAGCAGGGGCGCGGCCGCCTCCGCATCGAGATTCATTTCCGCCTGCAATGCCCCCTTGTTGACGGATTTCGCGCGCAGCGACTGGCGGGTGTAACGGGCGTGCAGGTAGGGGTCGG
>Ga0208774_1000281_pt1 | contig 10040 bp, 7 predicted proteins | sample SF_Rice_5C_80N_4_FD_185620 | JGI IMG/M metagenome (GOLD analysis project Ga0208774, IMG submission 185620) | Rice paddy soil microbial communities from Twitchell Island, California, USA - SF_Rice_5C_80N_405 (SPAdes) (version 2) | ecosystem: Environmental > Terrestrial > Soil > Paddy field/soil ... | reverse complement strand
CGGCAAACAGCGCGTTCAGCAAAAAGGCGACGGCTAACCCGAGCGCGCCGCCGGCGATGGCCAGCAGCAGGCCCTCCGTCAGCAACTGGCGCATGATCCGGGTGGGGCTGGCTCCCAGCGCGCCACGAACCGCAAACTCGCGGCGGCGCGCGCTGGAGCGCGCCAGCAGCAGATTGGCCACATTGGCGCAGGCAATCAGCAGCACGAATGCCACCGCCGTCAGCAGCACCAGCAGGGGCGTGCGCACCTCGCCCACTATGTCCTCCCGTAGCGGGATAGAGTAAATGCCGCGGTTCTTATCTTCCTTGGGAAATTCCTGAGCCAGCCCGGCGGCGATGCTGTCCAGTTCCGATTGCGCCGCCTGCGCCGAAACCCCGGAGCTGAGGCGTCCCAGAACCCGCATGCCCATGCCCACGCCGCGGTCCCAGAACAATGGCTCGCTCCACTGCCCGATGGGAATAATGATGGAAACGCGCTGCAGCACAACGTCATCGCTGGGCACAACGCCAATCACGGTGTACAACTTTTCGTTTAGCGTGATAGTGGTGCCGAGAACATGGGCATCGCCGCCAAAGCGCGTTTTCCAGAAACTGGAGGTGAGCACCACGACCGGGGTGGCTCCACGGATGTCTTCGCTGGCGGTAAAGGTTCGGCCGATCATGGGCTTGATGCCGAGCAGCGCGAAGGTGGTGGAGGAGGCCATCTCGCCCCGCAGGCGCTCGGGATTCGCCTGCCCCGTCAGATTGAAGCTGTCCGTGCGGTAGGCGGCCATCCCGTCGAAGGAGCGGCTGCGCCGCTGCCAGTCCAGAAAGTTGGGATAGGAGACCGAAGCCTCGCGGAACTGCGGCATGCTGGTGTAGAGCTTCAGCAGGCGCTCCGGTTCCAAGTAAGGTACCGGCCGCAATAACACCGCGTTCACAATGCTGAACATGGCGCTGTTGGCCCCAATGCCCAGGGCCAGCGTGATCACGGCCACCGCCGTGAAGCCCCGGCTCTTCCTCAAAGTGCGCAGCGCGTAGCGCATGTCCTGCAGCAAAGTTTCCATGTCTTCCTCCAATCACCTAGGCACAGGCGCCCTCACCTGTGCTGGTTTTAGAGACAAAATGGTTCCCCGGGTTCGCGTAAGAGGACGAAATTCGACGACAGAGCCTAGTTCACTTCGACGGTTTCCTCCACCACGCGTCCGTCAAACAGGTGGATGGTGCGTTCCGCGTGGCGCGCGAAGCGCGGGTCGTGGGTGACCATGCAGATGGTGGAACCTTCGCGATGCAGCTCGCGCAGCAGTTCCATGATGTTTTCCGCGTTGCGCGAATCCAGGTTGCCGGTAGGCTCGTCCGCCAGCATGATGGACGGGCTGCCGCCCAGCGCGCGGGCCACCGCCACGCGCTGCTGCTGGCCGCCGGAGAGCTGCGAGGGATAGTGCTTGAGGCGATGGCTCATGCCCACTCGTTCCAGGGCCTCCAGTACCCGCTTCTTTCGCTCCGCGCCTGACATGCCGCGGTAGGTGAGCGGCAGCTCCACGTTCTCATACACCGTAAGGTCGCCGATCAGATTGAAGTTCTGAAAGATGAACCCGATCTCGCGGTTGCGGATACGCGAGCGCTCGTTGATGTTGAGATTGGCTACCTGGCTCCCGTTCAGCCAGTATTCGCCCTCGGAAGGCGAATCCAGCAGCCCGATGATGGACAGCAGCGTGGACTTGCCCGAGCCCGAGGGCCCGGCGATGGCCACGTACTCGCCCTTGCGCACTTCCAGCTGGATGCCGGAGAGCGCGTGCGTCTCCACCTCGTCGGTGTAGAAGACTTTGTTGATGGTATCCATGCGGATCAGTTGCTGTCCGGGGGTGGGTGCGGTTGCATTCATGCGTGTTTCCTCGCTATTCCAAGCGGATGCGATCAAAATTATCCCAGCGTGACATATCGGAAAGAATGACCTGGTCGCCATCTTTCAGGCCACCCAGGATTTCCACTGTATTCACCGAGCTGCGTCCCAATTTCACCTGCTCGCGTGCCGCGGTCCTGCCGTCGGGCTGCAGGACAAACATTCCTACCGTGCTGTTTTCTTGCCCGAATGCCGGACGGCCTACATACAGAACGTTGCTCAGCCGCTCCAGGTCAATGGTGCCGTCTACGCTCAAGTCCGGCCGCGCGCCCGGGGGAAGCGGGTCATCCAGCATCACATCCACGGTCACGGTGCCGTTGTAGACGGCGGGGTCAATGCGCATCACGTGGCCAGCAATGATGCCGTTGTGGGTGTCAACGGAAGCCGGCTGGTTCAGCTGGATGTCCTTGGCCTGGGTTTCCGGAATTTTCAGCTCCGCCTTCAAATGGTCGGGCTGCACCACCTTGGCCAGAGTGGTTCCCGGCGTGACCCACTGTCCCACTTTCAGCGGTTGTTCCTGCAGAACCCCCTTGATGCCTGCGCGTACTATCAGGTTCTGAACCTGGGTCTGCTTCAGTCCGGCCAGAGCGCGATCCTGCTCGATCTCCGCCTGCTTGGCCAGCAACTGCGCCTGCAGCACCCTGTTGCTGTTGGTCAGCCGTTCCTGCTCGATCTGGTCGCGGGTTTGCAGTTGCTGCGCCTTGCCCTCGGCGATCTTGCGGTTCAGGTCGGAAATAACGCCCAGCTTGTTAAGTTGCTGATCGGTTTCCGCCTGCATGCGGGCCTCGTTGTACTCCGCGTTGGCCTGCGCCACCAGCGACTTCTGCGTCAGCACCTGGCTTTCCAGTTGGGCTTCCAGATTCTTGTAGTCGGCTTGGGCGGCCTTCAGCTTCAAGTTGGCGTCCAGGGCTTCCTGCATCAACTGCGGATTCGTCAAAATCAGTAATACGGTGTTGGGCTGCACTGCGGTTCCCGGTAATACCGGGATTTTTTCCACGCGGCCGTCTGTGGCCGCCGGTATCCACTGAATGTCCACCGGAGTCAGCGTGCCCAACCCGCGCACCTGGCGCAGCATGGGACCACGCTTCACGGTGTCTATCCACACGGTCGAGCGGTCCACACCGGGAGCCGCCGGCTTCAGACGCGAGAGCCCCATGGTGACCAGGGCCACCACAACCACTCCCAATGCTGCATAGACGATCCTCCGGCGCTTTCGTTGGCGAGCTACCGTTGCTGGGCGGGCGATATCCATTACTCCTCTACAAGGCACGCCGCTTGCCAACGAGTAAGCTGCTAACTTATTGATTTCAATAATTAATTCGCGCCAGGGCGCAGGGCTGGGTGTCCGTTTCCGAACAGCGGTGTGCGGGTGCGGACACCAGTTGTTAGTGGCCAGTGGTCAGTTGCCAGTGGTCACCGGCCACCGGTCTTACTGGCCACTGACCACTGATCACTGCTCTTCTGGTAGCCGAAGTAAACGTCGTTTTCCTGGCTGCGATGGTGGAACAGGAAAAGCACCTTGGCCTGCGCCTTCATGGAGAAGTGCTTCGGCTCCCAGACTCCGTCGCCTACGGGCTCCTTTTCCAGCTCAAAATGGGTACCCGGCTCGACCGTGGCCAGGAAGCCCTCGATGGAAACCGGGTGAATCACTTTGGCTTGCACCTTCACCCACTGAAAGGTCTTGGTATCAATCCACAGTTTGCCCTGCATTCCCGGCAACACCTGGCATTGCATGTTGGGCGGCTTATAACCCGGACGCGGCGTGGCCTTGAGCGTGTAAACCTGGTAGGGCCCCAGCTTCTGCTCCCCCAGCAGCCTGAAATCAAAGGCCTCAGTCAATTGCTCCATAAGCAGGTGATCGCGCTTACGGTCCTTCTGCCATTTGGCGATGCGCTGGTCACGCTGCTGGGAAGTTTCCGCCTCTCGCTGGGCGATGGCCTGCTGCATTTTGCGCTGCTCGGAGGCCTGCTGCTCCCCCGGCAACTCCTTGCCATTCACTGCCACCAGCCGCTTGTAAGGAGAGCCGAGAATCATCCGGACTTCATAGGTTTGCGGCGGGTTCCCATCTTCCTGATCGGTTTCGTAATGATCGTAGTTCGGGTCGGCCTGCCAATCCCTCTCATTGGCCTGGACGGAGCGCTGGATAATGCTCTGCGCGTCCTGGGCAGCGCAAGCTAACCCTATGCAAAGAAAGCAGAAGAAGACAATAATTCGCCCCATCGCAAGGCTAAGTTTACGCCAAAAGTTGGCTCTCATATCGTCCAAAAGACGGGCCGGCACTTTACCCTGGCGCCCGCGAATCCCATATTTGGATGCGAGAAACCGCGCCGTCATTGCGATCAGGCCGGCACCGAGCTAACTTGTACCCATCCTCCGGCGCTTAGCCTGGTCTTTGAGCTTCAGGTCATCAGCGTAAGCGAAAACACCTTCCGCGAACCGGCACCAGTTCGACCTACCTGGCCATTCCGGCGAGCCGGCACGGGTTGCGTATAACATATCGTTCTGCGATTTATGACAAGGAGCTCGCGATGCAACTGGGAATGATTGGCCTGGGCAGGATGGGATCGAACATGGTGCGGCGCCTGATGCACGGCGGGCACGACTGCGTGGTCTTCGACATGAATCCCGCCAGCGTGAAACAAATGGCGGGCGAGGGCGCCACCGGCGCGGAATCGCTCGACGAGCTTGGGCGCAAGCTTAAAAAGCCACGGGCCGTCTGGCTCATGGTGCCGGCGGCGGTGGTAGACAGCACGCTGCAGGAACTGGCGCCACGCCTGGAACCGGGCGACACGGTAATTGATGGCGGCAACTCCTACTACATTGACGACATCCGCCGCGCCAAAGAACTGCGTGAGAAGAAACTCTCCTACGTGGATGTGGGCACCAGCGGCGGCGTGTGGGGCCTAGAGCGCGGTTATTGCCAGATGATCGGAGGCGACCGCGAGGTGGTGCAGCGCCTTGATCCCATTTTTAAAACGCTGGCGCCAGGCCGCGGCAGCCTGCCGCGCACTCCCGGACGCGAGAAGGCCGGCGGCACCGCGGAGGAGGGCTACCTGCACTGTGGTCCGAATGGAGCCGGTCATTTCGTCAAGATGGTGCACAACGGCATCGAATATGGCCTTATGGCCGCCTACGCCGAGGGACTAAATATCCTGAAGCACGCCAACGTGGGCAAGCGCGGGCGAGCCGTGGATGCGGAAACCACTCCCCTGCGAAACCCGGAGCATTACCAGTACGACTTCAACCTGCCCGACGTCGCCGAGGTGTGGCGGCGCGGCAGCGTCATCGCCTCGTGGCTCCTCGACCTCACTGCTCTCGCCCTGCTGGAGGAACCCGACATGTCCGGCTTCTCCGGGCGGGTTTCCGATTCCGGCGAAGGCCGCTGGACCATTATGGCCGCTATAGAAGAATCGGCGCCCGCACCCGTGCTCAGCACCGCGCTGTACGAGCGCTTCACCTCGCGGGGAGAGGCCGATTTCGCCGACAAACTGCTCTCCGCCATGCGCTACCAGTTCGGCGGTCACCTGGAACGCAAGGCGGGATGAGCTCCGCATGATCGTAATGCTCATGGGTGTCGCCGGTTCGGGCAAGACCACCATCGGCACGCTTCTGGCCGAGGCGCTGGGCTGTCCTTTTCTGGAAGGCGATTTGCTGCACCCGCCGGCCAACATTGAGAAGATGAGCCACGGTATTCCCCTGACCGATGCCGACCGGGCGCCCTGGCTGGCCGCCATCCATGCCCGCCTTGTGGCGGCGCAGGAGCGCGGGCAATGCCTGGTGGTGGCCTGTTCCGCCCTGAAGCAGCAGTACCGCGATTTTCTTTCGCAGGAAACGAATATTACCTGGGTCTATCTGAAGGGCTCGCAGGAACTGATCACTTCGCGTATCCAGCACCGCCGCGAGCACTACATGAAACCCGGCATGTTGCCCAGCCAGTTCGCCGATCTGGAGGAGCCCGGCGATGCCCTGGTAGTGGACATCTCCGCGCCTCCTGAGCTCATTCTGCAAAAGCTCCTGCCCCAGGTGCGGGGCCACGCCGCGCGGTAGGCACCCCCCCGCGCAATAACGCTTCTTTACTTGGTGGCGCGGGCGCCTCCGTCCGCGAGCCCAATTGTGCCGGGCACTCAACCTTTTCGAACTTTCCCGCTCCGCCTTCCGTACAATTCCGCGAGGAGTTCTGCCATGGCTTCGCAGCCTGCCGCCACGGCCACCACGGCATACCAACCTGCTTGGCGCTGGGCCAGCGGCCCGGCCCTGGTTGCCTATATTTCCGCCGCCCTGCTGGTGCTGCACCTGCTCACCGCTTCCCGCTACGGCTACTTTGGCGACGAGATGTACCATCTGGCCTGCGGCGAGCACCTGGCCTGGGGCTATGTGGACCAGCCGCCGCTCATCGCGCTCGTTGCCTGGCTGGTGCGCCACACCCTGGGCACTTCCCTGCTGGCCATTCGCTTCGTGCCCGCGCTGGCCGGCGCCGCCACGGTCCTGCTCACCGGCGCCCTCGCCCGCCAGCTCGGAGGCGGACGTTTCGCCCAGGCGCTGGCCGCGCTCTGTATCGCCGGTGCTTCCGTTTATCTGGTGCTCAATTATTTATTCACCATGAACGCCTGGGAGCCGCTGCTGTGGACGGCCTGCGCTTACATCGTGGTCCGAATTATCAAAACCGGCGACCAGAAACTCTGGCTGTGGTTCGGCCTGCTCAGCGGCGTCGGCCTGGAAAATAAGTACTCCATGGCGGTGTTCGGTTTCGGCGTCGTGGTCGGCCTGCTGCTTACGCCGGAGCGCAAGGCGCTGGCCTCCAAATGGATCTGGATAGCGGGCGGGCTGGCCTTTGCCGTCTTCGTGCCCAACCTGCTGTGGAACATCCGCAACCACTTCCCGTTTCTGGAGCTGATGCACAACATCCACGCCAGCGGCCGCGACGTGGTGCTGGGCCCGGCGCAATATGTTCTGCAGCAGATCATGATCATGAATCCGCTGACCTTCCCGGTATGGCTGGCAGGCATCATTTACCTGTTTTTTAGCCGAAACGCCCGGCCTTACCGGCTGCTGGGCTGGAGTTTTCTGACCGTATTTCTGACTTTTTTTTTCCAGCACGGAAAGGACTACTACACCTCGCCGGTGTACCCCATCGTGTTTGCCGCCGGCGCTGTAGCCCTGGAGCAAATAACTCGAAACTGGAGCGGAGACTGGATTCGGGGGATCTTCGTGGCGCTGCTGCTGGCGGGTACGGCCGCCATGCTGCCCCTGAACCTCCCGGTGCTCTCGCCGGAGCGCCTGGTTCGCTATGTGGAGAAATTTCCCCTCAAGCCGCAAGCCAGCGAGAAAGCGCATGCCCGCGCCGAGTTGCCGCATTATTTCGCATGGCAGTTCGGCTGGCCGGAGATGGTACAGGCGGTGGCGGGTGCGTATCACAGCCTCCCGGCCGAAGAGCAGGCGAAGACCGCGATTGTCGGCAACAGCTTCGCCGAATCCGGAGCCATTGACCTGCTCGGCCCTAAGTATGGCTTGCCCAAATCCATTGGCGTGCACCAGAGTTATTGGCTGTGGGGACCGCGAAACTACACGGGAGAAATCATGATTGTTCTGGGAGACGACCCCGAGGCCCTGGAACAGCGGTGCAATACAGTGGACATAGTCGCGGAACCGCCAAATATTCCCTACATGGCAGTCTTCGAGCGCCACCCGGTGTTGCTTTGCCGCGGATTGAAGGGAAATCTACAGCAGCTCTGGCCGAAGCTGAAGGACTGGGACTAGAGGCAGGTTTCAAGGTTTCGGTGCGGGGTGATAAAGTCTTGAAACTTTGAAACTTGCCTCAGTCCGCTCCCAGCCGGGCTTCCTCGCCGCGTTCGGCGTGGGCCTGCTCGTAGCCCACGGCGGCGTAGTACATGGCGCGGTCGAAGAACTGGTCCAGCAGGGTCATGAGCTCCAGTTCGCCGAACAGCTCCACCGGGCGGTCAATCAGCGCCTCGCGCTGCAGGAAGCCCCATAGATGTTCCTTGGTCATGGCCAGGGCCCACATCAGCTGGCTGAAGGACAAGCCTTCGGCCTCCCGGCGCATGCCGGTCTCGGTGAAGCGCAGCTCCACGTCGCTTTCCGTTTTGGTCAGCAGCCAGTCGCTGATGTGGTGGTAAATTTCGCGCACCGAGCGTTCCAGTTCTTCGCGGGGAACCGCGTCGTGGTATTCCGCCGTGCGCAGGGAGGTGCAGATCTTCTGTACCAGGCCCATGGCGAGCTGGTCCGCATGAGATTCAATCAGCCTAGCCAATTTGAGTGCAATCATATCTACCTTAGGTTAGATGACGGGAAGAAAGAAAAGGTTCCGGGAAGTTGTGCCTTGGCCCGCAGAGACATATCGCGTAACGATATTATTATTACAAGTGGCGTGCTGAGTACATATCGTTGCACGATATATGCTGCAGGGTCAAGGAAAATAAGGAGGGATAACAAACTCTAGGCGCTGGCCCCGCAGCAGCGTTTGTACTTCTTGCCCGAGCCGCAGGGGCAGGGGTCGTTGCGGCCGATCTTGGCGGCGCCGCGCACCACCTGCTGCACCGGCTGGTATTCGCCGGTTCCCGCCATGCGCGCCTGCTCCAGCTCGCGCCGTTTCTTGCGCTGGAACTCTTCTTCCAGCTCATCCACCGAAGTGGCCGTCCGGCGCGGCTGCCGCCCGTCGCCGCCCGGCCTAGGCACTCGCACCGCCGCCCCATCCCCGCCGTCCAGTTCCGGAGGAGGGCCGCCGGCAAAGGCGATGCCGCCTCCTTCTTCGTCTCCTCCAGCGGCCCGGCGCTGGTCAATCACCTGCATCAGGTACAGGTAGCGCACCGTATCTTCCTGGAAGCGGTTCATCATGGCTTCAAACATGTCGAAGGACTCGCGCTTGTACTCCACCAGCGGGTCGTGCTGCCCGTAGCCGCGCAGCCCGATGCCTTCCTTCAGGTGGTCCATGCTGAGCAGGTGGTCTTTCCACTGCGAGTCGAGCACGCTCAGCATGATCATGCGCTCGTGGTAGCGCATGGCATCGGCGCCGATCAGCTGTTCCTTGGCGTTGTAGCGCTCCTGCAACTTGTCAAAAATAGCGTCGCCCAGTTCCTGGCGGCTCATCTGCGCGGGCTTGACGCCCTCTTTCTCGATATCCACGCCGAAGCGGGTGAAAATTTCGTTCTTCAGCGCCTTGATGTCCCAGTCTTCGGGATGGGTCTCCTTGGCCGCATACTTGTCCATGAGCTCGCTGAGGATGCCGGCCACATAATCTTCCAGGATGAGCTCCTTCTGCTCCAGCCCTTCCAGCAGCTGATGGCGCAGGCCGTAAACGGCCTCGCGCTGCTTGTTCATCACGTCGTCGTACTCGAGGAGGTGCTTGCGGGCCTCGAAGTTCTGCGCCTCCACAGCCTTTTGCGCCGCCTCGATGCGCCGGCTGATGAGCCGCGACTCGATGGGAACGCCTTCTTCCATGCCCAGCTTCTGCAGCAGGTTCGACACCCACTCCTTGGCGAAGATGCGCATCAGGTCATCTTCCAGCGAAAGGTAAAAGCGGGAAGAGCCGGGGTCGCCCTGGCGGCCGGAACGGCCACGCAACTGGTTGTCAATGCGGCGTGCCTCGTGGCGTTCCGTGCCCAGAATGTGCAAGCCACCGGCCGCGATCACTTCCTCGTGCTCGGCGTCGGTTTCCGCTTTGTAGCGGCTGAAGATCTCGTTCCACTGCGCGGTGGGGACCTCGAACTCCTTGCCTTCGTAATACCAGCGGGTGAAGTCGGGATTTTCCGCCGCCGCTTCGATCACCCCTTCCGCGGTTTTCACCGGCCGGGCAATCCCCTTCTTCATGCATTCTTTCTTGGCCATGAATTCAGGGTTGCCGCCCAGCAGGATGTCGGTGCCGCGGCCGGCCATGTTGGTGGCGATGGTCACCATGTCCTTGCGCCCGGCCTGGGCCACGATTTCCGCCTCTTTTTCGTGGTACTTGGCGTTGAGCACCACGTGCTTGATGTTCTTCTTCTTCAGCAGTTCGGAGAGCCGCTCGGACTTTTCGATGGAGGTGGTGCCCACCAGAATGGGCTGGCCGTTGACGTGAAGCTTCTGGATTTCGTCGGCGGCGGCGTAATACTTCTCTTTCGTGGTGCGGTAAACCACGTCCGCATTCTCAATCCGCCGCAGCACCC
>Ga0208774_1000276_pt1 | contig 10159 bp, 10 predicted proteins | sample SF_Rice_5C_80N_4_FD_185620 | JGI IMG/M metagenome (GOLD analysis project Ga0208774, IMG submission 185620) | Rice paddy soil microbial communities from Twitchell Island, California, USA - SF_Rice_5C_80N_405 (SPAdes) (version 2) | ecosystem: Environmental > Terrestrial > Soil > Paddy field/soil ... | reverse complement strand
CGCCGGCGGGCGGAAGGGCTTTCAGCAGGCGGACGAGCTCCGGGAGCGCGGTGAACGTCGGCGTGCCACCGCCGAGGAAGACCGTCTCGAGCGGGTCGGCGAGGACGTGCCGCTCCTCGTCGAGCTCGCGGAGCAGGGCGTCCACGTAGGCACCGTGCTGGTCGCGGCGGCCGACGGCGGTGACGAAGTCGCAGTAGCCGCACCGGCGCGCGCAGAACGGCAGGTGCACGTACAGGTGGCGGACGTTCACGCGGCCCTCCTCGGCCGCGGGACGAGCTCGCCGCCGCAGTTCGAGCAGACATGCTCCATCGCCTCGCCGCAGGCGGCGCAGAACGTGCACTCGAACGAGCAGATGACCGCCTCGCCGTCCGGCGTGAGCGCCACCCCGCAGCGCTCGCACTCGGTGCGCATCTCGAGGCTCACTGCTGTCCCTTCCCGATGTTGAGCACGGCGAGGAACGCCTCCTGCGGAACCTCCACGGCGCCCACCTGCTTCATCCGCTTCTTCCCCGCCTTCTGCTTCTCGAGGAGCTTCCGCTTGCGGCTGATGTCGCCGCCGTAGCACTTCGCGAGCACGTCCTTGCGGCGTGCCTTCACCGTCTCGCGCGCGATCACGCGCGCGCCGATCGCAGCCTGGATTGCGACGTCGAACATCTGCCGAGGGATCTCCTCGCGCAGCTTGTCGACGAGCAGGCGGCCGCGCTCGTAGGCGAAGTCACGGTGGACGATGAGCGACAGCGCGTCGACCGGCTCGCCGCCGACGAGGACGTCGACGCGCACGAGGTCGCCCGGCTTGAAGCCGGCGACGTCGTAGTCGAAGGACGCGTAGCCGCGCGTGCGCGATTTCAGCTGGTCGTAGTAGTCGAGGACGATCTCGGCAAGCGGCAGCTCGTACGTCAGGTGCACGCGCTCCGGCGAGAGGTACTCGAGATGGTCGAACGTGCCTCGCCGGTCGTTGTTCAGCTCCATCACGGTCCCGACGTACTCCTTCGGGACGATGATCGACGACTTCACGTACGGCTCCTCGACCTCCTCGAGCTCGCGCGGGAACTCGGCCGGGTTGTGCACCTCCTGCCATTCGCCGGAGTTCTTCTCGCGCACGCGGTAGGCGACGTTCGGCGCGGTCACGAGCAGGTCGAGGTCGAACTCGCGCTCGAGCCGCTCGCGGACGATCTCCATGTGCAGCAGGCCGAGGAAGCCGCAGCGGAACCCGAAGCCGAGGGCCTGCGAGGTCTCCGGCTCGTAGAAGAGCGCGGCGTCGTTCAGCTTCAGCCGCTCGAGCGCGTCCCGCAACTCCGGGTACGCGTCCGAGTCCGTCGGGAAGAGGCCGGCGAACACCATCGGCTTGACGTCCTTGTAGCCGGGGAGCGGCTGCTGCGCCCGCCGCTTCACCGACGTGAGCGTGTCGCCGACGCGCAGGCGCGAGACGTCCTTCAGGCCGGTGATCACGTAGCCGACCTCGCCGGCGGACAGCGACTCGACCGGGCTCATCGTCGGCGAGAAGAAGCCGAGCTCCTCCGCCTCGAACTGCGTGCCCGTCGCCATCGTCTGCAGCGCCTCGCGGCGCGAGAACGTCCCGTCGACCACGCGGACGAAGGCGACGACGCCGCGATACTGGTCGTAGGACGAGTCGAAGACGAGCGCGCGCGGAGGCGCGTCGGGATCGCCCGTGGGATGCGGCACGCGCTCGACGATGGCGTCGAGCACGTCGGCGACGTTCACTCCGGTCTTCGCCGAGATGCGCACGACCTTCGCGGGATCGTCGCCGAGCATGTCCGCGACCTCGACCGCGGTGGCGTCCGGGTCGGCCGACGGCAGGTCGATCTTGTTCACGACCGGGACGATCTCGAGCCCGTTCTCGATCGCGAGATATGCGTTCGCGAGCGTCTGCGCCTCGATCCCCTGGGCCGCATCGACGACGAGGACGGCGCCCTCGCACGCCTGGAGGGACCGGGAGACCTCGTACGTGAAGTCCACGTGACCGGGCGTGTCGATGAGGTTGAGCTCGTGCCCCTTCCACGTGACGCGGACCGCCTGCGCCTTGATCGTGATCCCGCGCTCCCGTTCGAGCTCCATCGTGTCCAGGACCTGCTCGCGCATCTCGCGCGCGGAGACGGCGTCGGTCAGCTCGAGAATGCGGTCGGCGAGCGTCGACTTGCCGTGGTCGATGTGCGCGATGATCGAGAAGTTGCGGATCCGCTCCTGGTCCATGGGGATCCGAGCGTAGCGCCTAGCGTTCGCCGTCCCAGTAGTCGAGATGGGAGGAACGCCGGAGCATGTAGTGCGTCCCGCCTGCCCAGACGCCGATCTTGTCGCTGTCCGGATACTCGGCGATGCCGAACTCGTTCTTCGTCGACAGGATCGCCACCCGTACCGGCTCCTCGGTCGCGTTCCGCACGTGGTGCGAGCCGTCGGGCCCGGCCGGGAAGCAGACGACGTCTCCCGGCTCCAGCACCTGCTCGCCGTCCGGCGAGCGGAGGGTCGGCCGGCCGGCGACGGCGATCAGCCACTCCTCGTCGGTCCATTCGAAGTGGTACGGGCAGATCGCCTCTCCGGGCGGCAGGTCGTAGACGCTCATGCCGATCCGGGAGCCGCCGAGGCGGGGGCCGAGCTTGGCGGCGGTGCAGAGATACCCCGGCGGCTCGTTCCCGTCCGGGCCGATGTCGGTCTCACCGTGGAAGAGGTTGTACGTGTCCATGGCCGCAGCCTACGCGCCGCGGAACCGGGCCCAGACCGACGCGAGCGTCTCGAGCTCACGGACCCGCATCACGCGGCAGAGGAAGAGATACGCCGCGACCGACGCGACGAGGGCGGGGCCGAGCGAGACCACCTGCCCGCCGAAGGAGCGCCCGACGGCGGCGTCGAGCAGGTGCCATATGCCCCACGCGACGCCGCCGACGACGGCGGACGCGACGGCGACGCGCGCGACGGTCTGCGCGATCGCGCCGCCCTCCATCCGGCCGAGGCGGCGGCGAAGCAGCACGAGCAGCGCCCACGTCGCGGCGATGTTGCAGACGGCTGTGGCGAGCGGGATGCCCCACACGCCGAAGCGATAGAACGCGTAGTCGAGGATCGCGTTCAGAAAGAGGTTCCCGAGCGCGATCGCAGTCGGCACCCAGTTCGACTGCAGGCTGAAGAACGCGCGGGTGAGCATGAGCATCGCGCCGTTGAAGACGAGGCCGGCGCTGAATGCCGCGAGCGAGTGCGCGACGCCCGGCGTCTGCGACGGCGTCCAGGCGTGCCGCTGGTAGAGGACCCGGATGATGGGCTCGGCGAGCACCGCGCTGACGACGGCCGCCGGCATGAGCATGAACGAGATCTGGCGAAGGCCCGTGCTCACAGTGCGGCGGAAGCCGTCCATGTCGCCCCGCGTCGCGAAGCGCGACAGCGACGGGAAGAGGACGGTCGCAATCGCGACGGAGAACATCCCCTGCGGCAGCATGTAGACGAGGAACGCCTTCTGGATCGCGGTCGGGGCGTAGTTCGCGTCGATCAGCCTCGACGCGAAGAAGGTGTCGATCACCGCGTTGACGTTGATCAGCCCGAGGCCGAGCGTCACCGGGACCATGAGCACGAACACCCGCTTCACCGCCGGGTCGCGCCAGTCGAGGACGAGCTGCAGCCGTCCGTCGCGCCCCTTCAGCCACGGCACCGGCAGGAACACCTGGATGACGGTCGCGACGAGGATCGAGACCGCGTAGATGTAGAGCTTCGTGTTCATCGAGTGCGCCTGCGGCACGCCGATCGCGAGCCCCGCGATGATCGTGAGGTTCCAGAACACCGGCGAGATCGCCGGCACGGTGAAGTGGTCGTAGCTGTTGAGGATCCCGACGACGATCCCGGAGATCCCGAGCAGCGAGACCATCGGGAAGAGGACGCGCGACAGGCCGACCGCGAGCGCGCTGTCGTGGCCCGGGTTTCCGAACAGGTCGATGACCGCAGGCGCGACGAGGATGAAGATCGCCGTCAGCGCGGCGAGGCCGAGGAGCATGAGCCAGAAGAGCGTCGACGCAACTCGCCAGGCGCGCTTGCGCTCGCCCTTCTCGAGCAGCTCGCTGAACACGGGCACGAACGCCGCCGACAGCGCGGCGTCGGCGACGAGCGCGCGGACGAGGTTCGGCAGCTGGAACGCGACCGTGAACGCGTTCACCTTGCCGGTGGCGCCGAAGTAGTACGAGGACACGACCTCCCGCACGAGGCCGAGCACGCGCGAGAGGCCGGTCGCGGCTGCGAAGATCGCCGTCGAGACCGCGAGCCGCGGGCGCTGCGGCTCTGCGGCGGCGGGCTCGTCGTCGCGCCGCGGCGGCGGGACGCGGAGCACCATCGTCGGCTGCTCCGAGACCTCGGTCAGCAGCGGCCAGCGGTCGAGCGACGCCGGCGCGTCGAAGTACGGCTCGCGACCCTCCTCGCGCCGGCGGCGGTCGCGCTCGAGGCGCCGCAGCTCGCGCTCGCGGTCCGGGTCGTTCACGCCCTGAGCATAGGGAGCCGGCGCGTCAGGATCCGCCGGCGCGGCGGTCCTTGCCGGTGCGCCGGTCCTTGCCCGTGCGACGCTCGACGCCCCCGGGGGGCCCATCCTTCCGGGTGCGCCGGTCATCGCCCGAGCGGCGATCCTTGCCGCTTCGACGCTCTTTCTCGGCCATGGGCCGGAATTCCCGGCGGAAATCGGCTCTCCTGCTACCATCCCGCCGCTCCGATGCCGAACATCAAGCAACAGGAAAAGCGCGTCCGCCAGGCCTCCCGCCAGCGGCTCGAGAACCTGCGCTGGCGCTCGACGGCGAAGACGCTCATGCGCCGCCTGAAGGCAGCCGAGGGCGAGGACGTCGCGAAGGCCCACCGCGAGCTCGTCAGCTGGCTCGACAAGGCCGCCGCCCGCGGGGCGCTGCACCGGAACACCGCCGCCCGCCGCAAGGCGCAGGCGGCGAAGCTCGTCTCGAAGCCCTAGCGCCGGGTCACGTCGACGAGCGCCCGGTCGAGCGAGAGCTCGGCCGGCATCCGCGAGCCGCCCTTCGCCGCCGCGTCGAGCTCGGCGAGCCGGACGATCGCCGCGTCGAGCTCCTCGGCGGAGAAGTTCGCCGCCTGCCCGAACGCCTTCTCGGCGGCGAACGGATGCATCTTCAGCCGGCCGGCAGCATCCCGCGCGCGGACACCTTCCTCCGCGAGCCGCTGTGCGCGCCGTACGCGGCCGACGTGGCCGACGAGCGAGGCGACGATGCGCAGCAGCTCACCGGACCGCGTGCGATGCGTCCGCTCGAGGAGCGTCTCGGTCGTCGCGAGGACTGCCCCGACGTCGCGCCTCCCCCACGCGTCGGTGAGCGAGAAGATCGGTGTCTCGGCACGGCCGACCGCGAGCTCCTCCACCGCCTGCACGGTGATCTCGTCGCCGCCGGCCCATGCCGCGATCTTGTCGATCTCGCTCGCGAGCTCGTCCAGGTCGTCGCCGACGATCTCGACGAGCGCCCGGCACGCGTCCTTGCCCGCCTTCGCACCCAGGCGCGCAAACTGCTCGCCGACCCATTCGGGGAGGCGGCGCTTCGGCACGTCGTAGGTGAGCAGCTCGCCGCCCTTCGCGACCGCCTTTGCGAGCGGTGCGTCCAGCTTCAGCTCGCCGGCGACGAGCGCGAGCACGGTCGCCGGCGTCGGCGCCTTCAGATAGTCGGCGACCGCCGCCGCATCGGCGGCCTTCCAGCGCTCGACCTCGTCGACGATGACGAGCCTGCCGTCGGGAACGAAGAGGCCGAGCGCGTTGCACGCGGCGACCGCGTCGTCGCCGGACACGTCGCGCGCACTCAGCTGCTCGGTGGCGTCGTCGCCGATCCGGTCACGGAGGCGCCTGAGCGCCCGCGCGATCTTCGGCCGGTCGCTCCCCGAGAGCAGATAGGCGGGCTTCAGCTCGGTCGCGGCCACGAGGCCAACAATACGCCGCGACGAGGAGGGCTCCCGCGGCGAGCAGGGCGACCGCCGTCGCCGAGGTCGTCTGCGCTCCCGGGAGGCCCCCGAAGGCCCGTGCGCACGCGGCGACGAACCATGCTCCCCAGCCGTTCACCTCCGCCAGCGCGTGCGCGAACGGCGGCGACAGCGGCGCGACGACCGCGGTGACGAGCGCGAGCATGAGCATCTCGGCGACGACCGGGACGCCGACGACGTTCGCGGGGATGGTGACCAGCGAGACCTGATGGAACTGGAGCCAGGTGACGGGCGCGGTCGCGAGGCCGCACGCCGTCGACACGCCGACGAGCTGTGCGACGGTGCGCGGCACCGGGTAGCCCTCGAGCGCGCGGACGACACGCGGCGTGACGACGAAGATCGACGCGACGGCGGCGAAGGAGAGCTGGAAGCCCGCATCGAGGACGGACGCCGGGTTCCACAGCAGCAATGCAGCAGCGGCGACGGCCAGCGCATGCCAGCGGTCGCGCTCGCGCGCGGAGAGCCACGCGAGCGAGCCGAGGGCGGCCGCGATCGCAGCGCGCACGACGGACGGGTGCAGCCCCGCCGCGAGCGTGTACGCGCCGACCGCGGCGAGCGCCGCGAGCTCGGCCGCGATGCGACCGAGGCCGGCGAAGAGCGCGAGCGCGACGATCGCGCCTGCGACGGTCGCCACCTTGAGCCCGTCGACGGCGAGCACGTGGTACAGCCCGGAGGAGCGGAAGTCGGCGAGCAGCGGGTCGCTCAGCCCCTGCGTGCGTCCGAGCACGATCGCTTGCAGCACGGCCCGTCGCTCGCCGCGGAGGCCGACGGCCGAGTCGCCGGCGAGCCAGCGCTCGACAGCGTCGCCGGCGCCGCCGATGCCGCCGCGACGCCCGACCCGGCGCCAGGCCTTCGCCTTCAGCACGACGTGGATGCCCTGCCTGCGCAGCCACGCGCGTTCGTCGAATCCGTTCGACGGCCCGGGCGGCAGGCGCAGCACGCCCACGAGCGAGAGTCGCGAGCCACGCGGCGGCGCACGATCGGCCGGCAGCTCGAGCAGCACCGGCTCGTGCGGCCGCAGCGCCCCGAAGCGAAGCACGAGCGCTCGCACCCTGACGTCGAAGCGGCCGACGCGTGCTGTCTCGTCCGTCTGGACGAGCGCACGCTCGGCCGTGTCGACGCGCGGGAGCAGGACGCTGCGATCGAGAGCGTGCAGCCGCCGACTTCCCCACCACCAGCCGGCAGCCGCGAGCGCGCACGGCGCACGTGCGCATGCGAGCGCGGCGAGGGCGGGCGGCAGCGAGAAGCGCGCGACGTTGGCGGCGGCGAGGCCGACGCAGAGCGAGAGCAGCAACCGCGTCGGTCTCAGGGGATGACGAGCCCCTTCAGCTGCGCGAGTTTCGACGGGCCGATCCCGGGGACGCCCTCGAGCTCCTCGACCGCATGGAAGGGACCGTGCGCCTGGCGGTAGTCGACGATCTTCTGCGCGGTCGCCGGCCCGATGCCGGGCAGCGCGTCGAGCTGCTCGGGTGTGGCCGTGTTCAGGTCGACCGGCGCCGTCGGCGACGCCGCGCCCTCGACGGCGGCGCCTCTGGCAGGCACGAGCACCTGCTCGCCGTCGGCGAGCGGCGCAGCGAGGTTGACGAGCGTGATGTCGGCCTTGCGGGTCGCCCCGCCGGCGGCCGCCACGGCATCGGCGATGCGCGTTCCGCTCGGGAGGTGGTAGAGCCCGGGACGCGCGACGGAGCCGGCGACGTCGACGACGATCTGCGCGGCGGGGCGTGGACGTGCCGCCGCCCGCAGCGGAGCGACGACCGGCGCAGCGTTGCCGCCGCCGTGCACGACGTGCAGGAGCAGGAAGGCGCCGGCCGCGACCGCGACCGCAGCGGCGAGCAGGTTGCGGTGCATGCCGCGATCGTCGCGGCAAAGTCGTCACGGAAGCGTGTCGGCTTCCACGAGCACGTGCACGTCGGCCAGCTCACCGCCCTCGTGCAGCAACCCGTCGACCGCCACGCGCAGAGCACGCAACAGCTCCGCCCGTTCGAGCGATCGCGCCATCGCACCCTCGAAGCGCGCCAGGACGTCACCGGGAAGATCGTCGAAGCCGCGGCCGTACCGCGCCGGCAGCCCGCGCCGGGCGCACGCGAGGCTGAGCGCGTCGTCCCGCACGGCGCCCACCCAGTATTCGGCGAGCCACAACCGGCGCGCTCGATCGAGAAGCGCGCACGGAGCGCGTGATGCACGGCGTGGCCGAACAGCTCGCGCTCGTGGGGCGGCCCCGGCCGCGGGCCGTCGAGCTGCGCAGCCGGCGCGAGGGAGATGTCCATCTGCAGGCAGCCGGGCAGAAGGAACACGCGGTAGATGCTCGGCCCCGCAGGCAGGTCGAACAGCTGCACGCCCCCGAGCTCGTCCTCGACGACGCGCGACCAGTCCTCGAGGACGTCGCCGACCGCTACGCCGTCTGCCAACGGCGAACGTCAGGTCGAGGTCGGAGTAGCGGTCGCCGCCGGCCGCGAGCGACCCGACGAGGCGGCTCTCGACGACGCGTGCGTCCTCGTCCGCGAGCGCGAGCACGCGTCGCCGAACGCGCTCCCGGTCCTCGACGGCGAACACGTCAGGAGACGACGAAGTTCACGAGCTTGCCGGGCACGACGATCGTCTTCCGGACGGTCGCGCCGTCGACATGCGCCTGGACTCTCTCCGAGGCCAGCGCACGCGCGACCAGCTCGTCCTCGCCGAGAGCCGCGTCGACCTCGAACCGGTCGCGCACGCGCCCGTTCACCTGGACGACGAGCTCGAACGTCGACTGCTCGAGCTGGGCGGGGTCGGCAAGCGGCCACGGCTGCTCCCACAGCCGCTCGTGGCCGAGTACCTGCCACAGCTCCTCCGCGACGTGCGGCGCATACGGCTGGATGAGCGAGACCGCGGTCTCGGCTGCGAAGCGCGCATCGGGCGCACCGGTGTTCTCCGAGAGCTCGTTCAGGAGCTCCATCACGGCGGAGATGGGCGTGTGGAACTGGATGCGGCGCAGGACGTCGTCGGTCACCTTCGCGATCGTCCGGTGCGCCTTGCGCGTGAGCTCGCCGCTCTCGCCGTCGCCCGGCGCATCTTCGGCGACCTCGTGCACGACGCGCCACAGGCGACGCAGGAAGCGGACGATCCCCTCGATGCCGGTGTCGGTCCACTCCATGTCCTGGTCGGCGGGGCCCAGGAACAGGATGTACGTGCGCACGGCGTCGGCCCCGTAGTCCGCGACGAGCTCGTCGGGCCCCATGACGTTGCCCTTCGTCTTCGACATCTTCGTCCCGCCCATCTGCACCCAGCCCTGGTGGAACAGGCGCCCGAACGGCTCGCGGAAGCCGACCATTCCCCAGTCGTTCATCGCCTTGACGAAGAAGCGCGAGTACAGCAGGTGCCCGTTGAGGTGGTCGATGCCGCCGATGTACAGGTTGACCGGCAGCCAGTAGTCGACGACGTCGCGGTCGAACGGCGCCCGGTCGTTGTGCGGGTCGACGTAGCGGATGAAGTACCAGGACGAGTCGACGAAGGTGTCCATCGTGTCGGCCTCCCGCCGCGCCGGGCCGCCACAGCGCGGGCAGGCGACGTTCATCCACTCCTCGTTGGAGGCGAGCGGAGCCTTCCCCTTCGGCTGGTAGTCCTCGACGTCCGGCAGGACGACCGGGAGCTCGTCGTCGGGGATGGGGACGATCCCGCACGCGTCGCAGTAGACGATCGGGATGGGGCAGCCCCAGTAGCGCTGTCGCGAGATCGAGAAGTCGGCGGCACGGTACCGCTTCGACTCCCGGACCGGCACCTCGCCGAGCCCGGGCTCCGGCGCGAGCCGCTCCAGCCGCCGGTACACCCGCACCCGCATCCCGGCCAGCACGCCGAACGCGGCATCGTGAGAGGCGAGCCGTTCGGCGTAGCGGAACACCCCGCGTCCCACGCTCAGCCCGCGCACCGCGACCACCGCGGCCGAGATCGCCACGATCGGCGGGTGCTGAGAGGCCCGGGCCAGCAGGAAGCCGGAGACCGCCAGCAGGGCCACCGCGCAGCCGGTGGCCGCCGCCCCCGCGAGCACCGCCAGCAGCAGCCGCCCCCGCACCGGCCAGGCCTGCGATACCAGCCAGCGCAGCGGGTGCCCCGCCGGCCAGGCCCGTCCCTGGTCGCTCACCCGCTCACCACCTGCGCTGCGGGCCGGCCGTCACGGTCACCCCCGGCGGGCAGGCAGCCGGCCGCCAGCACCAGCCGGCCAC
>Ga0208774_1000273_pt1 | contig 10185 bp, 8 predicted proteins | sample SF_Rice_5C_80N_4_FD_185620 | JGI IMG/M metagenome (GOLD analysis project Ga0208774, IMG submission 185620) | Rice paddy soil microbial communities from Twitchell Island, California, USA - SF_Rice_5C_80N_405 (SPAdes) (version 2) | ecosystem: Environmental > Terrestrial > Soil > Paddy field/soil ... | reverse complement strand
GGTCTGCGGCGAGACCGGAGTCTTCTTGGCCACATCGGCATAGCCATAGCCCTTTTCGAACAGCACCTTGCCATCTTTCACTACCGCCACGACAGCCCCGGCAATGTCATCGCGCTCGATCTGCAGCGGTATCAGGCCGTCAAGAAAGGCCTCCAGGTCGTTTGCCGTCAGCTCATGCGTGCCGGGAGCAGGTTTCTCAGGGGCCACCTCTTTGGTCTTCAGCGTGTGAGGCGCCAGCGGGTTTTGTGTCCGTTTCTGCGCGGAGGCAAAACTTGTAAAGAAGAACACCAGCAGCAGAAGCAGTGCGCCGCTGGTGAACACACGAGTGCGGCAAATTGAGCGCCTTGTGTCAGGGGAGTTCATGGCAGGACCGCCCATGCTAGGCGGCTCAGCCTAGCAAGTCAATTCTTGCCGCAACCTCTCGCCCTTTGTGGCGCGGGCGCGCCCTCGCCCGCGTTTGCCTTCAACTCAACTCACCCCGAGTTGACTTTCTCAGGCGCGGGCGTTTACCTTCCGCTTTCCTCGCAAAACAGGAGAGCCCATGTTTCGTCGCTTCGGGTTGGTGTCGGTACTGCTCACGTTCACCTTTTCCCTGCTCGCCGCACAGGACAAGCCGGAAGCAACGCCACAGTTTGATGTGAGCGCCCACTACACCAAGTATGAATACCGCATTCCCATGCGCGATGGGGTGCGCCTGTTCACCGCCGTGTACGTGCCCAAGGATGCTTCTCCGGAGCGCCTTTACCCGTTCCTCATGGAGCGCACGCCCTACAGCATCGCGCCTTACGGTGAGGAGAGTTATCCCCGCCAACTGGGCCCCTCGGAGGAATATGAGAAGGCGGGCTACATCTTTGTCATGCAGGATGTGCGCGGGCGTTACATGTCGGAAGGAACGTGGCGGGAGATGACGCCGCACATTGATCATCCGCAGTCAAAGAATGACGTAGACGAAAGCACGGACGCGCACGACACCATTGACTGGCTGCTCAAGCACGTGCCCGACAACAATGGTCGCGTGGGCATCTGGGGCATTTCCTACCTGGGCTTCTATACCGCCGCCAGCATCATTGACTCCCACCCGGCCATCAAGGCGGCCTCGCCGCAGGCACCGGTCACCGACCTCTATATGAACGACGATGCCTACCATAACGGCGCCTTTATGCTGGCGGCCAACTTCGATTTCTACGCTTTCTTCACCCCCCAGCCCAAGCCGGCGCCCCCGCCACGGTACCCCAACCGGCTGGACTTCGGCACCGAAGATGGCTACCAGTTTTTCCTCAATATGGGTCCCTTGGCCAACGCCGACCGCCTCTACTTTAATGGACGTAACCCCCTTTGGAATGATCAGGTTTACCACACTACCTACGACAATTACTGGAAGGTGCGCAGCCTGCCCTCGCACCTGCACAACATCCATTGCGCGGTACTGACCGTCGGCGGCTGGTTTGATGCCGAAGACCTGCAGGGACCGTTCAATGTCTTTCGCGCCGTGGGCCAGAGCAATCCCGGAATCTATGACGGAATTGTGATGGGACCCTGGGTGCATGGCGGCTGGTACGAATTCCAGGGCCGCAGCCTGGGGCGCGTAAATTTTGATGCCGATAATTCCGCCTATTTCCACTCCAACATTGAGTTTCCATTCTTCGAGAAGTACTTGAAGGGCGATGGGCAGCCCGCTCTCCACAAAGCCTATATGTTCGAAACTGGCACCAACGTATGGCGCCAGTACAGCTCCTGGCCGCCTTCGGGAGCGGAGAAACGCACGCTTTATTTTCACGTGGATGGCAAGCTTTCTTTCAACGCGCCCACCGCAACGGGAAATGCTTATGACGAGTATGTCAGCGACCCTAACCGCCCGGTGCCCTTCATTGATTACACTTCCCTCGGCGTGCCGCAGGAATATATGGCTTCCGACCAGCGCTTCGCCTCCCGCCGGACTGACGTGCTGGTGTACCAGACGGAACCGCTGGAAGAAGACGTCACCCTGGCGGGACCGGTTTCGCCCAAGCTGCACGTTTCCACCTCGGGCACCGATTCCGATTGGGTGGTAAAGCTGATTGACGTGTATCCGCCGGAGTACCCCGAAGCCGAGCCGGCAAAGCGAAAACGCGAAACAGATGTTCCCCCGCCGGTGGATTCGATGAGCGGCTACCAGCAACTGGTGCGTGGCGAGCCTATGCGGGGCAAATTCCGCCATAGTTTTGAAAAGCCAGTGCCGTTCAGCCCCGGCAAAGTAGAGGAAGTGGACTTCACCATGCCCGACGTGAACCACACCTTCCGCCGCGGGCACCGCATCATGATCCAGGTACAAAGCTCCTGGTTCCCGCTGGTGGACCGCAACCCGCAAACCTTTGTGGATATTCCCAATGCCAAGCCCAGCGACTTTCAGAAGGCCACCGAGCGGGTCTACCGCTCCACTGCTGAGGCTTCGGGAGTAGAGGTGGAGGTTCTCCCGGCGAAATAGAGAGAAATACAGCCAAGTTGCTGCCTCTTGAGGCGAGTTCGCTCGTCCGGACAGCCGGGGGCGGCTGTCCCTACGTGCTTGCCGATCGCTGGGGCGGCAGTCCCACGTGCTCGTTTATGGCCAGGGGCAACCGGCAGACCTGACGGAACCAATCCCCGACTCCCCACGTATTGGCTGTTGTGTGCTAACGGAATCCAGGCCATCCCGTCCAAGGGGTATCAGGCAAGGAGAGGGCGATGAAAGCGGCGAATCAAGCATGGTACTGGCTGGCAGCAGGGGTGCTGGCCCTGGGCCTGAACGGCTACTACCAGGATGGGGGCTTCCAAGGCCTGCACCGCCTGGCCACCGGCACATCCCTCGCGGTGAACCAGGCCAGAGCCCAGATCGGCCAGATTGCCACCCTGGCCGAGATGACCATAGCCGACCATGCGCAGGTCCGCTGCGAGCGTCCGGCGCCGGCCGTGGTCGCGAAGGCGGTTGCGATTCCGGGCGGAACTCAGGTCCGCCTGGCTCAGTTGCAAGAACGGTTACAGACGATGCAGGCAGCCCGGGTTCAGGCTCGCATGGCGCGATTGCAGGAAGTTATTGCCCGGCGTGAGATGCAGCGGGCGCAAGTCGAGATCCAAAACGGCCGTATTGCGGTACTGAGCGACCAGGGACAGGTGCGGGTGACGCTTCCCCCTCTACCCCGCGTGCAGGTCAGTGTCCCCCAAGGCCCTGTGGTGGACGTCTCCGAACCCAACTGAAGGCTCACAAGTCCGGGCCGTGCGAATCCACCATCTGGCGCGGGCTGAAGCTGACTTCAAATCCCGTGCCAGCACCGCCTTCCACGAATCTCACATTCTTGTCGCCGCTGGAAACAAGCGCGTGGCCGGCGGTATCGGTTTTGGGAAAGTGAAAAACCACCCCGGCGACTCTGCCATCCTGGGCATGATCAACTTCCACGCGAGCGGGAGCAATTTTCTCCTTGTTCACCGCGAGGTAGCTTTTACTCTTCAGAGTTGACTCCTCGGCACCGGCAAACGCGGCCAGATCAGGACCGACAACAGCGAGCAGAAACTCTCCCGGAACAGGCGGCAAGTGCTGGTCTATCGACTCCGGAGATATCTGTTTCTGCAGAACCAAGGATCGTGCCCATGCTTCGCGCAGGGTGCGCGATGAAACCCAGCGCACCACATAGATAGTCTGCTGCGTATCTCCGCCCGCTTCAGCTTCCTTGGAATGGCTGCCCATCATGTCCACACCGCTCACATCTTCGGCGGGAGCATCGGGGGCTTGCAGCGCAGTACGGGTAATGCGCTTGGACCAGGGTGAGTCAAATAGGATCTTGCGAACGTCGCCGGCATCCCAGGTCTTGTAGGGCTTGTCCTTCCAGGGATCACGGGCCCAGGCGCTGGCGGTGAGCACTACCAGCAACGCGGCAACCAGAACTCGCTTCACGCTCGCCTCCCGGGGATGGACCGCGGTTTGCCCAGGCGACGGCCCTTTCTCCTTCGACGGCCTGGGGAGCGTTTTTACTGCTTGCGCATGTGGATCTCGGTGCCGCCACGCTCGAAGCGAACTTCGTCCATCAATTGGTTAATCAGATAAATGCCGCGCCCATGGTTGGCATACACGTTTTCACCCACCACAGGATTGGCAATGGCGGCGGGATCGAAGCCCGGTCCGGGGTCGCGGACCACGATCAGCATGCCATGAGCCTCATCGCAGGCCACGCAGCACTCCACCCGTTTGGAGCGGTCGTGGTTGCAGCCATGACGGATGGCGTTGGCCAGAGATTCGCGCACAGCCGTCTCAATTTCAAATTCCTTGCCCACAGCGCACTTCATCTCCCGGGCAAGGGCCAGCACAGCTTCCACCACCGGCGAAATGGAATCAACGTCGGCGCTGATGGTGATATCCAGTTGCACCTTCAGCTGCTTGCCATCAAATTCACATTCTGATTTCTTGCGATCGGTCATGAACGCCCCAGGCTCCAGAAGTGTGAAATCCAGCATGATTGTACCCGAGCCGAGTTCCTTTTTTGGACCGAAGTGCCTCCGGTCACGGTTCGAGGTGACCTCAGTCACCGCTACTGTGCCCTAACCTCCTTAACATCAGAATGTTGGCGTCTGCCCGTCGGCGCACAGGAGTCAGGGGGAGGTTTGCATGGCCCATCAATTGACCACCTGCACCTATTGCGGGGTCGGATGCGGCCTTTACCTCGAAACCGCCGATAACCAGGTCATCGGCGCCTATCCCAGCATCTCCCATCCCACCAACCAGGGCAGAATCTGCGTGCGTGGCTGGCATGTGCACGAGGTCGCCAGTTCTCCCGAACGACTCACCCAGCCTCTGCTGAAAAAGAAAGGCCAACTGCAGCAGGTCGGCTGGGATGAGGCCTTTGACTTTGTGGCCACCCGGCTCCAGCAAATCCGGGAGCGGTACGGTCCCGATGCGGTTGCTTTTCTGAATTCGCCGCGCTGCTCCAACGAGGACACCTACCTGCTGCAGAAGTTCGCTCGCGCGGTGATCGGCACCAACAACGTGGACCAGGGCAGCGGCGTCTTCTGCAATAACTCCATTGATGTGCTGCTGGAGATGACCGGCGTTCCAGCGGCTACCACCTCCATCGCCGACCTTGGCGAAAGCGACCTCATTGTGGTGGACGGCGTGGACCTGGGGCGGCGGCTGCCTACGATAGGCGGCGCCGTGATTCGCGCCAAACTGCGGGGAGCGCGGCTGATTGTGATCGGCACCCGGCGCCATCGCGTGGCCGAGAATGCCGACCTGTTCCTGCAGATTCGGCCGGGCACGGAAGTGACTTTATATGGCGCCATGGCCAAGGTCATCCTGGACCGCGGCCTGATGGACCAGGCGTTCATCAAAGCCCGCTGCCGGGGTTACAGCGATTTTATTCGGGCGGTGCGCGAATACGACCTGCTGCAGGCGGCGGAGGTATGCGGCGCTCCGGCGGAAGCAATCGAAGCGGCAGCCGTCAGCTATGCCAGCGCCCGCGCAGCCACCGTCCTCTATTCCACCAGCATGGAAGCGCGCAGCCGCGAGACTATCCGCTCGGTGGTCAACCTGGTGCTGCTTACCGGCAACCTGGGCAAGCCCGGCGCCGGCATTCTTGCCCTCAGCGAACTGAACAACCTGCAGGGCGTTTGCGATATGGGCATGCTGCCCGACCGTCTTCCCGGATACCCGCGGGTGGAAGATGCGGCGGCGCGCGCCCAACTGGAATCGCTGTGGAAGACGAAGCTGCCGGCGGCTCCCGGACTGCAGGCGCGTTCCGTACTGGCCAATGCCGGCCACTCCCAGCTGAAGGCTCTGTGGATGTGCCACTACGATCCCGCCAGCGCCGCTGGGGTGGACAAAGCCCTCGGTCTTTTCGAGGACTTCAAGCTGGTTGTGTCGCAACAGCTTTTCACGACCGACGCGGCCCGCTATGCCGACGTGGTTCTGCCGACCACGGCTTATGGCGAGGAACAAGTGTCGTTCACCAGCACCGAACGCCGCATTCAGCTGGCGCAGAAGGTCATCGAGCCGGCGCCCGGGCTGATGCCCGTTTGGCAACAGATGACCCAAATCGCGCGGCTGCTGGGAGCGAAATGGAACTATGCCACCGCCGCCGAGGTGATGGAGGAGATTGGCCAGGCCGTGCCCTTTTACAGCGGAGCCAGTTATGAAAACCTGGCGCGCGAGTACGGACGGCAGTGGCCCTGCACCAAGGACCGGCCGCTGGGCACGCCTTATCTGTTTTCAGAAAACGGACTCGGGTTCAATTTTGCCTCGGTGAGCAAGCCGGCCAGGCTTGCCGCACCTGACGAGTTCCCCTTCCAGCTTTTCTTCGGCAGTTCCCTTTTCTACTGGACGCAGGATGTGCTCGTTCGCCACAGCGAAACCCTCAAGCGCGAATACCGCATCCTGTGGCTGGACTATCCCGAGGGCTTCGTGGAGGTCAACAGCGAGGACGCGAAACAGTTGGGCATTCGCGACGGGCAGAGCGTGACCCTGCACACGGCTCATGCAGCCACCCCGGCTACGGCGCGAGTCACGCCGGAGGTGATGAGAGGCACCATTTTCGTTCCTTATTTCCTGCGCGACGTGGAAAACAAAATTCTGAATGGCGCCGTGGACCGCAGCCAGCTCGTTCCGGTGCGGGTGGAGAAGGGGGCGGCATGAAAGCGCGCGTACTGCCCAAATCGGAGGTTTTGGCTTTGCTGGACTTGTTGCGCGCCCAAGGCTACGAGGTCCTGGCGCCATTTTGCGGGCGTGGACGAGATACCTACTTCGACACCGTCACCGATCAGAACCGCGATCAGGTGCAGATTCATCTGCCCAATCCCTACTATCCGCCCAAACGCTTCGTGTTTCCCCATATCGAACGGCTGATGAAGGCGGAGCGCAGCCATGGCGACCTGCGCATTGAACCCATCTACGATGCCCCCAAGCGGGCAATCTTCGGCATCCGCTCCTGCGATGTGGCCGGTATTTATCACCTGGACCGCTTCTTCCTGGGGCGGGAGTTCAGCGACATTTACTACCAGAAGCGGCGGCGCAACCTGCTGCTCATCAACCTGGTCTGTACCGACCCGGAGCGCGACATCGGCAAGGAGTGCTTCTGCATGTGCGCCGATACAGGCCCGGCAGCGCGCGACCATTTCGACCTGCAACTGATGGATCTGGGCGATGAGTTCATGGCCGTGGCGGGCACTTCCGCCGGCGAAGTGCTGCTGGCCAATCCTGTCTTCCGGAAAGGAACAGACGAGCACGTGGCCCGCCGCCGCACCATCCTGGAAGATTTACGCACACATTTCCAGAGCATCTTGACCAGCTGGTTTTCGGCCGCGGTGCGCTACGTCTCTCAGGGAAAGGTAAGTGAAAAAACCTGGGAGGAAATCGGCCAGCGCTGCCTGGAGTGCGGCGGCTGCACCTATGTGTGCCCGGCATGTACTTGTTTCACGGTCACCGACCGGCAAGTCGGGGCGGGCCAGGTGGAGCGGGTGCGGATGTGGGATTCCTGCGCCCTGGGTGGGTTTACCCGCATGGCCGGGGGGTTCAACCCGCGGCGCGCCGTGCACGACCGGCGCAACCGGCGCTTTTTCCGCAAGCTGTCGCACTACTTCATCCAGCGCGAACTTTCCATGGCGTGCGTGGGCTGCGGGCGCTGCGCGGCCGTCTGCCACGGAGATATCGGCATGCCCACGGTTGTGGAGATGATCCGGCGGGCCACGGCCCAGGCGGAGGCGAGATGAGCGCGGCCACCCAGAACGTCTATCTGCCCAAGCCCGCCGTGCTGGAGCGGGTGGTGGCGGAAATTCCCGAGGTGAAGACCTTTTACTGGCACTTTGAAGACGACAGGGAACAGCAGGAATTTCACAAGTTCCGTCCCGGACAGTTCGCGCAGATCTCGCTGTTCGGTGTCGGCGAGTTCCCTGCTTCCCTGCCTTCCAGCCCCGGCGAGGAGGAAACGTTTTTCACCATTCGCAAGGTGGGCACCTGCACCCAGGCGCTGGACGAACTGCAGCCCGGACAGAAGTTCGCGGTTCGTGGTCCCTACGGCAACGGCTTCCCCATGGAGGACTACTACGGTAGGAACCTGGTATTCGTGGCTGGCGGCATCGGCATGATCCCGCTTCGTTCCTGCATCGTGTATGCCCTGCAGCACCGCAAGTACTACGACCGCATCCAGATTTTCTACGGCGCCAAGGCCCCGCGAGAGCTCATGTACATGCCCAACCTGCGGGAATGGGAGCATTCGGCGGGAGTGGAGTGTTATTTGACCGTGGACCGCCCCGACGCCAGCTGGACCGGCAATGTGGGAGTGGTAGGCAGCCTGTTTAGCAAACCCGGAGTCAGCGTCGCGGTGGACAACAGCACTGTGTTCGTCTGCGGGCCCCCGGTTATGTTCCGCTTCGTCATCCGCGACCTGCTGGCCATGGGCTGCGAAGAAAAGAATATCGTCTCCACTCTGGAACGCTACATGAAATGCGGCGTGGGCAAGTGCGGCCACTGCTGCATAGGGGTCGCTTACGTCTGCGTGGACGGTCCCGTGTTTACTTACCAGCAGATCAAAAAGCTGGGGGAGGAGATCTGATGGAAGGCCTCGGACAGCGGCTGCAGCGCACCCTCCAGGGACGAATCTGCATTATGGGCGTGGGCAACGTGGATTACGGCGACGACGGCTTCGGCGTCTATCTGGCCGAAGAACTGATTGCCGCCGGTGTACCGGATGTGCTCATCGCCGGCACCAGCCCCGAACGTTACCTGGAACGTATCGCGGGGCAAGATTTCGATCACCTGCTGGTAATTGATGCCACCAATTTCGGCAGCGAACCGGGCACGGTCGTCTTTCTCAATGCGGCGGAGATTGAAACCGCGTTCCCGCAGATTTCCACCCACAAAATTTCCCTCGGCGTAATGGCCAGGATTGTCGAAGGCTCCGGGACCCGGGTGTGGCTGCTGGGCGTGCAGCCGGAATCGCTGCAGCCCGGCCAGGATCTAAGCCCCACCATGCAGGCCTCGCTGGAAATCATCCACGCGCTGCTGCGCGACGTGCGGGCGGGCCAGGGCTCGCAGGAACGGTGGCGCAGCCGGATGGACAAGGTGATGGCATGATGTCGCCGGAACAAGCCGTGTTTGCCGCCATTCTGGTTTGTTTGGCCGGAGCGGCCATTACTCTGCTGGCGGCACCCCGCAAGGCGCTGGCCGGATGGCTGGCATTGGCGTCAACGGCGGCCTCATCCATCCTGATATTGGCCGCCGCGGCCAAGCTCCTGCGCCAGGGACCTTCGGCCGAACCACTCCAGTTGTGGGCTTCCCCAGTACATGCCCTAGCCTTTCGCCTCCACGTGGACGGCCTGGCGGTCGTCTTTCTGGTGCTGGCCTCCGCCATCGCGCTCCCGGCCGCTCTCTATTCCATCCGCTACATGCAGCACTACGCCGATTATGGAGTGGGAAGGTATTACCCCTGCTTCCTGCTCTTCCTGGCGGCGATGTATGGACTGCTGAGCACCACGGACATGATGTGGACGTTCTGCGCCTTCTGGCAGCTTATGACCCTCCCGGGATACGTACTGATCCGCTTTGAATACCGGCAGGAGCAGAACCGGAGGGCCAGCCGCAAGTTCCTGGTCATGATGGAAGTTGCCTGCGCGGCGATCATGATTGGCGCGGCCTTGCTGGCTCCCGGGCAAGGCGGCTTGCGCTTCGAATTCGCCCAGGTGAGCGCAAACCTGCCCTCCCTGCTGAGCGCGCGCCCCGCGACCGTGACCCTGGCCTTCACCCTGTTTCTCCTCGGCTTTGGCGTCAAGATGGGGATGTGGCCGTTCGGGCAAATGTGGCTGCCCGAGGCGCATCCCGCCGCGCCCTCGCCAGTGAGCGCCATGCTTTCCGGAGTCATGATCAAAACCGGCGTATATGGCCTTATGCGTTATTTCCTCTGGCTGGTGCCGGCGACCGCGCAGGACCGTTTCCCTCTGGCCCGCTGGGGAATGCTCGTGGCCATTTTGGGCACAGTAACTCTGTTCGTGGGAACCATGCAGGCGCTCAAGCAGGAGCAGTCCAAGCGCCTGCTCGCCTTCCACAGCATCGGGCAAATCGGCTACATCCTGCTGGGCACCGGTATTTGTATGGCCCTGCTGCCCGCTGGACCCATGGCACGCACTCTGGCTGTCTTGGGCCTGTTTGGCGCTCTGTTTCACGTCCTGAACCACGGTTTGTTCAAAGGGCTCTTG
>Ga0208774_1000270_pt1 | contig 10250 bp, 6 predicted proteins | sample SF_Rice_5C_80N_4_FD_185620 | JGI IMG/M metagenome (GOLD analysis project Ga0208774, IMG submission 185620) | Rice paddy soil microbial communities from Twitchell Island, California, USA - SF_Rice_5C_80N_405 (SPAdes) (version 2) | ecosystem: Environmental > Terrestrial > Soil > Paddy field/soil ... | reverse complement strand
AAGGAGTAACCGTACCTCCCGTACCGGAAAACGGCAGCTTGGCGGAGAAGGCCCGGAAATTCAGCCACCGGTCCACGCGTCCGCTCAGGGTCAGAAGCGTGCGCCGCGTAAGGCTGATCATGTCTTCGCCGTAGGCGCCCCAGTTGTTCTCCCGCCCGCCTGCCTGCGACCTGCTGCTCGCCAGCCCCTGCGAGAAACCGATCTCGTCGCTTTCCCCGTGCACGTTCCACTCTTCCGCTCCCGCCACCAGGTTCTGCCGCGCGCCCAGGCTGCGCGTCCATTGTGCCGAGAAGCCCACTTGCTGCGCCGGTACGCGCTGCTCGCGGGTGAGGAATTCGCTGTTGCGGTCCAGCGCGACGGCGGAAAAATTCTGGTTGTACACCTGCCGGCTCACGTAAGAACGCAACCTGAATTCACCCAGTTCCTGCGAATTCCAGTTCGCCCCCAGGTCCAGCTCGCGTATGGTGGTGCGGTTGGGCGTGAGCGGCGTGCCGTTCTGGCGCTCTTCCCCCAGCAGCGAGCCGCGGGCAAACACGCTGGCGTTCTGCCCCACCTTGCGCTCTACCGTGGCTTCCCCGGTGGCGTGTTCGGAGTTCACCGGCGTATCCACGAGTCCGCGCAGGCTCAGGGGCACGTCAATGTAGCCGTCGGTGCGAAACAGCTCGCCGGAAATCGCGCCCGCCCAGTTGCCGGCCTCGTGGCTGCCCGTAAAAGAAACATCGGGCGTGTCCTCATTGCCATAAGACGTCTCCAGGGTGAAAGCGTTGCGGTCCACCGGCTGGCGCAGGACGTTCACCACCCCGCCCAGTGCGTCGGACCCGTATAGATGAGACGCTCCCCCGCTGGCCACCTCTATGCTTTCAATTTCCGCGCTGGGAATGCGGTCCCAGTACACCCAGCCGCCAAAAGGATCGTTCAGGGGAAAGCCATCGCCCAGCACCAGGGCACGGCTGGCCCCGCTGGCCCCCAGCCCGCGTAACGAGGCGCCTTGCGATGTGGGATTGGCGGTGCGGCTATCGGTGCGCCTGAACAGGCTGAAACCCGACACTTGGCGCAGCTTATCGTCGGTGGTCAGGCCAGCAGTAACGGCAAGGTCTTGCGGCGAAAGCACCACTACGCTGCTCGGCGTCTCCACCAGCCGCGTGCCCGTGCGGTTGGCGGTCACAGTGACTTCCTCGGCGGCGACGGCGGGCGCCAATGTGATTTCCACTTCGCCGCTGCCGACGGTCCAATCCAGCTCCCGAGTCGCAAAACCGGCAGCGCTGGCCTTCAAGCTGCCCCGGCTCACCGGCACACGGTTAAAGTTGAACCGGCCGTGCCGGTCACTAATGCGGGCGGCCTGAAATCCGCCGGCGGAAAGCACCAGCTTCGCTCCAGAGATGGCCGCGCCGCTGCTGTCCGTCACCACTCCCGAGATTTGCGCGGAGTTGTCAGCCTGTGCGGCGGCGGCGCAGGACAGTAGAAAAACCATCATCAGGCAAGTCGCGAAACACCGCGGCAAGCCGCGGACAGCTGGGTTCGTCATCCGTTCGCTCCATAGCTATCGTCCAACCGGCCCCACCTCAGGTGGCGTAGGTAAGCCATCATCTTAGCTGTTTCAGTCCAAATCTTCTTGCGCCTGCTCTCCCATTGGGCGATATTGAGGGCACAGACTCACACCGTGCCTCGAAAAACTGCTCACCTAGGTAAGAAGCTGTCCAAGGCTGCGGCCAAGCTGCGCCTGCTAAAGTCGCTGCGCTGCACCACGCGTTTCGAAAAGCGCGCCTGGGCCGACGGCGCCAGGCTGGTGGCGGGCGTGGACGAAGTTGGGCGCGGGTCGCTCTTCGGCCCGGTGGTGGCCGCGGCGGTCATTCTCGACCCCAGCTACCGCATTCGCGGTCTGCGCGATTCCAAGCTGCTCAAGCCGGAACGCCGCGAAATCCTGGCCGAACGCATTCGCGACCACGCCCTCGCCATTTCCGTGGCCGCCGTGGACAATGCCCGCATTGACCAACTCAATATCTACTGGGCCTCGGTGGAAGCCATGGTCGAAGCCGTGCGCTGCCTCTCGCCCGCCGCCGATCATCTGCTGATTGACGCCCTGCGTATCCCCTGGGAGTGCCCGCAAACTAAGATCATCCACGGCGACGCCCTCTCCGCCTCCATCGCCGCCGCCTCCATCATCGCCAAGGTGGAGCGCGACCGCCTGGTGCGCGAGTGGGCGCCCGTTTTCCCCGCCTATGACCTGGCCTCCAACAAGGGCTACAGCGCGTACAAGCACATCGCCGCCCTGCGCAAGTACGGGCCATCGCCCCTGCACCGCCAGTCCTTCGCCCCGGTGTGGATGGCGCCCGCCCCGCAGGAGGTGCTGGAGTTCATGCTTTCCGACATAACCGAAGAAGTTGCGGACGAAGCACCGGAAGCGGTCGCGGGGGATTGACCGGCCGGTTCATTGATAAGCAGCCGGCGACCGCGGCTCAGGCTGCTGCCATGCCTTTACCCGGTTTTTCTGGGCACAATTTTTGTGGAAGGCTTCAGGGCCGCATCGGCCAACTTGAGATACTTCTGAATGAATGCATTTTCTTCACTGCTTGGGTCAACGGAACGCGACACGTCGCGCGCGCCTGCTGCCGCAACAGGCCATGACAATTGCAGCACAACAATCCCGCTGGACGGCTTATTCTCAGGCACGCACTTCCATCCCGGAGCATTTCGGCCAGGCTTGTCATCAGCGATGACATAGCAGGGGCGCGGGTTGCCAGCCTGGGAGCGGGGCTGAGTAGCTGCTGGACCCGCTCGGAAGCATTTGCGGACAACTCGGTCTTCCCTGGTGCGCTCGAACTATCACGTGTTCAAGAAACAAGAAAACCCGGGAGTGTCTCAGCAACCAGGAAACTCCGCCGCTAGACTCCGTAACCTGCACCGCTTTGTGCAGTCTTTGTGCGGCATATATAGCCGGGTGGCGCGGCGTCTCCGTGTGGATCGCACCTACGTCAGCCGAGTGGCCAAAGGAGAGAGACACTCGCCGAAAATTGAGGCCGCTCTGCTCGAGGATTTTGATCACCATACCCGGCCAGACACAACTTAGGTGCGCGGACATCTGCAGAATGACCGCCTGTCATCAGACGAGACAATGTGGCGAAAACGGTTCGGAGGAGTTTTGAAGCGACGTGCCGCACGCGAGCCCGCCCCACCTATCCCTCCGCTGCGCGCCTCGCGCCTAAGTGCTAACGTTGAGCTCACACCTCCCACCCAAGATCCAGCTGACGTGCAGGCTCATGTTACCCAGGAAAACGTTGCCGATTTTGAACGATATCTTCTCTGGGCCGATAAGGCTATGCACCCAGAGAACCGCGGCGCGGAGGTCACGCCAGGGGCGACTCCGCTGGATCGCCACCTTGAGGCCGATATGGACAATGAAAACTTGAAACTGGCGAAGTACGAGCCGCTTACCTTTCAATGCGTCAGGTGCGAGCAGCAATTCAACGCCTCGGGAAAATCAATTGAGCAGGTCGCCGGCGAGGTTTCTGGCCACATCTCCCGGGAGCATCCCGACCTTTCCAACTCCTGGTTGCAGCGCAAAAAGCCGGCGTAACTCCGCGGCCGACTGATCCCGGCGATCACTCGGCCGAAACCTGAACCGGGAATTTCTCTTTGCCCAGGGCGGCCGGTGCCCGCTCAAGCCGTTTTTGCTTGAGTGGGGCAGTCTCCTTTTGCCACATCAACCGCGCTGCCACTTTGACCGCTGTGTGGGTTAAGTGCGTACCAGGCAGTAGGTACTGGCTACCGACAACTGGCTGCTGATTTATGCTGGAAGCATGCACCGACTGCTCTGCGTCACCGCTCACCCCGATGATGAAGCCGGCAACTTTGGCGGCTCCCTGCTGCTCTATCGCGAGCGCGGGGTCGAAACCCACGTCATCTGCCTCACTCCCGGACAGGCGGCTTCCAACCGTGGGGGCGCCCGCACTGACCAGGAATTGGCCACGCTGCGCCGCAAGGAGTTCGCCGCATCCTGCCAGATACTGAAGGTCACGCGCGCCGAGGTGCTGGACTACGCCGACGCCCACCTGCACCGCATTGATCTCTACAGCGTGGTGGCGGAACTCACCCGCCGCATGCGTCAGATTCGCCCCCAGGTGGTGCTCACCTACGGTCCCGAGGGCGGCATCACCGGACACCCCGACCACGGCATGGCCGGCATTTTCGCCAGCCTCGCCTTTCAATGGGCCGGCCGCAGCAACCGCTTCCCCGAGCAACTACAGCAGGACGTCAGCCTCTACCGTCCGCAAAAGCTCTACTACGCGGCCGCGCCTTTCACCTTGCCCAACCGCCAGCCCATCTCCCCGCCGCCGGCCACCATCAGCCTCAATATCGGCAAATTTCTGGATGACAAGATTCGCGCGTTCCAGGCGCACACCAGCCAGGCACCCCTGTTTCCGCTTTTTGAAAATGGAGTGCGTCAGCGCGGCCCGCGCGAAGAATTTCACCTCGCCGCCACCAGCACGCCGGGACGACTGGAGCAGGAGACTGATTTGTTCCAGGGCGTGGTGGAAGATTGAAAAAATTGACGATTGAAGATTTATGTGACGATTGAAAACCCGTCTTCTGACGCTGTCATCCTGAGCGAGGGCGCCCGAGCCGAAGGACCCCGCGACGGCCTGCCGCGCCTCAGCGGTGTCAAGACACTCCGGCCACCTGCTTAGCTTTTAGCCATAGAGGCACGCAGGCGCGGAGGGCTTTGAAACCAATCGTCAATTGTTCTGGTTTTGAATCGTCAATTATTTCAGCGCCTTGACGATATCGCTCAGCAAATCCTGCTGGCTCGCTTCCCGCTCCAAGTGCGGATACATCTCGCCGCCGTGATAGTTCAGCGAGTAGGTGGTGAAGTAATCGGTGTTCTCAATCAGCAGCTGCAGCCGCCCGCTTGCCGTCTTCGTGGCCCTGAGCGCATCGTGCCACACTTCCGGCGTGAACTTACGGCCGTTAACCGCGATCACCTTCATGCCCGGCCCGATGCCCGCGTTTGCCGCCAGCATGCCCTGCACCGCGTCCACAATGGTGCCGTCATCGCGCAGAGCCAGGCCCACGGAGTACTCGGCGTTGATCGCCTTCCTCTGTTGCTCAGCCAGGCGCGTCATCTCCGAAGGGGTGTCTGTATAAACGATTCGCCAGCCGCTGCCCTCGATTCCGCCCAGGGGCGCGTGCGCCGCCTTGCTGGTCAGCCGCTCCTGCCAGAAGCCGCGCCAGTTATAAGGGGCGATCTGGTTAAGCGCGTTCACCAGTTCGTCGAAAGTGTACGGCTTCACCATGGGCGCATGGTTGGGCTGCGGCGTGGCGCCGGCGTAAAACAGCTTGCAAAAATCATTCAGCGATTTCTGGTTGTGCGTCTGCTGCCGGATGATAACGTCGGCCCACAGCCAGTCCAGCACGCCTTCATCGTAAAAGTCCGTGCTGCGCCGCCAGGAGGACCACTGCGCCGGGGCGAAGTACAGGATCTGGGCCGCGTCGTTGGTGTCCTGCAGGTCGCGCCAGGTGCGTCCCGGGCGATGGTCGAGCATGGCTCCAATCATGGCCAGTTCCTCGCGATATTGCTGTGGCGTCCACAACCCGCTGCGCGCCGTAAGCACGTCGCCCAGATACGAAGTCAGCCCCTCGTACACCCACAGCATGGTAGTGACCATGGGCTTCTCATAATCAGGCGTGCTCAGGTCGGCGGGGCGCCGGTACTTACCGTTCCAGGAATGCACATACTCGTGCGGCAGCAAGCCCGCAACCAGCGTACGCTCGCTGGGATTTGTCAGCCCGTCCTCGCCCACGCGGCTGTCGTCGGATTCATGGTGCTCCAGCCCGAAGTGGGCCACGTGGTTGCTCAGGCTGTAAAGGAAGTGGTAATCGCGGTAATGGCGCGCGCCGAACAGCGCATACGCCTGGCTCACCAGATTGCGGTAGTCCTGCCAGACCTCGGGCGGCGCCTCCAGGGCGGCTTCGCTATCCGCGGCAATATCCATTTCGTGGTGCGGATACTCGCCTGCCGGGCTCAGCGGCACCACCTTCAGATATTCGCCCGCAATCACTGGCGAATCCACCAGGGTGTAGAGCGAGGTTGGCTTGAAGTGAATCTCGTCGCCGCTGTGGCTGGCCACCGGCAGCGCGCTGCCGAATTTCCAGCCCGCTGGCAGGCGCAGGCTGGCACTATAGGTGATCTGGTCGGCCGGCCAGCCGCTGGGATAGAGCAGCACCTGGTTCCAGCTGACCACGGTCATGCGCGCCGTCGCCGAAGCCGCCTCCGAGAATCCCCGTTCACCCGCCGGCGACAGGTAATCCAGCGATGCCTCCACGCTGCTCACTCCCGCCGGCACCTCCACGTGGATGGTGAACATGTCCGTCAGGTCGCGGCGCCAAGTCAGGGTTTGGCCGTTGCCGGTGAACTTCAGCCCCGCCAGGTCCACGATCGGCCCGTCGGGCGCGTGTTCCCCGGGAATCCACTTGGGGTAATAGAGCGTCAGCGTCCCCGGAGTAGCGGGGATGGTCAGCTGGGCATGGAAAATCTTGCGCGGCGCCTCGGTGGCATCCACCGCCAGCGTGATGCTGGGCGCCTTGGGTTGCGCTAATGATGGAAGAGAGAAAACCAGGACAGCAATAACCGCGACCAGCGCACGGCGGCGGGGGAGAGACATGCGCACGCTCCTGCTACAGCAAGGTTCAGCCCTGGGGGGCGAAAACTAATGACTATACCAGCTGGCAGCGCGCGCTGTCGAAGCGGAACACATCGTGCAGCGATAGAATGAATTATGATTGATGATTGACGATTGAGGATTGAAACCCATTGCCGGCTGTCATCCTGAGCGAGGACGAACGCCCGAGTCGAAGTACCCCTCCGCGGCTTGCGTAAGCAGCTTCAAGGAATTCTGGCACATGCTGCTTGGCGCAAAGGTACGGAGGAATTGAAAATTGAAAGGCATTGAATGACGAAGCGGCCCCTGCACGGGCGTGGGAAAATGTGTTCACCCTGGCTGGGAGCCTCTATTCAAGGGCTTTCGATCGCTAATCTTCAATCATCAATCGTCATTTACTTCCGTTCGCCGCTTTTGAACGCCGTCCACGGCCCCGCTTTCATGTCCCGCAGTTTGGAAGCTTGCCACTCGTACTCGGGATGAGCGGCGAGAAAATCCTTAGCCAGAAAGTCCTCTCCGCAGGGATGCCCGGCCCGCGCCCACAGGCTCATAGTCGCCGCCAGCCGGCTGTCCGTCGCCTTGCCCTGCACCGCGCCGCCAGGATAGTAAGGACCCCAATCCCACTCCGGAATGCCGCGCGCGGCAGTATCGGTGTGCCCGCACAGGGTGCGTTCGTCCGGGTTTTCTTTCTTCTCATAGCTGTCATAGTGGTCGGCCAGAAATCTCTCCGCCATGGCCACGTCAATGTTGCCCTTGTTCTCCTTCATCAGCTCTTGCCAGCGCGCCCGCCGCGCATTGGGCGACGACCCGAGGTTTTTGGAATCGAACGTGGTCTCATCCTTCAACACCTGCGGATCGCGGGCAAAGTTGGAGCTGACGAAGTAGCCGTCCTTGGTCTTCCACAGCGGCGTGTGCTTCAGGCCCAGCTCCAGATAGCCGATCTCGCCCGTCTTGCGGTCGCCGATCAGCCAGTCGTTGGCGTAGCCGCCGTTGTCGCCCTGGCGCATGATTTTGGCGTAGGCCTCAATCGAGCCCGCGTACTGCAGCGCCTTGCGTGAGCGCACAAATTCCGGAATGCCATTGGGGTCCCAGCCATGGAACTGGGTGATGGTGGTCTCGCTCACCATCAGCCCGTCCGAATTGATGCCGAAATCGTCGTCGCTGGTGATCACGCCGGGGATCCCGTCCATCAGAATGCGGTAGCCATGCTGCGGTGCGATGTCGAACATCACCGTCCAGCGCGAGCCCACCAGGTAGCTGGTCCAGTTGTTGTGCGCGATCACGATCCCGTGGTCCTTGGTGTAGCTGCCCGTGGCCACGAAGGCGCTGCAGTTCCCCGGACTGTGCAGCGGCGGCGCGCTCGCCACCTGGTTTTTCTGGTTCAGCCAGGGCACGTAATAGTCGGGCACTTCCTCGAAGGCATTCAACGCCACCACGTCATCCACGTCCAGGGACACGCCGCGCGCCTTCAAACCTTCGGCGATACCCGCCAGTTCCTGCTGGTATTGAGCCTCGATGTGCGGCCACAGCATGGTTCGCGCCGCCTGGCGGAAGAACTGCCAGTCGCGCTTGGTGTCATGCACATCCCGCAGCTGGATGGCCTGAAACGCGTCTTCGATCTCCGGCGCCAGCAGGTATCCGTGCTGGAAACCGATCTGCTCCGGCGTGCCTTCCAGGTGCACATAGGTCCAGCCGCCGCGTTCAAAACGGTAGGCGTTGCCCAGCCGCGGGTCCTTGCGGCTTGTCTCCCGCGCGCGGGTCGGATTGCGCGCCGCCGCGTTCACTATTTCCGGCCGCGGTCCGCTGAGCAGAAAGAACGCCGCCGCGCAAAAGCTGATCACCAGCAGGCTGAACGCGGGGAGAAACTGCCGAGACGATGAACTGTGCATTTTCTGAAACTCCTGAGTGGCGAGGAACTCGCGCCAGCATTATACGATTGGGGGTAACACATCTTACTTTTGTCATCATGAGCGAGGGCGAACGCCCGAGTCGAAGGACCCCTATCCTGCCCGTTTCACCTCTCCGACCAGAGGCCTTCCGCCTGTGCGCCGGGCGGAGCCTGGTCAATGAGGCGAACTGCGCTCGCCAGGACTGCCGAGGACGGCTGTCCCCACGTCAATCGTAAATCTTCAAGCGTCAATCTCCCTGCTATCATTTCCCCGTGGCCCCGCGCAAAGGCATCTTCATCACCATCGAAGGCCTGGACGGCTGCGGCAAGAGCACGCAACTGGAAAAACTTGCCGCCGTCCTGCGCGCCGATGCCCATGATGTCCTCGCTACCCGCGAGCCCGGCGGTACCCCCCTGGGCGACCGCATCCGCGGCGTGCTGCTCGATTCCGCCACCACCGGGCTTTCCCCCTGGGCGGAAATGGCGCTCATGTTCGCCTCCCGCGCCCAGCACCTGCACGAGGTCATCCTGCCCGCGCTCGAAAAGGGCCGCATCGTCCTCTGCGACCGCTTCACCGATTCCACCGAAGCTTACCAGGGCGGCGGGCGGAAGCTGGGCAGCGACGCCGTGCTCACCCTGCATCGCCTGCTCTGCGGCAACATTCAGCCCGACCTGACCATCCTGATGGACTCCGACCCCGCCGCCTCTGTCGCCCGCGCCCGCCGCCGCAATCGCGCCCGCCTGGCCACCGACTCCGGCGAAGGCGACGAGAACCGCTTTGAGCGCGAGAGCCGTGCGTTTTTCGAGCGCGTTCACAACGCCTACCTTGCCATCGCCCGCCGCGAAGCCCACCGCTTCTTTGTGGTGGACGCCCGCCGCTCCGCGGAGATTGTCCACCCGGAAATCGTGGCCGCCGTTCGCGATCGCTTCAAGCTGGCCGCCCGAACCGCCTGAGCCGATTCTTTTCGGCTTGTCCTCCTGAGCGTCGCCCGACCGAATCTGCGAAGCAGCGATTTTGCGTGGGGCAGCCGCCCTCGACCGTCCGGGCGAGCACAGCTCGCCTCAGTCAATCACGTTTTGGTTTTCAATCGCCAATCGTCCATCTACAATCGTCACTCCATGCGAAGACTCTTGCTCCTGCTCACGGTCCTTTGCGCACCGCTCTCCGCCCAGCTTCAGCCTGCCGATCTTTACCATCTGCGCTCGGTATCTGATGTTGCGCTGTCTCCCGATGGCAATCACGTCGCTTACGTGGTCGAGAACAACGACGGCCCCGGCCGCCCCTATGAGCAGATCTGGCTCATGGACCTGCGCAGCGGCAAGAGCCTGCAATTGAGCGCCGGCGCGGACACCTCTGGCAACCCCGAGTGGTCGCCCAACGGTGAGTGGCTGGCCTACGGCGGCGATTCCGGCGAGAAATCCGGCCTGTTTATCGTCCACGCCAACGGCTCCGCCGTGCGCTTTCTTGCTCCGGTCGAATCCACCAACAGTCCCGAGCCCCACGTCGGCCGCGCCATCGCCTGGTCGTCCGACAGCAAGCAGATCGCCTTCGTCTCCGCCCAGCCCGGCCCGGAAACCAAGGACGCCACGGGCGATCCCATGGTCATCACGCGCTACCTCTACAAACCCGACTACTGGGAAGGAAGCACCCACTTCAACGACAACCGCCGCCTGCACATCTTCGTGGCGGATCTCGGCTCCGGCAA
>Ga0208774_1000268_pt1 | contig 10263 bp, 13 predicted proteins | sample SF_Rice_5C_80N_4_FD_185620 | JGI IMG/M metagenome (GOLD analysis project Ga0208774, IMG submission 185620) | Rice paddy soil microbial communities from Twitchell Island, California, USA - SF_Rice_5C_80N_405 (SPAdes) (version 2) | ecosystem: Environmental > Terrestrial > Soil > Paddy field/soil ... | reverse complement strand
CTGGGTTTGTGTCTTGATACTCATCAACTAACACCCACTGAATTCCAGGCTTGATCTCAGTACCGTCCCCATTCCTAAAATCTATCCCCAAAGGGGTACGGAGGAAATCAAGAAATCGTGCTTGTAACTGAGAAAAGTCGCACCGGTAATTGTTGCGTAGGTGCTGCACATACTCGTCATACAGGTCTGCCAACATTTCCAGTTGGTTACCGGCCGCTCGCAAGCTAGAGATAGACACGCGATCTTCAACCATGCGATTGAGCAATTTCACGAGCTGTTTTGTGCTCACCCACCGATTTGGTGGATTTGAATAAGTTGGTTGCCATTCTTGCCGTTGGAACATCCAAGGGAAAGCGCTCCAGAAAGCAATTTCAATCGGTGGATTGTATTGTTTGATCAGGCTCATATGCTCGCGCACAAAAAGAGCCTGTTCAAATTCGTCCATTAATCGGACATTTTGATAGTTGGGGTCTCGAAATTCTTGTAGAAGGTCGTTGCAGAGTCCGTGCAACGTTCCAAGTCGCAATTTCGAAATATCAATACTCGCCAATTCTGGGTGTGCAGAAACCACCTTCGCTCTGTATTGACTTATACGGTCTTCAAGATTCCGTGCCGCCTTTTCCGTAAACGTGGTCACAACGATAGATTCGGGTGGCACTTGCGTTTTTTGAACAGTATCGTTTTCCACATAGAGAAGACGCAACAACAAAACGCTTAGAACCTCGGTCTTGCCGGACCCGGGACCGGCAAGAACCCAAGCTGGCCCATTCGGATGTTTGACGATGTTCTCTTGATCAGGGGTAAGTCTTTTCGGTTCGCTAGGCGGAAATAATATGTCTAGAAGCTCCTGAACATTCATGCCTTCCCCTTCAGACTTTTATACAGCATTAAAGTATTATGGGCACCCCGGCGCTTATTGCGATTGGAGCCACGGAAGATGAGCACATGGATACCTGCCTGTTTACAAAAAGGACAGTCGCAGCTGCGCCATGGCCGATCTTTCAATGTCTTTTCGTACCTGGCACGAAGAGATAGTGCGTCACCGGATCGAGTTAAACATTCATCGTATTCAATCACCGCATCAAGGACCTCATTGAGCCCAATCATATCTAAGTCGTACTGACAAAGGAGCGTCATCACTTGTGCTTCTTGAGCTTCTAACCTTGCTATGTCAATGCCGGACTCTTCCAGCCGTTTTCTGGTTCGACCATCACTGGTCATTGGCACACGCAATGCGGCATACCATTTACCGTTTTGTGCCAAATAATTTTGATCAGAACGTAGCCATGCTTTCCTAAAATAGGACGCACTGTCAAAACTGTCGACCTTCAATTCTCTGAATCGATCCTGAAGTTTTGGTCTGAAAATACCGAACAAATGCACCCATGGCCTCGGCTTGAGTTCAGCCACAACGCCCATTACTTGACTAACCACTTTCTCGACCAAGAAATCGGGGAGCGGCACTAGCCCACCAATGGCTAGATGGCGATAACCAAGCTCGTGGTATAAGCGAGCTGTTTTTGCATACGCCTCCGGATGAAGGCCCTGGATGGTGCCCACAGGAATAAAGCCAACTTGGCGTTGATTTGCCATGTTGATAAATCGCTCAGCATTTTCTATGGTGATCTGAACTCTGTTGGCGCGTTTTGCTTTGCTAAGAGTAATTGTCTTCCCGTTCCTAACAACTTCAGGCACTGGGATATGGTCAACTGAAGCACCGAAGTCGAAACCGTGGAGGTCGTACAAGGCAACCGCTTGATCAACGGAAATAGCGGGTTCTTCGTCATTTACATAACTAAACGCACCACAGTCGCCGAAAAGTGACTGATCACCGTCAAGACCAAATTGATGCCTCAGATTTTTCGGAGCCAGCGAACTTGCTTCTGTGCCCATGATGCGCCTGAGAGGGCCTTTTGAGGTGACGTGTTGCGCCAAGCTCACAAGCACTCCGTCGCACATTCGCTTTGGCTTCATCAGAATGCAACAGTGCTTGTCGTCCCGATCTGCTCGTGACGTGCCCGAGAACTCGCCAGATTCAAAATTGAAACGTTCGTCTAACAGATCATCCCAATCCGGTAGAAAATAACTGACGCTCCCCGATCCAGGTTCCGGCAAATTTGGGCGATGCCGCATGGGAGCACCGGTGCGTTCAAGAAGGCCCTTAATTTGGCTTAGCTTAATACCGATTGGACCCTCAAAGATTTCTGCCTTATTCTTTAGGCCACGCTCTATGGCCGGCATAACGGCGGGCAAATAGTCTTTCCCTAATGAAAAGTGAACCGTTGCATGCTCGGATGCCCATGTATTGAGTGTTTGTGAGCACTGCGGCGCCCAATCTGAAGCACGCAAAGTGGTCATCCGTTCATCGTAGTCTTCAATGCCGGTAAACCCCCCAACTAGACCATATTTTGCAGAAAGAATTGCAACCGATAAATTCGACGGCCAGTCACGCTGCCGCAGATATTTCCGAAGTACGCGATACGAAGACCCATCGTAGCGATCGATAGCAGGCAGAAGGCCAGGTGCCTCTCTTTTAACCTGAGAACACCCCAAAACCAAGAGTTGCTTACTCATATTTTTCGTACACGAAGGTGACCATGCTGCGGGTTATGTCCATGTTCCACGTAAAAAACACCTAAGCTGCACGACGACAACTATTCATCCCAAGCGTAGCGCAAACTATTAGGCAAGTGTACCTAATTGAATTGCTTTACGACTATTTCTCATAGATGGCAAGGACGTTCAAATCGGGTTCCGATTTCAACGTACCGATAATGCGCAATCCATGTTTATGTCCGCGTTTTATGAGGTTATAGGCGAATACTCCCGTGTCGTAACGCTCGGCCGGGCAGCAATGCAAATGCAAAGTGTCACCCTCCGGACTCAATCGCAGGCGATAGTCAATCCACCTTACCCGCCCCAAACCATTAGCCGCCTCTTCAACTGCGACCATTGCCTTACTGTCGTTAAATACATTTGCGAAACCGTTCCAGTATTCTTTTCTCTTATCCCGCAATGCATCAATAGTTTGCCCAGCTTCTCTTGACGGATAGCGTAAGTCCACCAACAGTAGCTTTTGTAAGTCGGAGTAAATCTGCTTTATAGTGCCGTCAGAAAATTCTGCTGCGGTTGGGATAATGATGGTGGCGGATATGTTTATTCCTTTGTTTACCTCTACTTCATCAAGTGACGGCAAATCCAAGAAGACAAGCATCCTAGGTGCTTTTGCTATATCTACTGGCTTTCGCCAATCGTCATCTCTGAGTTTCGTGGGCGACACGAATTGAAGTCGATCTCTCTGATTGGCTGCGTAGTGCAGAACTAATTCTTGTAACTTTCTCTGTGGATTATGAATCGCGCGAAGACGAATGGTTTCACTGTCCTTCTTTGATGTGCCATGTTCGCCACCAACCTCTCCTTTCACTTTGGCTTTTGCCACCAATCCTGGAATCAGTGTTGTCAAGAAAGCCGGCAGTCCAATCTCTCCTTCTACACCAGCCTTCGCATTTAATTTATTGACCATCTCCGTAGAAACCGCAATATCCACATAGTCTTCTTCGCCTTCTGGCCTCAAAGTAGCATCATGCAGCGCATTGATCTGCGCCTCGTCAATGAAGAGTGGCGCATCGGCCAACCATCTCAAGTATTGATAATTTTCCATTTTGTAATTTTCCTCTGCGCAAAATTTGGTGAATGGTGCCAGGAGATATTTAAACCACTGCATATTTTTCCCTTATCCATTCTAAGGTCACTAATGTACTAGACCAGAGTATAAGAGTCGATTTGTTTTATCACGTCCATGCATGTCTCGGCGCCCGTCAATTGCAGGTAATTCATATTTCACCTTACCCCTTCAATTCGAAGAACGGATCGCCCAAGTGAGTTTGGGGGAAATGACTGCATGGGCCTCTAATTGCGTAGTCTGGCTGACGACTCCTAGCAACAAATTGGTTGTTCCCATCCAATTCCAGCCATTCAAATTGTCGAGAGCCATCGAACCACGGGGTGAAGAGTCGTACGAATTGACCTACAGCGAGAGATGCTAAAGTCCCATTCGTCCACACGACCTGAGGATTGATGCCTGCGTCCCCATAATCGTTCTCCTCACGCTCCAATCGTTCTTGAGTCAGAAATCCCATACACCTCATACAAGGACCGCCAGGAAGAGTCATAATCATTTGCCCGGCTATTGCATACTGTTCATCAGTAAGATGTGTCACATCCATGCCAATATCGATGTATGGCAAACAAAAGCGTCGGGCTGCACTTTCCAGGTACATCCGCTGCCGATAGCCGTCTACACAGCCGAACAGAACATGAGAGTCCTTAATGAGATCGTCAGCATTTTGCCAATCGGCCTGTGCAACATCGACCTCAATCCACGGCCGGATTCCTTTAATGAGTCGCTCCGCGATCTTCACCTTTGGAGTCTTTTCCTCCACATCTTTTGCAGTCGCGCCAACAAGTCGATTTAGATTGCTGTTATCGATTTCCTGTGGATCGATCAGACGAATACGCCCGACGCCTAAATGCGCAAGTTGCTGCGCGATATGTGATCCGCCTCCGCCCAAACCTACAATCGTGGCGCGAGTGTCGGCCAGAGTCTGCTCGGAATGTTGGCCAAGGAAGCTTTGGCGACTAAAATCGCTTTGGGCCATCATGCGAATGTGTCCACGTTTCCGTTTGAATTCAGGATGTCGACTTTCATTGGAGTGTCCACAATATTGAATTCAGATATGTCTGCCACTGCAGTGCTGTTGAACCACACTCGCCCCGTGGCACTATCGCAACTCAGCACAATCGCCCCATGTGGCAAGTTACGGCAAACCTTGAAGAAGTCTGGGACGAATTTCATCTGCTCGCGGAGGTCCGTTCGACTGAAGTTAGGACGCCCATTGTGTTCGTGCATATGCACATGAAACATGCCAACAGATTGCAGCAAGGCAATGTTCAAGGCTTTTCGAATGGCCTCTTGGCTCATCATAGCCCCAACTGTTGGATCGTCGACGTAGTCGTTATCCGCGACTGGGTGGTAACCTTCCGCCATCAGCACAATGTTTTCTGATGTGTTCGCGGCACGAACTGATATGAATCCGACGCGCTCAGCTGCGAATTGATGGGGACGCTCGAGATCGCGCCTTACTTCCTTAAGAAACTGGCCCGTTGCTCTACAAATCGTCTTCATAGAAATGCCTCCAGATGGCCTGCCAAGATTTCAAACGGCGTCTGATTTGGTGATACGCCTCTCCACGACCATGAGAACCAATTCCTTGCAAGAATGTAAGCGTTTTCGTTCCAGTTCAGCCCGAGCCCTAGATTGACGGGCAGGTACAGCTTCGTTGGATAGGTATTATTGGTATAGTTAAGGCAAAGGAGCGCATCCATCTCCTTATCAGCTCCCTTAACGAGGAAGCGTAGTTTCTCCATGTAAATGTAGCGGAGACTACCTTCGTCCATGTACTGAACCTTTCCAGTGCATAGACCGGCAATTGGTAACAGTTCCTGCTCGATGCCGGTTTCGCAAGTAGGAATGACTATAGAACTGTCCATTACGAGGATCCACCAGACCGGGCGTGGGTCATGAACTGTTCCTTTTCGTGCACCTCAATTTCCGCGTTATCGTCCAAGTCTTTGAGTCCTTGCGGCGTAATTTCGGCAAGCACTTTCGCCTGGTCAATACCCAGATGCAATTTGAGGTCGCGCACGACCCATTTACCCGGCCGCACTTGGCGGTCGATCCCATCAACCACAATCGTTACCAAGTGGTGCGACTCGTTATCACCTACATGAGCTTCCGTTTCATTAACCATTGCGTATACCTCTCGTTTATCATCGCCCAGCTTCGCCGACTAAACCCAAAGAACTCAATCCCTGTTGTCTTTGAGAGAGGCGCCAGAGCAATACCTCTCATTGGGGAGTATAATACACATATAAAGTATACCCGTCAAGTTGTTATACGGGTATCGTAACTATACGGAGAATGCTAAATGGCTGAAAAAACAGATGTTCGCTGGGGGATGGCGCAGCGATTTGAGTTAATTGAGTGGCGCGCTTATTGGCTAGGAAGGGTCAATCGCAGCGACCTTGAAGAACGATTTGGTGTATCAACCCCGCAAGCCTCTGTAGATTTGCGCTCATATCAGGAGGCTGCGCCGAATAACATTGAGTACGATGCAACCGCAAAGGCTTATGTTCCTACGAGCACTTTTACCCCAAAGTACTTAAAGGTGTCGGCGGATAGGTATCTCATTCAACTGAATGCCATACTGAATAGTGCAGTCAGTGCGACTGATACATGGTTTGGAAGCTTGCCTCCCGCTACCGTAATGCAGACAGTGTTGCGGAGTGTTGAACCAGATACATTGCACGCAATACTGAGTGCGATTGAGAAGCGGCATGAGCTCAATGTGGTTTACCAATCTCTTACCAACACTCGTGCACGTGCAATCGTCCCGCATTCATTGGCATTTGATGGACACCGCTGGCATGCGCGGGCATGGTGTGTTGAACACCGGGATTTCAGAGACTTCGTTTTATCGAGAATACTATCGGTGAGTGGCAGTCAATCTTCTGATGCCGATCCAACAAACGACATGGAATGGAATACATTGGTTGATTTGAAAATCGTTGCTCATCCTGACCTAAGTGAAGCGCAGAAGTCAGCGATAGAGCGAGATTTTGGTATGGAAAACGGTCTTCTGGTAATGAGAACTAGAGCCGCGCTCGCCTTTTATTTTATCAAGCGACTAAATCTCGATTTAAATTGTGATCACATTGATCCAGAGCGAAAGCAAATATTCCTGAGTAATTTTGCCGAAGTAGAAGAGATCGTGCGCGCCGCCAAGGCTGATACCAGCAGACGGGTCTCAGTTGGCAGGTAACGTTCAGGCTCAGCGGCCAAAATATGGAAGTAGAGCATTTATGAACGCTGGTTGGTACTTTACCGCCCCCTGGGACTCAGTGCCGATTCGGCGCGGCGACGCGCTCGGCCTCCGCGCGGGCGCGGACTACTTCGCAGATCTGTTGGCGCCGGGTCTCAGCAACGCCACCTCCGACGCAAGGTGGATATCTGACAATACCTGTCAGATGAAGTCTGGGTTATTACAAGTCAGTACCTAAATATCCAACCCATTTAACTGAGTTTTGTGGCACTTGGTGCAAGTCCATCGAACTGCTGTCATAGTCTGACCATCAAACTGCCAGTCGTGGCCGCATGTCGGCTCCTGCGCAGTCCAATCAGATACACCATTAGGTGCTGGCGCTTTCGGATCACACTGCGCAACCACATCGCTAAGTTTGTGTTTAGATTTCTTCATGCTGGGCTCCGTACTAATGGTGTTGAGCATCTAATGTCGTTGCAGAAAAACGTTCTTACTGACTTTTCTGCATTTTTGCGTTCGACGACAACCTCCACTCAGCACCGTCGGTAAACTCTGAGTGCGCGACGAGATCCAAATTCGAAGTTTTCTGGGTCGTGATTTTTCATAATTCTTTTTGGCGCGATCCTCTCTTTTGGAAAAGAATATCGCCGCAAGACCCATGGCCATAAAGGTTAGGATTACCAACAATGATGGCAGCGCCCTTAGAAGGTCATGTTTCATGCGTTATATCTACGCCCCCTCCCATATTCGAAAATCAATTGGTTGATGCAGTCGGCATCTTCTGGCGGATGGTCTGGGTAGTTATATTGCGAACCATTTTCCAAAACAAAAACATATCCAAGCCAGTTTTGTGTTTTCTCAATCTGACGACGAAGTATTTGCTGTAACGGCTCCATTTTCCATCGATTAGTACCGTTGACGTGTCTGGACTGACCAGATCGACGTGCTCAAGTTGTACATTATCGTGCTGCGATATATCCAGTAGCTGATCAACAGTTGATAAAAAAACTGTTTTGGAAAAGCGATCTCCTGATTCGTCAGTCAATGCATATTGCACATGAAACCAGGGATTATGAAGAGGAACTATGACATAACCCCAAAGGAGTCTGCCCCGAATAAGGGGCATATTCAGCCTGCTTTCCTCATGTGTTTCGAACATATCTCACACTCATAAATGAACACTATAGATTGTAGCCCTATAGTGTTCGCGCTGGCTAGATGGAGTCTTCTACATTGGAGACACCCATGGATATCCGAAAAGCGTTTGGCCACTCGTTGAAGGTGGCAAGGAAGGCCAGAGGACTTAGCCAAGAAGACTTTTCGATTGCATCCAGCCGCACTTACTTGAGCAGTCTGGAGAGGGGTTTAAAGAGCCCCACACTGGACAAGATCGATTCCTTGGCGGAACTCATGGAGATTCACCCGCTGTCGCTAATGACGCTCACTTATCTATGCGCCGAAAATGAGACGAACCCATCTCACTTGCTCGACAGAGTCACCGCGGAAACGAATTTAATCCTTTCCAACTTCACCAAGAGTGAGTTTGAAAAATAATGACATCCATAATTTGTGGTTAGCCAATTCTTAATAAGGATATACCGGGCCGTAGGCCTATTTTGCTTAATCGTCCGGATACAGCCGTCGCATTTCTTCCTCATACTGCAGATCCCATTTTTGCCTAACTCCTGCGCGCGCATCGCTCATGGCATTGGAGAGTTCGATCAACTGCGGAAAATTTGCGTAGACATATCTCCCCGCCTGGCACAGTTCCATCGTTTCCCCATGCGCTGCATATTCGTTCACCATAGCCAACACGACCTGAGTGTACGCACGATCGAGCGGCCTGAGTACTTCACCGATAGAAAAGGCGTGTTGATCGTTGTAGAGCGACAGGATGCACTTTGCCAATGCTATTTGCCCGCTGGTTCCGCTGTTCTTTCGCACAAGTTCAAGACCTGCTAGATATGGGTTCTGGTTCATTGCCGTTTTTTCCATAAATGAATTCGCAACTGCCGGTTGAGGATGATCCAAGTTCAGTCAAGTTCTACCTGTTGGCAACATGGGCTTATCAAATGGAAGAAGTATTAATTCAGTTTCTTTCTTGGTTGGCCGAGAACCACGGTCAGGAATACTTGAATCAATCTCTGCCACATTCAGACCTTTGTTGCGCAAATGATAGGCGATGCGTTGCCAGCGTTTTTGCCACTCCTTTTCTAGCCCCTTGTAGTCGTCCAGCGAGACTTGCAGCCTCTGGACCTCGGCTCTCAGTTCTTCCAGCTCTTCACTATATGCCGCGCGAGTTATTACCAACCCGCCCCGCAACGCTTCTTTTGCAGCCGCATAGGCCAGCTTAATTCGCGGATGGGCCTGTAATGCCTGCCTGCTGTAACCATAAGTTGCCTCCAAGATGGCCCAAGTAAGCTTTGAGCCAAGCTGCCCATCCCGCCATCTTTCCAACTCACGGACGATCATTGTGACATCAGTTGCCGAGAGCCTTTTTCCACTCACGCCACGCCTCCCTTAGAGGACATGTATTCATTAGGATCGAAATCTGCGACGCCTTGCTCTCGCATCTGCTGTCTCAAAACCGCGACCTTCTTGTCGCTGTTTGCCAACCAATCTTTGGATCTCCCTCTCCCCAGTGCCGCCCGTTGTTCTGCTACGTCACGCGCAAGCATGGTTATTGCAAATTGGCGTTTTAAGTCGTCAATTCGGCCCACATCGTCACTCCGCCAGTGGAAATCGTCACATGATGCTGTACATTGGAGAAAGCGGGAGCATGGCATTTGTGAAAAGTCGTGAAAACACAAACCCGGGCCTACATCATGAACCGCACGAATCCTGGCTTTGGCAAATGCCTCGTGCAGGCCAATTGGTATGTATTTGATTTGCTCAGCTAGAGGACCACTTATTTTCCCATCCAACAAATCGCGTCTAACCATCAGTGCTGCTTTGGTTGGACTGGTGTGCTGGTATGCCTTAGTGTCTCGAGGATTTTTTCGATTAAACCACCGTGTCTGTGCAGCATCGCTCATGCCTCCCTCATCCAGCCACGTATTCAAGGTGTGCCTAAACGCGTGGCTGTTCACCGCCAGTCTCTTCCCTTCCTCTCCATCAAGGTAACGATCAAATGCGGATAACACCTTGCCCTTCTTGGGGTAGTTCTCGCCCCCTTTTCTTCTAGTCTTTCCACTCCCCAAAAAATCTGAAATTTGCTGCCAGTCGACCAGCCTCACGGCGTATTCAAACGTACATTTTTCGGACTGGCAGGCATTTAGGGGAAGAATGGCCAGGCAATCCTTGTGGAACACTTTTCTATTCGCGGCGACCAACATGGGCCGCAGATCTAGATCAGCATCCATGCCCAACTTAACTTGATCGA
>Ga0208774_1000262_pt1 | contig 10359 bp, 5 predicted proteins | sample SF_Rice_5C_80N_4_FD_185620 | JGI IMG/M metagenome (GOLD analysis project Ga0208774, IMG submission 185620) | Rice paddy soil microbial communities from Twitchell Island, California, USA - SF_Rice_5C_80N_405 (SPAdes) (version 2) | ecosystem: Environmental > Terrestrial > Soil > Paddy field/soil ... | reverse complement strand
CCCGGTGAGCCTCGACCTGTATGCCAGTTCCTCTGCTGTGGATACTGATTTCACCGCCAAGCTGGTAGATGTGACGCCGGAGGGTTTTGCCCGCAATCTGACCGAGGGAATTATTCGTGCGCGCTACCGCAATTCTGCTGCTAAGCCCGAACTCATCAGGCCCGGCCAGACTTATAAGGTCACAGTGGATTTATGGGCAACCGGCAATGTGTTTCGCAAAGGCCACAGGTTGCGGCTGGAGATCAGCAGCAGCAACTTTCCTCGCTTTGACAGGAACCTCAACACTGGAGGAGAGCCGGGATCAGGCCAAAGCCCGAAGCCGGCCACCAACACAGTGTTTCACGATGCGAAGCATCCTTCGGCTCTCATTCTTCCCATCATTCCCGGGCAATAATGTGCCGGGAGCCGTGGCAGGTAGAATCTTGCCCCCTCTTGTTTCTTGCTATAGTGACGGCTCACATTCCGGGAGTGAGGAGGGCGAATGATCAACCGGAGAGAATGGCTGTTGGGAACGGGAATGCTGCTTGGCGTGGCGGCCGCGCCGGAGCTTGGCCACGCCTCCCAAATCCAGAATCCGTCGTCCACAGCATCCGCCGCAAGCAAGCCATTGCCGCTGGTCGAGTACGAGCCCAAAAGCATGCTGCACGTCCGCGAGACGAGAGTTGCGCGCTCGCGTCATCCTGCCATTGATTTCCATACCCACATCTCGGTGTCAAAGAAATCCGAAAAAGGCGTAGAACTTGTGCCCGAGCGCCAGTACCTGGGCACTCCCCAGGAACTGCTCGCGGTCATGGACCGCAAGAACCTGCGCGCCATGGTGAACCTCACCGGTGGTTATTATGCGGGCTTGGCGGATGCAGTGGCAAAGTACGACCGGGCTTTCCCCGGACGTTTCTACACTTTCACCGAGCCGTGTTACTCCCGCTTCAAGGAACCGGACTATCCGAAGATTCAGGCACAAGCGCTCGAGCAGGCTTACCGCAACGGCGCCAAAGGTCTGAAAATTCTTAAGACGCTGGGCCTCTATCTGCGGGAGAACATCACTTCAGGCACGCTGGTGAAAATTGACGACCGCAGGTTTGACCCCATGTGGGACGCCTGCGCGCAGTTGAACATTCCCGTGGCCATTCACGTCTCCGATCCCGTCGCTTTTTTCCTGCCCACGGACCGCTTTAACGAGCGCTATGAAGAGTTGAACAACCACCCTGATTGGTCTTTTTATGATCACGATTTTCCCAGCAATGCTGAACTGCTCGAAGCGCGGAATCGCGTGATGGCGCGGCATCCAAAGACCCAGTTCGTGGTGCTGCACGTGGGAAATTTCGCCGAAAACCTGGAAAACGTATCGGAAAATCTGGATCGGTTCCCGAATATGGCGGTTGACATCGCAGCCCGCATTGGCGAACTCGGCCGCCAGCCCCGTACTGCCCGCAGGCTTTTCGACAAATACCAGGACCGCATCCTGTTCGGCACCGATGCTACTCCCCACGGTGACGAGTTCCCCCAGCAGGTGTTTGGCGACCCTCTTTATGAAATCTATTACCGCTTTCTTGAAAGCGACGATGAGTACTTCGATTATGCTCCGGCAAATATTCCGCCCCAGGGCCGATGGAAAATCTATGGAATCGAACTTCCCGACCCCGTGCTGAAGAAGGTGTACTACGAGAATGCAGCCCGGCTATTGCATCTCTCAGCCTGAGATCAGGGTCTACTCGGCGGAAACCATCAAGATATTACAAACCGCTCGAATCGCGGAGGAGATCGAGCCAACCGCTCTGCCGGACTTGGGCTTGCCCGTGGTCGAGCGGAGATGCGAGGCGCGCGCGCTTCGCGTTGACCAGTACTTTGCCCCGCCAGGCGGACCCGCAAAAAAAACGTAATTAAATGAAACCATAAACTCCAAATAAAAAACCAATTGACAAGCATTCGAAAGAGCAGTAGCGTGAGCGGCGTCGGGCAAGCCCCGTCCCCAATTACCTGGGCAGGGAAGGGCGCGGTGTCTTGGGCGGCGGTTCCGGCGCAGCATTTGTCGCCAGTGCGAGAGGACGAGCATATGAGAAGGGTCATGTTGGTTGCTGGTCTCCTTTGGGTACTCACCGCGGCTTTGCCCGGGTTTGCTCAAGTTGACACCGCCACTGTTGTCGGCACGGTTCGCGATGCCACCGGCGCCGTCGTGCCCAGCGCCACGGTTACAGCCACCGCGATTGACACTGGAATCAAGACCACGGTTAAGAGTGGCCCGGACGGCGATTATGTGCTCACGCCGCTGAAGATCGGCAGGTATTCCGTTTCGGTCACCGCCAGCGGATTTCAGACTGAGGCGCGTACCGGCATCGTCCTCAACGTTCAGCAGAGGCAGCGCCTCGATTTCAGCCTGAAGGTGGGGTCGGTCTCACAAACTACCGAGGTCACCGGGCAACCTCCGCAATTGGAGACGGAGTCGGCTTCTCTGGGCGATGTGGTCGCCGCACAGCAAGTGGAGGAATTACCCCTGAATGGTCGCCGCTATACGGATCTCGCGGAACTGAGCTCCGGCGTTACCAAAGTCATAGAAGGCCCGGTCAACGGAGGCAACGCGCCCACCAACGGCAATACCGGCGGAAGCTTCGCGGTCAACGGGACTCGTGGCGATCAGAACAACTTCATTCTGGACGGCATTGACAACAACTCCAACGACAACGGCGATGTTGCGGTGCTGAGCAGCGTGGATGCGATCGCCGAATTCAAGATCCAGACTTCGAACTATTCCCCGGAATTCGGGCGCAGCGGCGGCGCCGTGATCAACGCCACCACCAAATCGGGCACCAATAGTTTTCACGGTGAGGCCTGGGAGTTTCTGCGCAACGACGCCTTTGACGCGCGCGGATTCTTTGAGTCGCCGGACCAGCCGAAAGCTCCTTATAAGCAAAATCAGTTTGGCGGGACGTTCGGCGGGCCCATCAAAAAGGACAAGGCGTTCTTCTTCCTTGATTACGAAGGCACCCGGATTCACTCGGCGACAACGGACTTCGCCACCATCCCCACCGCCGCCGAGCGTACCGGAAATTTCAGCGACATCCTGGGCACCCAATCCATGCTCTGCGGGGCCGACGGCGCTTCGCCCTGCGTGGATGCTCTGGGCCGGCCGGTGTTCACCAATGAGATTTTTGACCCGACCACAACCCGCACCGTAACTGCTGGACAACCTGATCCAGGCTGTTCAGGTCTGAATGCCATTACCAGCGGACCGGTGCGTAACGGCTTTGGGTTCAATTGCGCCACAGGTCTCCCCGGCCCACAGGCAAACATTATTCCCACTGGAAGCACGAACAGCGTGGGCCTGAATTACGCCGCTCTTTATCCTGCCATCAACGTGCCCGGCGCTTTCGCCAACAATTACGTGGTGAATGCCCCGGGTAACGACCAGATTGATCAGATGGATGCGCGCGCCGATCAGAACATCACCAGCAAGATGCAGCTGTTCGAAAGATTTTCACTCATTAAAGACACCCGCTTCCAGGCGCCGGTGTTTCCCGGAATTGCTGACGGAGGAGACTACAACACGGGCAATCGGCCTCTCACTTCTCAAGGCCTGGTGCTGGGCTTAACCGACACCGTTAGTCCCAACGTCGTAAACGCACTGCGCGTGGGATTCAACCGCGTTCACTACATCTCCAACTCTCCTTCTTACGGGCAGCAGTATCCACCTCCCGCGCTGCTGGTACCTGGCACTCCAAACGATCCTTTGATCAACGGGCTGACCTGGTTTGCCCCCGGTCAGTACAACGGCCTTGGTGAGCCGACGTTTACGCCCACCCGCAGCACCAGCCAGGCGGTTCAGATCAACGACACGCTCAGCTTTGTGCACGGGAAACACCTGATCAAGGTAGGTCCGCAGTTCCGCTTTGATCAGTTCAACCTGCTGCAAATCGGCCAGCCGCGCGGCAACCTGTCGTTCAGCGGCCAATTCACCTCCGATGCAGGTTCGATAGGAGACGGCAGCGGCAACGCTCTGGCGGATATGCTCCTGGGGATTCCGGTCACCTCGGTGATTTCGACGGTCACGTACTTCGGCAATCGCCAGCACACCTACGCGGCGTTCGTGCAGGACACCTACAAAGCCACCTCTCAACTCACGCTCGACCTGGGCCTCCGCTACGACTACGCCACGCCACTCTACGAGGCTCACAACAAGATGAGCAATTTCGACTATGCCAAGGGAATCATCGTTCCCGCTGGCACTCCTGGTTATCCCGAAAAACTGGCTACCCCCCACAAAGATAACTTCGCTCCACGCGTCGGGCTGGCGTATTCCCCATTTCCATCCAAACCGCTGGTGGTGCGGGCGGGATACGGGCGGTTCTTTGTGTTTTACGAAATTCGCACCGGCGATCCGCTGCAACTTGACTATAATCTCCCATTTTTCTACGAGCCTACATTTAACAGCGACGGGATAACGCCGTCGCCAGTGACGCTGGCCACGGGATTCCCGCCTCTGAATCCTCTCAATGCTCCTTTTGCCGGTGTGACCAGCCAGGACTTTAACCCGCAAACCCCGGTCTATGACCAGTGGAATGTCAACCTCGAGTATCAACTGCCAGGTCAGATTGTGATCAGCCCGGCATACGTAGGCACGAAGGGTACCCACCTGCAGGTGCTTCGCGACTTCAATCAGATTCCCACGCCCCAGCCGACCTTCGATCAGGCCTTAGCGCCTTATCCTCAATATGGAACTTTCACCTCAATCACCAATAACGGGAGCTCCACCTATCACGCGTTTCAGCTCAAGGCCGAAAAGCGGACCAGCCATGGCCTTTACTTCCTGAGCGCGTTCACTTTCAGCAAAGCCATCAACGACCAGCCGGAAATTTGTTGCAATTCTCCCTGGCCGCAGGACAGCTACAACATCGCCGCCGAAAAAGGCCTGGCGGACTTCGATAACCGCAAACGATGGGTCAATAGCATTGATTACGAGCTGCCGGTCGGAAAGGGCCACCAATTCTTGAACCGCGGTGGTGCGCTCGATGCAATACTGGGCGGATGGCACGTGGGAGGAATCATCACGTTTCGTTCGGGATTTCCCTTCTCGCCACAAATTGGATTTGACCCAAGCAACACCGGCTCTCCCGGGTTGCAACGCTCGAATCGGATCGGCAATGGCGGTCTCCCCAACCCTAATCCCAGCTTGTGGTTCAACGTAAATGACTTTCCAGTTCCCAACTGCCCGAACGGATGCTTCGGCAATGCCGGCAAGAACATACTGGAAGGCCCAGGGGCCACGACTGCAGACCTGTCGGCGCGCAAATTCTTTAACGTTACCGAACGAGTCAATCTGGAGTTTCGTGGAGAATTTTTCAACGCCTTCAACCATGCCGTGTTTTCTCAGCCCGATCCCTTCATTACCGATGGACCTGGGGCTGCGGGCGTGATCACGTCCACCGTGATACCGCAGCGGCAGATCCAGTTTGCGTTGAAACTGCATTTCTAGCCCGGAGCTCGAGGGGAGCGACTCTCATGCGCCGCAGAGAATTTCTGAGAAATACGGTTGCCCTTGCCGCCGTTGCGCAATTGGGAGAGGTCAGCGCGCATGGACTGGTCCCGGCCCATAACTGGGGCAAATACGACTTCGGCTCCGGCCCCCCTGTCACTGACCGCCTGAATCAAGGTCCCTTCCCGCAGTATCAGCCGGGCGCCGTCATTCCCAGCGATGAAGTGGTCATGACCACCACGCCCTCAGAAGAGGTCGTGCCCGGCTATGGTAAGGGACTGGTCACCTACATCACCGCGGATATGGGCACTGAGGAGATCAAGTCGGACAACATTCCGCAGGCCATCGAGGATCTGATTCGATTTCCTCTGGGGCAAAAGCTTTATATTCGCCCAACCTGGCGGGAAATTCAGCCCCAGCCGGGACGCCTTCAGCTTCCCGATTATCTGAAGCTGATTTTTGATCTCGCCAAAAAAAACGATAAGCAGATCGGCATGCGGATTCAGATGAGCGCGCCCGACTACCGCAACGCCCCGGCCCTCCCGGATTTCGTCCTCCAAAAGGTGCCCACGGTTGACCTGGTTATGGACCCAAAGGAATCGGCCGCGCAAGGCGAACGCTTCCTGAAGAACCCGTTCTCCCGCTATCAGCCTAGGTATGACCATCCTTTTTTTCAGCAGGCGTTCAAGGAACTGATCGGTGAGATGGCGGCGGAATTCAACGGCAATCCCTCCATTGAGTTCATTGATACCTTCCTGTATGGCTTCTGGGGCGAGGGACACACCTGGCCCTTCCGCAACAATCCGTTTCCCGATTACCCGACCGCGGAGCGCACCTGGATCCAGATGTGGGAGGTCCAGCAACAGCACTTCACCAGGACGCCTCTGCTGACCAATACCCAGCCCGATTACAGCCGCGTGGGCAACTCCGAAGTCCTGGACCGCACGGTGCGCAGCAATAACTGGATTCGCAGCGACACCATTTTCATTGAAAACGAGCAGATCGAGGCCCTGAGCAACCGCCCTCCCTGGGTTGCGGTGATGATCGAGCAGGGCTTTCCAGGCAAACCTCCGAACACTCTTACCCTCAGCGAAGGCATATCGCCGACCGACGACATCATCGTGCACGTGATGGATGTGGGGGCAAATTACTGGTCGCTCTGGAACTTCCACGACATCAGCGCCGCCAATCTGATGGCCTATTACCGCGCTTTTCCCGCCTGGTTCGACCGCATCAACCGCCGGATCGGCTATCGCGTGAGGCCCTCGATGATCTGGAGCTATGAAGATAACGGCTACCTGGGGTTGATTGCCGGGTTTGCCAACGATGGCATCGCCGGCGTTCCCGGAGTGCTGCGCGTCAGCGTCCAGAGCGAAGATGGAAAGCCGCTTTATAGCGGCTGCCTCGACCCCGGCTATCCGTTGCCGGGCAAGATTCGCCAGGCCCAGTTCGTGCTGCCAAAAGGCACCCGGTGGCAGGGTTTGCGACTGAAGGCGGAACTTGAAGTGAAGGGCATGCGCTATCCGGTGCGCTGGGCGTGCCACCAGGAATTGAATGAGGATGGCACGCTTTCCCTGCGCGCCAATGGCCGCCACGCCTCTTGAAGGCTGCAGCAATCTCGCGCCTCAGAACCGAAACCGGCGCTGCACGAAGATCAACGACAAGGCAGGGGAGGACTAGGGAATGCGACGCCGCGACTTCGTCAAATTCGGCGCACTTCTAACCGGAACCGGCGCGCTTCCGTCTGGATGGCTGTGGGCAGACGTGCCCGATCACCGCTGGCAAGGCTACGACTTCGGTTCAGGACCGCAAGTGGCCAACCGGTTGAATCAGGGGCCATTTGGCATCGAGCAGGATGAAGGCTGGTTCACCATCTTCGCCACCCAGCCCTCCACCCAGCACGTGCGAAATTTCGGCACCGGCCTGGTGGGTTACACCTGGGAAGAGAACGGGCCGGCCCTGGGTGCGATGTGTGGACGGGAAACGCTCGAGCAGAGCGTGGAGAAAATGGCCAGCTTGCCCTTTGTGGACGTGTTGTACATCCGCTGCGACTGGCGGGATGTGCAGTCCGGACCGGGCCGCCTCAACCTGTCTCCAGTTTGGGCGGTCACCCTGGATGCCGCCAAGCGCCACAATCTGCGGGTGGCATTCCGCATCCAACTCTCCAGCCCCAACCTTCAGCCGCAAAAGCTATCCATGCCGGATTTTCTGCGGGGTAAGGTCCCGGTCGTCAGCATCGGCCGGAAATCAAGCGAGCGCCAGGAAGATTTTGATTTCTATGAGCCGCGATACGATTCGCCAGAGTTTCAGAAAGCGTTTACCGAGCTGAATGAACTGCTGGCTGCGCGCTTCGATAGCGATCCGCTCATGGAATACATGGATCTGATGATGTATGGCTTCTGGGGTGAGGGGCACACCAATGATTTGCCCAACCCATTTCCCGACTACCCCACCGCCGAGAAAACCTTTGTCCACATGACGCAGCTGCAGTTGGATGCCTGGAAGAAAACCCCGCTTGCGGTTAACACCGAGCCCGACATAAGCCGGGTAGGTAACCGGGCGGTACAGGATATGGCGGTGCGCGCCGGCTGCTGGCTGCGCTCCGACAGTCTCATCATGGACGAACCCATCCAGATCGAGGAACTCGCGCACCGCCCCAGTTGGCTGGCTACCGTCATTGAGGATGGCGGAAACCGCCATTATGTTTTGCCCGATTACAAGGCCGAGGAGCAGGCCTGCTTCGCCAAGCTGCCGGCCACCGCTCTCTCCTTTATGGGCAATGACGATGAGGTGCAATCCACTGACGACTACCCTCACCGCAGCGGCGGCCCCATGGACCGGCCCGAGCGCGAGGTTGCCGGATTCCACGCCCTCGATATTGGCGCCAATTATTTTGGCCTTTGGACCGAGGCCGATAACGTGCGGCGCTATTATGAGAAGTTTCCGCAATCGCTACACGCCATGGAGCAGCGCCTCGGCTATCGTGTTCGGCCTTCCTGGATCTGGCAACGCAAGCGTTACGGCACCATGGAATTGATCTTGGGAGTCGCCAATGATGGCGTAGCGGGAGTGCCCGGCATACTGGGCATCTACGCTGAGAGCCTCGATGGGCGGGTCAAAGTGGGAGGCAATCTGGACCCAGGCCAGCCAATTGCCGGGCAGGTTCGGCAGGCTTCCATCATCCTTCCCCACGGCATGGATGGCCAGCAGATCCGCTTGCGGGCGCAACTGGAAATCAAGGGAGTAAGCCGCCCGGTGCGTTGGGCCTGTCACCAGCCAACCAATCCTGATGGTTCCCTGACCATTCGTCTGAAGAAAGGCACTGACGCCAACTGGAGAAAAGGAGTATAGGCATCACACTCCTAAAGCCCGGTTTGGCCTTGAGTTGTCTTCGCGCGGCTATTCAGACAAATGCATGAATCGCAGTATCATGCGAGCCGCCGGTGCCACTAGCCCGGCAAGTTCCATGCGGAGGCGCGTCGAACCCGTCGGCCTGCAGCTTGGAGGCGAGTGATTATGTCTTTCTCAGAAGAGAGTGACAAAAACGACAAATCTCTCGGTATGGACCGGCGGATTTGTCGGCGCGATTTCTTGAATTCGACTTTGCTGGCAGCGGGCGGTTTGCTGCTTGCGCCTCTTACCCCCAGGCAATTGTTGAATCGAGACGAATGGACGGGCTACGGCGGTGTGGGAGATTACGCCGGCGCCAATGGAAACACCTTCGAAGTGATGAGCGCCGGCCACCAAATCCGTAACCGGGTGTTTGATTCTCTGCCCCCTGACACAATTGACACGGGAGAAGTCTTCGACTGCGTAATCGTGGGCGGAGGTATCAGCGGCTTAGCGGCGGCGCTGTTTTTCCAGAAGTATGCGGGTCCGGGCATGAAGTGCCTTGTCCTGGAAAACCATCCGGTCTTCGGTGGGGAAGCTAAGCGAAACGAATTCTTGGTGGATGGACAGCGCATTATGGGACCTCAGGGCTCGGACCACTTCCAGGTTCCTTATCCGCACAGTTTCATCGCCAGGTTTTACGATCTGATTGGGCTCGACCTGCGCGCCTTTCGCTATCAATCCTGGAACAGCTCCTCTCCCCAGGTCCCCCTGGGAACGAGCTTCGAGGATATGAGATCTCCCGTAGGTTTCTATTTCGGAGCCAACTTCGGCCAGCAACCTGGAATGTGGTTGGTTGATCCCTGGGGAAAGAAACTGCAGGGGGCGCCCATCTCCGCTGCAACCCGTGCTGAACTCCTCAAATATCAGGGCCAGCCCAAGCAAGGTTTGCCTTTTGAGTATCCGGGGGACGTGAAGTCACGTCGGCTGGACAGCGTGACTATCCAGGATTACTTGACCGAGACTTACGGGCTAAGCGTTCCAACCATTCAGACCTTTCTCGCCGACGAGGGGGGCGGGTTCGGCGCCGGGCCAGATGTACTTTCGGCTTACTGCCTGTATGCGTTTGACGCTGAACATCCCTTGAACGACGTTAATCATTCCTTTCCCGGAGGCAATGCCGGAATTGGGCGGCAGATGGTCAAAACTCTGATTCCGCGGTCTATCGCCGGTCCGCTAACTCTGGAGGCGGTCTGCCGCAACAGGATCAACTTCGCAGCCTTGGACCGGCCGGGCCAGCCTGCCCGGATTCGCCTGAATAGCACGGTAGTGTGGGTGGAGCACGAGGGCAATCCCGCTGCCTCCAATTTCGTCAACATCGCCTACACCCGGGGCGGTAACGTGTATCGTCTCAAGGCGCGCTCGGCGGTCATGGCCGGAGGCTGCTGGACGTCGAAGCTGGTGGTGCGCGATCTTCCCTCGCGCCAGCGCCAGGCGTATGACCAGTTTTACCGTTCCCCTTGCATGATGGCGAACGTAGCACTCCGAAATTGGCGGTTCCT
>Ga0208774_1000260_pt1 | contig 10368 bp, 13 predicted proteins | sample SF_Rice_5C_80N_4_FD_185620 | JGI IMG/M metagenome (GOLD analysis project Ga0208774, IMG submission 185620) | Rice paddy soil microbial communities from Twitchell Island, California, USA - SF_Rice_5C_80N_405 (SPAdes) (version 2) | ecosystem: Environmental > Terrestrial > Soil > Paddy field/soil ... | reverse complement strand
GGCGAAGGAGGCACTTGCCGAGGCCGGGTGGGATCCTGCGTACGGCGCGCGTCCGCTCAAGCGCGCGATCCAGCGGCTGCTCGAGAACCCGCTGGCGCTGCGGCTGCTCGAGGGCGACTTCCACGATGGCGACACGATCCGCGTCGACGCGGCCGACGGCGAGCTGACGTTCGCCCGCGCCGGCGCGGCCGTGGCCGCCTAAATCCGATCGCGGCCGAGCCGCGAACACCTCACACCACCCCCGAGACCAGGAGGAGAAGCGTGAGGAAGCTCGTTGCTCTCGCCGCTGTCGTCGCCGCTGCCGCGTTCGCGGCCGCCGCACTCGGCGCCGCGCATGCCACCGTATGGACGGCGGCTCTGACGTCGAAGCAGGAGATCCCGAAGCAGCAGGTCAAGGACGCCGCGGCGCACGGCCTGTTCAAGGCAACGCTGAGCGGGTCGACGCTGAAGTGGAAGCTCACGTTCGCGAAGCTGACCGGCGCGGCGACCGCTGCACACATCCACCTCGGCGCGATGGGCAAGTCCGGCAACGTCCTCATCCCGCTGTGCGGCCCGTGCAAGAGCGGGCAGTCGGGCAGCGCGTCGGTGAGCGCCGCGATCAAGTCCGACCTCAAGAAGCATCTGCTGTACGTGAACGTCCACACCGCGAAGAACCCGGCTGGGGAGATTCGCGGGCAGCTCGCAGCGGGCTAGGCTCCGCCGTGTGCTGATCGTCGCCGCCACCGAGCGCGAGCTCGCGCACGTCCGACGCCTCGACACGTTCTGTTGCGGCGTCGGACCGGTGGAGGCGGCGGTGCGTACCGCCCGGCATCTCGCGGAGCATCGCCCCGACGCGGTGCTTCACATCGGCCTCGCCGGCGCGCGCACGCTCGAGCCGCCGGCGCTCGTCCTCGGCTCGCAGTCCGTCTACGAGGACGCGCGCGGCCCGCTCGTCCCGTCGCGCGCCGAGCCGGATGAAGAGCTGCTCGCGCGGATGCGCCGCGCGCTTCCTGACGCGCACGTCCTCCCGATCGGCACGAGCGCGCACGTCGGCGGCACGAGCGCGTGCGAGGTGGAGGCGATGGAGGGGTTCGGCGTCCTGCGCGCGTGCGCGCTCGCGGGCGTGCCGGCGGTCGAGCTGCGCGCGATCTCGAATGCGATCGACGAGCCGGACCGCGCGAAGTGGCGGTTCGACGACGCGCTCGACGCGCTCGCAGCCGCTCTAGATCGACTCGACGTCGTCTAGGAACTGCGCGTTGCCATGCTGCGGCGGCGCGCCGTAGGCGAAGAAGACGAGCTCCTCGTCCGTCTCGTTGCGCGCCTGCATAGGCGTGCCGATGTGCACGACGACCGCGCCTCCGGGCTCGACGTCGACGCGCTCCCACGGCTCGTCGAGCAGCATCGTCAGCGTCCCGCGCAGCGGCACGAACACCTCTTCCTGGTCCGGATCGAGGTGGCGCTTCCCGTGCGAGCGCGGCGGGTAGCGCCACATGCGCGCCCGCGACTCGGTCAGGTGGGCGGCGTCGGTGACGGAGGCGGCCAGGCGCCCGTCGGGGCGCTCCTCCCACTCGAGACCGGCGGCGTGGACGACGTCGTAGCTCATGGTGCGACGATACCCTCCGCGCCGTGCCCGAGGCCCGCCCTGCCGCCCTGCCGCCTGCCGAGCGGACGGTCGGCCAGCTCGTCGCGGAGTCGATCCGCTTCTACGGGAGCCGCTTCTGGGCCGTGCTGCCGCTCGGGATCCCGTTCGTCGTCGTCGACTCGCTGGGAATCGGCCAGAGCGCCGCCGTGCAGACGGTCATCCTCTGGCTCGCGACGCCGCTCTTCTGCGTCGCGCTCGTGCGGGCGTCGTCGCTCGTGACGGGTGCGCAGCCGACGTGGACGGCGTTCCTCGCCGCCGTCCTGCTCTTCCTGCCGTTCCCGATCCTGCTCCGCCTGTACGTCCTTCCCGGCGTCGCGTGGGTGGCGATCTTCGGGCTGGCCGTCCCCGCCGCGGTGGCCGAGCACCTGCCGCTCGGAGCGGCGCTTCGGCGCGGCCGCGCGCTCAGCGGCGCAGACCTCGCCCACGCCCTCGGCGGGATGGCCGCGCTCGCGCTCGTCTACGGCGTCAGCCGCGCCTTCCTGCTGATCCTGCTGCACACGCAGGGGAACCAGACGCAGGTCATCGCGCTCGTCCTCGCCGACCTCGTCCTCTCGCCGCTCCTCTTCGTGGGGACGGCGCTCCTGTATGTGGATCAGGCCGCGCGCGTGAAGTAGGTTCACGCCATGCCCATCTACATCTTGCTCTCGCGGCTGTCGCAGCAGGGCGTGCAGACGCTCAAGTCGAACCCGGACCGGTTGCACGAGGTGAACCGCGACCTCGAGGAGCTCGGCGCCAGGGTGCTGCACCAGTGGGCGACGCTCGGCGAGTTCGACTTCGTGAACGTCGTCGAGGCGCCGGACACCGAGACGGTCGCGCGCGTGTCGGTCGCCGTCGCGGCGCGCGGGTCGACGCGGATTCAGACGCTGCCGGCGCTGACGATCGACGACTTCGTCAAGACTCTGAGCTAGACGTCTTCGACCGCGACGCGGCGGACGGTCACGCCCCATGCCTTCCCCGACGCGAAGAGCTCGTCCGGGTCGACCTCGTTGCGCCAGCCGAGGAAGTGCGGCTCCGGATCGTCGTCGGTCGAGCCGTACACGGCCGGGTAGAGCGGCTTGAGCGGCGTGGCCGGCGTCTTTCGCGTCGCCTCGTCGGCGCGGCGCTCCGCCTCCTCCGAAGCGGGGCCTTCCATGTAGCCACGCGGCATAGTGGGAGTGTGCCCGACGCGCTGACCGCCCGGAGCCTGCAGAAGCGCTACGGCTCCGTCGAAGCCCTGAAAGGCGTCGACCTCGAGGTCGGGGAGGGCGAGCTCGTCGGCCTGCTGGGGCCGAACGGGGCCGGCAAGTCGACGCTCGTGAAGATCGCGGTCGGGCTGATTCGCCCGACTCGCGGCGAGGCGCGCATCGCCGGGGCCCCGGCCGGCTCGCTCGCCGCGCGCCGGGCGCTCGGCTACCTCGCCGAGATGTTCCGCTTCCCGGGCTGGTACACGGCCGACGAGGTGCTCGAGCTGCACCAGCGCCTTGCGGGCTCGCGCGGCGGCGAGGCCGAGCGGAAGCGGCTGCTCGAGCTCGTCGCGCTCTCGGACGCCGCCGGCCGCCGCGTCGACGGCATGTCGAAGGGCATGCAGCAGCGGCTCGGCGTCGCGCAGGCGCTCGTCGGCGATCCGCGCGTCCTCCTGCTCGACGAGCCGACGTCGGCGCTCGACCCGGTCGGCCGCCGCACGGTGCGACTGCTGCTCGAGGAGCTGCGCGGCCGCGGCGTGTCCGTGCTCCTCAACTCGCACCTCCTCTCCGAGATCGAGCTCGTGTGCGACCGCGTCGCCATCCTCCTCGGCGGCGAGCTCGTGGCGGCGGGCACGCCTGCGGAGCTCTCGCGCGCACGCGGCGTCGAGATCGACACCGACGAGGGCGTGCGCCGCGCCGAAGGAGCGACGCGCGAGGACGCGCCGAGGCTCGTCGCAGAGGCCGTCGCCGCCGGGCACAAGGTGTACGGCGTTCGCGTGCTCCGGTCGACGCTCGAAGAGGTGTACCTCGAAGCGGTGGGCGGCGAGACGTCGTGACCGCGATCTGGGTGATCGTCGGCTACGGCTTCCGCGAGGCGGTGCGGCGGAAGATGTTCGCCGTCGTCATCGTCCTGACCGTCTTCTTCCTCGGCCTGTTCTGGCTCGCGAACCACTACGTCTTCCAGTCGCTCGACACGATCACGCCGCCCGCCGACGTGAACGTCGACACGCGCACGTTCGCGGGCGCGTTCCTCGTCGGGCTCGCGATGTTCGCGACCCTCTTCCTCGGCGTCGTGCTCGCGGTCTTCCTCACGCTCGGCGCCGTGTCCGGCGACGCCGAGCGCGGGCTGCTGCAGCCCCTCGTCGCGCGGCCGATCGGGCGCTCGCAGCTGCTGGTCGCCCGCTTCCTCGGCGCCGGCGCGGTCTGCGTCGCATACGTCCTCGCCGTCTACTTCGCCGGCCTCCTCATCACCGGGCTGACCGGCCATTGGTGGCCCGACCGGATCCTGTGGCCTGGCGTCGAGCTCGCGGGCGGCGTGCTCGTCGTCATCGCGCTGTCGATTCTCGGCTCGGTCGTGCTGTCGTCGACCGCGAACGGCATTGCGGTGTTCATGCTCTTCGGCGCCGGCCTCGTCGCCGGGCTGCTCGGCTCGATCGGGCACGCGCTCAACTCGCACACGATCAAGCACGCGTCGACGATCGCGTCCTGGGCGCTTCCCTTCGAGGCGCTCTACCAGGACGGGTTGCGCATGATCACCGAGCACGCGTCCGGGCTGACCGGCTTCCTGCTCCAGCTCGGCCCCTTCGGCGGAGCGTACGTGCACGGCTGGGGCATCCGCGTGTGGGCGTTCGCGTATGTGCTCATCGTCGGCGCGCTCGCGCTGGCCGGCTTCGCCCGAAAGAACCTCTAGCCGGGCCCGAACACCGGGATCTCTGCCGGGAACCAGACGCGGGTCGGCGACTGCGTCAGGCAGAGGAAGATCGTCGATCCCGTGGTCGACAGCTGCGTCGCGATCGGCCACGTCGAGCGCGAGTGCGGCGGCACCGTCGCGCTCGCGTCGCCGGTGAACCACTTCGGCGCCTGCGGCGTCCCCTTCAGCCCGGCTGCGTAGCGCTTCAGGTCGGCGAGCGTGTGCGTCCCGTCCAGGCGGCCGGCCGCCCAGCCGAAGACCTGGCCGCTCCGGTTGACGGCGTCGACGACGACCGGGCCGGCGGTGAGCCTGCTCCTGCCGCTGTACGTGCACGTCGAGCCGGTGAAGGTGAGCGTGACGTCGGGACGATCGGGCGGGATCGCGAACGGCTTGCCGCCGAGCAGCACCGAGAGGAGCTCGTGCTCGAGGCGCGGTCGGTCGGCGTGCAACGCGACGCCGCCGACGACGTGGAGCAGGGATGGATCGAGCGCCGCGGCAGCGGTGAGCTCGTCCCAGAAGTACGAATTGCCGTTCGCCATCGCGGTGGACTGCACGATGTCCCAGGCCGCGGTCGCGGCGGGGGTCGCGTAGTGGTAGCGCTTCAGAGCCTGCGCGAAGTAGGTCGTGACCGGCACGTCGTTCGTCGCGTCCAACGGGACGCGTGTGAGTGGAGCGCCGCTGCGCGCGACGACGCGCGCGGCGAGCGGGTCGACCCAGGCGTTCGTCTCCGCGGACGGATCTCCGGGCGCGTTCCCCGGCACCGCGACCGCGCCGCCCATCGCGACCACGCGCGTCACCTTCTTCGCGAGGCCGGGCTCGGCGCGCAGCGCGCTCGCGAGGTTCGTCATCGGCGCGAGCTCGACGACGGTCGCGCCCGGAGCCGTGCGGCGGAGCAGCGAGACCGCGTTCCCGCTCGGCTCCGCCGTCGTCGGCGGCAGCGTCACGCCGAACAGGCCGTCGGCAGCGGCGCGCCATTCGTCGGGAAGCTCGTGCGTGCCGGCGAGCGGCGTCTCGCTGCCGCACGCGACCGGGATGTCGGTGCGCCCCGTCAGCGCGATCAGCTGCAGCGCGTTCCGCGCCCCCGCCGGGCAGTGCACCAGGCCCGTGCCGGAGACGGCGACGGCGCGGACGTCCACCGTCGGCTTCTCGAGGAGATAGAGGAGCGCGACCGCGTCGTCGGTGCTCATGTCCGTGTCGACGACGATCGGTGTGCGGGCGACGTGCGAGCCGCCGCAGCCGGCGAGCAGTAGCAGGGCAAAGAGCGCGAGACGTCGCATCGCGACGACCGTAGGCGCCCGCCGCGATCAGGCCATCAGTGACTTCCCGAAACGGCGATCTCGCCGGCGAGCCGCGCGTTCTGCGCGACGAGATCCTTGTTCGCGCGCTGCGTGCGGCCGCCGCTCTCGCGGTGCAGGTACGAAAGCACGAACGGCGTCACCGCCTGGCCGAAGATGCCCTGGGCATGCGCGGCGCCGAGGGCCGCGTCGATGAGCGGGTCGACGTCATCGAGCGGCTCGTCCGGCGGGCGTCCGAGCAGGAGCCCGCCGCCGCCGATCTGCCAGTGCGCGCGCGCGATGCGCCCGGCCTCGTCGGCGGACTCGACGCGAGCCGAGACGGGCGGCCCGCCCTCGGCAGCGTAGAAGAGCGGCAGCGTGTCGGTGCCGTAGCCGAGCACGGGGACGCCGAGCGACTCGAGCAGCTCCGCCGTCGCCGGCACGTCGAGGAGCGACTTCACGCCCGACGAGACGACGAGCGCCGGCGTGCGCGCGAGCTGCGCAAGGTCGGCCGAGACGTCGGGCTGCTCCGCGAATCCGCGGTGGACGCCGCCGAGCCCGCCCGTCGCCATGAACGAGATGCCTGCGACACGCGCAACCGCGAGCGTGCCGCCGACCGTCGTCGCGCCGACCGCGCGCTGCTCGACGGCGGCGGCGAGGTCGCGCGGCCCGAGCTTGCGCGCGGACGCGTCGAAGCGCCCCAGCTCCTCTTCCGTCAGGCCGACGACGATCTCTCCGTCGAGCACGCCGATCGTCGCCGGCACGGCGCCGGCGGCGCGCACCTGCCGCTCCGACTCGAGCCCGACCTCGATGCCCTCGCCGGGCGGGAAGCCGTGCGCGACGAGCGTCGTCTCGAGCGCGACGACCGCCGTCGCCTCGCGCACCTCGTCGGCGACGCGGATCATGCGGGCCGTTCCATCTCGACGAAGCGGCTCGGCTCGTTCACCTTCACCTCGCGGAAGCCCGCGCGGCGGTACGCACGCAGCGCACGCTCGTTCCAGCGCGCGACCCAGAGGCGGAAGCGGAGCGGCTCCCACTGCGCATGTGCGTACTCGAGCCCGGCCTGGATGAACGGCTGCGCGAGCCCCCGCCCGGTGAGGTCGGGGCGCATGCCGAGGCCGATGCGCACCTCGTCGCCCTCCCGCACGAAGTTGAAGAAGCCGACGAGGTCGCCCTCGTCGCCGACGACCGCCCGCAGCCCCTCGCGCTCGACCGCATTCGAGAACAGCTCGACGCGGCGCGGGTCGGAGGCGGTGTCGTACCACTCGTACGGGAACTCGTACCGCCACGTCGCGATCTCCGCCGCGTGGGCCTCGGTGAGCGGCTCGATCCTCACGGCATCGAACCTATCGCGGCGACGCAGCGCGCGGCGGCTTCGATTCCGCGCCGTGCGGCCTCCTCGGGCGAGCCGCCGAGGAGGAAGCCGGCCGCGAGCGCGTCGCCGGCGCCCGTCGTGTCGACGATCTCTGCGTCGACGGGCGCGAAGTCCAGGCGCGCGTCGGCGGTGACGACGGTGCAGCCACGCGGCCCGCGCTTGACGACGCCGGTCGGCGCGGTGAGGTACGCGCCGCCGAGGATCTCCCACTCCGCCTCGGTCGCGAACAGGATGTCAGGCGCGACCGCGTCGAGCAGCTCGCGGAACTCGACCGGCCCGAACGCGCGGATCTCCGTCCACGCGGCGACGTCGACGGAGATACGCGCGCCCGCGGTGCGGGCGAGGCGGGCGGCGAGGAGCGCTGCATCGGCGATCGGCTCGCGCAGGAGCGCGTAGCCCGAGACGTGCAGCACGTCGCACGCGAACCACGCGGCGTCGAGTTCGCCCGGCTCGAGCGACGGCGCGACGCCGCGATCGGAGGCGAGCGCGCGTTCGCCGTCCGTGCCGACGATCGACACGACGATGCCTGTGGAGCCCGACGCCACCGGTCCGACGAGCTCGACGCCGCGCGCGGCGAGCTCCCGCGCGAGCAGCTCTCCCGCGGCGTCGTCGCCGCGCTTGGCGATGCAGCGCGCCTCGGCGCCGAGCGCCGCCGCCCAGGCCGCGACGTTCGCCGCCTGCCCGCCTGGCGTCGCGCGCGTGGCCGCGCGCACGTCCCCGCCGGGAGCGAGCGGCTCTTCGAGCCGCGCGATCACGTCGAGCATCACGTCGCCGAGGGTTGCGATCCTCACTCGTACAATCGTCCCATGGCAGAGGACGACCGGGCCGGACGACTGCGCTCATTCCTCATCGGCGGGGTCGTCGGCGCGTCCGCGGCGGTCGCCACCGCGCGGCGGCAGCGCGAGCAGGCCCGCCGCCGGCGCGAGCGCAAGCTGCACCCGGCCGGCCTCGCCGCCTTCGAGGAGGCGCCCTGCTTCCGGGAGTTCCTCGAACAGCAGCGCGACGACTGACTTTCGTGACACTTCGAGGCGGGTACTAGGTACCGGCCTTCCGGATCCGGCCCGGCGTCGGAAAGACCGGTAGCAGCTACCGGCGTCTTTGTGTCACGAGATGCGAACGGCTAGTGCGGGACGGGGCGGAGCGGCGTGCGTTCCTGCGCCGCGAGCGACGGCACCCACTCGAGCCAGCGCGGCATGTACCAGTTCCACTCGCCGAGCAGCTTCATCGCCGCCGGCAGCATCACGCCGCGGATGACCGTCGCGTCGATCAGCACCGCGACCCCGAGCCCGACGCCGAGCTGCTTCATCATGATGAGCCGCAGCGTCCCGAAGATCGCGAAGACGGCGACCATGATGATCGCGGCGCTCGTCACCGTCCCCGCCGTGCGCCGGATCCCGCGCGACACCGCCTCCTCCGTGGACATGCCGCCGTCGCGGAGCTCCTTGATCCGGCTGAGGATGAACACGTGGTAGTCCATCGACAGGCCGAAGAGCACGACGAACAGGAACATCGGCAGCCACGACGTGATCGAGTAGTTGGACGTGAACTGCAGGATCCCCTCGGCCCAGCTGTGCTGGAAGACGAGCACGAGCAGGCCGTACGCCGCGCCGACGGAGAACAGGTTGAGCACGATTGCAGTGATCGGGATGACGACCGAGCGGAACGTCGCGAGCAGGAGCATGAACGCGAGCCCGAGGACGAAGAGGAAGACCCACGGCATGCGCGCCTTCATGAGCTCGTTGAAGTCGTGCGTGCCGGCCGTCTCGCCCGCGACCGCGTAGCTGAGGTTGGGCGCCGTGCCGAGCGTGGTCGGCAGCACCGTCGACCGGAGCGTCCGGAGCGCGGCGAGCGACGCCTTGTTGTCCCCGTTCCCCGCGAGCGGGATCTGGATGTCGGCGACCGTGTGGTTCGGGCTGATCCGAACCTGGATCGGCTCGAACATCTGCCCCGTCGAGGTCGCGCGCAGCTCGAGGGCGTGGATCGCGCTCTGCACGAGCGGCGCGCGCACGTCCGGCGCCTGGACGACGATCTCGGCCGGCGTCGGCGCGCCCGGGAACGCGGCGATGACGGCCTTGTACGTCTTCACGATCGGCAGCTCCCGCGGCATGTCGGTGAAGCTCGGCAGCTTCGTGTGCATCGACAGCATCGGTGAGGCGGCGGCGAGCAGGATCGCTGCCGTGGCCACGAACGCGACGAGCGGGCGCCGCAGGACGCGGTCGAGCACGAACCCCCAGAAGCGCGACTCGCCGGCGGCGCGCTTGCGCTTGCCGATATACGGGATGCGCCCCTTGTCGACGCGGTCGCCGAGCTTGGACAGCATCGCCGGCAACACGGTCACCGACCCGATCACGGCGCAGAAGACGACGAGCATCGTCCCGATCGCCATGCCCGTGAAGATGCGGTTGCCGGCGATGAACAGCCCCGCCATTGCGATGAGGACGGTTGCGCCGGAGATGAGCACCGCCTGGCCGGAGGTGGACGCCGCGCGCAGCAGCGACGCGTGCGGCTCGTTCCCGCGGGCACGCTCCTCGCGCTCGCGGCGCAGGTAGAAGAGCGAGTAGTCGACGCCGACCGCCATCCCGATGAGGAGGAGGACGGCCGAGCTCGACGAGTAGTCCACGGCGTACACGTGCGTCACCGCCGAGAAGAGCCCGAGCGACGCGAGCACGGCGGCGAACGCGAGCAGTACCGGCAGGCCCGCGGCGACGAGCGCGCCGAACGCCGCGAGCAGGATGACGAGCGTGACCGGGAGCGTCATCTTCTCCGCGTTACCGAAGTCCTTGTTGAACGTCTTCCCGAGCTCGTAGTTCGCGCTCGCGCTCCCGACCTCGCGGATGGAGACGCTCGGGTTCGCGGCCTGGGCGGCGGCGACGGCGGCGATGATCGGCTCGATCTTGTCCTGGGCCTTGTCGGCGTCGCCGCGGATGTCGAACTGGACGAGGATGGAGTGGCCGTCCTTCGAGACGAGCCCGCCGCCGCCGGGCAGCTGGCGCGGATCGCGGATGTTCGTGACGTTCGGCTGCACGGCGAGGTTCTGCACGACGCCGCCGATCGCCGACTGCACGATGTGGCTCTTCGCCGTGTACGAGCCGCTCTGGATGAGGACGTCCTCGGTCGCCGGCTGCTTGAAGCCGCCCTGCTCCAGCATCGAGATCGCGCGGCCGACCTCGCCGCTCGCGGCCTGCGAGTCCTTCATCTGGACGTGCCCGACCACCTGGCCGATGCCCATCGCGACGACGGCGACG
>Ga0208774_1000258_pt1 | contig 10403 bp, 15 predicted proteins | sample SF_Rice_5C_80N_4_FD_185620 | JGI IMG/M metagenome (GOLD analysis project Ga0208774, IMG submission 185620) | Rice paddy soil microbial communities from Twitchell Island, California, USA - SF_Rice_5C_80N_405 (SPAdes) (version 2) | ecosystem: Environmental > Terrestrial > Soil > Paddy field/soil ... | reverse complement strand
ATGCTCGCCCAGCTCGAAGCGCAGCAGGCCGGCGGTACCGGACTTTTCATGCAGCCTGTTGCAGGCATCGACGCACTCGCCGCAGTCGATGCAGCTGTCGTAAGACTTGATGTCCGTGGGCTGGATGCTCGTGATGCATGAGGTGGCGCAGTAATTGCACTTGGCACAATCGGCGGAGCGCGTCTGGTCATAGGCAACGTGCAGCGCATCGCGGGTTTTGAAGATCTTCTGCCCGATGCGGTACATGCAGGCGTAATCACACCAGAAGTAGCGGACGACGGCGATGTCGATGAAGATCAGGAAGACAATGAAGTAGTACAGACGCTGCATGAATGTGGAAAACTGCGCGCCCGTGGTGAAGATCGACCACACTTCGCCGACGGAAAAGAAGAACATGAACGGGATGACGGCCAGCACCATCGCGGCGCCGAGGAACAACAGGCCCAGCAGGAGCCAGTTGATCACCTTGTTCTTGGAGGCGGCGACCACCATTTTCCCGTTCACGTCCACGCTCGCGCGCTTGCCGAGCAGCTTGTGGGTCATATTGTTGGCCCACTCGGACAGCAGATTCTGGGGACAGGCCCAGCCGCACCACACGGTGCCTATGGTCATGTAGGTGAGAATCGGCGCTGTGGCGGCAACGAGCGCGAGGCCGGCCACGAAGGTGAAGTTCGACCACCATAGCTGCTGCCCGAGGATGGAGAAGCTGGCGGAGGTGAGGTCTATCCTGAACAGCCCCACCGCGGGCACCAGCGCGATCAGAAACAGCGTGGCGAACTGCGCCACCCGGCGCTTCCAGTGATATTGCGTGACGTGCATGACTTTCCTGCCTTCCTGCGGGTGCAACTTACTGCCTGCGTCCTTGCTCCAGCTCAATCATCCAGGTGGGCGCCGCCCCGCAGCGGCCGGTCCTGGACCTGACCGCCTGCCTTCAGTTGCTGTTCGGCATTCGTGACGAACTTCGGATTGAAGCTGCCGAGCGCCGCGACCGTCAGCATGGAGATGACGACGGGCTGCACCAGCGCAATTGCGACGAGGCCGCTGACCTCGGCGAACAGCCTGACCGCCCTGCCCGACTGATGCAACCCCCGCAAATGCGCGCGGTAGGCCGACACCTGGCGGTGCATCACGACCAACTCCGCCAGCAGCAGGAGCACCCCGCCAACCACCCCAGTGAGGATGGACATCTTCAGTTCTATCGCCCCCATGCCTGATTGGCTCCCTTGATCGATTTATGCTTAATTTTAACCTTTTTTTCCTCAGGGCGGTTAAACCGGCACGTCCTGATCGAAAAAGCGGTGCTCAAACCCAAACCGCTCGGCGAGATGCCCGCCCAGCGCCTGGATGCCATAGCGCTCGGTGGCGTGATGGCCTGCGGCGAGGAAGGCGACCCCGGTTTCCTCCGCCATGTGCACGTTCTGCTCCGAGATCTCGCCGGTGAGGAAGGCGTCCACGCCCAGTGCGGCGGCCTGCTCGAAATATCCTTGCGCAGCGCCGGTGCACCAGGCAATACGCGATACGGGCCGCGCCGCGTCGCCTATCACCAGGGGCACGCGGTCCAGCCGCGAGGCGATATGCTGCGCCAGCTCGCCCAGGGTGCGTGTGTGCACCACTTCGCCGTGCGAAGCGAGCGCCTGCTCGCCGAAGTTGCCCAGGGCGACGAAATCCAGTTTACGGGCGAGCTGGATGTTGTTGCCGAGTTCGGGGTGGGCATCCAGCGGCAGGTGGTAGGCCAGCAGGCTCACGTCATGCTGCAGCAGGTGGGCGATGCGACGCTTCTTGATCCCGGCCACGACCGGGTCCTCGTTGCGCCAGAAGTACCCGTGGTGCACTAGGAGCGCGTCTGCGCCCCAAGCCGTCGCCGCCTCCAGCACCCGTTGCGAGGCGGTCACGCCGGTAGCAATGCGCCGCACGTCGGCGCGCCCTTCCACCTGCACCCCGTTGGGACTGTAATCGCGAAACCGGTCTATCTCCAGCAGGCTTGCGATATAATTGGAGAGTTCAGTTAGCAGCACCCTTGCACCTCTATTCCGGGACAGGTCGAGATCATACCATGCGCAAATACTGGCTCATGTTCGCACAGGCGACGACGATTGTGCTCGCCGTATTTTTTGTCGTGCACACCCTCAGGCCGGAACTCCTGCCCGCCGTGACGTCGCATGGCGGCGTCGTAACCCTGTATGAAAGCACGGACAACGACGGCGGCAGGATGCCGCGCACCGGCTTTGCAGCCGCCGCAAAGAAGGTAATGCCGACCGTCGTCAACATCTTTACCACCACGGTGACCAAGGCGCCGCCCAACCCGTTCCCGAACGACCCGGCTTTCCGCTACTTTTTCGGAGATCCCTTCGGCGACAATGGCCAGCCGCAGCTCAGCTCCAGCCTGGGATCGGGCGTGATCGTCAGCAAGGACGGCTACATCCTGACCAACCACCATGTGATCGAGTCCGCCGACGAGATCGAGGTCGCGCTTTCCGACGGACGGCATGCGCCGGGCCACGTGGTCGGCTCCGACCCGGAGACAGACCTCGCAGTGATCAAGGTCAACATGCCGGGCCCGCCGCTGCAGCCCATCACCTTCGGCCACTCCGACCAGGCGCATGTGGGCGACATCGTGCTGGCGGTGGGCAATCCCTTCGGCGTCGGCGAGACCGTCACCATGGGCATCATCAGCGGCCTGAAGCGCAGCCATCTGGGATTGAACACCTTCGAGAACTTCATCCAGACCGATGCCGCGATCAATCCCGGCAACTCGGGCGGGGCGCTGGTGGACGTGAACGGCAACCTGATCGGCATCAACAGCGCGATCTACTCGCCCAACGGCGGCTCGCTGGGCATCGGCTTCGCCATTCCCGTGAGCACCGCGAAGAAGATCATGGAGCAGATCATCCAGACCGGCTCGGTGACCCGCGGCTGGATAGGCGTAGGCGTGCAAGACCTCACACCGGAACTGGCGTCATCCTTCAAGCTGGGCAATACGCAGGGCGTGCTGATCCGCGAAGTGCTGCGCGGCGGCCCGGCGGACCGCGCAGGGGTCAAGCGCGGCGATATTCTGACCATGATAGCCGGCAAGCCGCTGCCGGATTCCACGACTATGCTGGATGTGATTTCTGCGCTCCCGCCCGGCAAGAGCGTGCCGCTCAAGCTGGTCCGCAACCAGTCGGACAAAGTGCTGCAGGTCACCATAGGCAAGCGGCCCAAACCCAAATCACAGGACTGACACGCCGGGTGCGGCAGGACCGCCCCGGCGCGCTACGCCTGCTTTTCCGCCTCCTGCCCGCCGGGCTTGACCCATCTGGCCGCCAGCAGGCCCGCCTCGTACAGCAACCACAGGGTGCCCGCGAACAGCAGCATGGAGCCCGCGTCCGGCGGCATGAAGATGGCTCCGGCGACTGTCGCGCCGAAGATGACGTAGCGGCGGATATGTTTGAGCTTGTCGAGCGTCACCACCCCCATGCGCACCAGCACGACAACCACCACCGGCACCTGGAAGGCCATGCCGAAGGCGAGGAACATTGTCAGCACGAAGCTCAGGTAGTTCTCGATGTCCGTCATCACGGCCACTCCCTGGGGGGCGCTCTTGAAGATGTAGCCGAACACGATGGGAAAGATGGCGAAATAGGCCACCGCCATGCCCGCCACGAACAGCAGGGTGCTGGCCACGATCAGCGGCAGCATCAGGCGCTTTTCGTGGCGGTACAGCCCCGGCGCGACGAAGCGCCAGCCCTGGTACAGAATATACGGCAGCGCCACCAGGAAGGCAGCCATGGCCGCAACCTTGATCGGCACGAAGAATGGGGTGGTGACGCCGGTGGCGATCATCTTGCCCCCCGCGGGCAACTGGGCCAGCATGGGCTTGGCCAGCAGGGTGTAGAGCTTGTTGGAGAACGGGACCGCGCAAACGAATGCGACGACAAACCCGAGCATGGAATTTATCAGGCGCTTGCGCAGCTCGATCAGGTGGGCTATGAATTGCTCGGCGGTGCTCATCGCTTGGGCGATGTCTGGTCAGTTTCGGATGCAGCGGGGAGGTGTTTGGCCGCAGCGGTATTGATCTCCTGCACCTGCTGGTCCACCGCCTGGGTGGCGGACTTCGTTCCCTGCTGCAGCGCCTGCTCCGCACGCCGCGCTTCCTCCTTCAGCTGCTGCTGCATCTCGCGAAACTCGTCGATCGCCATGTCGCGAGCCATGTCGGCCTTGACGCCGTTGACGTAGCGTTGCGCGCGCGCCCACAGCATGCCCAGCGTGCGCGCGACCTTGGGCAGCTGCTCCGGCCCGACCACGACCAGCGCAACGACCAGGATCACCATGAGTTCGGTAAAGGAAATGCCAAACATGACGGCTTCGGTATTGCCGGGGAGATGTCCGGAACGCAGCGGCCGCTCAGGCCTTGGTCTGCGTCTTGTCCTTTACCTCGCCTTCGATGGTGTGCCCGCCCTGCTGGTGCTCCACCTGCTTGGCGGCTTCCTCTTCTTCGCTCTTCATGCCTTCCTTGAATCCCTTGACGGCGCCGCCGAGGTCCTTGCCCAGATTGCGCAGCTTGCCGGTGCCGAAGATCAGCACCACGACCACCAGAACGATCAGCCAATGCGTTATGCTCATGCCACCCATGTTGCTCTCCTCAGTATCTAGATCGGGGCGAAGTGCCGGAGGGGTCCGCCGCCGATAATATGCAAATGCAGATGAAACACCAGCTGGCCACCGCCCTTGCCGGTGTTGATCGCGGTCTTGAAACCGTCCCGCAAACCCTGTTCGCCCGCCAGCTTAGGCGCAAGCAGCAGCATCTTGCCCAGCAGCGCCGCATGCTTTTCCTCGGCCTCCGCCAGCGAAGCCAGGTGCAGTTTCGGGATGATCAGGAAATGCACCGGTGCAACGGGTTTGATGTCGTTGAACGCCAGCACCTCGTCATCCTCATACACCTTGGTGCACGGTATCTCGCCGCGCACGATCTTGCAGAAGAGGCAGTCATCCGCCATGACTACGCTTTCCTCCCCGCCTTTTCCGTTATGCCGGAGATGCCCTCGCGCCGTGCCAGCTCCGTGAGCACAGCGTCGGCGCTCAAGCCATGCTGTGCCAGCAACACCATGCAGTGAAACCACAGGTCGGCGATCTCATACACCAGATGGGTCTTGTCCCCACCCTTGGCCGCGAGCACGACCTCCGTCGCCTCCTCGCCGATCTTCTTGAGGATGGCATCCTCGCCCTTGCTGAACAGCCTGGCGACGTAGGAGGTGTCGGGGGCTGCCCCCTTGCGTGCCTCCAGGGTTTCCGCCAGCCGCTCGAGAATGTCGTTGCTCATTTCTTGTATATCTCTTCAGGCGCCTTCAGCACCGGATCAATTTCCACCCACTGGCCATTTTCCAGCCGGCTGAAAAAGCAGCTTGCCCTTCCGGTATGGCAGGCGATGCCGCCCATTTGCTCGACCTGCAACAGCACCACGTCGTTATCGCAGTCAATACGGATTTCGTTCACCTTCTGCACATGGCCGGATTCCTCACCCTTGTGCCACAATTTCTTGCGAGAACGCGACCAGTATACCGCTTCGCCGGACTCAGCGGTGCGCTTGAGCGCCTCGCGGTCCATCCAGGCCACCATCAGCACCCGGCCGCTCGCCGCATCCTGGGCAATCGCGGTCACCAAGCCGTCTCCCGACCAGTTTACCCTGTTCAGCCAGGCTTCATTCTTCATAACCGCACCTCCGACACGTTACTCGCGCAGCCAGCCGCTTGCGGGAGGAGGTGCGATGCGGTTATTCCCGCACTCGCCGCTATCGCGCACCGTGTCATAACCGCACCTCTATCCCGCGCTCGGCCATATAGGCCTTGGCCTGCGGCACGGTGTATTCGCCGAAATGGAAGATGCTGGCGGCCAGCACGGCATCCGCGCCGCCCAGCTTCACGCCGTCCACCAGATGCTGCAGATTGCCCACGCCGCCGCTGGCGATCACGGGAATCTCCAGCGCGGCGGTGACCGCGCGCGTGAGCGCGAGATCAAAACCGCCTTTCTGGCCGTCGCGATCCATGCTGGTCAGCAGGATCTCGCCCGCGCCCAGCTCCTGCATCTTCTTCGCCCATTCCACCGCATCCAGCCCGGCGGCACGGCGCCCGCCGTGTGTGAACACTTCCCACTTGTCCGGCCCGGTCTGCTTGGCATCTATGGCCACCACGATGCACTGCGAGCCGTAGCGCGAGGCGGCGTCGGCCACCAGTTGCGGGTTCATAACGGCGGAGGTATTGATGCTCACCTTGTCCGCGCCGGCATTGAGCAGCCGGCGCACGTCCTGCACCTCGCGCACGCCGCCGCCCACGGTGAGCGGGATGAACACCTGCTCGGCCACCTGCTCGATGATGCGGTAGATGATGCCGCGGTCATCGGAACTGGCGGTGATGTCGAGAAAGGTCAGCTCGTCCGCACCCTGTTCGTCGTAGCGGCGGGCGATCTCCACCGGGTCGCCCGCATCGCGCAATTCTACGAAGCTTACGCCCTTGACCACCCGTCCCGCGGTGACGTCCAGGCATGGAATGATGCGCTTGGCCAGCATGTTCAGCCTTCCGGAAGCAGGAACTCAGTGCCCGGCGGGCAGCTTGGGCGCGAGCTCGTCGGCCAGCGCCTGGGCGCCCTTGAAATCCAGCGTGCCTTCGTAGATGGCGCGCCCCGTGATTGCACCGGCGATTCCCTCCGGCTCGACCGCACAGAGCTTGCGCACGTCATCCAGGTTGGTGATGCCGCCGCTGGCGATGACCGGCACATGCAGCGGGCGGGCCAGTTCGACGGTCGCATCGATGTTCACGCCGCTCAGCATGCCGTCGCGCCCGATATCGGTGTAGATGATGGCTTCCACCCCGTAACCCTCGAAGCGCTTGGCCAGGTCGGCCACGTCGTGGCCGGTCAGCTTGGACCAGCCGTCCACGGCCACCTTGCCGCCCTTGGCGTCCAGCCCCACCATGATGTGGCCCGGAAAGGCGTCGCAGGCCTCGTGCAGGAAGCCCGGCGTCTTGACGGCCGCGGTGCCGATGATGACGTAACTCACGCCGATGTCGAGATAGCGTTCTATCGTGTCGAGGTCGCGGATGCCGCCGCCGAGCTGCACCGGAACAGCGTCGCCCACGGCTGCAACGATGGCGCGGATTGCGGCTTCATTCTTCGGCTTGCCGGCAAAAGCCCCGTTCAGGTCGACCAGATGCAGACGGCGCGCGCCCTGCTCCACCCAGTGCTTCGCCATTGCGGCCGGGTCTTCCGAGAATACCGTGGCATCCTCCATGACGCCCTGGCGCAGGCGCACGCAATGGCCGTCCTTCAAGTCAATTGCGGGTATGATCAGCATGGCAGTATTTTAAACGAACAAGGGTTAAACGGGGTTCCAGTTCACAAAATTCCGCAGCAGCGTGAGCCCGGCATGCGCGCTCTTCTCGGGGTGAAACTGTGCGGCAAAAATATTATCCCGCGCCACCGCGCAGGTGAAGGGATCGGGGTAGCAGCTGGTGCCCTGAACGAGCGCATCGTCGCGCGGCTGCACGTAATAGCTGTGCACGAAGTAGAACCGCGCATCCTGCGAAATGTCCCGCCACAGGGCATGCTCGCCCTGCGTTACCTGGTTCCAGCCCATGTGCGGAACTTTCAGGCGCTCGCCCTGGGCGTCGTGAAGGTCGTGAGCGAATCGCACCACCCTGCCTGGAAGCACGCCCAGGCCCGGCGTATCGCCCTCGCTGCTGTGTTCGAACAGCATCTGCAACCCGATGCAGATGCCGAGAAAAGGCTTGCTGCGCGCGGCTTCCAGCACCGCATCGCGCAGGCCGCCGGAGCCCAGTTCGCGCATGCAGTCGGGCATCGCGCCCTGGCCGGGGAAGACCACGCGGCGAGCGTTCGCCACGACCTCGGGCTCGCTCGTCACCGCGATGGACGCGTCCGGCGCCACCTTGCGCAGTGCATTGTGCACCGAGCGCAGGTTGCCCATGCCGTAATCAACAACCGCAATATCCGTCATGCTTGTTATGGTACTAACGGGTAAACCGAATCCACTGTTGTTATAGTGCGCCCTTGGTGGATGGCAGCACGCCCTCCATGCGCGGATCCGTCTCCAGCGCAATGCGCAGGGCGCGGCCAAACGCCTTGAATATGGTCTCCGCCTGGTGGTGCGCATTGTCGCCCGCCAGGTTGTCGACGTGCAGCGTCACCAGCGCGTGGTTGACGAAGCCCTGAAAGAACTCTCGCACCAGGTCGACTTCGAACTCGCCTATGGTGGCGCGCACGAAATCGACATTGAACACCAGGCCGGGGCGCCCGGACAGGTCCAGCACCACGCGCGACAACGCCTCGTCCAGCGGCACATAGGAATGGCCATACCGGCGCAGGCCCTTCTTGTCGCCCACCGCCTCCTTGAACGCCTGGCCCAGGGTGATGCCGATGTCTTCCACAGTGTGGTGGCCGTCGATATGCAGGTCGCCCTTGGCGGTGATTTCCATGTCCATCAGCCCATGCCGCGCCACCTGGTCCAGCATGTGCTCAAGGAAGGGTACCCCGGTGTCGAACCTGGCCGCGCCGCTGCCGTCCAGGCCGAGCCGGACGCTGATCTGCGTTTCCAGGGTGTTGCGGGATACTTGCGCGCTACGCATATTCAACTTTCAGCCCAATGATGAAGACATTGCTGCAATGCAACCATAAATTGTTCGTTCTGCTGCTGCGTGCCGACAGTGACGCGCAGGCAGTTGTCCAGCGCCGGATGCGCGCCATGCAGGTTCTTGATCAGGATGCCGCGCTGCTTCAGCCCCTCGAATACCCGGCCCGCATGCGCCACGCGGAACAGGATGAAGTTTGCCTCGCTCGGATAGGCCCTGACGTCGACCGTGCCCACCAGCCGCTCGTACAACCATGCGCGATCCTCACGGATCTGCGCGGCCTGCCGTTCCAGCACTGCATGATGATCCAGCAGCACCTCAGCGACCAGTTGCGGCAGCACGCCGACATTATACGGCAAGCGCAGCTTTTCCAGCTGCTCAAGCCACGGCTTGCCGCCTGCCAGGAAGCCCAGGCGCAAGCCCGCCATGCCCAGCTTGGAGAAGGTGCGCATCACCAGCAGGTTGGGGTAGCGCGCCAGCAAGGGAATGAAACTGGCATCGGTGAAGGCGTAATAGGCCTCGTCCACCACCACCAGGCCCGGCGCCGCCTCGAGGATGCGGATAAGCGCATCGTGATCGAACAGGTTGCCGGTAGGGTTGTTGGGGTAGGCCAGAAAGATCAGCGCGGGGCGGTGGCGCTCGACGGCCTCCAGCACGGCGGGCAGATCGAGGCTGAAATCCTCGCGCAACGGCACGCCCGCGTATTGCATGCCGGTGAAGGCCGCGATCATTTTGTACATCACGAACGAGGGCTCCACGCCCAGCAGCACCGCGCCCGGCTTGTTCAGGGCCAGCGCGAGCAGCTGGATGATCTCGTCGGAGCCGTTGCCCAGGAGCACGTCCACCCCCTCGGACAATCCGGCGACAGCGCGTATCTTCTCCTTCAGGCTGCGCGCGGCTGCATCCGGATAGCGGTTGAGGGGCGCATCCATCACCAGCCGGGCGATCTCCTGAGCCAGTTCCTGCGGCAGCGAATAGGGGTTTTCCATCGCATCCAGCTTGATCATGTCGCTCATGGGCGGCACATGATATGCGTGCAGTGCAAGCACCTCCTGACGCAGCAGGGCTTGCGGTGTGACGGCGTTGGGGACGGCTCGCATCTTTGTATTGTAGCGGTTAACCGGCGATATTCTACCGTACCGCGGGTACTCTTGCAGGCCTATTCCCCAAACGTGCGGACGCTCGGCCGGCTCGTTTCTTCTCGCCGCAGCACCGGCGGAGGCCAGTGGCGCTTCTTGACGCACAACGGCCCGGCGCACAGAATGTCATCATCAAGACACCATAACCGCGGCAAATCTCAAGGAGACGGCAATGTACCAACGCATCATGGTTCCCGTGGACGGCAGCGAAACTTCGCGCACCGCCCTGCAGGAGGCCATCAAGCTGGCGCAGCAATTCAATGCCCGCCTGAAGCTTGTTCACGTTGTTGAAAATGCACGCGTTTTCGACGCAGAAGGAATGGTGGACTACGCAGCACTGCGCGAGATCGCCGCCAAGGGCGGAGAGCAGATCCTCGCGCGCGGCAAGGAAATGGCTGCCCAGGCGGGAGTCGCCGCCGAAACGGCGCTGCTCGAGGCCGGCGGGGACCGCAACGAAAATGTGATCGTATCCGAAGCAAAGCAGTGGCTGGCCGAACTGGTGGTGATTGGCACCCATGGCCGCTCCGGCATCAGCCGGTTATTGTTCGGCAGCGTGGCGGAAGGGGTGGTCCGCGGCGCGACCATGCCGGTGCTGTTGATCCGCGGCCAGCACTAGCGCCGCCCATCCCCTGCCGGCGCGGCCATGGGT
>Ga0208774_1000257_pt1 | contig 10415 bp, 7 predicted proteins | sample SF_Rice_5C_80N_4_FD_185620 | JGI IMG/M metagenome (GOLD analysis project Ga0208774, IMG submission 185620) | Rice paddy soil microbial communities from Twitchell Island, California, USA - SF_Rice_5C_80N_405 (SPAdes) (version 2) | ecosystem: Environmental > Terrestrial > Soil > Paddy field/soil ... | reverse complement strand
CGTCGGTCTCGAAGCAGACCGTCCGGGAGGGGCGGTCGGCGTCCTCCCAGACCACGTCCGCGGCCACCCTCGCCCGCCCGTTCGACCGCTCGCGTCGGAGAGCGGAGATCCTCATGAGGCGGGCCCAGGGACCCGGCCCAGGACCCGCCGGCCGAGCTCCATGCCTCGCCCGCCGAGGACGCGAGCGTCGAGCCGGCGGAGGGCTCCTCTCCAGCCGTCTCCGAGAACCCATGCTCTTCGACGCCTCGCCGCCGCTGCGAACCGGGCGGCCGCGCGCGCGAGATCGTCGCGGCCGGCCTCCCGGAGCGGCGCGACCAGGGGCGCCCAGAAGACCGCGGAGTCGTCGTGGAGCTCCGAGCGCCAGATCCGCTCCGCGGTCAGGGTCCCGCGCGGAAACGACTCCGCGCGGTCGAGCGCGCCGCAGACGAGGATCTCCGCCAGCGTGCGCAGACACTTCTCGCATCGGCCGCAGTTCGGCGCCTCGGGCGCCGGCCAGGAGTGACAGACGAAGAGGTGGCGCAGCGCGGGGTGAGCGGCGATCCCGCGGACCTTCTCGAGCCGGCTCCGATCGGCGCCGTCGTGCCGGATCTCGACGGCGCCGGTCGAGAAGAGCGCGTCGAGCTCCGGGTGCGACCCGGAAGGCATCAGCCCGGACGCGAGGTGGTGTGCCGACGCGAAGGACGCGCTCGTCACGGTGCCCGCGAGCAGGTGTACGCCCGAGAGGAAGGCCGATCCGTACCACCGCCGCTGGAAGAACATGTAGCTCGGCTCGATCTCGACGAGGTTCGTCCGGATCTCGACGAAGCGCGATCCCGTCGCGCGAGCCATCGCTTCCGCGGCCCTTCGGCTACGCTCCGAGACGCTCTCCACGGCGGGAGAGCCGGGCGGGCCGACGTAGCCGACCCCCGAAACGTGGACGACGTCCCGGAACGAAGCGAGATCGGGAGGCGGGAACCGCGAACGGTTCCGGAGGAGCAGGTCGAGCGAGTCGACGCCTCCCGAAAGGAGAACGGCGGCGCGCGGCATCTCTGCCTTCCGGGGTGCCGCGAAGCCGCGCGAAGGCTCGACAAGGGCAGAGACGCGCCGGTCGCGATACCAGGAGCCGAGGAGGGCGAGGGCCGAGGAGAGGCCGTCGCGGAGCCGCGGGCAGATCGTCCCCTCGATCGCGACGCGCCGCTCGCCGCGCCCGAACGCCGGGACGGCGCACGCGAGGAGGAACGCTTCGGCGGCGGGGCGGACGTCGCTGCCGGCTTCGCCGTCGACTTCGAACCAGAGCGTCATCGGCGGGCGATCGACCTCCTCCCATTCGACGCGGGCCGAGGCGCGGACGCCGTTCGGGATGGAGGTCCTCTGGAGGTCGGTGATCTTCAAGAGTTACGGGAGTTTTCGGCTCTCCCGAGGGCGGGCAGCTTAACGGAGCCCGGCCGAAAGTGTCAAACACGGTCCTCACAGACGGCCGCGGGTGATCCATCTCCGTCGATGGCGTTGGAGAGGCGTCAGAAGCGCGGCGAGGCGCGAGCCCGGTGGGATGCGGTCGTCCCGCCCGAGGCCGCAGCGTACCGAAAGCGTACTTTAAGGCCGCGGGCGGGGCGAATGCGGTCGTCCGGCTCGATGCATCGCCGCGCCTGCTTCAGGCGGAGGTGGCGCCGTCGGCGACGACTGTCCCGTCGCGCATCTCGACGATCCGGCTCGTCCGGCGGGCCAGCGTCATGTCGTGGGTGATCACGACGAGCGTGCGTCCCTGTTTCCAGAGCTCGGAGAAGAGGCTCATGATGTCCGTCCCCGAGCTCGTGTCGAGGTTCCCCGTCGGCTCGTCGGCGAGCAGGATGTCGGGCTCCATCGCGAGCGCGCGGGCGATCGCCACGCGCTGCATCTGGCCGCCCGAGAGCTCGGTCGGCCGGTGCTCGCCCCGGTCGGCCAGGCCGACGCGGGCGAGGAGCTCCTCGGCGCGCCGCCGCCGTTCCTTCGGGGGGACGCCGCCGAAGAGCATCGGCATCTCGACGTTCTCGATCGCGGTGATCTGGGGCAGCAGGTTGAAGCTCTGGAAGACGAAGCCGACCCGCCGGTTGCGGACGTCGGCGAGCGCGTCGCGCGAAAGCCCCGCCACCCGCTCTCCGGCGAGCGCATATTCGCCCCCGGTCGGCGTGTCGAGGCAGCCGATGAGGTTCATCAGGGTGGACTTCCCGGAGCCGGAAGGGCCGACGATCGCCGCGAACTCTCCGCGGCGGATCTCGAGGTCGATCCCCTTCAGCGCCTCGACCTTCACGCGGCCGGTGTCGTAGATCTTCCGGATCTCCTTCATCGCGATGATCGGCCCGCCGTTCGTCGCGGCGGACGCCTCGGGACCTCTCTTCGGGTTTCTACTCATAGCGCAGGGTCTCCGCGGGATCGATCGCCGCGGCCCGCCGGGCCGGGAAGTAGCCGGCGGCGAGCCCGATCGCTCCCAGAATGAAGGTCGTCACGGCGCCGATCGGCGCCGAGATCCGGGGATGGCCGAGGTAGCCCATCACCTCGCTCGAGTCGAGCGGAATCAAGGAGAGGAGGGTGACGAGAGCGAGCGCGATCGCGATCCCGGCGGCTCCGCCGACGAAGGTGTAGAGCGTCGCCTCGAGGACGAACGGGCCCGTGATCCAGCGCGGCCTCGCGCCGAGCGCCATCTTCACGCCGATCTCGCGCGTCCTCTCCTTCACGACGGCATACATGATGTTGGCGACCCCCACGCCGCCGACGATCAGCGTGAGCGCGCCGACGATTCCGAGGAAGACCTGGATCCCGAGCAGCATCTGCGCTTCCTCCTTGTTGTCGGAGACCGTGTCCCACACTCCGAGCGCCCGGTCGTCGCCGGGATCGAAACGGTGGCGCGCGCCGAGGACGTGCCGCAGGCGGTCGAGAGCGGCCGGCATCTGCGTCGGGTCGGCGACCCCCACGACCAGGTTGTCGAGGTTCTGGTGTCCGAACATCGCGAGGAACGTCGGCAGCGGGATGAACGTCTGGTTCTCGTCCTGGTTCATGTAGCTGTTGTCCTGGATTCGGTGCTTCAGCACTCCGATGACGAGGAACGGGGCGTTCGCGACGAGGATCGTCTTCCCGACCGGGTCTTCGGTTCCGAAGATGTCCTTCGCCTGCTTGTCGCCCAGGAAGATCACGCGCCGCGAGTCGCGGATGTCGCGGCCGTCGATGAACCGACCGCCGGGCACCGGCCCCTGGTTGCGCCACGTCCGGTAGGGCGCCTCGACGCCGACGACGCTCCCGTTGACGGTCTTGCGCCCGTAGACGAGCGGGACGCGTCCCTTCTGGATTTCGCCGATCACCGTCGCGACGTCGGCCATCCGCGCCTGCGCGTACTCCGATTCGCTTTCGGGGAACACGAGGCGGCGGCCCGGCGGCATCCCGGCGAACGGCTTCGTCGTCTGCCCCGGCCAGATGATCGCGATGTCCTTCCCCATCCCCTGGGAGTTCCGGATGAGCTGCTCCCGGAAGCCCTGGCCGAACGCGAGGAGGAGCAGGACCGAAACGGTCCCCCATGCGATCGCGGCGACCGTCAGCACCGCCCGCTTCCTCTTCAGCCGCGCCGTCTGCAGGAAGAGGTGCAGAACCACCGCGAACGTGGAGGCGCGGGGGGTTTTCGCACTCACAGCTTCATCGCCACGACCGGATCGAGCCGCGACGCCTCCCTGGCCGGGAAGTACCCCGCCAGGAACCCGATCGTCCCGAGGACCGCCGCGGTCACGAGCGCGATCACCGGGGAGAGCTCCGGGCGGCCGATCGTGTCGCCGAGCCCCTTCGTCGGGACCGCGAGGCAGATCACGAGCGAGAGAAGCAGCCCGATCGCGCCGCCCGTTCCGGTCAGCACCATCGTCTCGACGAGGAGCTGCCGGAGCACGAACCTCTCCCGGGCGCCGAGCGCCATCTTGATGCCGATCTCGCGCGTGCGCTCGTCGACGATGACGTTCATGATGTTCGACACGCCGATGCCCCCGACGATCAGCGTCAGGACGCCGATGATCCCGAGGAACAGGTTGAACGCGAGGAAGAAGACGTCGAAGAAATGGAACTGCTCGGTCGTGTCCCAGATCGAGAGCGCTTCCTTGTCGTTCGGATCGAAGCCGGTCCGGCGGGCGAGGATGCCTCGCACCTCCGCGATCGCCTCCTTCGAGGGGCGCGAAGGCTTCGGCTGGAAGATGATGTTGTTGCAGTACTTCTCGCCGATGAGCACCCGCATCGTGCTCGCGGGCACATAGATCTTGTTCGCGTCGCGCCCGCCGTACGACGAGTTCTGGAGCTTGTGCGTCTGCACGCCGATCACGAGGAACGGCGTGTCCTGGATGAACACGGTCTTCCCGACGACCGGGTCCTTCCCGAACATGTCGGTCGCGAGCTTGTCGCCGACGAACGCGACGCGCCGCTGTCCGGAGATGTCGAGCGGGTCGAGGAAGCGCCCGCCGGCCTGGGGGTTGAGGTTGCGTACCTCGCCGAAGAAGGGATTGACGCCGGAGACCCCGACGTTGAATGTCTTCGCCCCGACGCGGACTTTCAGCTCTTTCCGGTATTCCGAGGAGATACCGGTGATCTGCGTCGCCTGCGCGCGGACGGCCTCGATGTCCTCTTCCGCGACGCGGACCTTGCGCCCCTTTCCCAGCCCGTTGTACGGGACCGACGTCAGGCCCGGCCAGGCGATGACGATGCGGTCGCCGAGCCCCTTGACGCGGCGGATCTGCTGATGCTTCAGGCCCACGCCGAAGGCGAGGAGGAGCGACACGGCGGTCGTCCCCCACACGATCCCGAAGAGGGTCAGCAGCGTTCGCAGCTTTTGCGACCGCAGATCGCGCCAGAGCTGCCGGAAGGCTTCGGTCATCGGCCTTCCACGATCACGTCCCGAGTCTGGCGGGTCGGCAAGATCCTGTTGTCACCCCCGCGAAAGCGGGGGTCCAGGTCTCTGGATTCCTGCTTTCGCAGGAATGACACGAAGTCTCCCAAGTAGTTCCGAACGACACGCGATTTCTCAGGCCGCTCCGTCACGACGCCGTGATTTCCTTCGGCGGCTTTTCGACGAGCTTCTGGCCGGCGGAGACCCCGGAGACGATCTCGACGTTCAGCCCGTCCGAGATTCCGACCTTGACCTCCGTCTTGACCGGCTTCGCCTTCGGGTCCGCGGCAGCGACCTCGACGAACGCCTTGTTGCCGCCGTCCTCGAATTCGACGAGGCGCTCCGGGATCGTCAGCACGCCCTTCTTCTCCCGGATGACGATCTCGGCGTTGGCCGAGTACCCGGCCCGGAGCATGACCTCGCTCCCGGGATCGAGCTCGACCCAGACGTCGAACAGGGTCGCGCCCTCCTTCTGCTGCGCCTGCGGTGCAATGCGGGTGACGCGGCCGGTGACCGTATCCGAGGGGAGAGCTCCGACCTTGATCCGCGCCGGCATGCCGACGGCGATCTTCCCGACGTCGATCTCGTCGATCGTCCCCCGGAAGAGGAGATCGCTCATGTCGGCAATCGACGCGAGCTCGGTCCCGGGCTGGTACGGCGTCAGGGGAACGACCGGCTCGCCCGGGTTGACCGTGCGGGTGAGGATGGTCCCGGCCGCCGGCGCCCGGATGATCGACTCGAGCGTGATCCCGCCGCCGCTCACCCGCCCCGTCATCGTGAGCTCCCGCGTCTGGACCGCCTTGTCGAGGGTGATCTTCGCGAGGTCGTAGGTCGTCTTCGCGGAGTCGAGCGCCGACTTCGCGGCGATCCCCTGCTTGTAGAGCGACTGCTGGCGGGCGTAATCGATCTGCGCCTGCTCGAAGGAGCTCCGCGCGGTGTCGACCGCGGTCGAGGCGTCGGTGACGTCGGTCGGGGTGGGGTCCGGCGCGATCTCGAAGAGGGGGTCGCCCGGCCGAACCTTGTCTCCGACCTGGACGACGCACGTCTTCACGACGCCCGAGATCTTCGATTTGATCGAGTACTTCTGGCGCGGCTCGATCTGGCCGACCGCGAGGGCCTTTTCGGTGATGCTCCCGGTCTCGACGCTGACGAGCTTGGTCTTACCATCCTTCTTGTCGGCGCTCGCCCAGGCGTACAGTGCGGCGGCAACCGCCACGATTCCCAGCAAAATAAAGAAGATACGAAAAAGCTTCTTCATCGCGGACCCCCTCCATCCGGCGAACACCGGGCTCGCTTTCCCTCTATGACGTGGATACCGGAAGGAAGTTCTGCGGGAAAGAGGACGGGACGGCTACCGGGGCTTGATCCCGCCCGGGAACTCGCGCGACGCCCGGAGGATCGGCGCCTTCTTCTCGAACGGGATGCCCATGGAGGCGAGCCATTCCTCGGCGCGCTCGCGGGCCCGCCGCTGCTTGAACTGGAAGAAGAGCCCCTCTTCGCGCGGGTGCGCCAGCAGCGCCGCGCGGTAGGCGTCGGAGGGGTCCGCCGCCGAGAGCGCCCGGCGGAGCTCCTCCCGGGTCTTCTCGTCCTCGACTTCCTCGACGAAGAGCTCCATTTCGCCCGCGCCCCGCTCCCCGCGGTCGCGGGGGAGCGCGAGATACCGGCGGGAGCCCGAGAGCTCGGCGTGGCGCGCCGGCTCCCGCGTCTCGACGACCTGCACGACATCTCCCGTCTCCCGGTCGAGGAAGTGCGTGATCTGCTGCGACCGGCTCTCGAAACCGACGACGAGTCCTTCCCAGTCGAGGTTCATTCGACCGTCGGGTCCTTCTCGACCGCGGTCTGAAACGCGGTCGACCAGAGGGCGCGCAGCGGATCGAGCGGGGCGTCGATCACGGTGCGCCCGTCGAGCGCGACGCGGATCGAGCCGCCGGAGACCGTTCCGACGACGGAAAACGGAACGCCGGCGGAGGCCGCCCGGTCGCGGAGCGTCTCGGCGTTGCCGCGCGGAAAGCTCACGAGGGCGCGGCCCGTCGACTCGCCGAAGAGGACGGCCGACGGGCGGACACCTTCGGACACGAGCGTGATCCGCGCGCCGAGCCCCCGCGGAAACGCGCTCTCGCACAGGGCGACCGCGAACCCGCCGTCGGAGACGTCGTGCGCGGAGGAGAGGAGCGAAGCCACTGCGGCGCCGACGAGGAACTCGATGAGGTGCTTCTCGGCCGGCAGGTCGAGCGATGGGCAGGGTCCCTCGTCGCGTCCGCGGATCACGCGCAGGAACTCGGAGCCGCCGAGCTCGTCTCGGGTCTCGCCGGCGAGAGCGATCAGGTCGCCGTCGCCGCGAAAGCCGATCGAAACGTGCTTCTCGACGTCGTCGAGCAGTCCGACCATGCCGATCGTCGGCGTCGGAAGGATCGCGCGCCCTTCCGTCTCGTTGTAGAACGAGACGTTTCCCGACACGACCGGCGTCTCGAGCGCGCGGCACGCCTCGGAAATTCCTTCGACGGCGAGGGCGAACTGCTCCATCACCTCGGGTTTCTCGGGGCTCCCGAAGTTGAGGCAGTCGGTGACGGCGAGGGGACGCGCGCCGGTCGCCGCGATCGAGCGCGCGCACTCGGCGACCGCGATCGAGGCCCCCGTCTTCGGATCGAGAGCGCAGAAGAACGGGTTGACGTCGGTCTTGAGCGCCAGGCCCCTCTGATGCGCGGACGGCCGTCCGGGCTGCCCCGCGCCCGAGTCGTCGACCCACATCGTCGCCTTCAGCCGGATCACGGCGGCGTCGCCGCCGGGGCGCTCGACCGTGTTCGACCGCACCATGTGGTCGTACTGGTTCCAGATCCATCTTTTTTCGGCGATGTTCGGCGAGGCGAGGAGCCGTTCGAGGCACTGCCGGTAGTCGGCCGGCTCGGGCTCCTCCGTCCAGCGGAACGGACCCCCGGCGGCCGGAAGCGGCGCGCGCGGCCGGCGGTACACCGGCGCCCGGTCGGCGAGCGGGCCGACCGGCATGTCCGCCACGACCTGGCCGTGAAACTTCAACACGACGCGCCCCGTGTCGGTCACCGTCCCGATCCGCACCGCGTCGAGCTCCCACTTGTGGAAGACGGCGAGTACTTCCGCGAGCCGCTCGGGCCTCGCGACGAGGAGCATCCGCTCCTGGGATTCGGAGAGCATGATCTCGTAGGGCGTCATCCCCGGCTCGCGCGTGGGGACGTCGGAGAGCTCGATCTCGAGGCCGGCGCCGCCGCGCCCGGCCATCTCGAAGGAGGACGACGTCAGTCCCGCCGCGCCCATGTCCTGGATCCCGACGACCGCGTCTCCCTTGAAAATCTCGAGGCAGGCCTCGAGGAGCAGCTTCTCGGTGAACGGGTCGCCGACCTGGACGTTCGGACGCTTCGACGCCGCTCCGCCTTCGCCGAATTCCGCGGACGCCATCGTCGCGCCGTGGATCCCATCCCGGCCGGTCTTCGAGCCGACGTAGACGACCGCGTTCCCGGGCCCGGCGGCCGTTCCCTTGAAGATGCGCTCGCGCCGGACGAGGCCGACGTTCATGACGTTGACGAGGATGTTCCCGTTGTACGCCGGATGGAACGTCGTCTCGCCGCCGAGCGTCGGGATCCCGATGCAGTTGCCGTAGCCGGCGATGCCCCGCACGACGCCGTCGACGAGGTGGCGCATGCGCGGCGCGTCGAGGTCGCCGAATCGCAGGGAGTTCAGCGACGCGATGGGCCGCGCGCCCATCGTGAAGACGTCGCGCAGGATCCCGCCGACGCCGGTCGCCGCGCCCTGATACGGCTCGATGAAGGACGGGTGGTTGTGCGACTCCATCTTGAAGGCGGCGCAGAGGCCGTCGCCGAGATCCACGACGCCGGCGTTCTCGCCGGGGCCCTGGACGACCCGGGGACCGGTCGTCGGGAAGGTCTTGAGGTATATCCGCGACGACTTGTACGAGCAGTGCTCCGACCACATCGCGGAGAAGATCCCGAGCTCCGTGATCGTCGGCTCGCGTCCCAGGATCTCGAGGATGTTCCGGTACTCCTCGTCGGTGAGCTGGTGCTCGGCGACGAGATCGGGTGTGATCGAGGTCATCTCCCGCTAATTTATCTCATCCGGCTTGGAAAGCGTCTCGTGTCCGCGCTCCCGCTCTTTGGCGCTCCGCACGCTCTTTTCCTCGGGCTCTCCGAAAAGCGCCGGCTCGAGGTATGTTCCCTGTTCCTGTTCCGGCTTGATCTCCTCGACCGGAATGCGGTGCGCGTCGGCCCAGGCATCGTGACGGATGCCGGTCACCATCCAGGATACTTCCGCTCCGGGAACTCCGCCGGCGATTCGAAACGTGTTGCCACTCACCTTCTGCGCGACGTAGAGGCTCGGCTGAGGCGTTCCGATCGCCGTGAGCTGGTACCGGAAATCGCGATTCAACGCCTCGAACCAATCGGGAAGCGTGATCGTGGCCGTGCCCGACGTATCGAGAGTCGTCACACCGTCGTAGATGTTCTTCATGTCGGGAGACTCGACGAAGGAGTGGGAAAGGTACTTGTGGGCGGGATCGAGCGGATGGTCGATCTTGAAGGAACCACCCAACTTCGAAAGCGTGCCGTTGACGTGGACGTCACCGTCGAAGTAACCGGCATAGCTCGCGCCGTGGCTGTTGCCGTAAATGGCGTACGCCCCTGCGTGACCGGTCTCTCCGTACACGCCGACACCGCTGCTGCTGTCTTCTCCATGAACTCCGGCACTGAAGCCCCCGCTCGAGCTCCGCCCGTCGACGCCATCGAGGGCGCTGCTGCCGAACACGCCGTAGTTCTGCCCGGCCAGGTAGCCGACGGTTCCGGTGGTCAGGTTTTGGCCCTGAACTCCCGCGGCTGTCGCAAAGCTCGTCTCTCCGATGATCCCGTTGCCGGCGAGGCTGTTGCCCTCAATCCCGGTCCCTTTGTTATTGAAGCCGAAGACGCCGACTCCGTCGGAGGAGGAGGCGTTTCCGTAGACGCCGATGCCGGCCGTGCCGGCGCCCGCGGACCCGAGAACGCCATACGATGCACCCTCTCCCCAGACGCCGGCGCTGGCTCCGCTCTTGCCGTATACGCCGGAATTCTCTGTATTGGTGACGGAAAACGCCGGATGGTCAGAAATGGAGGTGGTCCCCGCATAAGGCAAAGTGAGCCCACCCCCTCCCGTCACCGCGTCGATCGTGATCGTCTTGCCGCTGACGTTGACCGTCGTGTTGGCGCCGTGCGCGATCGTCAGCGCCCCCGTCAATCCGTTCAGGCTCGTCACCCCCGCCGTTCCCCCGCCGCTTCCGAGGATGTCGTCGCGGAAGCTCATCTCGAACCCCGAGGAGTCCTGGGACACGTTGGCGACCTGGGCACCGGCGAGAAGGACCGAGCCGGTCCCCTCCGTCACCGTCGCTGTGATCCGGGCGTTCGTCGTGTGGATTCCGGAGACGACGTCTCCCACTCCCGGCTGGAGCTGTTCGTACGGAGAGAGCGGGAACGCCCTCTGCCCGAGCAGCGCACCGGTGCCGTCGAAGACCTGGACGTTGACGGTCGGCGATCCT
>Ga0208774_1000251_pt1 | contig 10461 bp, 2 predicted proteins | sample SF_Rice_5C_80N_4_FD_185620 | JGI IMG/M metagenome (GOLD analysis project Ga0208774, IMG submission 185620) | Rice paddy soil microbial communities from Twitchell Island, California, USA - SF_Rice_5C_80N_405 (SPAdes) (version 2) | ecosystem: Environmental > Terrestrial > Soil > Paddy field/soil ... | reverse complement strand
GGTCGCACCTCGACCGGGAATCGGCAACGACGCGCTTCGCCGTGCTCGCCCCCGACGCCGGCGAAGTCTCCGTGGTCGGCGACTTCAACGGGTGGGACGCCGCGGCCTCGCCGCTTCGCCCGGTCGCCCGATCAGGCGTCTGGGCGGGGACCGCGCCCGCCCCGCGCGGCGCCCGCTACAAGTACCGGATCGTCTCGCGCGAGAGCCGGTACACGGTCCTGAAGGCCGATCCCTTCGCCCGCATGCACGAGACCCCTCCGAAGACGGCGTCGATCGTCTGGGACCTCGACTACGCGTGGGAGGACGGGGAATGGATGGCGCGGCGCGCGGCGGCCAACGCGCTCGACTCGCCGATCTCGATCTACGAGCTCCACCTCGGATCGTGGCGGCGGGGCGAGGACGGAGGCGTCTCCTACCGCGCGATCGCCGCCCCGCTCGCCGAGTACGCGGCCGGGACGGGGTTCACGCACGTCGAGTTCCTCCCGCTGATGGAGCATCCCTTCGCCGGTTCCTGGGGATACCAGACGACCGGCTACTTCGCCCCGACGAGCCGCTTCGGCGCGCCGCAGGACCTGATGTTCCTGATCGACACGCTGCACCGCGCCGGGATCGGCGTGATCCTCGACTGGGTGCCGTCGCACTTCCCGACCGACGAGCACGGCCTCGCGTTCTTCGACGGGACGCACCTCTACGAGCACGCGGACCCGCGGCAGGGCTTCCATCCCGACTGGAAGAGCGCGATCTTCAACTACGGACGCAAGGAAGTGCGGAGCTTCCTCGGATCGAGCGCGCTCTTCTGGCTCGACCGCTACCATGCCGACGGGCTGCGAGTCGACGCCGTCGCGTCGATGCTCTATCTCGACTATTCGCGCGAGCCCGGCGAGTGGATCCCGAATCCGCAGGGGGGGCGCGAGAACCTCGACGCGATCTCGCTCCTGCGCCAGATCAACACGGAGGCGTACCGGCGTTTCCCCGACGTCCAGATGATCGCGGAGGAATCGACCGCCTGGCCCGGCGTCGCGCGCCCGGTCGACGCGGGCGGCCTCGGCTTCGGGCTGAAGTGGGACATGGGATGGATGCACGACACGCTGGCGTACTTCGCCCGCGACCCGGTCCACCGCCGCTTCCACCACGACGAGCTGACCTTCCGGATGCTCTACGCGTACACGGAGAACTTCCTCCTTCCGCTGTCGCACGACGAGGTCGTTCATGGAAAGCGCTCGCTCCTCGAGAAGATGCCGGGAGACGACTGGCAGAAATTCGCGAACCTCCGCCTCCTCCTCGCGTTCCTCTTCGTCTCGGCGGGCAAGAAACTCCTCTTCATGGGCGACGAGATCGGCGAGCGCCGCGAGTGGAACCACGACGGGGAGATCGCGTGGGATCTCCTCCGCTCCCCGCCGCACGCCGGTGTGCGGAGGCTCGTCGCCGACCTGAATTCCCTCTACCGCGCCCGGCCCGCGCTCCACCGGAAGGACGTCTTTCCCGGCGGCTTCGAGTGGATCGACTGCGGCGACGCGGCGGGGAGCGTTCTCACGCTCCTTCGGACCGACGCGGAAGGTCGGACGGTCGCCGCGGCGCTGAACTTCACGCCCGTTCCTCGCGAGGGATACCGGATCGGTCTCCCCGAGCCCGGCCGCTGGCGGGAGATCTTCAACAGCGACGCCGAGGTCTACGGCGGAACGGGGGCGGGGAATCTCGGGGCCGTCGCCGCCCGGCCGGAGCCGCTCCATTCGCGGCCGGCGAGCGCATCCATCACGCTTCCGCCGCTCGGCGCCGTGCTCTTCGCGGCCGAGGAATCGGCCCGATGAACGGCGGCCGGGCGATCTGCATCCACGGCCACTTCTATCAGCCCCCGCGAGAAGACCCGTGGAGCGGCGAAATCGAGCGCCAGCCCTCGGCCGCGCCCTACCACGACTGGAACGAGCGGATCACGGCCGAGTGCTACGGCCCGAACACCGCGGCGCGCATCCTCGACCCCGCCGGCCGGATCGAGGACATCGTCGACAATTTCTCCCGGATCAGCTTCGACGTCGGCCCGACGCTCCTTTCGTGGCTCGAGGAGCGCGAGCCTCGCATCTACCGCGCGATCGTCGCCTCGGACCGCGAGAGCGCGAAGCGCTTCTCCGGCCACGGCTCGGCGATGGCGCAGGCGTTCCACCACACGATCCTTCCGCTCGCCGACGAGCGCGACCGGCGCACGGAGGTGGTCTGGGGGATCCGCGACTTCGAGGCGCGCTTCGGCCGCTCCCCCGAGGGGATGTGGCTGCCGGAGACGGCTGCCGACGTCGAGACCCTCGAGACCCTCGCCGACCTCGGGATCCGATACACCGTGCTCGCCCCGCGCCAGGCCGCGCGCGTGCGGCCGATGGGCGGCGGCTCGTGGACCGCCGTCTCCGAGGAGACTCTCGACACCACCCGGCCGTACTTCGCGCCGCTCCCGTCGGGAGCGCGGATCGCGCTCTTCTTCTACGACGGCGCGATCTCCCGGGGGATCGCCTTCGAGCGCCTGCTCGACAGCGCCGACGAACTCGTCGCCCGGCTGACCGGCGGCGGGCGCGACGGGCTGGTCCACGCCGCCACCGACGGCGAATCGTACGGCCACCACCACGCGCACGGCGACATGGCGCTCGCGGCCGCGCTCTCCCGCATCGAGCGCGGCGCCGAGGCGCGCCTCACGAATTACGGCGAGCACCTCGAACGGCATCCGCCGCGCGACGAGGTCGAGATCGTCGAGCGCAGCTCCTGGAGCTGCGTTCACGGCGTCGGACGATGGGAGCGCGACTGCGGGTGCCGCGTCGCCGGAGGCACGCAGGCCTGGAGAGCGGAGCTCCGCCGGGCGTTCGACTGGCTGCGGGACGAGATCTCGGGACGATACGAGGCGCGGGCCCGGGAGCTCCTCCTCGATCCGTGGAAGGCGCGCGAAGACGCGATCGCGCTGGCCGTGAACGGTTCCGTCGCGAGCGAAACGTTCTTCGCCTGGCACGCGCGCCGGCCGCTTTCCCGCGGCGAGCGGGGCGAGATCCTGCGGCTCCTCGCGCTCCAGCGCAACGCGCTGCGCATGTACACGAGCTGCGGGTGGTTCTTCGACGACGTCGCCGGGCTCGAGGCGCGCCAGGTCATCCGGTACGCCGCGCGGGCGATCGAGCTCGCCGAGCAGCTTTTCGGCGAGCCGCTCGAGGGCCGCTTCCTCGAGATGCTGAAGGACGCCCGGGGAAACTCGCCGGAGCTCCCCGACGGCGCCGCGGTGTACGAACGGTACGTGAGCTCGCCGGGACTCCGGCACGCGCCCCACCAGGAGGCTCGGGATCCCGGACGCGCAATGTCCCGCGCCGTGACCGGGCTCGCGGAAGGGTTCGAGAACGACCCCTCCGACGCCCGCCTGCTCGAGGCGTGGCGAAAGGTCGTGGAGCTCTCGGAAGGGCTGCCCTTCCCGGTGCCGTTCTGGACGGCGCAGAACGTCTATTTCCGGATTCGGGAAAGCGCGGCGTCCCCGATGAAGCAGAAGGCGGCCGCGGGAGACCCGTCCGCGGCCGCGTGGGTCGCGGAATTCGACCGCCTCGGCGGGCTCCTTGGTTTCGCGCGCCCGGCCTGAGGGGTTGTCGGCCCGGCCGCCCTCGGCTAGAATCCGGGCCCGGGCGGGCATAGTTCAGCGGTAGAACGTCAGCTTCCCAAGCTGAATGTCGTCGGTTCGATCCCGATTGCCCGCTCCAAGCCACCGGGAAATGCCGCCATCGAGCGGCGGCCGCGATCCGGGTCGGCGCTCGCACGACCGAGCCGTTCGCTCCTTTCGGCGCGTTCGCAGAAACGTCCCCCCGACCCGCACGAATGCCTCAAACTCATCATGAAATCACCCGCTCGGCCCGCTACCCTGACCCTCGAGACCGCTCACGCCGACGAGGCCACACCCCCACGACAAAGCCCGCCGTCGCTCTTTTGCAACCCTCGTTCTTCGGTCCGGACAGAAAGGATCGAAATTCCCGCGATGCGCCCGAAAAGCCAAAGTCGCCTTCCTGTCGACCTCGGTCACCCCGCCCGCCGGCAGCCGAGCGCCGACATGACGCTCCCGCCACAGTTTGTGCCGATTGATCCCCCCGCGTTGCGTCCGAAATCGGACAAAAGCCTATGACCAAAAAATGCCAATTCGCTGCCCAGCACGCGCCAAGATTTATCAGGCGTGCGATCCAGGCACCCGGGACCCGGTCCGGGGCTTGGAATGCAAGTCTTTTGGATACAGAATTTCCACCGCGCCTATTGACGGTTCGCGATCCGAATATTTCGCTTGCGGGAGCGGCAGCGAGTTTGCTAGATTTCCCGGCAGCCCAGCAAGATCTTCCGACATGCGAGGTCGCCCAGCGAGCAATCGCGCGGCGTCTTGGCATGTTAGAACGTCACGCGACCGATCAGCGTTTGCTCCCGCCGGGAATCCGCGCCGACGCGCTCACCGCGTCTTGCGGTGCGACGCGAGTGGAAAACGCTTCTTACAGCAGTTTCATTGTCGAGACGATGCGATTCGATGCGTTTCTCAACGTTCATTTTTTTCGGAAAGGAAGGAATGGAGATGACAGCCAATAGACCCTGGAAAGTTCCGATCGGTTTCGTCCTGAGCCTCTGTACCGCGTTCCTGCTGACGGCCTCGTCGGCGTTCGCGGTCGCGACCGCCGACATCCAGATCACCAAGAGCTCCGACGTGAGCTCCGTGGTGGCCGGGGACACGATCACCTACACGATCACCGCCACGAATCTCGGCCCGAACGGGGCGAGCCAGGTCGTGATCGAGGACGACGTACCGGCCTCGCTCACGAACATCCAGCTCGTCAGCGTGACCCAGCCGAGCAGCTGCACGATCGTCAGCAACACGATCAATTGCAACATGCAGGGGCTCGGTGCCTCCGGGTCGGTCAACACGATCGTCTTCACGGCAGACGTCGCCAACACGGCCCTGGCGGGTGACACGATCACGAACTGCGCGTTCGAAGAGTCGAGCAATTCGACCGATCCCGACCACTCGAACGACCAGTCGCCCTTCTCCTGCGGCCAGGGGGTCAGCGTCGTCGCCTCCGCCGACCTGTCGGTCGTCAAGACGCAGACTGACCCCGACCCGAATACCGTCCCGACGGTCCAGGGCGGGACGAACGTCACGTACCTCATCACCGCGACGAACAACGGCCCGGATGACGCGACCAACGTCGTCGTCGGCGACGACATCACGGTCGGTTCGGCGACCTTCGTGTCCGCGACGCCCGTGGCGCCGAACACCGACGGTCTCGATTGCACCTCCTTCGCGCTCGGCGGGACCGGCTGCACGGTCGCCTCGCTGCAGTCCGGCCACACGGTGGCCTTCGACCTCGTCGTCACGGTCCCGAACGACGGCACGACTTCGATCACGGACACGGCGACCGTCTCGTCCGATGTCCTCGACACCGACTCGAGCAACGACACCTCTTCCGTGACGACCGCGATCTGCCAGACGGTCGACCTCTCGATCACGAAGGCCACCCTCGACCTCAGCGACGCGCCGATCACCACGATCACGGGCGGAAGCGACTTCAAGTATCACATCGAGGTCACGAACAACGGAGCCAACGACGCGACGAACGTGACGATGACGGACACCCTTCCCGCCGGCGTCAGCTGGGTGTCGAACACCGGCTCCTGCGACACCACCGCGCTGCCGCTCATCACCTGCACCACATCCCTGATCACGGCCAGCGGCGGGATCCAGGATTGGGACATCCGGGTCACGGCCGTCGAGTCCGGCCCGATCGACAACACGGCGGACGTTTCGAGCGACCAGTGCGACACCGACACCCAGAACAACGAGGCATCGGCTCGCATCGAATCCGCCACCAACGACACGCCGACGGCCCTCGAGGCCGACCGCGAGAGCTCCGCGACGGATACGGACTGCATCACCACCGATCCGATCTCGACGAGCTCCGACGTCAATCGTGTCTTCGAGCCCAACGAGTCGGTCCGCATCGACCCCACGTGGCACAACAACCTCGACAACGCCGATCCGGAGACGACGGGCGCGGCGGACACCCCGTCGAGCCCCACGGGCGGCACGCTGACGATCGACGATTGCACGGCCGACTACGGCCCGATTCCGGCCAACAGCGACTCCGACTGCAACTCGGCGACCGGCGACTGCTACCAGATGACCGTCACCGAGGACACCGAAGGCGTCCGGCCCCACCTTCCCGACCATCCGCGCCACTGGGACGTGACGTTCGTCGAGACTCTGGCTCCTTCGAACCAGACGAAAACGTGGACGCTCCACATCGGCGACACGTTCCTCGACGTCCCGCGGGTCAACGGGTTCTACCGGTTCATCGAGACGATTCTCCACAACCACATCACGGTCGGCTGCGGCGACGGCACCGATTTCTGCCCCGGCGGCTTCACGAACCGCGCGCAGATGGCCGCCTTCATCGGCCGCTCGGTCGCGGGCAACGACGCGTCGATTCCGACGTCCGGCACGGGCTGGGATTGCGCCGCGGGCGGCGATCCGTCCCAGTTCGTCGACATCGATTACAACACCCAGTTCAGCGGCTTCTGCAAGCACGCCAACTACCTGAAGGACCAGAAGATCACCTTCGGGTGCTTCGACACGTCGCACTTCTGTCCGGCCGCCAACGTGACCCGCGGACAGATGGCGATCTTCATCGCCCGGGCCGTCGAGGTCCAGGACGGGAACACGGCCGATCCGGACGGCAGCATTCCGCTGTTCGGCAACGACGACGCCGGCACCCGGCAGTACAACTGCGACTCGACCGACCAGCAGAACACGGTCACGCTGGCCACCATCCCGGCGGGCACCCCGCCCTTCACGGACGTTCCGACGTCCGGCGACCTGTGCAAGAGCGCCGGTCTCCTGTTCGTCCGGCACATCGTCGACGGTTTCGGCGACGGGACCTATCATCCGGCCGCCAACATCCGGCGCGATCAGACGGCCAAGATCCTGACGAGCGCGTTCGTCAAGCTCCCGCTGTACGGGCCGCTCACCTTCTAGTCTCCGGGTTTCGCGATTTCATCGGGCCCCTCGAAAGAGGGGCCCTTTTTTTCCTTCTGCTCCTCTCCCGCATTTGAAAGAATGCGGGCGCCCGCTCCGGAGAGGTGACCCCGAACCGCCGGTCTCCCGGAAGCGGAGCGCGACGAGGCGAATTGACCCGCAAGCTGCTGATCATCGGATACTTCGGCGCAGGAAACGCCGGCGACGAGGCGATCCTCGCGTGCACGCTCCGGGATCTCCGCGCCGCCCGCCCCGACCTCGCGTTCGTCGTCCCCGGCGAGGACCCGGCTTCGCTTTCCGCCCGTTTCGCCGTCGAGTCCTTTCCTCGTTCGGAGATGCCGGCGATGCTCGAGGCCGTCGAGGAGTGCGACGCCGTCCTCGTCGGAGGCGGAGGTCTCCTCCACGACATCTGGGACCCGCAGGACGAGACGCTCCTCACTCCCGAGCACTGGGGTCTGACCTACTACTGCGGGATCCCGTGGCTCGCGGCGGAGATCGGAAAGCCGGTCATGCTCTACGCCGTCGGAGTCGGGCCGCTCCGTTTTCCGCAGGGAAGGGCCCTCGTCCGTCAGCTCGCGAGCGCCGCCACGGTCATCACCGTCCGCGACGCGCCGTCCGCCGGGATCCTGGAAGACCTCGCCGGCGAGGTCATGCCGCGCGCCCGGGTCACGGCGGACCCGGCCTGGACGGTCGAGGCGCTCGCGGAAGAGCCTCGCGAGCGCCTGCTCTCGGAGACCGGATTGAAGCAAGGCCGCTGGCTCGGCGTCGCCTTCCGCAACTGGGACGTCGACGGCGACCCGGGCCGGTGGGAAGAGGAAGCCGCGGCCGCGCTCGACCGGTTCGCGGCCGAGCATGGTCTCGGGCTCGCGTTTCTCCCCTTCCAGCATGCGGCCACGCCTCTCCAGGACGACGTCGCCCTGGCCCGCCGCCTGGCGGAGCGATGCACCGCCGCCGAAACCCGGGTCGTCGATAGGAGCTCCACGGCCGAGGAGCTCCTGACGCTCGTCGGCGCCTGCGAGATCGTCTGCGGGATGCGGTTCCATTCCATTCTCTTCGCGTGCGCCGCCGGCGTCCCCGCCGTCGCGATCGACTACGACGCGAAGGTGGCGAACCTCGCCGCGATGACCGACCCTCCGATCCCATCCGTTCCCATCGGAGCTCTCGATCGACGGCGGCTCGCCGACGCGCTCGAGATGGCGCGGCGGCGCGGCCCGGCGCTCGCGGAGTCTCAGCTCGCGCTCGCCCGGCGCATGCGGGATCGGGCCGGCGAGAACGTACGGCTCGCGCTCTCCCTTCTCGAGATCCGAGCGGGGGCGAGCGCGTCCCGCCGCCGCGTCCTCGACGCCTTGAACCGGATCGAAGAGCTTCGCCGGACGGGCGCAACGGCACCCCGGATCGGCGCCCCGGACGCCCCCTCGCCGCGGCGCGGCGTCGTCCGGATCGTCGCCCACACCTTCTTCGACGCCGACGGGGGCGAGATCTTCTTCGGCGGCGGCGAGCGTTACCTGATCGAGCTCGCCGACGTCGTCCGCTCCCGCGGCTATCGCGTCGAGGTGGTGCAGACGGCCCGGTCGCAGGACTGGATCCGGTATTACCGGGACCTGCGCGTCGCCGGTCTCGTTCCCCACGGAGGGGCGTTCGAGCTCAACCCGGCGATCCGCTCGCGGATGCGCGGCCGCGCCGATCTCACGGTCTATCTGGCGTTCTACCTCGCCGGAGCCGATGCCCCGCCCGGCTCGATCGGCATCAGCCACGGGATCTACTGGGACGATCCCGCGTACCAGGGCGATCCGGAAGAGGTGAACCGCCGTTCCGCGCGGCTCTTCGATTCGATCGACACGCTCGACGCCGTCGTCTCGGTCGACACGAATACGATCAACTGGGTGCGCGCCGAGCGCGCTCCGCTCGCGGAGAAGTTCCTCTACGTCCCGAATTTCGTCGACCGCGCGGACTTTTGCCCCGGAGAGTCCGGCGGCGCCGGCCCGGTCGTGCTCTATCCGCGGCGCCTGTCGCGCGAGCGCGGTTTCTGGCTCCTCGCGGAGATCGCCCCCGCGCTCCTCGAGCGACGCTCCGGGCTCGAGATCCATTTCGTCGGAAAAGCGGAGCGCTCCGAGGAGAGCGCGGTTCGCGCCCTCGAGGCCCGTTTCCCCGGGCGGGTGCGATGGTATTTCCTCCCGCCCGAGCGAATGCCGGAAGCGTACGAGAAGGCCGACATCGTCGTCATCCCGACGTTGAGCAGCGAGGGGACCTCGCTCTCCTGCCTCGAAGGCCAGTCTTCCGGCAAGGCGGTGATCGCGACGCGCGTGGGGGGGCTTCCGGACCTCGTCCTCGACGGCGTCAATGGATTGCTCATCGAGCCGACCTCCGCCGCGCTTCGCGGAGCGATCGAGCGGCTGCTCGACGACGCGTCCTTTCGGCAGCGCCTCGGCGAAGCGGGGCGGCTCACTTCCGAGCGCTTCTCGATCGAGCGATGGAGAGAGCGCTGGCACGGCGTGCTCGAAGGCTATCTCCCGAGACGTTCGCCCGCCGCCGTCCGGCGGGCGCGCCGGGCGCCGACGGTCGCGGCCTTCGTTCCCCGCTCCCGGCCGGAGGCCGAGGCCCTCGAACCCGTCGCGCTCGCCGTCGCGCGGCTCGGCATCGACGCCTACTGGGCCGAAGACGGCGCGCCGGCGCCCCGGCGACACCGGCGTCTCCATCCCGTCCCGTCGGCGGAATCGCTCTTCCTTTCCGCTCCCCTCGTCTTCGTCGCCGGAGGCGAAGACCCCGTCCGGCTCCCCTGGCCGGAAGCGGAGATCGTCCGCGCGGCACCCGGCGCGCCGGAGGCCGGCCGGGACGCGCTGCCGCCCGCGTCCGACCCTTCGTTTCCCGAGAGATTGCGCAACGTCGTCCGGCGCGCCTTCCAGAGGCGCCGGCAGGAGGTTCCGATGGAGCCGGAGAAGACCGAAGCCGCGCCGCCGGGGCAGGAGGCGGATGGCACGCGCGAGAGGGTCCGATCGCGCGTCGCCGAGCACGAACAGGCGCTCGTCGATCTGCGCCGCCGCGCAATCGCCGGGCGAGTCGAGAGCCGCCGCATCATCGCGGAGCTCGACGCCCGAAACCGCGCCCACGAGGCCGAGCACCTGCGCGCCCACCGTCACCTCGACGAGGTCCGACGCCACCTCGACGACGTGACCGCCGATCGCAACGCGGCCGCCGAAGCGGCGGGAAACGCGCGGCGAGCGGCCGAGCAGCTCGCCACGGAGCTCGACCTCTGGAAGAGCTCCCGGGTCTGGAGGATCGGCCACGCTTACTGGAATTTCCTGGCGCGGCTCCGGCGCCTGACTTCCGGCAAGGCGCGTGGCGGGGAGACCGTAACCCCCTCGCCGGCCGCCGCTCCCGTTGCGCCTTCCGTCCCGCCGGTTTCGGCGCCGGCGCCGACCTCTCTGCTCGGCGGGTTCCTGGCCCGCCCG
>Ga0208774_1000249_pt1 | contig 10509 bp, 10 predicted proteins | sample SF_Rice_5C_80N_4_FD_185620 | JGI IMG/M metagenome (GOLD analysis project Ga0208774, IMG submission 185620) | Rice paddy soil microbial communities from Twitchell Island, California, USA - SF_Rice_5C_80N_405 (SPAdes) (version 2) | ecosystem: Environmental > Terrestrial > Soil > Paddy field/soil ... | reverse complement strand
ACGACGTGTACGGGCTCCATTTCGTCGGACGAGACTTGAGCGAATGGTCTGGATGCGTATCGAGTAGGGTTGTGTCTTTTGACCCGAAGACGATGTCTGGCACGACCATTAGCGGACGCGTATACGAACTCGTCAGTCAGCCTGGGCACTGTTCAGATGGCGACTACGTCCTAGGCCATTGGGCCGATTTTAACGAGGTTGAAGTCGAGGACGTCACCGAACAGTTCATGAAAACCTACGGACTGACCATCCAGAGGATCATGGAGGCCGACCAGCAGAAGTTCATTGATGCAAAAAATCGACGTTAATACGATGAACACGTCAGGACTAACCCCTTGAGGAGGCAGCCAGCCCGGACGAGTCGTGGGAATCATCAGATGCTTCTCTTCCTGGACATTGATGGCGTACTCCATCCAGCTCCGCCGTACAATCGCGAAACCGGTGTTTTGTCCCGTCTCGCGCGTTTCGAGTCAGTGATGCGCGATTTCCCTGGCTGGAACGTCGTCATCAGCTCCAGCTGGCGCGAGGCCTTCAATCTCGAAACGATATGAGGCTCTTTCAGCGGCGACATTGGTGACCATGTCGTCGGGATGACTCCGATGCTGGATTCAGACCTTCCGTATCTCCGGCAGCGGGAAATCGGGCAATACCTCCATGATACTGGCTAGACCCATGTGCAATGGCTGGTGTTGGAGGATCAGGCCGATGAATTCGAGGCGGGCAGAGGCCACGCTACGACGCAAAATGGCGGAAAGTCCATGACGCTCGCGAATTTCGTGCGATTTCCGCCCAAGGGGCCTATTTAGCCGGTAATGTGGGCCAAGCAGCAGGACCTTCCGGATTCATCCACTCGCGGATCTCAGTGATTATTGCTTCGTTACGTAAGTGATTGGAGCGGTATTTTGAATACGATGGCGCCATGCACCGCTGCGGCGTGCGAGAGACGGGCAAATAATCCGATGGATTGATGACTGGTGTCTCCACGCGTGGCCACAGAACTTGGAGGGACGTAATGAGTCAGCTATGGTATTGGATTTCTTATTGCGGTATAGGCTTACTCGTCGTAATCCTGTCACTTCCCTTTTTGCGCGGGAGAGATGCAAGCCCTGGCTTTGGTGGAGGCCTGTTTTTTCACATATTTGGTTGGGTGTTATTGTGGCCTTTTCTTGCGATAGCCTCTACTTGGATTGGTATGCTTCGCTACCGGTGCTACTGGGTTGACTACCTGAGTTTCTGTGACGAGACCGCGAACGACCGTGAGGACCGTGAATTTAACGACCGATGGATGGGGGCCAGTGACGATACCAAAATCAATTTAGATTATCAGCGCCAGCATAAAGAACTCTTGAGCCGCAAGTCGGAGCGCCAAAGCAGGATAAATAGGCGGCAATATTATTTGGAGGAGCAAGCGAGGAAGGGGATTTGGTTCAAAAGCAAACTGCCTGGGATGCGGGGCAGGTAACCGGCTGCAGTGGTTCGCAAAACCGACTTCTAGGACACGCATGCTTAACGACCGTAACCCACCCTTCAGGCAACATGAAATCGCTTTCCTCACGAAATCCTCATCACGAATTCTTGGGTTCCTGGCGATATGGGGGCAAAAATCACCGCTGTCAATATAGCTCGCCGACTAGCGGTGCTTGCTCCGTCGCGAAGCAGCATTCGCCGCTTCAAGATATTGTGTCCAGTCACTCGCGACTCCCCTTTGCGCCTCCTCTAGGCTCATCTTGCCTTTCTCCACCTGCCGAGCAAGGTAGTTTTCCACTTTGTCCTTCTGCTTGAAGTAGCGTTGCCGTAGCGCGACATCGTCCGGCCCGCACTGGGGCCAAATATTATCCAAAGTGTCGGCTCCGCCCAACTCGAGGGAAACGAGATGATCCAGTTCGCAGGTTTGGTCCCTTCCGGTGTTGTCTCTCGGATGAGGGATGCCGTAGTAGCCGTATGCCCGGCTCTTCTCCCGTGACGTCGTCGCCTGGTCACGCGTACAATGCGTGTTGAAACTCCGGGATTTCAGCACGGCCACCGTTACGTGAGGGTTGATTGCCCCAGGCGTGCATGCGGGATCTGGCATTGGAAATCCATTGCTCATTCTTGTTTTGCACCCATTCCTGTGTAGCCTAGCGACCGGTGCTAATGAAACCGACGGCGCGCCGTCAACGTGAGCGATACAGTGATACCCTCTTCCATATGCCGGCTGTAATGCCAACGTGCTCAAGATTAGAAGGCCAACCATTGCTGCGTGCATATGTTCTCCGGTTAAGTCGCGCCATGCGGTATGCAAATTTCGCCGCTGGCGCCCTAGTGTCAAACTTTCGGCATTCGGATATTGAACCGCAATAGCTGAAGCGCCGCGCAAAGACCCGATCGGCATTCTACCGAACCTATTTATGCGTGAACAAAATATGCTGGCCCCACGGCGCATTGGGCAATATGGCATAAAGGAAGGATCCCCCTTGCGAACTATTGACACGGCCCTAGTTCGAGAGGTATTACGCATGAGAATGAAGCCGATACGTCGAGGTCAAAGAAATGTTCGATCGAAATTACAATATAGAAAATCCTGGAAGCGAGATTCTTGCCTATTTGGAGGCCAATCAGCCCGGGTGCACTCAGCTACGCCGGCGCGCTGTTATTTATTTCGGAGATGACGGCACTTGGAAGTTACAGGCGTGCGTTATTGAGGGGATCTCCGCAAAACGCGAGATCGAGCCCGAGGAGCCCCGTCGGTACCAGGCAAGCGTGGTCCTGTATGAGGATTGGCTTTCCCTAAAGGAGCTCGAGGAAGTTATCGGGAGGATTCAAGACGGGTGGCTTCCCCTTGGCGAATACAACTTGGACGCTAGCTCCTCCCATCGCCGATGGGAAAGGGTACGGCAGCCGCTGCGAAACCCGTACATGCAACACCCAGGGTATGTTTGGACGTCGAGTTTCCAAGACCTGTACAACAGTAAGTCGGGAGAGTTGATCGCGCCGGATCTTCCATACTATCCAGACCTACATGAAGCGGTGATGCACTGGTTGCCGTTCCCGATCTATCGCCAAAGCAGCGATCAGAATAAGGGCGAGGTGATCGTCCTACTGCCGGAGACGCGCGCATATTTTGAAAGCGCTACCCATCAGGGAGACCACGTGGATTTGGCGATTGCAGGTACCGGGGCGCGCTCGTTGCCGTTAATGGTGTCTGGTGCGTGGTGGGATAAGGAACATATTCACCACTTTTCAGCCGCTGTTGCCGACGGGCACGCAACTGTAGAGGTGCCGGAAGAAGCCAGACGTTTGGACTACGTACTTTTGGATACCGACGGTGGTATCTTTGACTTTCAGCAGGAGAACGAGCATCATCATAGCGGCCTAGGGATATTGCGCAGGGAAGGCGACACCCAAACGCTCACTAAGCTGGTACTAGACGCATGCCGAAACGGGGAGGGGCTACACACCGAGTTCAAGCCGTACATCAAGCCGGACAACGACAAACTCGCAGAGGTAATTAGAACAGTCGCGTCCTTCGCCAATGCGGAAGGTGGGCATATATTCTTGGGTATCAGCGACGGATGTGAAATTGAAGGAATCGATGAACCGTTGCGTGAGGCCACGAGGTCCACTCCGAACGAATCCGTGTGCGCTCAGTATCTCGCTGCTCTTGGCAGCAAAATTCGGGAGGATCTAAGAGGGAATCTTGAACTGCTTTTTTTTCCGGTAAACATTGACGGACGTTGGATCGCCGCGATTGAAGTTGCCGAAGCTACGCAAAAGCCCATTACAACTCGTCGTGAAGACCGCGTGCTATATGTTCGCCGAGGATCCACCAACGCGAGGGCTCGGCCAGAAGAGTGGGTCGCAATCGCGGACTCTGTGGGAAGCAACCCCCTTGGATCGCTGCGACAGCGCCTTTAGGTTGATACGCGTTTCCTGCCGACCGCTTATTTCAACCAAAAACACTTAACAGTAGGCCTTGCCGCCCATCCAAGTGATATACCCGCCTCCAAATATTACCTTGACAAGGCCCCCCAACAGGTAGAAATTATGTGCTCGACTTGGCAGTTTGAGTACGCAATTCATGCAAATCGCATAGCCGGGCGCTCCCCCGACGTGCGACCTCAGGGAGAAGAAAATGAAGAGAGTATTCTTGGCCCCATTGGCAGTTCTGGCAGCGGCGCTTAGTTCGGGCGAGGCCGTGGCAATGCCGGTTGCAGCCCAGCCTTCAACGTCGTCTACAGATGCGCTTGCCGGGCAAGGCGACAGGGTATCGATTAGCCATAACGGTGACATATTTAAATTCGTTCTCAAAAGGAATGCCGAAACTGGGCAACTCTTCAGCGACCACGAGTCTCATTATTCGCATGGATCTCATGGTTCCCATCGGTCACACATGTCGGGCTATTGAGTGACTTTACCAGTTCTGCTCGACTTTGACTCCCAGATATATTCCGGCGACGCATTACAGAAGGCAGCATACCGCTGCATTGATCGAATAACCGTCCAACTCGAAAGAAATGGGAGTTTACTTTCCTGTAGGATCGAGTCCAACTTGGGAGTGGACGGCTACGATTTTGCTCAGGCGGTCGAAGAGTTCCAGAAAAACGTTCTCGACTATCAATTGCGTGAGCGGATAAGAGTCGAGACGGAACCCCTTCGGAACCTCGTACTGGGAATTGCCTTTTCCAGGACGGGTCTCCAAGGCGGTGAGTAAGTTTCTGGATAAGGGCGCTTTCCTGCCGCCTTCGGACTATAAGCTACTTCCGCTAAAGTTTGACAGGTTGTCGCATGGCCAGTACGTAATTACCAACTTTGTTGGCGAGTATCTGGTAATCGCTGACGACGACCTGCACAATCTAATTGCCCACACCCTTACCCCATCAGCGGCAATTTATCCGGATCTGCTTGCTAAGCATTTTGTTTATGCGCCAGGCCAACAAGCGCCCCTCCAGCTGCTTGCGTTAAAGGCCCGCACGAAATATGCGAGGCTCGCAAACTTTACAAACCTGCACATATTTGTCGTTACCTTAAGATGCGACCATAGCTGCCCTTACTGCCAGGTGTCTAGGCAGTCTGAAGACCGGGCGGCGTTCGACATGACGACAGAAGTAGCCGACAAAGCCATCGAGTTTGTCTTTCGCTCGCCGAGCCCCGCCATTAAGGTTGAGTTTCAGGGTGGGGAACCGCTACTGAACTTTGAAATGGTCAAGTATGTTGTGCGGGGGACGAAGGAGAAGAACAAAGTCTTCCAGCGTGACCTGCAGTTTGTCATAGCGACGACACTCTCCCTTTTGACGGACGAAATCTTGGCGTTCTGCGCAGAGCATGATGTGTATCTATCGTCGTCTCTGGATGGCCCTGAGGATTTGCATAATGCGAACCGCCCGAGGCCAGGTCGAGATAGCCACCAGAAGTTCGTGGCGGGGCTCGAAAAGGCACGAGGTGCGTTAGGGTATGACCGGATTTCTGCCTTGATGACAACAACTGACAAGAGCTTGCCGCGGGTCAAGGAAATAATTGATGAATATCTTCGGCTCGGGTTTGGCGGCATATTTCTCCGGGCGTTGTCCCCATACGGGTTCGCCATAAAGACGAAGAAGTTCGCATCCTACGATACGGCAGAGTGGCTGAACTTCTACAAGGAGGGTTTGGCCTACATAATTGAACTTAACAGAGCGGGGATTCCCTTCGTCGAATACTACGCCTCTATCATCTTGACCAAAATGCTCACGCCGGCCGACCCCGGCTTTGTTGACCTGATGAGTCCATCAGGGGCCGGGATTGCTGCCATCGTCTTCAACTATGATGGCGCCGTATACCCCTCTGACGAAAGCCGGATGTTAGCGGAAATGGATGACTACAAGTTCAGGTTGGGTCATCTCCTGGAAAACTCCTATGAGGAAATCATCCTGTCGGATGTCCTGATGGACGCGCTGGAAACCACGTATACCGGGAGTGTGCCGATGTGCGCAGACTGCGCATTCGAACCGTATTGCGGCGCGGATCCTGTCTATCACTATGCGACGCAGGGGGACATGGTCGGCAGAAAGCCGGAATCACCGTTTTGTCACCGTAACATGGAAGTGTTTAAGCATCTCATTGAACTGATGCGCGACGACGCAGAGGTTCGACGTATATTTTATGGATGGGCCAACAATTGCTGATTTTGGGGGGCAAGGTAATCGACGTGCGGGCACCCGTTGGTAGCCACGCTAGGATTGTTAGCGTCTCGACGAATGCAGCGCTCCCCATACCTTTGCGCCCATCACGCGCATTTCTCGTCAAAGGCGCGACTATCCCGGATGGCTTTGGCCACTACATCTTTCTGGAGTCAACCGATCGCGGCATTCCTCCCCTGCCTGATGGCGCCGAATTTACCGTGTTGCCGCGCAACTATGCCTATCTTGGAGATGGCGACATTATCAGAATTTCCCCGGCCGACGCTGCGGTCAGAGTTCTTTTTCGCGCTTCGTCTAGCCATAATAGCTTTCTAGTGACTGAGCAATGCAACCACTATTGTCTGATGTGCTCTCAACCACCCAAGAGGGGTGACGATTCGTGGATTATTCGTGACATTGAGCGGGCGATACCACTTATCCCGAAAGCCACCCCCGAACTCGGCTTTACAGGTGGCGAACCTACACTCGCGGGGGAGCAATTCTTGTCTCTCCTGAGACTAGCAAAGAACCACCTTCCGAGGACGTCGGTTCACGTATTGTCGAATGGGCGAGCATTTAAGGACTATCGTTTCGCGAGGCAATATGCCGACATCGGGCATCCCGACATAATGATCGGGATACCGCTCTATTCCGATGTTGCGCCATTGCACGATTACATCGTCCAGTCCAACGGCGCATTTGATGAGACGATTCAGGGTATATTGAATCTCAAGCAGCTGCAACAGCAGGTCGAAATTCGTGTTGTCATTCACCAGCAATCGTTACCCCGCCTTACGCAGCTATGTGAGTTTCTCGCGCGGAACCTTCTATTCGTTGACCACGTAGCCCTGATGGGCCTTGAAATGACCGGCTTTACGAAGGCAAATCTGGAGAGCCTATGGGTTGATCCATTCGACTACAAGGACAAGCTAAGTGAGGCAGTCGGGGTCCTGGAGAAGGCGGGCATGAATGTATCCCTTTACAACCATCAGCTTTGCCTAGTAAATAACGATGTCCACCCCTACTATCGAAAATCCATTAGCGACTGGAAGAATGAGTATGCACCTGAATGCGACGGATGCGCGCGGACAAATGAATGCGGCGGTTTCTTTTCGTCAGCAATGCAGGTGAGGTATAGCAGGCATATAGCCCCCTTTTCTCCGAACAAAAGGTGATGCCATCGAAGCAAACGACAGGGGATTGTCGGCGGCATCCAGGGCGTGCTACACAATCGCTCGATCTCCTAATAAATTGGTGAGGCCTGCTTGGCTCATTGTCCCACATATATCCCGGTAAGGTCGTTGCTGTGACAAGGACCACACCGCTCGTGTTTTCCGCTGTTCGCTCGCTTGGCGACGGCGCCTTCCGTGTCATATGGTTCGGCAATGTCGTCGGCGCTAGCTCCGTTGATCGCGTAATTGTCGTATTCTCTCCAAGCACTGTGAACAAGAGTTCCGGTGAGGTCGGCTTTGACTTATCCGTACGGTTCCAAGTTTCAATTCCAGTGGCATTCTTGCGCGAGTTCCGCATAGGTGACATATGGATGAATGGCAGAAGGACCGGGAGGAGGGAAAACGAGTCCCAGGAGATGTTCGAATTGAATGTCGGCGCTGAAGCCGTCGAGGTCATGCCAATTGGCGTACCGATTGGCGCCAGCCCCCCTGTGCAACGCTATCTGCTGCCGTTCACAGATTTTGTTGGGCACCAGGATCATACCCGAGCCCAATGTGCGCGTGTAGGCCTAGCAGATGGTACGACGCTGGTAATCCCGTGCATGGAGCTAATTCGTTTCTATTTTGGCGCAAGTGGCAGCTTTCTCAAGCGGCTGTTCTCTGGCGCGTTTGCGCTCGATCGGCTGTACTCAAGCGCATACCTGAATCCAACGACCCTGGTCGGAACCGTTGACCTCGCTCCCGACTTAGCCGGGGTTGCTGCAGCAACCGTCGCGCGGATTGCATTTGACCGCCAAGCAAAAAGTGCCGCCCGCTGGATCGTAAACTGCAACGTGGCGACCACTATAAACCGCGTGAGTTATTACCCCAAAACCACGTTTCCGTTTTTTGGCAAAACCACCCTTGCCGCGCTCGGCCGCTGGATAGGACAAGGTGAAGGAAGGGTATTTCTGGCCGAGCAACTATTGAGCTGTACTCATCCCTTTCCATTTCACACTCTCTATTACACTACTACGCGCTCCGTGGCGAAGAATGGAGACGGGAAACAGGGCTTTTCCGGATATGCTGTGGCTTCGGAAGATATTAGCCCGAGCGGAACAGCATCAACCATTCAGCTCACGGACAGTTCCGTGTCAAGTACGCTACTGAGCGCGCACGTTGGGATCGAAGGTGACTCGGAGGTATGCTTTCCGGATCTCAGTCGCAAGAAGGTTCGGCGAGTGGGAACACGCCCGCCATTCGCAGCCGCACAGCCTGATCGTCGAACTGCGGGAGAACTAGGTGGAGGCGAGTCAGCGTCCACGAGCGAGGTCAGGGGCGCGGAAGTGACGAGTGCTCCAGATGACGTCTTTCTCAATGGCACGCGCCCGCCCGAGGCCGTGGAAGCCTTTGAGCGCGCGGTTAATTTGAACCGAACAACTCGCGCTGGCTACATGGAGTGGCAGCCAATACGTGGCCAAAATACACGCGAGCCTCAAGAGCCGTTTTACAGGGGAGACCAAGTCGTGACGGATGACACGGAGCCACGCCTTAAGGATATCTGGGTAGGGGTGCTGCAAGTTGCGACCGACGAAATCCGTGATACAGTGCTTGTGCTGATTAGAGACAACGTTACTGAGGATGTCGGAGACCACGTTGCGCTCGTGCGGCTTGAGCGCCCCGACGCACGCGCGAGAATTGAAGATTTTTGTGTATCCTTTGCCAATCGACGCGCCTCGCCCGAGTTTGACGGACTACTTGTTCGGACTTTGCACACGGAACTGTCGACGAATCTTCCGTCATTGCTGCGGAATCTCTCGATGCTTGCCACAAGCCTGTTTTATGGCCCTGGACATGAGCGGGCTGTTCGATCCCTATTGTCTAATTAGGCGGTTGCATAAGGTACCTCGGAATGGCAATGCTCTTCGTGTCTAATTGACTCAGGGAGGACGAGTGACAGTCGCCATTGAGACCCGCCTTCGTTTGGAGTTGCTGTTCATCTTGTCGCTCTGTGTGGTCGCTGTCCTGGCGGAAGTTTTTGCGGCCGCAGCGGTGCTAAAGCCTGAGTCGGAACCTCTCGCTTCGTGGTTTCAGCGCAGTGGGGCTATCACTTCAGTCTTCTGTATCATAGCCCAACTCAGGATCAACAACTTCCTCGAATCCATTCGCGGTGGAACATTCTCCGAATCGTGGGTTCTCTTCCGCATGTTTAACAAGCAGCATAATTTCGTCAGCTGGGTCGTAGCGCTCCTCGCGGTGTGGGGCGCTTGTGTCTGGGGCTACGGCGATCTATTGTTCTAGCACGGGGCCATTGACGCCAGGACGTGCCGTACCTTACGCAAACACCGCGCATCTAATTGCATGGGCCTGCTCGGTTGGCAAATTACGCGCCTTATGTAACTCCAGGCAGCTCAGTTCTAAGGCCGCGATTGTTTTCAATAATCTTCGCCAGAACATATTGCACATAGTCTGCCGGCATGTTGTGCTCTTTGAGACCTGCGAGGATATGGTCGACATAGGCTTTAGAAGTCGTTAAATCGGATTTCCGCTCTTTCGCGAGATACGTTATGGCGCGAACTGGCGATTCATCGTTGGTCACGAGATCGATCGTCGTACGAACGTAGTTCGTTCCTTCCCCCTCTATTGCATCAAGAGACTTTCTGCCTCTCTGTTTCGCCGTCGCACGCGTCAACAGGAAGTCCGGGACGTCATACAAGACACCATAGATATTCCGCCCTGTGCTGCAGGGCGAGAGGTCAGCCGCCGCGCATTCGTTAGAGTGACTCCAAACGGAGAAGACGAGTTCGAACGTCTCTACCGTCCGAGCGACACAAATTGGCTTGGCGTCCCCAGCAAGCCGATCTGCGGCGTTTATTCGGACCACCGACATGTTGGAGCCATACTGGAATACAAGAGCCATAGTGGGATCGCTTTGCTAGTAATCGAGCATTCAGCCGATTTTTGTCGTATAACAGGTGACGAATTGTGCCGGCGAAAATGAAAATTTATTTAGATTCTCTGAAATTTGTGCCGTCGTGACGACCGTGCCGGATCCGCATATTGCGTTAAAGAAATCAATAATGGCGGAGCGTAACTTACTTAATGATTTGTCAGCAATAACCCTCGTTCCTGCGCTTGCCACCGCATCCGCAGCGAGTTGGTTCGACGGATGGGCAATTATGGGAGTGTATTTCGTCATGTCTCCATACAGCTCCTTAAACCAT
>Ga0208774_1000247_pt1 | contig 10524 bp, 8 predicted proteins | sample SF_Rice_5C_80N_4_FD_185620 | JGI IMG/M metagenome (GOLD analysis project Ga0208774, IMG submission 185620) | Rice paddy soil microbial communities from Twitchell Island, California, USA - SF_Rice_5C_80N_405 (SPAdes) (version 2) | ecosystem: Environmental > Terrestrial > Soil > Paddy field/soil ... | reverse complement strand
CTACCAGGCGCTCGAGAAGGTCGGCGGGAAAGCGGAAGAGCTCACCTGGGAGGTCTACCGCGACACCCTGATCGAGCAGGCGGAGCAGGGCGTGGACTACTTCACGGTCCACGCCGGCGTGCGGCTCCCGTTCATCCCCATGACGGTCGACCGCGTCACCGGGATCGTCTCGCGCGGCGGCTCGATCATGGCGAAATGGTGCCTCGCCCATCACCGCGAGTCGTTCCTGTACGAGCGGTTCGCCGAGATCTGCGAGATCCTGAAGTCGTACGACGTCTCCTTCTCGCTCGGCGACGGCCTGCGCCCAGGGTCCACGGCCGACGCCAACGATCGGGCGCAGTTCGCCGAGCTCGACACGCTGGGCGAGCTGACGAAGGTCGCCTGGGATCAGGACGTCCAGGTGATGATCGAAGGCCCCGGCCACGTTCCGATGCATCTGATCCGCGAGAACATGGAGCGGCAGCTCGCGGTGTGCCACGAGGCGCCCTTCTACACGCTCGGGCCGCTCACGACCGACATCGCGCCCGGCTACGACCACATCACGTCGGCGATCGGCGCCGCGATGATCGGATGGTACGGGACGGCGATGCTCTGCTACGTGACGCCCAAGGAGCATCTGGGGCTCCCCGACAAGAAGGACGTCAAGGACGGCGTCATCGCGTACAAGATCGCGGCGCACGCGGCCGATCTCGCCAAGGGCCATCCGGGGGCGCGCGTTTGGGACGACACGCTCTCGAAGGCCCGGTTCGAGTTTCGCTGGGAGGACCAGTTCAACCTGTCGCTCGATCCCGAGACTGCGCGCGCGTTCCACGACGAAACCCTCCCCTCCGAAGGCGCGAAGGTCGCGCACTTCTGCTCCATGTGCGGCCCCCACTTCTGCTCGATGAAGATCACGCAGGACGTACGCGACTACGCCGCGAAGATCGGCGCCGACGAGAACAAGGCGCTCGAGATCGGGATGGAGGAGAAGGCGAAGGAATTCGTGGAGAGCGGCGCGGAGATCTACCGGAAAGAATAAATCCGAATCTCCAAATCCGAAATCCGAAACGAACTCGATTCTCGAATCCAAAAATCGACGCCATCCCGTTTGGGTGATGAGTGTTTCAAGTTTTGAACTCGTTTCGGGTTTCGAGTTTCGGGGTTTCGGATTTCGGTCTTATGCCGGGATCGGCTCCAGCTTCTCCGGCCTCTTCGACAGCGTCTCGGCGCCGGTCGCGGTGACGACCACGTCGTCCTCGATCCGTACGCCGAACTTCCCGGGGAGATAGATCCCGGGCTCGGACGTGAACGTCATCCCCGGCTCGAGGAGGATGTCGTTGCCCGCGACCATGTAGGGAGGCTCGTGCACGTCGATCCCGAGGCCGTGGCCGAGGCGGTGCGTGAAAAACTCGCCGTATCCCGCCTTCTCGATCACGGCGCGGGCGGCGGCGTCCACGTCCGAGCAGCGGACGCCCGGACGGGCGGCTTCGATTCCGGCGCCCTGCGCCTCGTGCACGACGTCCCACACGCGGCGGTACTCGTCGGTCGGCGTCCCGTAGAACGTCGATCGAGTGATGTCGTAGTAGTAGCCTTCCGGATTGTCCCACGCGTCGATCAGGACCGCCTCGTTCTTCGACAGGGCCCGCGCGCTCGCCTCGCCGTGGGGCACGGCGGCCGACGGACCGAACTGGACGACGTTCTCGCCGCCGAAGGCCGCGGAGACGTCGGCCTCGCGGACGCCCGGGGCGAGGCTCGCAAACGCCTTCCGGAAGCGATCGAGCCCCGTCGCGACCGCGCGGCGCATCGCGTCGAGCTCCGCCGCGGACTTGACCATGCGCAAGGCCGCGAACACGCCCGCGCCGGAACGGGGGGTCCAGCCCGGAGCGTGGGCGAGGAGCTTCTCCACGTCGTCGTACGCCGTGGACGGCTCCACACAGAGGACGCCCTTCGCGCCGCCGAGGAAGGACGCCGCCTTCCGGAACGGATCCTCCGTCTCCTGCCACGTGACGACGTTCTCGATCGGCGTCATGCTGCGCGCGTGCGTCTCCTCGAACGCGGGGGTGATCACCACCGGGTCCCCGCCGCGGGGGAGGAGAACGGCCGTGAGCCGTTCGCTCCGGTGGAAGGAGATGCCGGCGAGATAGAAGAGATTCGTCGAGGGGGTGACGTAGAGCGCGTCGGCGCCGGATTCGGCGAGCTTGCGGCGCGCCCGTGCGAGCCGCTCGTTCAAGGTGCTGCGATCCATCATGGCGCGGAACATATCATTCCGCGGCTCACCGCCGCGGTCATTCCGCGGCCCGCCGCCGCGGTCATGGCGCGGCTCTGCGCCGCGGGTCGGAGCGGCCCGCCGCCGCGCGCGCGGTCGGCCGAGACGCCGTTCGGAATCGGTTGGGCGATCGGCCGGCGGACGCGCCAGCATGACGCGTACGGCGGCGACGATTCGGCGTGAGGAGCGCCGCGCTCCTTGCGCAAACTCAAAAACACGTTAGACTTCGCGCGCTCGGACGGTGGCACCCCCGTTGCTCTCCGAGCGTGGAGCACGATGATCGACGTCGACCATTTCACGATGAAGTACTACGGCCCTCCGGCCGTCGACGACATCTCCTTCTCGATCCCCGAGGGCGCAATCGTCGGGTTCCTCGGGCCCAACGGGGCCGGCAAGACCTCCACGATGCGCGTGCTGGCGGGATACCTCTCGCCGACGGAAGGGGAGATCCGCATCGCGGGCCACGACGTCGTGCGGGAGTCGATCGCCGCCCGGACGGCGATCGGCTACCTGCCGGAGAACGTCGCCCTCTATCCGGAGATGCGGGTGCGCGAATACCTCGCCTACCGCGCCGATCTCGAGGGCGTCCGGCGCTCCGACCGGGCGGCGCGCGTTTCCGACGTCATGGAGCGCTGCCTGATCGCCGACGTCGCCGAGAAGACGGCGGGGACGCTTTCGAAGGGATACAAGCAGCGCGTCGCGCTCGCGGGGGCGCTCGTCCACCGGCCGCCGATCCTGATCCTGGACGAGCCCACCGTGGGTCTCGATCCGAAGCAGATCATCAAGATCCGCGAGCTCATCAAGGAGCTCGGCCGCGAGCGGACCGTGCTCCTCTCGACCCACATCCTTCCGGAGGTCGAGGCCGTCTGCGACCAGGTCCTCATCATCGACCGCGGGAAGATCGTCGGCCAGGGGACGCCCGACGAGCTCCGCCGGCGCGGCTCGGGCGCGTCGATCGTTCGGGCGGTATTCGCGGGGGACGTCCCGGCGCGCGACGTTCTCTCCGCGATCGACGGCGTCCGCGCGATCGAGGAGACGCGAACGGACGGGGAGACCCGGGTCCGGATCGAGGCGGCCGAAGGAATCGACGTGCGGGAGGCGGTCTTCCGCCAGGCGGTCGAGAACCGCTGGGTGATGCGGGAGCTCGCGGGAGAGACGGCGACGCTCGAGGACGTGTTCGTCCGGCTGACGACGCGCGACCAGGGCGAGGCGGAAAGCGCCCATGCGTAAGTTCTTCGCGATCGCCCGGCGCGAGTGGCTCTCGTATTTCTACTCGCCGCTCGGCTACATCGTCCTCGCGGCCTTCTGGTTCGTCAACGGCTTCATCTTCTCGACGATCCTCGGATACCTGAGCCAGCCCGGCGCCCGTTCGCTCCAGCCGCTCGCGACGATCTTCAACAACACGTTCTTCTGGATCTTCATGCTCTTCTTCATCCCGGTGATCACGATGCGGCTGATCTCCGAGGAGCGCAAGTCCGGCTCGATCGAGACGCTCCTGACGTCACCGGTGACCTCGGCGACGATCGTCCTCGGGAAATTCGCCGCCGCGTTCGCCTTCTACGCCGTCCTGTGGCTCCCGGTCGCCGCGTACGCCCTGATCCTGAACCACTTCATGACGATCGACCTTCGGATCGTGCTGTCGAGCCTTCTCGCCGTCCTGCTGCTCGGGGCGTACTTCCTCGCGGTCGGCACCTTCGCCTCGAGCCTGTCGAAGAACCAGATCGTCGCGGCGATCCTCGGGTTCGTGATGATCATCGTGATCTTCTCCGCGGGGCTCGTCCAGACGCTCGTCAACGACCCGGCGGTCAAGGACGCGTTTTCGTACCTGACGATCTGGGATCACATGGACGATTTCGCGCGCGGGGTCGTCGACACCCGCCACATCGTCTATTACGTCTCGTCGGCTGCGCTCTTCCTCTACCTCGCGCAGGCGACGCTCGAGGCCAAGAAGGGGCAATGAGCGCGAGGACGGGCGGGCGGCGCCGGGCGGCCGCCGCGGGGATCTTCTCGGCGAGCGTCCTCGTCGTCGTCGGGATCTGGGCGCTCGTCAACTGGCTCGGGTATCGCCACTGGTCGCGCGGCGACTGGACGAAGGCGAAGCTCTACTCGGTTTCGAGCACGACGAAGAAGATCGTCGGAAGCCTCAAGACCCCCGTCCGGGTGACGGCCTTCATGACGCATCGGAACCGGCTCTATTCGGAGACGCGCGAGCTGCTCGACCGGTACCGGGCGCTGTCGCCGCAGATCAAGGTCGAGGAGATCGATCCCGAGCGCAACCCCGCGCTCGCCGAGAGCGTGGCGCAGCAGATGGACGTCCGCAAGGCCGGGACGATCGTCTTCCAGTCGGGAGGCAAGAAGAAGTTCGTCACCGAGGACGAGATGGCGGACTACGACTTCAGCGGGATGCCGGGCCAGGGAGGCTCGCTCAAGAGCTTCAAGGGGGAGCAGGCCTTCACGTCGGCGATCCTCGCCGTGACCTCCGCGAAGTCGCCGAAGATCTATTTCACGTCCGGCCACGGCGAGAAGTCGATCGACGACGCCTCCGAGCGCGGCCTCTCCGAGGTGAAGGACCTGCTCGGGAAGGACAACGACACGGTCGCGACGTGGGAATCGCTCGGAAAAGGCGAGGTGCCCAAGGACGCGGACCTCGTCGTCGTCGCCGGCCCCCAGACGGCGTTCCTCGCGCCCGAGCGGGACGCGCTCGACAAATATCTCGCCTCGGGAGGGCACGTCCTCATCCTCCTCGATCCGGCCGTTCCCCGCCCGGGGGGGCCGGCGGCCGATTTCGGCCTCGGAACGCTCCTCGCCGGCTGGGGAGTCAAGCTCGACAACGACATCGTGATCGACACCGGCAACACGCTCCCGTTCATCGGCCCGGAGACCGTCTACGCCAACCATTACGGGGCGCACGAGATCGTCGACCCGCTCGCCTCCGCGAAGATGGCCGCCATCTTCCCGCTCGCCCGGTCGGTGCAGCCGGGGACCGCGTCGCACGCGGGTTTCACGGCGACCGCGCTCGTTCAGACCACGAGCGAGGGATGGGGCGAGACCGATCTCGAGCACCTCTCCGCCGTCAAGAAGGACGCGTCCGACGTCGCCGCCCCGGTGACGATCGCGATGGCGGTCTCGCGCGGGCCTCAGGCGTCGGCGCCGGCGGCCCCGGATGCGGCGGCGAAGGCGCGGCTCGTGGTCTACGGGGACTCCGACTTCGCGGCCAACGGCGAGCTCCCCAACGTCTCGAACGCGAATCTGTTCCTGAACACCGCCCACTGGCTGGTCGGCAGCGAGGAGCTCGTCGGGATCGCCCCGAAGACCCCCGAGCAGAACGCCCTCACCGTCTCGGCCGCCACGCTTCGCCGGATCGGCCTCCTCTGCCTTCTCGGAATTCCCGCCCTCGCGCTCGCCGCGGGCGTGGGCGTCTGGGCCAAGAGACGGGGATGAGCCCGAGGCGGCTCGCGATCCTCACCGGGATCCTCCTCGTCCTTTTCGCCTTCGTCGCGTTCTTCGAACGGAAGATGCCGACGACCCAGGAGCGGATCGAGAAAGGCGACGTGATCTGGGACGTCAACGAGGCCAGGATCGCGAAGATCGAGATCAATCGCGACAATACCGTCGTCGCGTTCGAGCGCGACGGCGATTCCTGGCGCATGACCCGCCCCGACGCCTATCCGGCGGACGGGCCCACGCTCTCCGCGCTCGTCACGGACCTCTCACACCCGTCGCGGCAGGGGGAGGCCTCCGCGAGCGCCGCCGAACCCGATTACGGCCTGACCGCGCCGCGCGCCGTCGTCACCGTGTCGACGCGCGAGGCGAAGGGCTCGAAGGCGGAGTCGCACACCCTCTCGATCGGCCGGGAGATCCCGGGGACCGACACCGTCGCCGCGCGGGTGAAAGGGGAGAACCGGACGATCTTCGTCCCGTCGACGATCGCGGCCGACCTCCTGAAACCGGTCGACGGGTACAAGAACAAGAAGATCTTCGCCGGCTCGGCGCTCGACGTCTCCCGTCTCACGATCGCGCGCGGGCGGGGGAGGCTCGAGTTCGAGAGACGCAAGAACCGGTGGTGGATGACGCGCCCGGCGCCCGACCTCGCGAGCTCGGCGACCGTCGAGCGCCTCATCGACGACCTGCTCGCCGTCAACATCACGGAGTTCCTCAAGATCCCGCGGCCGGACCTGGCCGGGGACGGCCTCGTGCCGCCGCTTTACACCGTCACGATGACGATCGCCGGCAAGCCGGTGACCGCCGAGATCGGAGCGACGCGCGCCGACGGGAAAAGCGTGTACGCGCGCTCCGATGGGCAGACGTTCGCGATCGACTCGACGGCGACCGACGAGCTGGCGAAGGAGGCCGACGCCTATCGGGAGACGAAGGTCGCGCGCTTCGACAATTTCGCCGCGAAGAAGCTCGTCTGGTCCACGGGGGGGCCGCGCCGCGAATTCGACCGCGACGGCGCGCAGTGGAAGGAAGCCGGGAAGACCGTGCCGTCGGCCTCGGTCGAGGACGTGCTCACCGCGATCGGCTCGCTCGAGGGAAAGGACTTCATGTCCGCTTCCGATTTCCAGAAGATCTCCGGCGCGCCCGAGCTCGCGTCCTTCACCGTGGAGACCTCGGCGGGCGACGCGTTCGCCGCATCGATTCGGCCCGCCGGCGGGGGTCAGCTCGCCGTGAAGCTCGCCGACCGTCCGGAGGCCCTGCTCGTCCCCGCGACCGACTTCGAGCGCGTCACGGCCGCGGTCCGGAAGATCGCTCCGGCGCCCGCGGCGGCCCCCGCCAAGCCGGCTCCGCCCGCGAAGAAAAAGACCTCCTGACGCGTCGATGCTGATCGACGCGCTCGGGTCGTTCCTGCTGGAAGCCGCGGCGGGAACGAGCCTTCTGCTGATCCTCTTCCCCCGCCGCGTCCTCGGAAAGGGCTTCTTCGTCCTCCACGGGGCGATCGCCTCCGCGTTCCTCCTGCTCGCGGCGCTCGCCCGCCCCCGCGGCTCCTCCGCGGCGCTCGCCGTCCCGGCGCTCGCCGCGCTCGCCGTCTACACCCTGCTCTCGCGCGGCGGGCGGCCGGCTCGCGCGCTTCCGTGGCTCGCGGGCTCGGCCGCCCTGCAGGTCGCCCTCCTCGCGCGCGTGAGCGGGGCCGGCGCGTCGGGAGCCCGGGGGTGGATCTTCGCGGGATCGCTCCTCGGCGCGCTCCTGTTCGGCAGCGTGCTCCTGACGATGAACCTCGGCCACTGGTATCTCGTCGCCCGGGCGCTCCCGGCGCGCCTGCTCTTCGGTGCGGCCTCCGGCTACGCCGCGCTCGCGGTGGCGCGAGCGCTCTATCTCGGGCTCGTCGCGATCGTCGTCCCGAACCCCGAAGGATGGGAGGCGCTCACGTCGCTCGACCGCGATCTCCTCTTCTTCCTCTTCCGGATCCTGTGGGGGATCGCCGGGCCGCTCGCGTTGTCGTACTACGTGTTCCAGACCTCGAAGATGCGGTCCAACCAGGCCGCGACGGGGCTGCTGTACGTGGCGCTGATCTTCGTCCTCGTCGGCGAGCTCCTCGCCTCCTATCTGACGGTGCTCACGCGGTTCCCGGCGTGAGGGTGCGGCGCTATTGCCCCGACTGCCTCGCCTCCTCGGAGCTCGCCGGGACGGCGCCGGCGGAGGGCGCCTGCTCTCGCTGCGGCCGTTCCTGGACGTACGCGCCCGACGACGCGTCGCGCCGGGGAGGCCCGGTCGAGCGCTGCGGAACCTGCGGGCGCCGCGCGTTCTTCGTCCAGAGAGACTTCGACCAGCGGATCGGCTGCGCGATCATGCTCCTCTCGATCGCGGCGGCGCTCGTCGTCGGCTGGAAATTCGGATGGATCTGGTTCACGCCCGTGCTGCTCGCGACGGTCCTGATCGACTGGGTGCTCGCGTTCACGATCAAGCCCGTCACGATCTGCTACTCCTGCGACACCGAGTACCGGGAGGTCCCGCTCAACCCGCGGCATCGCCCTTACGACCCGCACGTCGCCGAGCGCTACGCCGAGAAGAAGACCGTCCGGCGGATGCTCGAGTGAGCCGCCGGCGCCGAATTTCATTGGCGAGCGTTTCACGACAAATGATCTCTTGACGCTATTCGCGCGGTTCGATAGCTTGTCGCTATCGGAGAGTTGCTCTCGCTCGCGGGCGCGGAGATCGCTTTTAGCCTAACGGCCATTACAGGAAGGAGTTGGCGGATGGAGATCCAGAACTCAAGGGTTGGTCGATTCGGTTTCATTGGGTTCCTCGTCCTCGCGTCGGTTCCGTTCGGCCTGTTCGCGGGATCGGCCGCCGCGGCCCCGGCACCTTCGATTGCGGCCACGCGCGCCGCGACGAAAGTGGTCAACTTCGGAAAGGTCAGCCTTCTTCATACGCCCACGATCAGCATGGACGAGCCGACCCGGCTTCGCGAAGCGCCCACGCAGAACAGTTCGTTCCAGCGATTCGTCTCCGGAACGGTGAAATCGGCGCGCGTCCCTTCGTCCGGCGTTCCGACCCCGGCCGGGAGCAGTCTTTCCCCGGTCTCCGGAGGCTTCGGCTTCGACGGATTGAACGACGTCGACCAGGGTTTCGCCAGCGGATTCGTTTTCGAGCCGCCGGACCAGGGCCTGACGGTCGGCGGCGGGCTCGTCGTCGAGGCCATCAATTCCGCGTTTACCTATTTCGATTCGGCGACCGGTGAGAACCTCTTCGGCGCCGGAAACGCCATTCCTCTCTCATTTTTCGACGCGAACCTCGATCCCACCGATCCGCGTTGCTACTACGACGCCGATACGGGACAGTGGTTCATCACGTATCTCGGTCTCGGCAGCCATTCCTTCATCGTCATCGCCGTCAGCGCCCCTGGAGATCCGTTCAATTACAAGGTGTACGAGATCGACACGACGAACGACGGAACGAACGGGACCCCGACGCACGCCGGCTGCCCGTGCTTCGGCGACCAGCCTCTCATCGGCGCGGACGCCTACGCCTTCTACGTGAGCACGAACGAATTCGGCTCAACGTTCAACGGTGCCCAGATCTACGCGATCGACAAGGCGGCGATCGAAGCGGGCGCGAGCCCCAATGTCGTCCTTTTTTCCCCCGGATCGCTGGAAGAGGGAATCGCGTATTCGATCCAGCCGGCGAGCGTTCCCCCCGGCGGAAGCTACGATCTTTCGAACGGCGGGACTCAGTACTTCCTGAGCGCTCTCGAATTCTTCAACACTCTCGACAACCGGATCGCCGCATGGGCGATGACGGGGTCGAGCAACATCTCGACCGACCCGTCGCTCCTCGCGCTTCAGGAACAGACCATCGCCAGCGAGGTCTACGGCGCGCCTCCGGCGAACCAGCAGAAGACGGGACCGCTCCCTCTGCGCGACGCGCTGGCGGACGGCTATTTCGCGCCCTTCTACGACAAGGAGCACGAAGAGCTCGTCCAGTCCAACGACGACCGCATGAACCAGGTGGTCTTCGCCAACGGCCTGCTCTGGTCCGGCCTGAACACCGTCGTCAAGACGAAGAACGGGCCGACCCGCACGGGGATCGCCTACTTCGCGGTGAGCCCGAACTTCCCCGACGCCGGCTCCTTCGATCCTTCCGTCTCCCATCAGGGATACATCGCGGTCAACAACCAGAGCGCGATCTTCCCGTCGATCGGCGTGAACGCCGCCGGTCAGGGAGTCGTTTCGTTCAGCGTGGTCGGGCCGGGCCTCTATCCCGGCGCGGCGTGGGCGAGGATCGACGCGGTCAACGGCGTCGGGCCGCTGATGCTCGAGGCTCCCGGCGCGGCGCCCGACGACGGCTTCAGCGGCTACTCCGCGTTCGGCGGAAACCGCGTCGGCCGGTGGGGCGATTATTCGGCGGCGGTGTCGGACGAGAACGGCGACATCTGGCTCGCGACCGAATACATCCCGGACCGGGAGAGATTCATCTACGCGAACTGGGGAACGTTCGTGAGCAAGGTCACGCCCTAACCCTTCCGATCTTCGGCATCCCGATAGCGGAGGCGTCGTGGCCTCCGCTATTTTTTTGGGGTCCGCCAGTCCGGGCCGTCGGCCCATTCCGCGGAGCGCTCGAAGACCTCGGCGAAGGCCGGCGCGTAGGCCCGGGCGACCTCCTCGACCGGCGGACGCGCCCCGGTCAGCCGCTCGATCGAGGTCACGCCGCCGTCGGTGATCCCGCAGGGGACGATCCCGAGGAAATGCGCGAGGTCCGTCGTGACGTTCAGCGCGAAGCCATGGGTCGTGATCCATCGGGCGATGTGAACGCCGATCGCCGCGATCTTGTCGTTGCCGATC
>Ga0208774_1000246_pt1 | contig 10549 bp, 11 predicted proteins | sample SF_Rice_5C_80N_4_FD_185620 | JGI IMG/M metagenome (GOLD analysis project Ga0208774, IMG submission 185620) | Rice paddy soil microbial communities from Twitchell Island, California, USA - SF_Rice_5C_80N_405 (SPAdes) (version 2) | ecosystem: Environmental > Terrestrial > Soil > Paddy field/soil ... | reverse complement strand
GTCGAGCGGGGCGGGAACGGGGCTCATCGCTCTCCCTTCTCCTTGCGCAGCCGCCGCACCCCCGCGGAGGCCGCCTGGCGCGCCGCCTGCTCGGTCGAGCCGAGCGCGGCGCCGATCTCGTCGTAGGTCAGGTCGTAGCCGTATCGCAGCACGACGGCCGCGCGCTCCTTCGGCGGCAGCTCGTCCGTGAGCCCGGCCAGCTCCTCGTAGGCCGGGCGGCCGTCCTCGGTCACGAGCTCGGGCATCTCGCCATGCGGGCGGCGGCGCCGGGCGGCGTCCAGCACGATCCGGTTCGCGATCGTGAGCGCCCACGCACGCAGGTGCTCGCCGTGCTCCAGGCGGTCGTACGCGCGGAGGGCGCGCAGGAACGTCTCCTGGAACGCGTCCTCGGCTCCCTCGTGGCCGAGACGGCTGCGGAGGAAGCGGAACACCTCCACCTTGTGGCTCTCGTAGAACGCCTCGAACGGCGGGACCGCGACTCCCATCGACACATGAAACGTACTGCCGCGCCAAGATGTGAGGGCATGCGAGTCGCCGTCGTCGGCCATATCGAGTGGGTCGAGTTCGCCCGTGTCGAGCACGTGCCGGTGCCGGGCGAGATCGCCACCGCGCTCGAGACGTGGGAGGTGCCGGCCGGCGGCGGGGCGGTGGCGGCCGTCCAGCTCGCCCGCCTCGCGGGCGCGGTCGACTTCTTCACTTCGGTCGGCGACGACGAGCTCGGCCGCCGGAGCCGCGAGCAGCTCACCGCGCTCGGCGTAACCGTGCACGCGAGCGAGGCTCCGCGGCCGCAGCGACGCGCGTTCACGTTCGTCGACGGCGACGGCGAGCGGACGATCACGACGCTCTCGCCGAAGATGATCCCGTCGGGCGGGGACGGCGCGCTGCCGTGGGAGGAGCTCGCCCGCTGCGACGCCGTCTACTTCACCGGCGGCGACGTCGCAGCCGTGCAGGCGGCGCGGCGCGCGCGCGCGTTCGTCGCGACGTCGCGCGAGCTGCCGACGCTGCATCGCGCGCGCGAGGAGCTCGACGTTCTCGTCGGCAGTGCCGAGGACGTCGGCGAGCGCGTGGACGCGATCGAGCTCGACCCGTCGCCGCGCATCGTCGTCACGACGTCGGGATCGCTCGGCGGCTGGATCCAGCCGGGTGGGCCGTTCCTCGCCGCGCCGATCCCGGCTCCCATCGTCGACGCATACGGCTGCGGCGACTGCTTCGCGGCCGGCCTCACGTACGGCCTCGGAGCGGGGTGGACGATCGAGGACGCCGTCGCCCTCGGCGCCCGCTGCGGCGCAACGGTCCTGACGGGCCGCGGGCCGTACGAGCGTCAGCTCACTGCGGCGGACGTGGCGACTGGATAGGCCCCTCCGGGCCGCCGACCGCGTTCGACCACATCAGCTGGACCGGGACGGTGCCGCTGCCGTCGGCGAGCGGAACCTCCTGCATGACCAGGTCGAGCCTGCCGCCCGCCTCCGCCATCGGGATGTCGCCGATCTCGCCGCCGCGCGGCGAGTACCAGCCGAGCAGCCGGTCGGCGCCGGGCGACGAGCCGAGCTTGATGGCGTCCTCGACGTCCGCGTCGGTGCGCGCTTCCTGCAGCTCGTGGTACAGCGTCGCGCAGACGTTCTTCCACGGCTCGTCGAAGGCGACGATCCCGTTCGTCCCTTCCGAGTAGACGGAGACCGCGTAGTAGCGAACCGATCCGTTCACGTGCACCGAGCCGTGGTAGCCGCCGAGCCCGTGCTCCGAGTCGACGCCGCCGGGCGCGGTCGAGTCGCCGTCGACCAGCACCGCTCCGCGCGGAAGCAGCAGGCACGCGAGCGCCGGGCCGACGTCGAGCTTCCCGACGATCGACTCAACGGTGTCGCGATAGACCCGCCCGGGGACGGAGCCGTCGTACGTGTGCGCTCCGGCGAACGTCGCGTCGACCTCGGCGCCGGGGAAGTACTGGGCGAGGACGTTGTTCAGGCCGCGGTCGCGCATCGCCGCCGCGAGCGCCGCGTCGAGCGTCCCTCGCTCGCCGGCATCCCAGCGGCCGAGCGCGACGGTGGCGTAGCGGAGATGGGGGATCGTCTTGCCCCCGAAATAGCGCAGGTCGAGGCTCTGCTCGGGCCCGAACCCGGGCGCGAGCACCGCGCTCCGGTAGGCGGCTTCCGCCTCCGAGCCGGGGCCGAGGACGACGTTGAGCGGCCCCTCGATGATGCCGGTGGTCTTGGTCTGCGTGGCCATGACTCCCCCTTCGCGTCGGGCCGCAGACCGGTGCGGAGCGTACTCGGGGCACCCGCGGCTCCGCAAGTGGGACGAGGGGTGGACAAGTGGGGGCTGGTGGTTTAGAGTGGGGCAGAGTGGCGGATAAGGATCTGGCCTCGGAATGCTCCTCGGAACCCACGAGCACACGATCGACGACAAGAGCCGCCTCACCCTCCCGGCCAAGCACCGAGGGGCGTTCGAGGACGGCGTCGTGCTGACGCGCGGGATCGAGTCGTGCTTGCTCGCGTACCCGAAGCAGGACTGGGAGCGCGCGTTCGGGAGCCGGCTCGGCGCCCTGGACCCCCTGCGCGGCGAGTCCCGGCGCATCCAGCGCTACTTCTTCGCGAACATGGTCGAGGACGAGCTCGACAAGCAGGGCCGGGTCGGCATCCCCGCCGTGCTCAGGGAGTACGCGAAGCTCGAGCGCGACGTCGTCGTGGCGGGTGTCAACGACCACCTCGAGATCTGGGACCGCGGTGCCTGGCGCCGTGAGCTCGCCGAGGTCGAAGGGAGTGCGGGAGATGTTGCCGAACGTCTTGCAGCCCAGCGCGACTGATCACATTCCCGTCCTCGCCGACGAGGTGCGCGAGTCCCTCGCCGTGCAGCCGGGAGAGACGGTCGTCGACGCCACCTTCGGGGCCGGCGGCCACGCGGCGTTGCTCGCCGCCGACCTCAACCGCAGCGGCAAGCTGATCGCGATCGACCGCGACCCGACGGTGCGCACGTACTTCGAGCGGCTCGAGAAGCGCAGCGGCGTGCAGGCGCGCCTACTGCGCGGCGACTTCGGCGTCGTGCTCCAGCAGCTCGCGGAGAACGGCGTGCGCGCCGACGCGATCCTGCTCGATCTCGGCGTCTCCTCGATGCAGCTCGACCGTCCGGAGCGCGGGTTCTCGTACGCGACCGACGCGCCGCTCGACATGCGCATGGACACCACCCAGGATCTCGACGCGCGCACGGTCGTCAACGAGTGGCCGGAGAAGGAGCTCGAGCGCATCTTCCGCCGGTACGGAGAGGAGCGCTACGCGCGCCAGATCGTCCGGGCCATCGGTCGGCGCCGCAAGTCGGAGCCGTTCGAGCGCACCGGCGAGCTCGTCGACACGATCAAGGCGGCGATCCCCGCGCCGGCCCGCTTCGGCGAAGGCCATCCCGCCAAGCGCGTCTTCCAGGCGCTGCGCATCGCGGTGAACGACGAGCTCGGCTCGCTCGAGGCCGCGCTTCCCGCGGCGCTCGCGATGCTCCGGCCCGGCGGCCGGCTGGCCGTCATCTCGTTCCACTCGCTCGAGGACCGCATCGTCAAACACTTCCTCCGCGAGCGCGAGCGCGGCTGCACCTGCCCGCCCGACTTCCCGGTGTGCGTGTGCGGTCACGAGCCGGAGCTGCGCGCGATCCAGCGCCGCCCGATCCGGCCGAGCGAGGCAGAGGTGGCGGCGAACCCGCGCTCGGCGTCGGCGCGCTTGCGCGCCGCGGTGAAGGCATGAGCGCCGTCGCCGACTGGTTCGTCGCCGAGCCGGCGGCGGCACCGGCGCCCCCGCGGCGCCGAAACCGCACAAGTAACAGTCTGTTACAAGTGCAGAATCGCCGGCGTGCGAGGCAGCGCCGCCTCACGCCCGGCATGGTGTGGATCGCGGCCTTCGCGCTGCTGCTCGCCGGCGTGGTCGCGCTCAACGTCGCCGTCCTGCGCGCGAATGTCGCCGTCGACAAGCTCGACCAGCAGCAGGTCCAGCTGCAGGCGCAGAACGCCGCGCTCGCCTCGCAGGTGTCGAGCGCGAGCGCATCCATCCGGATCGAGCAGGCCGCGCGCCGCTTCGGGCTCGCGCCCGCGCCGGCGACCGACACGAGCTACCTCGACCTGAACAAGAAGTAGGTGCTGCCTCGCTCAGGGCGAAGTAGGGGCGGCATGACCCGAGTCGTGAACTCGCGCATCCGTCTGCTCCTGGCCGGGATCCTCGTCGTGTTCGCGGGCCTGCTCGCCCGCGGCGCGTGGCTCGCGACCGTCCGCGCCGCGCCGCTCGCGGCGATGGAGCAGGCGCAGACGAAGGCGACGGTCTCGCTGCCTGCCGGACGCGGCACGATCTTCGATGCCGTCGGCACGCCGCTCGCGCTCGGCGAGCAGGCGACGACTGTGTACGTCGACCCGAGCGCGGTGACGCGTCCGCGCTCCGAGGCCGCCGTCGCCGCGCACATCCTCGGACTCAAGCGCCGCGACGTCCTGAAGGCTCTCACGACGCGCGGCACGCACTTCGCGTACGTCGAGCGCAAGGCGCCTGCCGACAAGGCGACGCTGCTCGCGAAGCGCAACCTCCCGGGCTTCCACTACTACGGCGAGGAGCGCCGCACGTACCCGCAGAACTCCGTCGCGGCGCAGGTGCTCGGCTTCGCGGGCGTCGACAACAACGGCCTCGCCGGGCTCGAGCTCGAGCTGAACTCGCAGCTCACCGGCGTGCCCGGCCGGGAGACGATCGTGCGCGACCCGTTCGGCAAGCCGATCAGCGTCGGCAACATCGTGCCGGCGCGGCCCGGGAAGGACGTCTTCCTCACGATCGACCACCGCATCCAGGCGAACGCCGAGCAGGTGCTGAAGGCGACGGTCGCCAAGTGGCACGCGAAGGATGCGACCGCGATCGTGATCGACCCGCACACGGGCGCGGTGCTCGCGATGGCGACCGAGCCCGGCTACAACGTCAACAACTTCTCGAACGTCAACCCGGCGCTGCAGGTGAACCACGCCGTCTCCGACGTGTACGAGCCGGGCTCGGTGTTCAAGGTGGTGACGATCGGCGGCGCGCTCGCCGAGCATCTCGTCACGCCGCAGACCGCGTTCACGCTTCCGTACTCGATCCACGTCGCCGACCGCGTCGTCCACGACGCCGAGATCCGCGGGACGGAGCGGATGACGGTGTCGCAGATCCTGCAGCGTTCGTCGAACGTCGGCGCGGTGACGATCGCGCGCACCAAGCTGGGCGAGACGCGCCTGAAGGATTGGATCCACCGCTTCGGCTTCGGCCGGACGACGGGCATCGACTTCCCCGGCGAGGTTCCCGGCATCCTGCCGTCGTACTGGTCGGGCTCGACGATCGGCAACGTGCCGATCGGGCAGGGCATCTCCGTCACCGCGATTCAGCTCGCGTCGGTGTATGCGGCAATCGCGAACGGCGGGCTGTGGATCCAGCCACACCTCGTCGACCACGTCCAGGGCGAGAAGCCGCCGGCCCCGAAGACCCGCCGCATCCTGCCCCGTGCCACCGACAAGGAGCTGCTGACGATGCTGAAGGGCGTCGTCTCGGACGCCGGCACCGGCGCCGCCGCCGAGCTGCCGGGCTACACGGTCGCCGGCAAGACGGGCACCGCGCAGAAGCCGGGCCCGACCGGCTACATGCCCGGGCGCTACGTCGCGACGTTCATCGGCATCGTCCCCGAGCGCTCGCCGCGCTTCGTCGTCCTCGTCACGGTCGACGAGCCGCACGGCGCGTACTACGGCGGTGTCGTCGCCGCCCCCGCGTTCGCGCAGATCGCGAACTTCGACCTCCAGTACCTCGAAGTGCCGCCCGACCAGCCCGTGAAGTAACCTCGGCGCGGGATGATGACTCTGGAGCGCCTTGCCGCCGCGCTCGGGGCGGACGGCGCCGTCGAGCGCGTCGAGGTTCGCGAGCTTGCGTACGACGCACGGGAGGTCACACCGGGCGCGCTCTTCTTCTGCGTCCCCGGGACGCGTGTCGACGGCCACGACTTCGCCGCCGACGCCGTCGCCAACGGGGCGGTCGCGCTCGTCGTCGAGCGCCGTCTCGACCTGGCCGTCCCGCAGGTCGTCGTCCCGGACTCGCGCGCGGCGATGGCCGTCGCGGCGGACGAGCTCTACGGCCGGCCGACCGCCGAGCTCCAGGTCGCCGGCGTCACCGGCACGAGCGGGAAGACGACGACCGCGTTCCTGCTCTATGCGATCCTCGCCGCGGCCGGCCGGCGGCCCGGCCTGATCGGGACCGTCGAGGCGCGTGTCGGCGGCGAGCGGCGCGGCGTCGTGCGAACGACGCCGGAGGCGATCGACCTGCAGCGGACGTTCCGCGAGATGCTCGACGCCGGCGACCGCTCGTGCGCGATGGAGGCGTCGTCGCACGCGTCGGAGCTGCACCGACTCGACCGCGTGCGCTTCGCCGTGCTCGTGTTCACGAACCTGAGCCAGGACCACCTCGACTTCCACGGCGACATGGAGTCGTACTTCCAGGCGAAGCGGCGGCTCTTCACCGGGCAGCCCGCGGTCGTGAACGTCGGCAACGAGTACGGTCGCCGCCTCGCGGATGAGCTCGGTGACGCGGTGACGTTCACCGTCGACGACGCGCACCTGCTCGACGGCGTCGACCTGAAGCTACGCGGCCGGTTCAACGTCGAGAACGCGCTCGGCGCGCTCTTGGCCGCACGATCGCTGGGTATCGAGGACGACGCGATCAAGCGCGGCATCGAGTCCCTCCGCGGCGTGCCGGGGCGGTTCGAAAGCGTCGAGGAGGGGCAACCGTTCGCGGTCATCGTCGACTACGCGCACAAGCCCGACGCTCTCGAGAAGGTGCTTCGCGCGGCCCGCGAGCTCGCCGAGGGGCGCCGCGTGATCTGCGTGGTGGGAGCCGGCGGCGACCGCGACCGCAGTAAGCGGCCGCTGATGGGGCGCATCGCATCCGAGCTCGCCGACCTCGCGATCGTCACGTCGGACAACCCCCGCAGCGAGGACCCGCAGGCGATCATCGACGAGATCGTGGGCGGAGCGACGAGCGACGTCGAGGTCGAGCCCGACCGCGCGGCGGCGATCGCGCGCGCCGTCGAGGCGGCGCGGGAGGGGGACGTCGTCCTCATCGCCGGCAAGGGCGCCGAGCAGGGCCAGGAGTTCGCGGGCCGGACGATCCCCTTCGACGACCGCGAGGCCGCCCGCGAGGCTCTTCGAGGAGCCCGCACCTGATCCCGCTTCCGGTCGAGGTGCTGCGCGGGCTCGGCAGGCTCGATGCGCAGGCGGACGAGATCACCGGCGTGCACGTCGACTCGCGCCGTGTGCGGCCCGGTGATCTCTTCGTCGCGCTCCACGGCGGCGAGCCATATGCCGACGACGCCCGTGCGCACGGCGCGGCGGCGACGCTCTTCCCCGACGACGACCACGCGGCGCTCGCCGCGATCGGCCGGGCCGTGCGAGAGCGGCTGGACGCGCGTCTCGTCGCGATCACGGGATCCGTCGGGAAGACCTCGACGAAGGACATCCTCACGGCGCTGCTGCGGCCGCAGGCGAGGGTCGTCGCGGCGGAAGACGGGTTCAACAACGAGATCGGGGTGCCCCTGACGCTCTGCCGCGCCGAAGCCGACACGGAAGTCGTCATCACCGAGATGGGGATGCGCGGACTCGGGCAGATCCGCGCGCTCGCCGAGATCGCGCGGCCGCACGTCGGCGTGATCACTCAGATCGCCCCGGTGCACCTCGAGCTGCTCGGCAGCATCGAGAACATCGCGCGGGCGAAGGCGGAGCTCCTCGAGCACGTCGAGATCGCGGTCGTCCCGGAGCACGCCCCCGAGCTCGAGCCGTTCCTGCCTAAGGGCATCGACGTCCGCCGCGTCGGCGAAGCCGACATCGAGGTGCGCGACGGGCACGCGGTGGTGGACGGCGTCGAGTTCTCCTTCGGCGCCCGACACCAGGCCGCGAACGCGGCAATCGCGCTCGCCGTCCTCGCCGCGCTCGGCTATCCCACCCCGGAAGGGCCGGTCGAGGTGGCGTTCTCGCGCTGGCGATCGCAGGAATGCGAACTGCCGGGCGGCGGGCTCCTCATCAACGACGCCTGGAACGCGAACCCGGTCGCGATGCGCGCCGCCCTCGCGCACCTGGAGGAGCGCGCGGCGGGCCGGCGAACGGTGGCGATCCTCGGCGAGATGGCCGAGCTCGGGCCCGAGGCGCCTCGCTTCCACCAGGAGATCGGCCGCGCAGCAGGAACCGTGGGGATCGTGATCGGCGTCGGCCCTCTCGCGCGCGGCTACGACCCCGACGCCTGGGCGCCCACGGCCGCCGAGGCGGTCGCGCTCGCACGGGAGATCGTGCAGCCGGGCGACGCCGTGCTTGTCAAGGGGTCGCGGTCGGTCGGCCTCGAGATCGTCGCGGAGGCACTCGCCCCGTGACCCGCGTCCTCATCGCCGCGCTCGTCGCGCTCATCGTCTCGATCGCCGCCGGCCCGCGCTTCATCGCGTTCCTGCGCCGCAACGAGTTCGGCCAGCACATCCGCGAGGACGACCTGGCGCACCACCTGGCGAAGCAGGGCGTGCCGACGATGGGCGGCCTGCTCGTCCTGTTTGCCGCGACGGCCGGCTTCCTCGTGGACACGCGCTTCAAGCTGCAGTCGCTCACCGTGCTCTTCGGCGCGCTCTCGTGCGGGGCGATCGGGTTCCTCGACGACTTCATCAAGCTCACCCACAAGCGCTCGCTCGGTCTGCGCGGACGGTGGAAGCTGCTGCTCCTCGCCGCCGTGACCGTCGTCGTCGCGATGGTCGCGCGCCACCTGCAGCTGAGCACGGACGTCTATGTGCCGCTCGCAAACGTGTCGATCCCGCTCTCGTGGGGGTGGTACCCGTTCCTGTTCCTCGTCATTGCCGGCGCGTCGAACGGGACGAACCTCGCCGACGGCCTCGACGGCCTCGCGGCGGGCACGGGGATCATCGCGCTCTTCACGTTCACGGCGATGATGGTCGTCTCGTTCGTTCGTTCGAGCTCGAACCCCGCACACCGCAACCTCACGAAGCTCGATCTCGCGATCATCGGCGCCGCGCTCGTGGGCGGCATGGTCGGCTTCCTCTGGTACAACGCGTTCCCGGCCGAGGTGATCATGGGCGACACCGGGTCGATGGCGCTCGGCGGCGCGCTCGCGACGTTCGCGATCATGACGAAGACCGAGCTGCTGCTCCTGCTGATCGGCGGCATCTTCCTGATCGAGGCGCTCTCGGTGATGATCCAGGTCTTCTGCTTCCGCTTCTTCGGCCGCCGCGCGTTCCTGATGGCGCCGATCCACCACCACTTCGAGATGAAGGCGTGGTCGGAGACGAAGATCATGGTGCGCTTCTGGATCGTCGCAGGGATCCTGTGCGCCGCCGGCTTCGCGCTCTACTACCGCTACTACTTCAATCAGGGGTGATGGCCGGGGTCGTCGCCATCCTCGGGGCCGAAGCCGCGCGCTCCTCGCTCGACCACTTCGACGACTACGACGAGATCGTCATCCTCGAGCCGTCCGTCGACGAGCTCGAGCGGCTGCAGCACGAGCTCGCCGATCCGCGCCTCGACTACATGCTCGGGGGGCTACCCGTGCTGCCGCTGCCGGATTCGTCGGTCGACGTCGTCATCGGCGCCGACGACGGCCACGACGAGGTCGCGCGCGTCCTCAGGTAGCCGGCTGCTTCGCGGTCGCGAAGTACGTCGCCGCCATGTCGTCGTCGCCGTGCCCGAGGTTCATCGCCCGCAGGAACGACTCGTGCAACGCGCGCGCGATGCGTGCATCGACGCCGGCTCGTTCAGCCGCCTCGAGCACGAGACGGGAGTCCTTCGCGGCCAGGCGCAGCTTGAAGCTCGGCTCGAGGCTGCGCTCGAGGATCGCCTCGCCCTTCATGTGGAGGTACGGCGTGTCGAGCGGCGTCGCCCGGACCGTCTCGAGGAACTCGCGCGGGTCGACGCCGAGCCCCTCCGCGAGGGCGATGCACTCGGCCGCAGCCTCGGTGACTGCGAGCAGCCACATGTTGACGACCATCTTCACGCGGCTGCCGAGTCCGGCGGTGCCGAGCCAGCGCGTCTCCGTGCCTATGGCGTCGAACACCGGCGCGCACCGTTCGCGCAGCTCGTCGGGACCGGAGGCGAGGACGAGGAGCTCGGCCTTCTCGGCCGGCTCGCGCGTGCCGACGACGGGCGCGTCGACGTACGCGACGCCGTGCTCGGAGGCGAGCTGGCCGAGCCACTGCGCGCCGTCGACGCCGACCGTCGACGTCTGCAGCCAGATCGCGTCCGGACCCATCGCGCCGAAGGCCCCGTCCTCCTCCTCCATCGTCTCGACGACTGCATCGAGGTCGGAGAGCATGGTCAGCACGAAGTCGGCGCCCATCGCCGCCTCGGCCGGCGTGCGGGCGACGGCTGCGCCCATGCCGGCGAGCGGCTCGGCCTTCTCCCGCGTCCGGTTCCAGGCCCTGACGGCGAAGCCCGTGCGCACGAGGTTGCGCGCGATCGGGCCGCCCATCGTCCCCGTCCCGAGCACCGCGACCGTCGTCCTCGGCATCGAGGGAGTCGTGCCCCGATCCGAGGAGCGAAACA
>Ga0208774_1000245_pt1 | contig 10567 bp, 13 predicted proteins | sample SF_Rice_5C_80N_4_FD_185620 | JGI IMG/M metagenome (GOLD analysis project Ga0208774, IMG submission 185620) | Rice paddy soil microbial communities from Twitchell Island, California, USA - SF_Rice_5C_80N_405 (SPAdes) (version 2) | ecosystem: Environmental > Terrestrial > Soil > Paddy field/soil ... | reverse complement strand
TCGCCGGCCGCGCCGACGGCTCCGTCGTCAGCCAGATCGTCCGCGAGAAGCTCGCCTAGCCGGCGGCCGGCTCGGGGCCGAGCGCCTCGAGCAGTGCCCCGACCTCGTAGCCGAGCTGGGCGGAGTGCCGCATCGCGTGGGCGCGGTCGACGGTGTAGCGGTTGCGGCGCCCGATCCGGGTCGTGTGGACGTAGCCGGCGTCGACGAGCTCGGCGAGGATCCGCTGGGTCGCCCGCTCGGTGATGCCCACCCGCTCGGCGACGTCGCGGAGGCGGATGTCCGGGTTCTCGGCCACGCACAGGAGCACCTGGGCGTGGTTGGTCAGGAATGTCCAGCTTGACATACGATATAGTTATCGCGTATTATTTTTCGCGTATTGATAGACGCGATAAGTCTAGCGTACCGAAACGGACGACATGGAAACTTCGGGGCCCTTTCGCGACGTCAACGACCTGATCCGCCGGCTGGCGACGGCCGGCCCGGCGACCGAGACGTGGGAGTTCTTCTGCGAGTGCGAGGACGCAGCGTGCCACGCGCTCGTCAGCTTGACGCTCGACGAGTTCGACGAGCACCGGGACGGGGCGCCGCCGCTGCCGATCCTCGCGGCGCGTCACGCCGCCTAGGAACGCGCGCGTCGCGGTCGACGAGTCAACGGTCACGAGCCCTACCGCCTGGGCCGCCCCGGGGGCCGTCCTCCTACACTGATCGCGTGCAGGACGTTCTCGAGGTACCGAACGAGGTCGCGGCGGAGCTCGCCGGGATCGGCGAGGGCGTGCTCGGTGCGCTCCGAGAACGACTCGGCTGCGCGGTCAATCTGCGCGGCAACCGGTTGACCCTCGACGGCGAGGACGCCAAGGTCAGCGAGGCGCGGGCGGTCGTCGAGGAGCTCGTCGAGCTCGTCGAGAGTGGGCAGGAGGTGGGCGCCGGCACCGTCGACACGATCCTGAACGCGATCGACCAGGCCGAGAACGTCAAGGACATCTTCGAGGACGTCGTCTGGTCGCATCGCGGCAAGCGGATCACACCGAAGACGGTGACGCAGAAGCACTACGTGGACGCGATTCGCCGCTGCACGGTCACGTTCGGCATCGGCCCCGCCGGCACGGGCAAGACGTATCTCGCCATTGCGCTCGCGGTCGCCGCGCTCTCCGAGCGCCAGGTCGGGCGCATCATCCTCACGCGTCCTGCGGTCGAGGCCGGTGAGCGGCTCGGCTTCCTCCCGGGCGACGTTCTCGCGAAGGTCGATCCCTATATGCGGCCGCTGTTCGACGCGCTGTACGACACGATGGACCCCGAGCGGCTCAACACGTACATGGAGCGCGGGACGATCGAGGTGGCTCCGCTGGCATTCATGCGCGGCCGCACATTGAATGACAGCTTCATCATCCTCGACGAGGCGCAGAACACCTCGCCGGAGCAGATGCAGATGTTCCTCACCCGGCTCGGCTTCGGCTCGAAGGTCGTCGTCACCGGCGACATCACGCAGATCGACCTGCCGCGCGAGCAGGCGTCCGGCCTGATCCAGGTGCAGGACATCCTCTCGGCGATCGACGGGATCGCGTTCGTGCACTTCGGGCACGAGGACGTCGTGCGGCACAAGCTCGTGCAGCGGATCGTCGAGGCGTACAAGCGCCACTCGGAAGAGACCGGGACGCAGCGGCGCAGGTGATCGAGGTCGCGATCGAGAACCGCTCGGGCGTCGCCGTCGACGAGGAGGGAGCCGCGGAGCTCGTGCGCCGCGTGCTCGCCGCCGAGCGTGTCGAAGACGGCGAGGTCGGGCTCCTGTTCGTGGGGCCGGACGAGAGCAGGGCGCTGAAGAGCGAGCACCTCGGCATCGACGAGGCGACGGATGCGCTCGCCTTCCCGATCGACGGCCTCGACGACTTGCCCGACGGGCTGCCGCGCCAGCTGGGAGACGTCGTCGTCTGCCCGCAGGTCGTGGGGGAGAGCTGGCGCGCCCCGCTCGTCCACGCCGTCCTCCACCTCGTCGGGTACGACCACGGCGCCGAGATGGAAGCGCGGGAGGCGTTCCACGCATGAGCGTGTCCACGCCTCCGCAGCGCGAGCGCCCGCGCCACAGCTCGCCGCCGGCACCGAGGCGCGCGCCGACGCTCCTCGACAGCTTCAACTATGCGTTCGAGGGGATCATCCACGTCCTCCGCACGCAGCGGAACCTGCGCATCCACTTCCTCGCCGCCATCTTCGTCATCGGGGCTGCGGCCGCGCTCGGCGTCGGCCGCGACGAGTTGATCGCGCTCCTCATCGTGATCGCGTTCGTGCTCGTCGCCGAGATGGTGAACTCCGCGATCGAGGGAGCCATCGACGTCTCGACGACGTCGTTCGACCCGAATGCGAAGCTCGCCAAGGACATCGCCGCCGGAGCGGTGCTCATCGCCACCGTCACGGCGCTCGCGGTCGGGTATCTCATCTTCGCGCACGCCGCCGCGCATCGCACCGCTCACCTGCTCGACCGTGTGCGTGACGCTCCCGCGGAGATCACGCTCGTCGCGCTCGTGCTCGTGGCGCTCGTCGTCATCGCGACGAAGGCGTGGACGGGACGCGGGACGCCGCTCCGCGGCGGGCTGCCCTCCGGTCACGCGGGCGTCGCGTTCGCCGGGTGGATGGCGGCGACGTACGTGTCGAGCGACCAGCACCGCTTCCTCATCTCGTCGCTCACGTTCGTCATGGCGCTGCTCGTCGCCCAGACGCGCGTCGAGGCGGGCATCCACTCGCGCCTGGAGGTCCTCTACGGCGGCGCGCTGGGAGCCCTCGTCACGCTCGTCGTGTTCCAGGTGCTGTCGTGAGCGGCAGGCTCGAGGAGCAGAAGCGCTACTACGCGGCCCGCGCCGGCGAGTACGACGACTGGTGGTGGCGGCGCGGCCGGTACGCGCTCGATCCCGACGCCGAGGCGCGCTGGTCTGCCGACGCGGCAGAGGTGGAGGACGCGCTCACGGCGTTCGCCCCGCTCGGGAACGTGCTCGAGCTCGCCGCCGGCACCGGCATCTGGACGCGCAAGCTCGTGCCGCTCGCCGAGCGCGTCGTCGCCGTCGACGCGAACGCCGAGACGCTTGCGCTCAACACCGGCGACGCCGAGCTCGTACAGGCGGACGTCTTCGCCTGGCGGCCGGACGAGCGCTTCGACACCTGCTTCTTCTCGTTCTGGCTCTCGCACGTCCCGGAGGAGCGCTTCGACGAGTTCTGGGCGCTCGTTCGCTCGGCGCTCCGTCCCGGCGGCCGCGTCTTCCTCGTCGACAGCGCCGCCGGCGACCGCGCGCACACCGGGACCGACCAGTCGGGCGAGGAGGAGACCCGCACGCTCGCGGACGGCCGTGCGTTCCGGATCGTCAAGCGCCGCTGGCAGGCCGATGAGCTCGCCGCGCGTCTCGACCTCGACCTGCGAACGACGGCGAACGGCCACTTCCTGTACGGAGGCACCCGGTGACCGGCGAGGAGCTCGTCGCACGCGCCGAGGCTGCGGCCGCCAACGCGTATGCGCCGTACTCGAACTATCTCGTCGGCGCGACCGTGGTGACGGCCGACGGACGCATGTTCGACGGCGTCAACGTCGAGAACGCTGCGTACCCGCTCGGCGTATGCGCCGAGAAGACGGCGATCGGCGCCGCGGCCGCCGCGGGCGTGCGTCCCGGCGAGATCGCGGCCGTCGGCATCACCGCCTCGCCGTGCGGTGGCTGCCGGCAGTGGCTGTACGAGTGGCGCGTTCCCCGCGTCTGCTTCCGCCGCGCCGACGGGACGATCGCCGAGTACGCGGCGGCGGAGCTGCTTCCCGACACGTGGGACCTGCCCGAGTGAGGTCAGGGTTCGTCGCCGTCGCCGGCCGCCCGAACGTCGGCAAGTCCACGCTCGTGAACGCCCTCTGCGGCGGCAAGGTGGCGATCGTCTCCGACAAGCCGCAGACGACGCGCCGGCGCATCTTCGGCATCGCGAACGGCGACGACTACCAGCTCGTCCTCGCCGACCTTCCCGGATTCCAACGTCCGCGAGACGCGCTGACGGAGCGGATGCAGCACACCGTCGACGCGTCCTTCGAGGACGTCGATGCAGTTGCCCTTGTGCTCTCCGCCCGCGAGCGCATCGGCGCCGGCGACCGCTTCATCGCGTCGCGCGTCTTCGGTCTCGACGTTCCCGTCGTCATCGTCCTCAACAAGGTCGACCGGCTGAAGCCCGGCCACATTGCGCAGCAGATGAACGCGGCCGCGCAGCTCGGCGGCTTCCACGCCCTCCATCCGGTGAGCGCGAAGACGGGCGACGGCATCCCGGGTCTGCTCGAGGAGCTCGTCGGTCTGCTGCCGGAGGGGCCCCTGTACTTCCCGCGCGAGCAGCGCACCGATCTCTCGCTCGAGGCGCAGATGGCTGAGCTCGTCCGCGAGAAGGCGCTGTGGCTCACGCGAGACGAGGTCCCGCACGCGATCTCCGTCGAGATCGAGGAGATCGACGACAAGGTCGTGCGTGCGATCGTCCTCGTCGAGACGGAGTCGCAGAAGCAGATCCTCGTCGGCAAGGGCGGGTCGATGGTGCGCGAGATCGGCATGCGCGCGCGGCCCGAGATCGAGGCGCTGCTCGGTCACGCGGTCTACCTCGAGCTCATCGTCAAGGTCCGGCCCCGCTGGCGCCGGGACGAGGCGACGCTCGACCGCCTCGGGGTCTAGCGCTAGCCGCACAGCGGCGCGCCGTGCGCCGCGAGCCACGCCTTCAGCGCCGCGACGCGCGCAGCCGACGCGGCGAGGTCGCCGCGGATGTCGGCGCTCGCCTTCGCGTCGCGGAGGAGCTGCGCGTATCCGGCCTCCGCCGGCGCCTCGTGCGAGTAGAGCAGCAGGTCGACGCCGGCGGCGATCGCGCGACCGGGGATGTCGGGCTGGCTGCGCAGCGCCGGCGTGTCGAGCGCGTCCGTCACGACGACGCCGCCGAAGCCGAGCGTGCCGCGAAGCAGGTCGTCCACGATCGGGCGCGAGACGAGTGCCGGCGCGCCCGTCGGGTCGAGGGCCGGGTACGACGCGCTCGCGACCATGACGAGCCCGGCTCCGGCGCCGATGCCGGCCCGGAACGGCGCCAGCCGCGCGGTCAGGAATGCCCTGCCGCGGGAGATGGTGACCGCCCGGTCGTCGGTGCTCGCCGACGCGCTGCCGAGGCCGGGGAAGTGCTTCAGCGTCGCCGCGACGCCGGCCGCCTGCAGGCCGTGGACGAACGCGGCGACGAGGGTCGCGACGCGAGCAGGGTCGCGTCCGAACGAGCGCGTCCCCTCGAAGCTCGCCGGCGAGGTCACGACGTCCGCGACCGGGGCGAAGTCGACGCGAACGCCGGCGGCCGCGATCGCGTGCGCGGCTGCCGCCGCCTGCGAGCGCGCGACGCCGGCCGTCGTCATCTGCGACGCGGCGAGGCTCGGCGGAGCCCACCGGAGACGGTGGACGGTGCCGCCCTCCTGGTCGACGCCGACGAGCACGCCGGTGCCGTGAACGCACGCAGCCGCCTGCATGCGGCGGATGGCGTCCGCCGTCACGGCCGGGCTCGTCCAGCCGTTCCCGAGCAGGATGACGCCGCCGACCTGGCCCGCCCGCACCCGGGCGAGGAACGCCTGCGTCGGCGGCCCCCACAGCGGCGAGACGATCGCCTGCCCCGCCGGCGACGCTGCAGCCTGAGCGGCTGCCGCTGCCGCCGCGAGCGCGGCGGCGCTAAGCGCGAGCGAGAGCCGGCTCAGCGTCGGTGGCGAGACGGTCTCCCGTCGCCGGGTCGAAGAAGTGGAACCTCGCGGGGTCGACGGCGAGCCGCAGCGGCCGGCCGGGACGGGCGGTCGTCCGAGGGTCGAGACGGGCCGTGAATACAGACCGCGTGTCGGCGATCAGCGACTGCTCGCCGTCGCTCTCGTGCGCGCCGCTGACGTCCACGGGCGCCGCGTCGACGGGGAAGATGACGTGCGTCTCGGCGCCGAGCTCCTCGACGACCTCGACGTCGACGTCGAGGTGGGGCAGCGACGCGTCGGCGAGCGAGGCATCGGCGAAGGCCTCGGGGCGGATGCCGACGATCACACGGCCGCGAGCACGCGTCGAGGCAGGCAGCGAGAACCCCGCGAACCGGATCGCGCCGTCGTCGACGTCCGCCTCGACGAGGTTCATCGCCGGCGACCCGATGAACGCGGCCACGAACAGGTTCGTCGGCGTGGCGTAGAGCGCCTGCGGCGTGTCGACCTGCTGGATGAGCCCGTCGCGCATGACCGCCACACGCTGCCCGAGCGTCATCGCCTCCACCTGGTCGTGCGTCACGTAGATGGTCGTCGTGCCGAGCCTCGCATGCAGGCTCGCAAGCTGTGCGCGCATGCTGACGCGGAGTTTCGCGTCGAGGTTCGACAACGGCTCGTCCATGAGGAAGGCCTTCGGGTGGCGCACGATCGCGCGCCCCATCGCGACGCGCTGGCGCTGGCCCCCCGAGAGCGCTGCCGGGCGCCGGTCGAGGAACTCCTCGAGGCCGAGCAGCTCCGCCACCTGCTCCACGCGCCGGCGGGTCTCGTCGCGCGACGTCTTGCGGACTCGGAGCCCGTATCCCAGGTTCTCGCGCACCGTCATGTGCGGATAGAGCGCGTAGCTCTGGAAGACCATGGCGATGTCGCGCGAGCGCGGCGGCAGGTCGGTGACGTCGCGGGCGTCGATCGCGATCGTCCCCTCGGTGACCTCCTCGAGCCCGGCGATCATCCGGAGGAGCGTCGACTTCCCGCAGCCGGACGGGCCGACCAGGACGAGGAACTCGCCGCTCTCGATCTCGAGGGAGATGTCGTCGACCGCGACGACGCCTCCGGTGAAGACCTTGGTCACCCCGTCGAGGAGGATCCCGGCCACGTCGTCCAGTCTATACCGGACCATCTCGGAAATCGCAATGGCATTGACCACTTTCGGATCGCTGGGCTATAGTCCTCGTGCCGTGAGCGTGCAGAAGGTGACGAAGCAGAGCCACACCCGCAGGCAGGTCCTCGACCTGATCGAGCGGCTCGGCGTCGGCACGGCCATCCCGTCCGAGCGGCAGCTGAGCGCCGACCTCGGTGTGTCGCGCCTGACCGTCCGGGCCGCGCTCGACGATCTCGCCCGCGAGGGCTACCTCGTCCGCAGGCGCGGCAGCGGGACGTACGTGCAGCAGCCGAAGATCTCGCAGGAGCTGACCATCACGTCCTTCAGCGAGGACATGCGGCGCCGCGGCATGGTGCCCGGAAGCAGGACGCTGTCGATGACGACGACGCTCGCGGGCGCCCAGCTCGGGCGCCTCCTGCAGCTGTCGCCGTCCGAGCAGATCCTCGTGATCAAGCGGCTTCGGCTGGCCGACGGCGAGACGATGGCGATCGAGACGCTCCACCTCCCGGAGAAGCTCGTCCCGGGGCTCGCCGCCCGAGACCTCTCCGGCTCGTTCTACTCGCTCCTGCAGGACCGGTACAGGATCATGATCGCGACCGGCACCCAGGCAATCGAGCCGACGGTGACCGACGAGGAGGAGTCCGAGGCGCTCGGCGTCCCGCTCCACTCGCCGGCGTTCCTGTTCGAGCGGACGAGCTGCGACCAGCAGGACCGGACGGTCGAGTTCGTGCACTCGGTGTACCGGGGCGACCGCTACCGGATCGTCACCGAGCTTCGCCGGCCGAAGCCCTGACGCTGGGGGTTGACAGGACCGGTCAGGTGTGCCAGAGTCGCGGCGTGGCTGATTGGTATAGACCACTCGACGCTCCGACCATTGTGCACGGTCCCGCAGGCCACCGGGGTGCACCGCCGGGCGTCGACGGCTCGAGGAGACTTGTATGAAGCTACGAGTTGTCGTGACGGCGGTCCTCGCCGTTGCGCTCGGCGTCGTCGCGACGACGGCGAGCGCATCGACCGGCCGGCAGCAGGCCAACAAGCTGACCGTCTGGCTGCAGGTCGACGCACAGTCGGGTTGGCCGGATGTCGTTGCCTCCGCCAACCAGCAGTTCCAGGCCGATCACCCCGGCTGGACCGTTGACGTGCAGTACCAGAACTGGGGTGACCATCTCCAGAAGTTCGACGCGACGCTTGCAGGCGGGAACACGCCGGACGTCATCGAGATGGGCAACACCGAGATGGTGAAGTACATGGCGGCCGGCGCCTTCGCCGACATCACGTCGTTCAAGTCGTCCTTCGCGAACTCGGCGAACTGGCTCGCCGGCCTCGCCAAGTCCGGCATGTACGGCGGGAAGGTGTACGGCGTTCCGTATTACGCCGGGTCGCGCGTCGTGACGTACCGGACGGATCTCTGGAAGAAGGCCGGGATCGCCAAGGCGCCCACGAGCCTCGCGCAGTTCACGAGCGATGCGACGAAGCTCGCCAAGGTCGGCGCGAGCGTGAAGGGCTTCTCGCCGGTCTACCTGCCGGGCACCGACTGGTACTTCGCGATGGCGTTCGTCTACGACTTCGGCGGAAGCATCGCGACGACCCATGCTCACAAGTGGGTCGGCAACCTCGACTCGCCGAAGTCCGTCGCAGGCCTCACCGCGTACAAGAACTTCTGGCTCTCCGTGTCGAAGGCGAGCAAGACGTCGAACGAGGCGAACCCCGCCCCGTACGACATCTTCTCGCAGGGCGGCGCGGGCGCGATCGTCGGCCCCGCGTGGTTCAGCTGCTGCACGGGCGCGAAGTTCAAGGCCGTCACCGGCCAGTTCGTGATGCCGAGTCACGTCGCAGGGAAGCCGATGCCCGGCTTCCTCGGCGGCTCCGATCTCGCGGTCCCCGCGCCGAGCTCGAACAAGGCGCTGGCGGCCGACTGGATCAAGGACTTCACGAGCACGAGCGCGGAGAAGTCCCTGCAGGCGAAGGGCAACATCCCGAACGCGACCAACCTGCTCGGCAACAGCGTCAACGAGCGGGCAGCGGCTCGCAGCTGGTTCGTGCCGGCGGCGAAGCACTGGGTCGACGTCGAGAACGGCAACATCCTCCGGACGATGCTGTCGGAGATCCTGGGCGGGAAGTTCACGGTGCAGCAGGCCGCGACGCTCGCCAGCGACAACATCACCGCGACGCTGAACCAGTCCTAGCCTCGCGGGGCTGAGGAGCACCATGGCAAGCGCCGCCGAGACCACTCCCAGTTGGTCTCGGCGGCGCGCCTTCTCGTGGCGGCGGGCCGGGCGGGGGACCGTCCCGTACGCGCTGCTCGTGCCGGTCGTCGCCATTCTCGGCGCGATCCTCGGCTATCCGATCTACAGCCTCGTCAGGCTCTCGCTCCAGAAGTACGGCCTGTTCGAGCTGATCCAGCACAAGGGCCACTACGTCGGCCTGCACAACTTCGGGCTCGTCCTGCACGACTCGATCTTCTGGCACACCGTCCTGCGGACGGTGATCTTCACCGCCGCGAACGTGGGGCTGACCATCGGCCTCGGCACCCTCATCGCGCTGCTGCTCGCACGCGTCAGCTCGTGGGTCCGCATCCTCGTCACCTCCGGCCTCGTGCTTGTGTGGGCGATGCCGCCGGTCGTCGCCGTCCAGGTCTGGAACTGGATGACGAACTACCAGAACGGCGTCCTGAACTACGTGCTCACCGAGCTCCACGTCGGGGACTACTTCCATCACGACTGGTACGCGACGACGTTCTCCCAGCTCTCGATGGTCACGGCCCTCATCGTGTGGGAGGGGATCCCGTTCGTCGCCATCACGGTGTACGCCGCGCTCTCGCAAGTCCCGGGTGAGCTCGTCGAGGCGGCCGAGATCGACGGCGCCCGGCCGTGGCGCGTCTTCTTCGACGTCACCGTCCCGATCATCAGGCCGGTGCTGCTCATCCTCACCAGCCTCTCGATCCTGTGGGACTTCGGCGTCTTCACGCAGGCGTACCTCCTGATCGGCCAGCCGCAGATCCGCCCGGGCAACTACCTGATGGCGATCTACCTGTTCGAGGAGGGCTACTTCAAGAACGACTACGGCAAGGGAGCGGCGATCTCGATCCTCATGCTGCTCATGGTCGCTGCGCTGAGCGTCGTGCTCGTGCGCAAGATGGTGCGCGCCGGCGAGGAGGCGGAGACATGACGCGCCGTCACCGGCAGCGCTGGATCTGGAACACGGTCGGCATCGGCCTGTTCGCCGTCACGGTCTTCCCGATCTTCTGGATGGTCTCGACGGCGTTCAAGCCGGAGGACCAGGTGAACAGCGTCACCCCGACGTGGTTCTCGGCGCGCCCGACCCTTTCGCACTTCAGCGCGGCGCTGCACAAGCCGTTCTTCTGGGTCGACGTCAAGAACAGCCTCATCATCGTCTCCGTCACGGTCTCGGTCGCGATGGTGTTCGCACTGCTCGCAGCCGTCGCGCTCGCGAAGTACCGGTTCACGGGGCGGAAGCTCTTCATCGTCCTGATCATCGGGATCCAGATGCTCCCGGGCGTCGGGATGATCATCCCGCTCTACGTCGTCCTCGCGCGCTTCCACCAGGTGAACACGCTCTCCGGCGTGATCATCACCTACATGACGTTCGTGCTGCCGTTCTCGGTGTGGACGTTGCGCGGCTTCGTCCTCGGCATCCCGAAGGACCTCGAGGAGGCCGCGATGGTGGACGGCAGCACACGCCTTGGTGCGTTCGTG
>Ga0208774_1000242_pt1 | contig 10634 bp, 13 predicted proteins | sample SF_Rice_5C_80N_4_FD_185620 | JGI IMG/M metagenome (GOLD analysis project Ga0208774, IMG submission 185620) | Rice paddy soil microbial communities from Twitchell Island, California, USA - SF_Rice_5C_80N_405 (SPAdes) (version 2) | ecosystem: Environmental > Terrestrial > Soil > Paddy field/soil ... | reverse complement strand
CAGCGGCCACGTTGCGCTCTCCCTCGGAACGGAACCACTTGATGACGACGGAGGCGTCGAGTACGGCTTCGGTCACCGCGCGTCGCGCTCGGCGCGAATCGCGGCTGTCGAATCCCCGGGAGGCCCGCCTGAGAAGAGGTCGTCGAGCCTGGCAAGCGCGCGCCTTGCCGCGCGAGCCCTACCCGGGCCTTCGGAGCGTGCGGCATCTCGCTCTGCAAGTTGTGCGAGGTAGCGGCTCCTCGAGAGGCCGCGGGCCTTTGCGATCCGGTCGACACGCCGAAGGAGTGCGTCGTTCAGTGACACGAGAACCTTGGCCACAGGGGAAGGATATCCGATATATCCTGCTGGTCAAGCCATCCGCGCCGTCAGGGACCGGCTGACCGGGATGCTGGGCCGAACGGCCCATAGGCGCTCGGCCGATCGCGTCCTACCGTGGACGAATGCCGCTCTCCAACCGCGACCTGCTCGAATGGTTCCTCGACGAGGAGCGCCACGTGTGCGGTCGATGCGGCGAGAAGGCATGCGTGAGCCTGCCCGACGCGTCCTCCTCGTTCTGCCTCGCCTGCGGTGCGATCACGGTGGACGGCGTCCACCTCGACCTCCCGCCGACCGCCGACGCGGCTTAGACCGCGGGACGCTCGTCCTGGTCAGCCGCGAGCCGCTTGAGCTGGAGACGGATGGCGCTGATCTCCTCGGCGATCACGTTCGTCTCCTCCGGGGTCATGTCATGGGCAGACATGGCGACGAGGCGGCGCTTGAGCGCCTCCAGGTCGTCGGTGATCCCGGCAGGCAGGGGGCCGGTGGACACGGTTTCGCGCCTGTACCCGTTCGGCCCCCGGCCTAAGCGGCGATAGGGTCGACGCGTGAAGCTCGTCGCCGCAGGCGTGCGCTTCGTCCTCGTCGTCGCGCTCGTCATCGCGGGCGCGTCCGCCCTGATCGGCTTCGTCGTCGCGCGTGCCGCCGGCATCGGCGCCGCCGCGCAGGGGATCGGCTGGGGCATGTGCATCGGCGGCGCCGTGATCGCGTTCCTCGTCGGCCAGTCGGGAAGCCCGACGCGCATGGCGAGAGAGGGACGCTGGATCAACTACACCCCGGGAGGCGCAGCCGCCCATCTCTGGGGCCGCAACCCGGCGCTGCCGCAGAGCCCGCTCTGGGCGGCGGCGGCGGGGATCCTCGTCCTCGCCGGCGGTATCGCGGTCATCGCGCTCACGTACTAGGCGTCCGCTCGAAACGGAAGATGCGCCGCAGGCGTGCGACGTCGACGGAGGGAACATCGTCCGCCGTCGCGACGAGGACGTGTGAGACCTCGACGTGCACGGGGCCCGATGACAGGTCATCGCCCCAAGTCCGCTCGCCCTCGCCGAACGGAAACAGCCGTCGGATGCTCGCGCCCCCGCTCGCCGCCGTCTCCCGACGCTCCTCGTCGCTCGGCGCCCTCGTCCAGAACACCATCAGCTCGACGTCCGACCAGCGATCGGCGGACGCACGCGCCGTCGAGCCGCTCAGTGCAACGGCGGCGACGGCTGGAAGCGCTGCGTACGCCGCCGACAGGGGACGGGCAAGCTCCGCCCGCCGGCGAGACGCAGCAGCTTCCACCCGTCGATCTTAGGTGCGCGGCCTCAGTGGTCGGTCGTCGTGGTCGTGGTCGTGGTCGTCGTGTGCCCGGGATGCTCCGGATGCGGCGACGAGACGTGGATGTTCACGTGGCGCCCCGTCAGCGTCGCGCCGGTTCCGGTGACGCATGCCTCGGCATCGGCGACGACCGTCTGGCCGGCACCGCCGCCGAGCGTGACCGTCACGACCTGGCCCGTCGTCACCGTGTCCTTCGGGCCGGCCTTCTGGACGGTGATCACGAACGACGACGGCGACGCGAGCGTGCCGTGGACGTGGACGGGCTTGCAGGACGGGCCGGCCTCGCCGTGCGGCCCCTTCGACGACGCGGCGAGGGCGTAGGACGCGCCGAACCCGGCGACGCCCACGCACAGCAGGACGAGCAGCTTCAGCTTCATGGAGGTTCTCCTTGTCGATCCTTCGAGAACCTAGATGCCGCACGGGCGTGTTTCCTTGCGCCGAGCTACTCGGCGGCGACGCAGCGGTTGCCGCCCTCGTGCTTCGCCCGGAGAGGATGTTCGGATTGTGGGAGAGCGCGATCAGCTCCGCGCCGTTACGGTCGTCGAGATGCCGTTGATCGACGAGAGAACCCGGCCGCCCTTCGCGTCGGCCGAGGCCGCAACCGCCTTGCCCGCCATCGCGCGCGCCCCGCGGATGATCGCCGGGAAGCGCTGCTGCGGCGCGCCCTGCGCCTGCGCGAGCAGGCCGGACGGCGTCCAGGACGGCTCAGTCTGGTGCTTCGCGGCCATAGGCCGGTCGGCGTGCCTGTCCCTCCCTCGTCAGGGGGAGACGGGCAACGTTCCCTTTGACCGGCGATCATCGGCATGAGGACGCCCCTCGGCCTCGCCCTCTCCTTCCTCTCGGCGATCGCGGTCAACTGGGCGTACGCCCGCGAGCACGACGCCGTCGCGGCGATGCCTGCGTTCTCCGCCCGGCGCCCGCTGCGGTTCGTCCGCCTCCTGCTGTCGAACCGCGCCTGGCTGACGGGGTTCGGCACCGAGACCGGCGGCTGGATCGTCTACGTCGTTGCCCTCCGGCTCGCGCCGATCGCCCTCGTGCAGGCGGTCGGCGCGGCGGGGATCGCCGTGCTCGCATTCGCCTCCGCCCACGGCCGGCCGGGCCGCCTGGCGCGGGTCGAGAAGGTGGCCGTTGTCGTCGCCTTCGCCGGGCTCCTGCTCCTCTCCCTCTCGCTCGTCGGCAGCAGCCCGACCGACCACGTCCCCGAGAAGGCGGAGGTCGGCCTCTGGATCGCCTGCCTCGCCGGCGGCGGCGTCCTCCTCGCGGGCTCCGGCTTCGGGCTCGCACGGGCGCCGGCGCTCGGCCTCGCCGCCGGGTCGCTGTTCGCCGCCGGGGACATCTGCGCGAAGCTCATCGGCTATCGCGGCGTCTGGCTCCTCGCCGCGGTGCCGCTCGTCGCCTGTTACGCGCTCGGCACGAGCTTCCTCCAGGCGGGGTTCCAGCACGGCAACGCCCTCCGGCCGGCGGGGCTGGCGACGCTCGCGACGAACGCGCTGCCGATCGCGGCCGGCTTCGTCGTCTTCGGGGAGCGGCTCCCGCACGGAGCGGGCGCGACGCTTCAGCTGGCTGCGTTCGCGTCACTCGTCGTGAGCGGAACGCTCCTCGCGCACACGAACCGCTAGCGGCGCAGCCAGGGCGCGAGCTCGCCCTCGATCTCGCGGCACCCGTTCGGGTCGACGATCCGCTTCCGCACCTTGCGGCCCTCGACGACGACGAGCGTCGGCACGACGTCGATGCGGAACCGCTCGGCGAGGTCCGGGCGCAGGTCGACGGCGACGCGGATCAGGTCGAAGGTCTCGTGGTTGCGCCGGCGCTGCAGCACCTGCGCGACGTAGCCCTCCAGCCGCCGGCACTTCCCGGAGACGGAGGAGATGAAGAGGATCAAGCGGGGTCGCTCGGCGGACGCCGGGCGAGCCGCAGCGGGGAGCGGCGTCGCGGACATGTCGGCATGTATACCCAACTGCCAACAGCCGAAACACCGCCCCCCGGCGGGCTGACTAGCGGATGGCCTCCTGGACGAGACGGCGCGAGGAGACGCCGGCGAGGAGGCTGTCGCCCGGCTTGCGGGCGCGGACGAACATCACGAGGTCACCGCGCCGAAGCGGCATGTTCCGCGTCGGGTGGACCTGGATGGTCGCCCAGCCGGTCGAGTCCGTCGCCGTCTCCGGCGAGTTGTAGACCCAGCCGTACGGCAGGCCGAGCACGAACACGAGCGCGCCCTGGATCGAGAAGCCGCGCGTGTCGGACACGTGGAACCGAGCCGTGATCGGGCCGCGAGTCGTCGCCGGGGTCGGCGAGAACTTGACGTTGTCGATCACGAGCCGGTTCGGCAGGCTGACCTGGGCCACCGAGATCGTCGCGCCGCCCTGGGCCGACTTGGCCGGGGCGATGAGATCGGTCTCGTTCGTGTTCGCCGTGGTCGAGCCCTTCGCATTCGTCGCCGTCACGACCACGCGCACGGTGTGGGCGACATCGTCACCCGTGAGGACGTACGTCGTGCCGGTCGCGGCGTTGATGTTGGCGCAGCCCCCGCCCGTACCGGTGCAGCGCTGCCACTGGTACGAGAACTTCGGTGCCGGCGTGCCGCTCCACGAGCCCGGGTTGACCGTCAGGGTGCTGCCCTGCTGCGGGGTGCCCGAGATCGCCGGCGGAGCGGTGTTCTTCGGCGCAACGCCGGTCGGCTGAACGACCTCGGTCGGCCGCGACGTGGCACTGCCCGAGCCGCTCGCGTTGGTGGCAGTCACCTGCACACGCACGCGGCTGCCGACGTCGGTCGTCTGGACGGTGTACGTCGAGCTGTTCGCGCCGGAGATGGCCGCGCAGCTGCCGCCCTGGGCGTCGCAGCGGAGCCACTGGTACGCGTAGCTCGTCGGGCTGCCGGTCCATGTGCCGTGGGATGACCGCAGGAGCGAGCCGTCCTGGGCGGAGCCGGAGATGGACGGCAGCGACGTGTTCGACGGCGCTGCGGCCGTCTGGCCGAGTGACGCGGCGGCGATGACGAGCACCGTCACCGCGCCGGCCATGGCCAGGGCTAGGAATCGCTTGAAGTGCATTGCTATCTCCCCCTTGTCGAGAACTGCACAAGGAGCGGTTCCCGCCGTGTCCAATCCCTATGTCACCGACATGTAAGGATTCCGGAAGGCGGCCCAGTGCACACGGCAGTTCAGACCCTCCGCGATCTCAACATCGTCGCCTACACGGCGCTCGGCGCCGTCGCGCTCCTGATCTGGCGGCGACGACGCGACCGGGCGGCGATGTGGGCGGCGGGGGCCTTCGCGGTCCTCGCGGCCGTCGAGCTGCTGAGCCTCATCCCGAACCACGCCGGCAGCCCGGCCGAGGCCGCGGTCGGCCGCGTCGAGATCTTCCTCCTCGTCCTCTTCCCGTACGTGCTCTTCCGCTTCACGGGCGCGTTCCGCCGCCCGGGCCTGCGGCTCGCCAACCTCGTCGTGCTCCTCACCGTCGCGCTTTCGGTGTGGACGTTCGCGCTGCCGACCATCCCACGCAAGGGCGAGCATTGGCCGCCCGCGTTCGCCGCGTTCGTCGCGGTCTTCGTCGTCCACTGGGCGGTCCTCTCGGTGGTGTCGGCGACGAGGCTTTGGCGCGCCGGCGCCGGCCAGCCGACCGTCGCCCGCCGGCGGATGCGCTTCATGGCAACGGGCGCAGGCGCTCTCACGCTGGCGCTCGTGCTCGCCGCCGCCACTCAGAGTGGCGGCTCGAGCCTCGCCGTCGGGTCGCAAGGCCTCGCGACGCTCAGCGTGTTCACGTTCCTCATCGGCTTCTCGCCGCCGGCGCTCCTGCGCATCGCATGGCGCCGGACGGAGCAGGAACGCGTGCAACAGGCGATCCAGCGGCTCCTCACGTTCGCGGAGTCGCAGGAGGAGGTGGCGGGCAGGGTGCTCGAGCCGACCGCCGCGATCGTCGGCGCGCGCGCGCTCTCGATCCGCAACGCGGAAGGGCAGCTCGTCGCCTCGTGGAACGCGGACGGCGGCGAGACGCCGGACGCGGAAGCCGTCGACGTCGAGTTCGAGGGCGGCCGGCTCACGGCCTGGACGTCGCCGTACGCGCCGTTCTTCGGCGACGAGGAGCTCTCCCTGCTGCAGACGGTCGGCGCGCTGATCGGCGTCGCGCTCGACCGCGTGCGCCTGTACCAGGCCGAGCACGACGCCCGTGTCGCGCTGGAGCGCGCCAACGAGCTGAAGCTCGACTTCATCGCGCTCGCAGCACACGAGCTGCGCACGCCCATGACGACCATCCACGGCTTCGTGCAGACGCTGCACCACCTCGGTCGCGAGCTCGACAGCGAGCAGCGCCGTCAGGTGAACGACGCGCTACTGCAGCAGACCGACCGTATGGCACGCCTCATCGAGCAGCTTCTCGACCTGTCGCGGCTCGACGCCGAGGCGATCGAGATCGCACCGCAGCCAATCGCGCTGCGCCCGCATCTCGAGGAGATCGTCGCCGCTGCGGCGCCCGATCCGACCGCCGTCGAGATCGACGTTGCCGAGAAGGAGATCGCGACCGTCGACCGCAACGCGCTCGACCGCATCGTCTCCAACCTCGTCACGAACGCGTTCCGCTACGGGTCGCCGCCGGTGGTCGTCCGCGCACAGCAGACCGACCGGCACTTCCGGCTCAGCGTCGAGGACAGCGGCCGAGGCGTCCCGCCCGAGTTCGTTCCCGACCTGTTCGAGCGCTTCAGCCGCAGCCACCACTCCCGCGAGGCGCCCGGCGGCACGGGCCTCGGGCTCGCCATCGCCCGCTCGTACGCGCGCGCCCACGGGGGCGACCTCCTGTACGAGGACGCGGAGCCGCACGGCGCCCGCTTCCACCTCGTGTTGCCATCGCATCGCTGAGTCGCCAGACTCTTTGTGTGAACAAGGGTCGCCAGGGCGGAATACGGCTCGACCTCGACGAGCTGCGCCGGCTCGCCCGCGACCTCGCATCGCGGCGAGAGACGGCCTACGACGACATGCGCGGCGAAGTCGAGATGCTCAAGGCGCAGCTGCGCGAACGCGCCGCGGCGGTGGCCGAGCGGGAGCGCGAGCTCCTCGCCCTCGAGCAGCGGCTGAACGAGCACGGCGTCGCCGCCGAGCTCGCCGAGGCGAAGCGCGCGGCTGCCGAAGCCGAGGCGGAGCGGCTGCTCGCGCAAGCGGAGCGCGAGCGGCTCGAGGAGCGCGAGCAGCAGATCCATGCCGTCGAGAAGGAGCTCGCGACGCTCCGGCTCGAGCTCGAACGGCAGCGGGCGCCGCACCGGCGGCCGCCCGCGTCCGCCCGCCAAAAGGAGCTCGACGCCCGCGAGGCGGCCCTCGACGCGCGCGAGGCGGAGCTCGACGAGCGCGAGGCCACGCTCCGCGGCGACACGATGGCGCTGAGCTTCGGCGACGGCCTCGCCGCACTCGCCGACCCGGACTGAAACTGATTGACTGAAGGCCGTGCCGTGGCCGGGGGAGCTGCGGCCCGTCGCCATGCCCGAGTACGTCAATCCCGTCGATCCGCCGGACCTCGGCCTGCTGCCCACGTTCCGCAGGCTGCTCCGCCTGTGGGCGGAGGAGTGGCGCCTGGGCGCGCTCGGGCTGACGTTCGCGCTCGGCTACACGCTCATCTCGACGTCGATCCCACTGCTCATGCAGCGCGCGATCGACCGCGCGATCGTCCACCACACACAGCCGCTCTGGCCATACATCCTCGCCATCGTCGGCCTCGCGTCGGTGCGGTTCGCCGTCAACTTCCTGCGCAGGTACGCGACAGCGAGGATCGGCATCCGCATCGAGGCGCGCATGCGCGAGCTGCTCTACCGCGCATACCTGCGCTACCCGCGTGCGTTCTACGACCGCCACGCGACCGGGCAGGTGCTCTCGCGCGCGACGAACGACCTCTACCCCATCCGCTACTTCATCGGCTGGGGCCTCGTGCAGGGCGTGCAGAGCCTGATGATGATCGTCGGCGCGGGCATCGTGCTCGTGGTCGTCGACGCGCGCCTTGCGCTGTACACGGCCGTGGCGATGCCGCCGATCACGGTGCTCGCGCTCCGTTTCGCCCGGCGCGTCGCCCCGATCTCGCGGCAGGTCCAGGAGCGGAAGGGCGACGTGACGGAGGCGGCGGACGAGTCGGTCGTCGGCATCGAGATGGTGCAGGCGTTCGGCCGCGAGGACGACGTGCGCGAGCGCTTCGGCGGCAAGGCGGAGGCGGTGCGCGACACCGTGATCCGGCAGGCGGGCGTCGAGGCCCGGCACCTGCCCGGCCTCTACTACCTGCCGTCGCTCTCGATCGCCGCGGTCGTCTACTTCGGCGGCCGGCAGGTGATCGGCGGCCACCTGTCGATCGGCCAGTTCGTCCTCTTCGAGACGCTGCTGCTCCAGCTCGTCTGGCCGCTCGAGGCGCTCGGCTGGATCACGAACCTCGCCCAGCGCGCGCTCGCGTCCGCCGGGCGCAGCTTCGCCTGGCTCGACGGGATCGCACCGCTTCCGGAGGCGCGTGAGCCGCGACCGCTGCCGGCGGGGCCGCTCGCCGTCCGCTTCGAGTCCGTCCGCTTCGCCTACGGCGGCGAGACGGACGTCCTCCGCGACCTCGACCTCGTCGTGGAGCCGGGTGAGATCGTCGCCGTCTGCGGACCAACCGGGAGCGGCAAGACCTCGCTCCTCAACCTGCTCCCGCGCTTCTACGACCCGACCGGCGGCCGTGTGCTCGTCGGCGGCGTCGACACGCGGGACGTTGCGCTCGCCGAGCTGCGCAACTCGGTCGCGCTCGTCACGCAGCGACCGGTGCTGTTCTCGGTGCCGCTGCGCGAGAACCTCACCGCCGGCCGGGAGGACGCAGACTGGGACGTCGTCCTCGCGGCCGCGGAGGCGGCCGGCGTCGCCTCGTTCGTGGGCGAGCTCCCGAACGGCTACGACACGCTCATCGGCGAGCGCGGCGTCAACCTCTCCGGCGGCCAGCGCCAGCGCGTCGCCCTCGCCCGCGCGCTCGCCACCGGCGCGCGCGTCGTCGTCCTCGACGATCCCATGTCGGCCGTCGACACGCTCACCGAGCGGCGCCTCGTCCGCGGGTTGCGTCCCGCGCTCGCCGGCCGCACCGTGCTCGTCGCCACGCAGCGCCTCTCCACGGTCGAGATCGCCGACCGCGCCGTCGTCCTCATCGACGGGACGATCGCCGAGTCGGGGACGCCCGCCGAGCTCCTCCGCGGCAACGGGCCCTTCGCCGCCCTGTTCGGGGACGAGGTGGCGGCATGAGGCGACTCACCCGCTACCTCGAGGGCATGCGGCTGCACGCGCTGCTGATGGTGCTGCTCGCCACCGGCAACGCCGCCTGCCAGACGGGCGGCTGGCTGCTCGTCCGCAGCGCCATCGACAAGGGCATCGCGGCGCGCAACGAGCGCTACCTGACGATCATCGTCGGCATCTACCTGGCGGTCGCCGCGGTCGGCTGGGTGCTGCAGGCGTTCCTCATCCGCGGGCTCGCCGGCATCGGCCAGCGGATGGTGCTCGGCCTGCGCCGCGACCTCTTCGACCACCTCACCGGCCTGTCACTCCGCTACTTCTCGCAGCAGAAGGCAGGCTGGATCATCGCCCGCCTCACGAGCGACGTCGACGCCGTCTCGGACGTGCTGTCGAGCGGCATGCCCACGCTCGTCTCGAACGTCATCCTGCTGCCCGCCGCGGTGACGGCGCTCTTGATCGCGGACTGGCGGCTCGGGCTCGTCGTGTTCGCGATCGTCCCGCCCGCGCTCCTGCTCACACGCTGGTTCACGCGCGTGTCGCACGTTGCGCTCGTCGAGACCCGCAACCGCATCGCGGCCGTGACGGCCCAGATCGCGGAGTCGGTCTCCGGGATGGCGGTCGTGCAGGCGTTCAACCGCGAGCGAGCGTTCCAGGCGCAGTTCGACGAGCTGAACGCCGCGAACAAGGTGCAGTCGATCTACACGCAGAAGCTCTTCTCGATCTTCTTCCCGGCGATCGAGTTCCTCGGCGTGATCGCGACCGGCGCGGTGCTGTTCACGGGCGAGAAGCTGCTCGCGCACCACACGCTCACGATCGGGACGCTCATCACGGCGCTCTACCTGCTGCAGCTCGTCTTCCAGCCGCTGCAGGAGCTCTCGGACGTCTACGGACAGCTGCAGTCGGGCGCGGCGGCGATGGTGAAGATCGCGACGATCCTCGACGAGGAGCCGAGCATCGACGACCGCTGCGACGCGCACGACATGCCGCGCATCGACGGCGACCTCGAGATCGACCACGTCGTGTTCGCGTACGGCGCCGAGCCGGTGCTTCGCGGCATCGACATCCGCGTGCCGGCGGGCGGCTGCCTCGCGCTCGTCGGCGAGTCCGGGCACGGCAAGTCGACGCTCGCCCGGCTCGTCGGCCGCTTCTACGACCCCGGCGAGGGGGCGGTGCGCGTCGACGGCGAGGACCTGCGCGACGTGAAGCTCCGCTCGTACCGGCGCCAGCTCGGCGTCGTGCTCCAGGATCCGTTCCTGTTCAGCGGGACGATCGCCTCGAACATCCGCTTCGCGAAGCCGAACGCGACCGACGAGGAGGTGGCGGCGGCGGCCACCGCGGTCGGCGTCGACCGCGTGGCGGCGCGTCTCTCCGGCGGGCTCGAGCACGCGGTCCGCGAGGGCGGCGCCGGCCTGTCCGCCGGCGAGCGCCAGCTCATCTCGATCGCGCGCGCGCTGCTCGCCGACCCGCGCATCCTCATCCTCGACGAGGCGACATCGAACATCGACCGGCCGACGGAGGTGCTGATCGAGCACGCGCTCGACCGTCTGCTCGCGGGCCGGACGTCGATCATCATCGCCCACCGCCTGTCCACGGTCCGCCGCGCGGACGAGATCGTCGTCATCGAGCGCGGCCGCGTCATCCAGCGCGGCACCGAGCGCGAGCTGCTCGCGGAGGAGGGGCCGTTCCGGCGCCTCGCGCACGCCCTCGACGGCGGCGAGGACCTGGCTGCCTCCGCCTAGTGGCGCTCGCGCTCGAGGACGCGCAGGCAGACGTCGACGACCTGCGGGT
>Ga0208774_1000234_pt1 | contig 10745 bp, 9 predicted proteins | sample SF_Rice_5C_80N_4_FD_185620 | JGI IMG/M metagenome (GOLD analysis project Ga0208774, IMG submission 185620) | Rice paddy soil microbial communities from Twitchell Island, California, USA - SF_Rice_5C_80N_405 (SPAdes) (version 2) | ecosystem: Environmental > Terrestrial > Soil > Paddy field/soil ... | reverse complement strand
CGTCGTGGAAGTCGCCCTCGAGCAGCCGCAGCGCCAGCGGGTTCTCGAGCAGCCGCTGGATCGCGCGCTTGAGCGGACGCGCGCCGTACGCAGGATCCCACCCGGCCTCGGCAAGTGCCTCCTTCGCCGCGTCGGTGAGCTCGAGCGCGATGCCGCGCTCGGCGAGCCGCTCGCGCACCCGCTGCAGCTGCATGTCGACGATCTCGGCGATCTGCTCCCGCGACAGCGGCTCGAAGACGACGATCTCGTCGATCCGGTTGAGGAACTCCGGGCGGAAGCGCTCGCGCATCTCGTCGACGCTGCGGACGTTCGACGTCATGATCAGCACGGTGTTGCGGAAGTCGACCGTGCGGCCTTGCCCGTCGGTCAGCCGTCCGTCGTCGAGCACCTGCAACAGCACGTCGAACACCTCGGTGTGCGCCTTCTCGATCTCGTCGAGCAGGACGACCGAGTACGGCCGCCGCCGCACCGCCTCCGTCAGCTGGCCGCCCTCCTCGTAGCCGACGTAGCCGGGCGGCGCGCCCACGAGCCGGGAGACCGTGTGCCGCTCCTGGTACTCCGACATGTCGAGCCGCACCATCGCGCGCTCGTCGTCGAACATGAACTCCGCGAGCGCACGCGCGAGCTCGGTCTTGCCCACGCCGGTCGGGCCGAGGAAGACGAACGAGCCGATCGGCCGGTTCGGGTCCTGTAGGCCGGTTCGGGCGCGCCTCAAAGCGTTCGCGACCGCCTCGACCGCCTCGTCCTGCCCGATGACGCGCTGGTGCAGTCGCTCCTCCATGTGGATGAGCTTCTCGGTCTCGCCCTCGAGGAGCCGGTCGACGGGGATGCCCGTCCAGCGCGCGACGACCGCCGCGATGTCGTCCTCGTCGACCTCCTCCTTGACCATCGGATCGTCGAGCTGGCTCTCGGAGAGCTCCTTCTCGAGAGCGGGCAGCTCGCCGTAGCGGATCTCGGCGACGCGCTGCAGGTTGCCGGCGCGCTCCTCGCGCTCGGCCTCGCGCTTGAGCTCCTCGACGCGCTTGGTGATCTCCTTGATCCGGTCGAGTGCCGCCTTCTCGCGCTCCCACCGCGCGGCGAGCGCGTTGCGCCGCTCCTTGACCTCGGCGAGCTCCTGCTCGAGCGCCTCCCGGTTCTCGGGCCCGGACGCAAGCTCGATCTCGAGCTGGCGCACGCGCCGCTCGGCCTCGTCGAGCTCGACGGGCGACGAGTCGATCTCCATGCGCAGACGCGACGCGGCCTCGTCGACGAGGTCGATCGCCTTGTCCGGCAGGAAGCGGTCGGCGATGTAGCGGTGCGAGAGCACCGCTGCGGCGACGAGCGCCGCGTCGCGGATGCGGACGCCGTGATGCGACTCGTACGTGTCCTTGAGCCCGCGCAGGATCGCGATCGTGTCGGCGACGGACGGCTCGCCGACGTACACCGGCTGGAAGCGCCGCTCGAGCGCGGCGTCCTTCTCGATGTGCTTGCGGTACTCGTCGAGCGTCGTCGCGCCGATGCAGCGCAGCTCGCCGCGCGCGAGCATGGGCTTGAGCATATTCGCGGCGTCGACCGCGCCCTCGGCGGCGCCGGCGCCGACAATGGTGTGCAGCTCGTCGATGAAGAGGACGAGCTCGCCCTCGGCGTTGCGGATCTCGTTGAGGACGGCCTTCAGCCGCTCCTCGAACTCGCCGCGGTACTTCGCGCCCGCGAGCAGCGCGCCGATGTCGAGCGCCCACACGCGCTTGCCCTTGAGCCCCTCGGGGACGTCGCCGTCGACGATGCGCTGCGCGAGGCCCTCGACGATCGCCGTCTTGCCGGTGCCGGGCTCGCCGATGAGGACGGGGTTGTTCTTCGTGCGGCGCGAGAGCACCTGGATGACGCGGCGGATCTCCTCGTCGCGCCCGATCACCGGATCGAGCTTGCCCTGCTCTGCCGCCTCGGTGAGGTCGCGCCCGAACTTCGAGAGCGCCTGGTACGTGCCTTCGGGATCCTGCGAGGTGACGCGCTGCCCGCCGCGGACGGCCTTGATCTTCGCCTCGAGCTGCTCGCGCGGCACCGCGTCGAGGGCGAGCAGCAGATGCTCGGTCGACACGTAGTCGTCCTGCATGCGCTTCGCCTCGTCGAACGCCTTGTCGAGCACGCGCGAGAACTGCGTGGATGCGCCCGGCTGCTGCTGCGCGCCTTCGAGGCGCGGCTTCGCCGAGAGCGTCGCTTCCGCCTGCGCGCGTAGCGCGTCGGCGTCGGGGACGAGCTCGCGCGGCAGCTCCTGGTCGAGGAGCGCGAGCAGCAGGTGCTCGGGATAGAGCTCGGGATTGCCCATGCGGCGCGCCAGCTCCTGCGCGGCTGCGACCGCCTCCTGGGACTTGATCGTCAACTTGTTGAAATCCATCATTGCCTTTCGGGAAGCCGCTCCTCGCGATAGACCACGAGGTCGCGGCGGTACTGGCGATGCACGCTCTCCACTTCCTGCTTCAGCTGCTGCCGCAACCGCTCGACCTGCGCATGCGCCTTGCGCAGCTCGTCCTCCAGCCGGAGGACGAGCTCGACGCCCGCGAGGTTGAGGCCGAGCTCTGTCGTCAGCCGCTGGATGATGCGCAGCCGCTCGACGTCGGCCTCCGAGTAGAGGCGGGTCCCGCCGGGCGTGCGCTTCGGCCGGACGAGGCCCTTCGTCTCGTAGATGCGCAGCGTCTGCGGATGCATGCCGACGAGGTCGGCCGCGACGCTGATCATGTACATGGGCCGGTCGTTCACGCGTGCCCTCGGTTGCGGTAGACGATGTAGGCGATCACGGCAGCCGCCACGAGCGCGATCGCGATCCAGCCGCCGATCAGGTACGCGCTGCGGATGCCGTTCCAGAGGAACAGGTAGATGAGGAACTTGCCGAGAAAGCCCGCCTTCGCCAGGCCGATGCCACCCGCGGCGATGCCGCCGCCGGCCGTCTTCATGCCCATGCGCTTCGAGCGCTGCTCGGCCGTCTCCGGCTCGGGCGCCTCACGCGGGCCCTGCTTGAGCAGGTCTTCGTTCATCCCGTCACCTTCCTGAGCTCCTCGAGGAGGTCGCGCTCCTTCTTGTTGACGCGCTTCGGCACCTGGATGCGGACGCGCGCGAGCACGTCGCCCTTCCCCTTGCCGTTCAGCTTCGGCGCGCCGCGGCCCTTGATGCGCAGCAGCTTGCCGTCCTCCGACCCGGCGGGGATCTTCAGCGACACCGGGCCGTCCGGCGTCGGCACCTCGACCGAGCCGCCGAGGGCCGCCGTCGCGTACGACACAGGTACGGTCGCGACGAGGTCGTCCCCGCGCCGCTCGTACGTCCTCGACGCCGCGACGCGCGTGGCGACGATGAGGTCGCCGGGCGGCCCGCCGTGCAGGCCGGCCTCGCCCTTGCCCTTCAGGCGGATGCGCGTGCCGTCCTTGACCCCCGGCTTGATCTTCACGGTGTACGTCTTGATGCGCCGCTCGCGGCCGGTGCCCTGGCATTTCGGGCACGGCTGCTCGATGACGGTGCCGTTGCCGCGGCAGCGCGGGCACGGCTGCGACAGCGCGAAGAGCCCCTGGCTCTCCGCCTTCACGCCGCGGCCGTTGCACTCCGGGCAGATGACCGGCGCCGTGCCGGGCCGCGCGCCGGTGCCGCCGCACTCGCGGCAGGCGGTGAGCATCTCGACCGGCACCTTCGCGTCGACGCCGCGCAGCGAGTCCTCGAACGAGAGATGGACGACCGCCTCGACGTCGTTGCCGCGCTGCGGCTGCCTCGACGCGCGCGTGCGCGCGGCACCTCCGCCGAAGAGGCCGCCGAAGATGTCGCCGAGATCGCCCATGTCGAAGTCGAAGTTGACGTTCTGCCCACCGGTCGCGCCGCCACGGCCGTTCTGCGTCCCGAAGCGGTCGTACTGCTTGCGCTTCTCCGCATCGGAGAGCACGTCGTAGGCGTGCTGCACCTCCTTGAAGCGCTCTTCGGCGTCCTTGTCGCCGCCGTTCGCGTCCGGGTGGTACTTGCGCGCGAGCTTGCGGTACGCCTTCTTGATCTCGTCGTCGGTCGCGCCCTTCGGCACGCCCAGGGTCTCGTACAGCGTGCTCATTCGGCGACGATCACCCTCGCGGGTCGCACGACGCGATTCCCGACCTTGTAGCCCTTCTGCAGGACGTCGATGACGGCGCCGCTCTCGGCCTCCTCGGACGGCTGCGCGAGCATCGCCTCGTGCACGTGCGGGTCGAACGGCCCGCTCGTGTCGATCTCCTCGACGCCCTCGCGCGCGAGCAGCTGCTCGAGGGAGCGGTGGACGAGACGGACGCCGTCCTCGAGCTTCGCCTCCTCGTGCTCCTCGGCGGCGGCGAGCGCGCGCTCGAGGTCGTCGAGGATGGGAAGCAGCTCCTTCACGAGCCGCTCGTTCGCGAGCGCGACGTACTCCTGCCGCTCCCGCGCGGCGCGCTTCTTGTAGTTGTCGAACTCCGCGGCGAGGCGGAGCAGGCGGTCGTCGTCGACCTCCTGCTCCTCCTGCTGCTCCTGCTCGATCTGCTCGTCACTCATTGGTCACGTCTTCGTACTCGCCCTCCTCGACGACCTCTTCGTCGGCCGTCGTGGAGCCGTTACCGGGTGCGGAGGCCTGCGCCTGCGCGGCCGCCTGGGCGTACACGGCCTCGGCGAGCTTGTGCGACGCCTCCTGGAGCGCATCCGTCTTCGCGCGGATGTCGGCGAGGTCGTCGCCCTCGAGCGCCTGGCGCAGCTCCATGACCCGGCCCTCGATCGTCGAGGCCTCGGACTCCTCGAGCTTGTCGCGGTGCTCCTTGAGCGAGCGCTCCGTCTGGTAGGCGAGCGTCTCCGCCATGTTCTTCGTGTCGGCGACCTCGCGCAGGCGGTGCGCCTCGTCGGCGTGCTCCTCGGACTCGTGGATCATCCGCTTGACCTCGTCCTCGGAAAGGCCCGAGCCGCCCTCGATGCGGATCTGCTGCACGTTGCCCGTGCCGAGATCCTTCGCGGAGACGTTGATGATCCCGTTCGCGTCGATGTCGAACGTGACCTCGACCTGCGGCATGCCCCGCGGCGCCGGCGGGATGCCGACGAGCTGGAACTTGCCGAGCGTCTTGTTGTAGGCGGCCATCTCCGACTCGCCCTGGAGCACGTGCACCTCGACGGACGGCTGGTTGTCCTCCGCCGTGGTGAACACCTCCGACTTCTTGGTCGGGATCGTGGTGTTGCGCTCGATGAGCCGCGTGAACACACCGCCCTTGGTCTCGATGCCGAGCGACAGCGGCGTGACGTCGAGGAGGAGGATGTCCTTCACCTCGCCCTTCAGCACGCCGGCCTGGAGCGCGGCGCCGACGGCGACGACCTCGTCCGGGTTGACGCCCTTGTGCGGGTCCTTGCCGACGATCGCCTTGACCTTCGCCTGCACGGCGGGCATGCGGGTCATGCCGCCGACGAGCACGACGTGGTCGATCTTCGACGCGTCGAGCTGGGCGTCGGCGAGCGCCTGCTTCGTCGGGCCGACGGTGCGCTCGAGGAGGTCTGCGGTGATCTCCTCCAGCTTCGCGCGCGTGAGCTGCAGGTCGAGGTGCTTCGGCCCCTCCTGCGTCGCGGTGATGAACGGCAGGTTGATCTGCGTCGTCATCGTGGACGACAGCTCGATCTTCGCCTTCTCCGCCGCCTCGTACAGGCGCTGGAGCGCCATCCGGTCGGCCGCGAGGTCGATCCCCTGGTCGCGCTTGAACTCGTCGACGACCGCCTTGTCGAAGTTGTCGCCGCCGAGGTGGTTGTCACCCGCGGTCGACTTGACCTCGAAGACGCCCTCGCCGAGCTCGAGCACCGACACGTCGAACGTGCCGCCGCCGAGGTCGAAGACGAGGATCGTCTGGTCGGCCCCTTCCTTGTCGAGCCCGTACGCGAGCGCTGCCGCGGTGGGCTCGTTGATGATGCGGAGCACGTTGAGGCCGGCGATCTTGCCGGCGTCCTTCGTCGCCTCGCGCTGCGCGTTGTTGAAGTACGCGGGGACGGTGATGACGGCGTCGGTCACCGTCTCGCCGAGATACGACTCGGCGTCCTGCTTGAGCTTCTGGAGGATCATCGCGCTGATCTCCGGCGGGGCGTACTCCTTGCCCTCCGCCTGGACGCGCACGTCGCCGTTCGGGCCCTTATCGACCTCGTACGGGACGATCTTCATCTCCTCCGAGACTTCGTCGAACTTCCGCCCCATGAAGCGTTTGATCGAGAAGATCGTGTTGGTGGGGTTCGTGACCTGCTGCCGGCGCGCCGGGGCGCCCACGAGCCGCTGGCCGTCCTTCGTGAACGCGACGACGGACGGGGTGGTGCGCCCGCCCTCCGCGTTCGGGATGACGGTGGGCTCGCCGCCCTCGAGCACGGCCATGCACGAGTTCGTCGTGCCCAGGTCGATGCCGATTGTCTTTGCCATGCTGGGTTTAGCCTCCTAGTGAGAAAATCTAAGTCGCTTTATAGCAGATCTGGGCGGAGGCTGCCACCCCGGTGCCACTGTGGGATCGCGAGGTGATACCGGCGGCGGCTGTCGGGCCTAGCGCTTCGGCGTGCGTGAAGGTGAGTGCGCAGGGGCTTACGTCGAGCGCGCTTACGCCGTCCGTGGATCGAGAGCGGCCTCTCGACGGGTCTGGGGGCGTTCCGAGGCACGGGCAACGGATGGCTCCCGAGCCACGGCTGGTTCAGCTGCGGCGGCGATCGAGCCCAGAGCTGCGAGGTGTCCATGCAAGGCCGCACGCCCACGCTTGGTGAGGGTGACCTGCCGTCGGGAGCGCGAATCCGCCCGCACACGGGAGACCTCGACATACCCGGCACCAGCGAGCGCCGACAGGTGCTTGCTCAGAACCGAATCCGAGATTCCCAGGCCGTCCCGTATCTCGGAGAACGGCAACGACCGCACCGGTGAGAGCATCGCGCATATCTGGAGGCGCAGAGGCGCGTGGATGAGCTCGTCGAACACCGCTCCGCTCACGGTTGCCACACCCGAGATGCACGCCGCCGGTAGGAAGCCTTCGCAGCGAACAGGCAGAGAGCAACGACCACCGTCACTGCTGCACCGAGGCCCCAGCTCGCCGAGGCCGAGTAGCCGCGGCCGGCGAGCACGTGGGGGCCGATCACGCCGCCGACAACCAACGCCACAGCGATGAGCGTCACTTCTTCGGCGCCCAACCTCGGCCTCGGCAACGAGCGCAGCGGGCGCCACTGGTTGCGCGCGGACATCTTCACAAGCTCGGCAAGGAACCACACAACGGCGACGATGGTCACCACGTTCCCCGGCCCCTTGTACGCGGGCGCGACCGTCTGCGCTCCGCAGAACACGCTCACCGCGGCGATCAACCCCGTCGGCGGCATCGCACGCCGAACCGATGCCTGCTGCGTGCGGCGGGCTGCCCGTAGCCGCTCTCGAGCCGCACTGGGAGAGATCGAGCTCGACGGCTGAGTTTCCATACCGGAAAGATAGCACCGAACTTTCCGGTACGGAAAGCTCACGCTCGATCATCACCCCGCGATCCCAGAGTGGCACCGGGGCTAGCGAAATGCCCCGATGAGCGCGCCGCCGGCGACGATGAGCAGCGCCCCGAACGCGAGCCACCGCCCGACCACCTCCGTCCGCCGGAGGAGCAGCACCGACAGCGCGACGCCGAAGAGCGCCTCGGTGGCGATGAGCGGCGAGACGACGGTCACGCGCCCGCGGTAGTACGCCTCGAACGTCGCGAGGTACGAGAGCCCGAAGCAGACGCCGGCGGGGACGAACGGCAGCACGCGCGGCATCCCCCGCCGCAGCGAGGGCCCGACGACGACGAGCGCGCAGACCAGGCCGCCGAGCAGCGCCGCGCTCGCGGCCGCGGCGGGCGGCGCCGTCGTGCTCCCGGCGAGCCAGCGGATGAGGTTGTCGCGGCTCGAGAAGAGCACGACCGCGACAAACGCGTACAGCAGGCCGATCCTGCGCAGGTGCTCGGGCCGGTCGCGCTCGCGCGCGAGCTCGAACCCGCCCCCGACGATGAGCACCGCGCCGACGAGAAGCGGCGCGCTCGCCGGCTCGCCGAGCCACACGAGCGCGATGGCGACCGACACGAGCGGCGCGGAGCCGAAGATCATCGACGCGCGCGACGCGCCCGTCTCCCGGATCGCGAGCGTGACGAGGAACTGCCCCACGCCCGGCTGCAGCAGCCCCGCGAGCGCGAACGGCCACGCCGCCCCCGCGTGCACGCCGCGCGACGGCGCCTCCGCGGCCAGGCCGACGAGCGCGACTGCGAGCGCGGTGGCGACGGTCGCGAGCGTCGCGGCGCCGATGTCGGGGTTGCGCGCGAGGCCGATCCGGATGAAGACGCTCATGCCGCCGAAGAACAGGGCGGCGACGAGCGCCAGGAGAACCGCGATCACACGGCGTCAATAACAGGTTCCGGCGCGTCGTACGTGAGGAGCGGGACGAACACGTGCGCGAGCGGGCCGATCGAGACGGCGTACAGGACGGTGCCGACGCCGACCGTCCCGCCGAGCAGCCAGCCGGTGGCGAGGACGGTCAACTCGATGCCCGTGCGCACGACGCGGATCGAGCCGCCGCGCGCGACGAGGCCCGTCATCAGCCCGTCGCGCGGCCCGGGGCCGAGGCCGGCGCCGATGTACGCCCCGGTCGCGATTCCGCTCAGCGCGACGCCGGCGACGAGACAGACGATCCGCCAGGCGAGCGCGTGCGGCGGCGACACCGTGCCGAGGACGACGTCCATCGTCCCCCCGATGAGCACGACGTTGCTGATCGTGCCGATGCCCGGCCGCTGCCGCAGCGGGATCCACAAGAGCAGAACGAAGGCGCCGACGATGATGCTCCACGTGCCGATCGCGAGGCCCGTGTGCCGCGCGAGCCCCTGGTGGAAGACGTCCCACGGCCCGAGGCCGAGGCCGGCGAGCACCTGCAGCGACGCGCTCAGCCCGTACAGCACGAGCCCGAGGTAGAGCTGTACGAGGCGCCTGGCCATCTTCGGTAACCGTAGACTCGGCCGCATGGAGCTTGCGGCCCAGCTCGCGGAGGAAGCAGCCGAACGGCTGCTCCGCTACGTCCGCATCGACACCCAATCGGACGAGGATTCCGAGACGTACCCGAGCACCGAGAAGCAGCTCGACCTGCTCCGCCTGCTCCTCGACGAACTGCGGGAGATCGGCCTCGACGACGCGGCGATCGACGAGCACGGCTACGTCACGGCGACGATCCCGGCGACCGTCGGCCACGAGGTGCCGGCGATCGCGTTCTTCGCGCACGTCGACACCGCGCGCGAGGTGTCGGGCGCGAACGTCGACCCGCAGCGCATCCGCTACGACGGCGGCGAGATCCCGCTCGGTACATCGGGCCACACGATCAGGCCGCAGGAGTCGACGCAGCTCGCAAGCCACGTCGGCCACGAGCTGATCACGACCGACGGGACGACGCTCCTCGGCGCCGACGACAAGGCCGGCATCGCCGAGATCATGGCCGCAGCCGCGTATCTCGCCGCGCACACCGACGTTCCGCACGGGCCGATCAAGATCGCCTTCAACCCGGATGAGGAGGTCGGGCGCGGCGTCATCCACTTCCCCGTCGACTCGTTCGGCGCCGTCGCCGCCTACACGATGGACGGCTCCACGATCGGCGAGATTCAGGAGGAGACGTTCTCGGGCGCGCAGGTGCGCATGCGCATCCGCGGCAGGTCGATCCACCCCGGGCTCGCGAAGGGCGAGCTCGTGAACGCGATCAAGATCGCCGCCGCGCTCGTCGAGCGCCTGCCGAAGGACCGCCTCTCCCCGGAGACGACCGACGGCCACGAGGGCTACGTCCACCCCACGCTCGTCCAGGGCGACTCGTCCGAGCTCGAGCTGCGCTTCATCGTGCGCGACTTCGACGACGACCTGCTCGGCGGGCACGTCGAGTATCTGCGCGCGCTCGCCGAGGAGGTCGCGGCGACCGAGCCGCGCTGCTCGATCGAGTTCGAGTCGCGCATCCAGTACCGCAACATGCGCGGCGAGTTGCTGAAGCATCCGGAGATCGTCGAGAACCTCGAGCAGGCCGTCCGCCGGATCGGCTTCGACCCCAGGCGCACGGCAATCCGCGGCGGCACGGACGGCTCCGCCCTCACCGAGATGGGCCTGCCGACGCCGAACATCTACACCGGCGGGCAGGACGCCCACAGCGAGCGCGAGTGGATCTGCGTCGAGGACATGGGCCTCGCCGCCGCCACCATCGTCGAGCTCGCCAAGGTCTGGGCAGGCGCGTAAAGGGCATCATTCGAGGGTGAGCGCCGATCCCGCGCGCGGGCCCCGCCTTCCGAAGCAGCAACGGCCACGGATCCGCTGGGGCTGGTGGATCGCCTGGGTCGTCGGCCTGCTCGTCCTCAACTACTGGGTGGCGTCGCGGGCGACGAAGGCGCCGCCGCGCGTCCGCGTCCCGTACAGCCCGTACTTCCTCGAGCAGGTGCGCGCCGGTCACGTCGCGTCGATCACGTCCAAGGGCACGGCCGTGCAAGGGACGTTCACCATCGCCGAGAGCTACGCCGGGTCGAAGAAGACGAAGCGCTTCCAGACCGAGATCCCTGCCTTCGCCGACACGAACTCGCTCTCCGCGCTCCTGCAGAAGAAGAAGGTCACCGTCAACGCGGAGCCGCTCACGACCGGCGCGCCCTGGTGGGAGAACGTGCTCCTCGGCTTCGGCCCGACGCTCCTCTTCATCGGGCTCATCTTCTTCGCGATGCGGCGCTCCGGAAGCGTGCAGAGCATGCTCGGCCAGTTCGGGCGCTCGAGCGCGCGCCGGT
>Ga0208774_1000229_pt1 | contig 10798 bp, 7 predicted proteins | sample SF_Rice_5C_80N_4_FD_185620 | JGI IMG/M metagenome (GOLD analysis project Ga0208774, IMG submission 185620) | Rice paddy soil microbial communities from Twitchell Island, California, USA - SF_Rice_5C_80N_405 (SPAdes) (version 2) | ecosystem: Environmental > Terrestrial > Soil > Paddy field/soil ... | reverse complement strand
AATCTCGATGGGGTAGGAGAGGCGCGCATCGCCCATGTTGTTGGGCTTGGGCGGCTGGATGAGGTTGATCCCTGCCGCGGGATTGGCCGCCTTGATGCCCTTCATCTGGGTGGCGTTCCAGGAGGCGGTTTGCGGGTGATCGGGCACCACCAGGGTGGCGTTGATCATGTCCGTGAAGTGGTTGGTCAGGCTGGTGAGCTTGTGCTTCTTGCCGTTCAGCTTGTATTTGACCAGTTCCACCCAGTGGCCGCGCTGGGTGTCGAAATAGAAGGTCTTGATGTCGTTTTCGTTCAGTCCCGGCGGAATGAGCCGCGAGTCATACGGGAGGGTGACCTTGACGTTCTTCTTGAAGTGGGTGCCGTGCGGGGTGAAGGCATAGCCGCGGTTCGGGTAGGGCGTGACGTTGGTCATGCCGGGGTCGAGCGCGGGCAGGTCTTTTTGCCCGAGCGGGGTGATCTTGATCGGCAGGGGGCGGTCCAAAGCGCCCGGCGGGATCTCGATGCTGGCATCGCCGCCGGCAACCGCGGCGAGCATCCCCGGGTTGGGCATGTTGGGCAGCAGGCCATGTGCTGCGGCGGCAGAGTGCGCGTCGCTGAGCTGAACGGTCTGGGTCAGCTTCTGGCCGTTCGGATATTTGGCGACCAGGGTGACTTGCCAGGGTTCGGTGTCGGTCTGGTTGGCGAATCCCACGTCGTCCTTGGCTACGAGAATGCCGAAGCTGCCGTCGGCGGCCGCCTGGGATTGGGTGGCGGACGAATTAAGGACTGTGAGCGTGGCCGGGCCGGAGCCGTTGTCGGGCACGCTGAGGTAGCCGCGGATGTATGCCTGGCGGCCATAGAACTGGCCGGCGTCGGGATAAGCGACGTCGATGGCGGGCACGTATGCAGCCCCCGTACCGGAGCCGGTGGCGCTGACTTCGAGGATTTCCCCGGCGCTGCCCTGCCCGCTCTGGAAAGTGATGCGCACGGCGTCGGCTGCTATCGGGGCGAACCCGGTGATGGCGTTCCAGCCGGCGTAGAGTTTTTTGCCGTTGATGGTCTGTATGCCTGCGCTCTGCCATTGCCCGCCCACCAGCGCATCCACGTTCAGGGTGCCGGAGAGGCTGTTGACGAGGTCGAGATTCAGCGTGTCGAGCTGGGTGGGTCTGTCGAAATACAGGGTGAGCGTGGGATTGCCGCCGTGCGGGTTGTTATAGGGCGTCCAGCCGGTGCTGAGGTCGCCGTCCGTGAGCACCAGGGTGTCGGTCTCGGTGCTGGTCTTGCTGGTGTCGGAGCCGGTGGTGGCGCGCGCAATGAAATTGTTCCCGTCGTCCAGTTCGCCGACGATGCGGATGTTGCGCACGCTGTAGCTGCCGGAAAGTCCGGGCGGCAGGGTGAAGGCGACGGTGTTCTTGCCCTGGACGAGCCAGTTGGGGTTGATCGGTTCGGCAAGAGGCGTCCAGTAGTCGCCATTGAAGGTGAAGGCGCCGCCCTGCACTGCCTGGCCGTTGATGCTGCGCACTGGGCTGACCCAGTTGGACAGGCCAAAGGCTTCGTAGCTGAGCCAGGCGCGCTTGAAGCGCGCGGCCGGCCGGTCGAGGGTGACGCTGAAGGTCTGGAACTGGCCGCCGACTACGGCAGTGGCCGGGGTCGCGGTGTATACTCGCGCCTGGACAGGCATTTGCTTCTGCGAGACCCCGGAGGTCTGGCTCGCACCGATGGCTGCGGTAACGAGGTTGTTGCCGCTCACCAGGCTGTGTTCACCCGCAGCCCAGATTTCGATTTCGGGGATGGTGCCTGTGGTTGTCGTGCCTTTGCTCTTGCCCTTGCCCTTGCCGCCGCCTGTCGTGCTGGCCAGGGTGATGACCAGGCGCAGGCTGGAGGTGGTGAGCAGCTTGCCGGCAGGCAGGGTGTTCCACCCCGCGGCCAGGCTGGCCAACTTGATGTTGGACAGGCCGGAGATGGTAGTCCACGCCCCGCCGTCCAGCGCTTGGACGGTCAGGTTATAGGGGGCCGGGCCGTAGACCTTGATCGCGTGAATCTCGCTCGGGTGATCGAGGGTGAGGTCTATGCTGTCGTCGCCATATGCGACGTAGCCATTTGTGGTGTCGCGGTCGAACAAGGCGGGCGCGGTCTGCGCTTCGAGCGCCTGAACTTCGGGCGGCAGGCTGCTCGATGAGTGTACGGTGATCGATACCGGGGCGATGCGCACCAGCCCCGGCAGGCCAACGAAGGCGGCATAGGCTGCGCCTAGTATACCGAGCGCGGCAATCGCGCCAACAATCAGGCCGACGCGGCGTTTGATTCGGGATCGAGGGGATGCAGGGGTTGCAGGCGCTGACGTTGCGGCATGCGATTGACCGACTTGCGGCTGCCCGGCTTGAGATTGAAATGCGCCCGGCTCCTGGCCAAGGGCCAGGTCGTTGTGGTGTTCCATGGTGTTGCCCCTTTGTTGCCGCTTCCGGAAAAGCCAAGTGTCGACCGGAAGCCGTCAGCAGCCAAGCCACATCTTCTGCGGCCCGCCACTCTCCCCATACTTCCCTGCTCCCTTGCAGTTCAGGATTGCCCTGCCCTGGTGTCTTGCTTGTTGTGGCACGCCGGTTGTTGCAGCGCTTTATGGCGCTCTTCAGTCGCTTGGGTATTGCCTGCTTGATCCGACTGAAGGCGGCGCGATTCTACGGAAAGATTTTTTGCGCCGCAACTGTCAATACTGACAGTTAATACTGACAGGGCGCGCATTATTCTTATGCTGTTTGAAGCAAAACGAGGCGTAAGAGGATGCCGGGAAAAGGAATAAAAAAATGTGCGCCGCATCGCAAATTTTTTTCACGGCAAGACGCTCGTTACATGCGATGGCGTTCATGGTCCCCGCCTTGTAGAATCGCGCATCCCTTGCTAGGCGCAATGCCTAGTCTTATCGGGGCAAGTTACCCTTTACTTGCCCCGATTTTTTTCGGCGAATTTTCTGCGTTGCGTCCCCTCAATTAGGACGAGTACCGCTATCAGAATTGATAGTTGTGATCCCGCAGCAACATGAATATATTTCGTGCGCGCCAAACTACCTGCCACGAATCTCACGTTTACAATAGCGACAGATGGCGTTACAACCTTGTCGTGCCCGATTGACCGTAAAAACGCACGAGCCGTTATTTCCCATGAACCTCTGCAGTAGCGTCGGCGGAATCTCCTATGTCGTGAAAATCGCCCGCACCCAGGAAGTAGCCGAACGGCAAGAGGGCCGCCGGAAGCACCAGGCTGAAGATGAGCGCCTCCAAGTGTACGAACGCGAGATTGATGCGCAGCAGCATCTGATACCGCCAGAACGGCCGCTTGGGCTGCGCCGGCACGTATGGCTGGAGGGGGGTATTGCACCACCGGATCCGGTCAGCCAGCCATTCATGTAGGCGGTTCCTCAGTGTGCGCTGCATATCAAGCCCTCGGATGGTGTGCGCTAGAACGTGGGCAGATCAAACAGGCTGTTGTCCTCGCTGTACAAATATTCCTGTTGGCCTTGCTTAACCAGGACAGCGCTACCCTTGTCATATGCGTTGTGGGCCCCCTTCTCCATTACCCAGACTTTGTCGTGGCAGGCGATCAAATTGGCAACTTGGTCGAACGGCGCAGGCTTGCCATCCAGCACTTCGAACCCCCGGTCCGTTTCTGCAATCTCATGGAGCATGCACAGTTCCACCTCCGTGTGCTGCGCATTCCAGCGAATAGCTGTAATTCCAAAGTGGCTCATTGGCGCTCCTTTCGTTATGGACGGCTCAGACTAAATCCGGCAACTTTGGGGGCATCCTGCGCCGACTCCGCACTGCCGATACGGCCGTCGGCACGTGCGCGCGCAGCCCCTGCTCCAACGCGGCCTTGCGGACCTCCGTTTGCTCGCGCTCCAGGCGCTCGAGGTAGGCATCCAACACCACCTTGCGGATCACCCATTCCCGCCCGTGCTTCGATGCTGCCAGCTCCCCGCTATCGATCAGCGCGCGCGCCGACGTTTCGGAGGTGTTCAGGTAGGTCGCCGCCCCGGCGAGGCCGTAGGTGGGTTGGCAAATGTGCTGGGCGATCCGGCTGGCGAACTGTGCGAGGTCGATGCCGGCTTCTTTCATGATGCCTCCGTGGGAACTGGCTCTCCCTTGAAGTACGACGCATAGACCTGGTACACAGGCCAGAAATAATCCCTTACGTCGCGGCCGTCAACCGTGAAATGCGTGACGCCAAGGGAATCGCCTGCGCGCGCAAGGCCTGCGGTCGCGCCATGCACAACGTCTGCCCTGTCGGCGAGCCCATCTTTATCCGCATAATGCTTTGCGTTGTTGCAGAGGGCTCGCACAACTTGGTATTCCTTCATCGTATGAAGGTGGTCATGCAGCCGCTCTTCTGGCGTCCGAGCGCCCTCCGGCTTTGCCCCGTAGGAATCCCAGCCACCCGGGCATATCCACTCGCGCAAGTGGTAGAGCGGGAAGATGACGTCGAAAATTCCGTCCTCCGATGGTGATTGGGTGAATTCTGTAAAGCTGCGTTCGAGCTTCAGGAAGAGTCTCTCTGGCGAATTGATCGAATAAACTCCTGCCATGGTTATCTCGTACCCTTGTGGGTACGACAGAATTCAGATTCCGCCTCGGCCTCATTGCCACACCGCCTCCCCTTGTCGGGAAGAAGCTTTGCGCATCTATTGACCTGCTCGCTTCGGACGAACTGATAGGTGACGCTTCCAGGCTCCGCAGGAATGACTTTCTGGTAGACGTCCCTGCTGAAGCTGATCCATGCGGTAAGCGGCGTCCTTGGGCCCTTCATGACTTGCGGGGTGCCATCCGGGCCTTTCGCCATCCAAACGTCGCTTGCGATGCCTACGGTATCGCGGCATGCCATAGCCGGGAGGCGCAGAATTTCTTCGCCGTTGGGGCCGCCCCAAAAGCGGCAGGCGATGTTTTCTTGCATATCGGGCGCCCTGTTCGTTGTTTCAAGCTTTCGAAGGTCAGCCGCGCCCCCGTGTTATGCATTCCGCATAACCCATTGACCCATCGCGGCTTGCCGCTTTCGCGTGATGGTGGCTTAATTATGCACCAAACAGCATGCCGCTGATTTACGTCAATTGAGGGAGACTATGGCAGATCTGTGCCCCGCATGCGGAACGCCGTTGCTGCAAGCGGTAAAGAAAGCGGACCCGGTATTGTATGACTGCCCAAGATGTGGCGGCTTTGCACTGACGCAGGAAGCAGACTCCGATCTTGAATGGCTGCTGGGCAAGTACGATGACCCCGAACCACGCCTGAGCCACGCAATTCGCAAGATGGCCGACCGCCAGCAGTGGCCGCTGATAACGTCAGAGTTGCTGGACAACATCCTGAAGCACACCCAGCTTCCAACTCCGCAGGAACAGCTCGAGAACCTGATTGTCTGGCTCGGTGACATGCAGCAACGCCCTGGGCGACGAGTTCGCCCGCACGTAGATGTGATTTCGCGCATCGGAGCCGCCACCTATGCGGATATTGTTTTTGTCGTGGAACACGCACTCAACGTATCGCGTTTGATGCATGGCGTTGTAAATGGCGACGATCACAGGCTAAGCGATCCATCCCAGCTTTGGCTGAGCTTTGAAGGTTGGGAGCGCTATGAGCAACTGAAACGCGGCCACAGCTCGAGCCGCGTTGCGTTTATGGCCATGAAATTTGGCGATGCGGAGCTCGACACGGTATTTGCCAACTGCCTTGTACCGGCCGTCGCGGCAACCGGCTTTGAATTGCGTCGAGTGGACCAGAAGCAGCCGGCAGGCCTTATCGATGACAAGCTGCGCGTGGCAATACGCCAAGCGCGCTTTCTCCTGGCCGACCTTACGCACCATAACCGCGGCGCGTACTGGGAGGCGGGATACGCTGAAGGACTCGGCAAGCCAGTGATCTACATGTGCCGGAAGGATGTCTTCGAGGACAAGACGCAGGGGACGCACTTTGACACTAATCATCACCTGACTGTCATCTGGGAACCGGAAAGGCTGCATGAGGCGGCGGTCAAGTTGAAGGACACGATTCGCGCGACGCTGCCGGACGAGGCTATTTCTGAAGCGTGAATCCATTTGGGCTGCAACGCTCGTCTGCCTGCTCTCGGTTTCCACGCCCTGCCTCGCGGATCCAGTGGCCACCACGCCGGGGACGGATGATGCACTGTGCCGCGACATCGCGCGCCGCGCCAGCGACGGTACCTTACCGGGCAATGCGGCGCCGCCGATCTACTCGCCGATGAACAGGAACAACGGCGAATATGGTGACTCTGCAAGCTTTGCAGCGCTAGCACGGCGGCCAAGGTTGTCCTGATGAGAGATCAGGGTGGCGCAATTCACCTGTTGGCCTTCCGTATTCCAGGCGCCACTCTTCGATTTGAGCGAGAAGCATTAGCGCGGATTTCCGTCGTTTTTCGTCGTCAAGCGCGATTCTAAAAAGTTGAATCCGCAATTCGTTTGACTCGCGTGCGTGTACCGAGAAGACAAGGGCATTTTCCAAAGTGGGCCGTCGCTCGACGAAAGCACTCTCGATTTGATGCCACGTGCCCCCCGGTACCGGGGCTGGCTTCGCATCATCGATCAGATTTAGATTTGCAGCGAGAGCTTCCGGCGTGCCGAGCCAATCCATAATATTCGAGAGTACGTCACGGTTTGATTCCGGCAGATCGCGTTTGCACAACTGCCACAGGCGTGCGGCAACGTCGGGAATTCGTTGGGCCAATTCAGCAAGCCGCGAGGCAATTACATCATCACGGCGGGGATGCCGCGACAGTTGGATGCCACGTATGTCTGGATCGACAAAGCCCAAGAGCAGTTCCCGCGCATGGGGCGTATCAAGCGCAGCGATGGCGTTGATGAGATTGTTCTCGCAATGTTCGAACGTATTTGCATCTGAGGCGAGTTCGTATAGAAGGTCAACAGCCGCATCTGATCGACTCTCTCCGAGGGCTATGGCGAGCTCAGACACCTCGTATCCCCGAAGCGGGCGCTTCACGAGCATGTCGCGCATCTTGACAATCCCAGCTGTAGGATCGTCAACGAACGGACATAACGCCAAGATGCGGCGCAGGAGATACCTATCTTGATCCAGGATTCCCTTTTTCGTACGTTCAAGCATAGAATCGGCCAAAGCAAACACTGAAGTCGAGGGCAAAACAACGCCTGCCATCAATAGACGCTCGGCAGCAATCAGACTACTGTGTTGACCCCATTCGCCGGGGTCGGCGATCACCTCGGCCACCACTGCCACCGAACCAAGGCCGTCAACGGTGGCGAGCGCAATTGCGAGGTCTTTCACTCCCGCGGCAGGTCTACCTTCACGAACCCCCTCTCGCAGGCGCTCTATCTCGGAATTGAGTGCAGTGGCGCACCGCGTGCGCCGTCGGTCATACGCGCTCGCAGATTTTCCCTCCCTTGCATCCCACACTAAGTCATAGCGTAACATCCGGCCCGAGAGGAACTCCAAGTCCGGCACGACGAGCCGCGCCATCGCCGCCGCCGCTTCCGACAGGTATTCAGGCTCGGGAAGGATGTCAATGAGCGTCTGTTCGGCGCCGATCGGGTCAAGCTGCAGGACGGCGACAATGTTCCAATGGGCAAAGCTAATACCACCGCCATTACCAAGGGGTCCATGGTCGCCGGCCGCGCGAGCGGTCCGCCCGCGGCGTACCCTCTCAATATCCGCGCGGATAAGTCTCACTAGATCTGGCATGTCCGCAGGCAGCCCGACCTGTGCAATCGACGAGGCCAAGTCCGCTTTCTCCTCCCCGCTGAAGTCGTCTTGGTCGAGCGCCAGATCAATGCTGCTCTTTAGATATTCGCGGAGGCGACCTCGCAAGCCATCGTCAGAGATGCACAAGGATTCCATATCTGACCGGGCGACTCTGCTAAGAAGGCGCGTCGCAACCTTGATGTCCAATGGCTGGCCGGCGGAGACGGATGAAAGGATCGCTTCCGCGCAGACATTATCCGGAAAGGCGTGAAATAGAGCTTCCATCTGACGAATCAATTGCCGTTCAAGCTCTCGCTGACCTGGATTCGTATCGACTGTGCCTCGCAGTTCGCGAATTCGCGTAAACACACGCGCCGCAAGATTGACATCCGCACGGGTGATGATTACGGCAATCATGCCCGCAAAGGACCGATTCTTGAAATCTTCCGTTTCAATGCGAAGCAAATACCTCTCAACAATACCTTTGGGAATGGCGCTAGCGAAGCGCAGCCAATACTCGCGCTCATAAAGGAGCCCTTCAAGCCCTTCGGCAACTTGGGTTGCCACCCAGGTGCTGGCCCATTCGGGATCAGTTTTTTGCAGAAATTCGAGCGCGGGCCGAATGTAATACGGCCCGAGATTGTGCATGTCGCCAGAAGGGAGCGCCGCCATCGCATCCCTGACAACGCTTTCTAGGGACGTTTCGCCAAGCTCAATCAGATCAAGGGCGGTTCGCAGCCGCCTAGGTTGATCCGTGCTGTTCTCAATAAATTTTCGCAATGCGACGACGGCCTTTGATATGAGCGCCGGGGGGATTCTGTCGATGTTGTCTCGGGCGACCATCTCGAACGTCTGTGGATCCATCGACTCTAGAACACGGGTCAGCGCGTCGTCAGACCGGGTCCACATGAGGCCGGAAGCAGCCGCCTTCTTTACTGCCGTGCTATCATCCTCCACGGCAAGCGCCGCGACGTCTTGATCGACGCGGTTGTGCAATAGTTCCGAAACGAAGTCAACTCGAGCTTCCTCACTCCATCCGCGCACACACTCGCGCCAGTTAGCTCCTAGTGACGAGAGGTGAATATTCCGCCACGCCCGATATGTCCCAAGCCGCGTTTGCCCATTTAGCCCTGCAAGACGCGGAAGGATGATGTCGCTGAAGTCTTCGGAACCAGTTGCGAGCATGGCAGCAATGGCATACTGCTGAAAGCTGCCATTGCCAATTGAGTAGATGGCGCGGAGGCGCTCCCCAACGGGTGTGCGGACTTCATTCCACACGGTCGCCCCGCAAAGGAACGCGAGTTCGCCGGAGAACACAGGATCGACTGCTAGCGCCATCTTCACTAGGCACGCGCCGACGCGGACGTTTTGCTGGTCCGTTACATCGTCACCAGTCTGCTGGCAAAATGTCTCTGCTATCATACGCAGTGACTCGGCCCATGCCGGATCGTTTACATAGTCGGCCGTGAAGCGGCCCGTCGCAGCGCGGTTATAGACCTGCAGATCGAGAAGCTGTGCGCGCACATCGAGTGCCGCGTAATACTCTTGAAGCTGCTGGTGCTCGAACTGAAACGCCGTTTGTGGATAGTCAACACGCTCGAGAACATGGTGTGCCGAAAGCGTCGCGAGAATCGCGTGGGCTCCCGTTGGCTCGGCCTGCCCAAGATCCACCAACCTTTTCGTAACTGCGGCAGTAATTGCACGGGCGTCCGCCTCAGACAGCGCGACCGCACCGCGGCGGGACATTTCAGTTGCGAGGGCCTTCAGGTAATCGGCTTGTAGGCTAAAGATCGGGGCTGTTTGTAGCGCGTTTCTGTGTTCGTCTCGTTGTTCGTGCAGACGGAGAACTTGAGCCAGGACGCCAATTTTCATTGAGGGAATTTCCGCGCCGGCCTCAAACAGAGAAACCACCTCTGAAAGGATGAATGGCGTGCGCGTCAAGTCATCCAGCGATGGATCTGCATCGATAAGCGCACGGAGTTCCGCGCTTGGCGCGCCAAGGCGGGCGGATATGTACGCCGTGCGCTGCGCGCGTCCGAGGAGTAGTAACCGTAGGCGTGTAGCACCGGGCAACGGTGGGGTTACGTGGTGCGTTCGCGTTGCAACAATGATCCCCGCGCTGGGAAAATCCCGTTCGAGCGCTCTGAGTGCGTCGCCTGCATTTGCGGAATTTGTCTCAGCAATTTCATTCCAGCCGTTCAATAAAAAAAGAAAGGGCTCCGATTTTGCTGTAACCGCGAGATCAGCTGCCGTAAGCCCTTCTGCCTGAAACGCAGGCATGCCAGCAATATACTCGAGAATTCCACGTCCCGAAGACGTCCATGAGGAAAGTTCGACGATAATGCGGGTGCCATTGGTGGGCTCATGCTGCGCGAGCTGTATCAGCGTTGTCGTTTTCCCGCAGCCGGCGGCCCCCTCAAGAACTATGCGGCGGCTTTCCATGAGTGTCTGATCGATCTGCCCAAGTGAAAGCAGATGTTCCGACTCCGCTCCGTCAGGACTGAGCTGCACTGCTGTTAGATCAATAAGGGGATGCCCTTTTGTCTTTCTGGCCCAGGTTTGCGCGACCTGGGCGGCCGCGCGCCTTGCCTTCCCAATGAGTTCTGAGCGCCAGGGTCCGGCGTCACTTTCGAGGTAAAGAATGCCGGCACAAAGCGAGGCATTCTCGGGCATCATCATCTGAGTAATAACTTCTTCGCGCTCAATGATGTGAAGTTCCATCCCGTGGGAGTGCTGAATTTCAGCAGTCCACCGATTTCGGTTGATATTGCCCACCTTAGAGGGCGTGACAAAAAGAAGTGCCTTAAGGTCCGGAAAGTTCTTCTTGGCTGTTGTGGCGTCGCCGGAAATCTTTTTCAGAGTTGCCGTAATTGATGAGGCAAGCCCCTTCCCGACCTTATCCGAGGTCAGACTCGGGGACGCGTAGGCATCGAGGCCGAGATCTTTTTTGCGCTGGCATGCGATAAGCTCGGGCCACCGCTTCTTGCCGAGCACAACCGCTAAGCTCTGAAAGCGCATCCCACCCTCTTGAGAGAGGAGCTCATTTAGCGCGCGTTCAATGTCAGTTCTCAGGATGGCCATCGGACCCCAGACCCTGTTTGCGAAACA
>Ga0208774_1000224_pt1 | contig 10855 bp, 3 predicted proteins | sample SF_Rice_5C_80N_4_FD_185620 | JGI IMG/M metagenome (GOLD analysis project Ga0208774, IMG submission 185620) | Rice paddy soil microbial communities from Twitchell Island, California, USA - SF_Rice_5C_80N_405 (SPAdes) (version 2) | ecosystem: Environmental > Terrestrial > Soil > Paddy field/soil ... | reverse complement strand
GCCCATCCTGGAGGATCCGGACGTGCGCCCCGCGGGCGCCTTCTCGCTGCGCGGTCACTCCATCGGCGGCTTTGGTTCGGTGACCACGAACAAGGTCATCGCTTCGGTGGCCGCCGACCTGTTTGGACTTTATGCCCAGGCCTTCCCCAAGTACGGCTCGGAAAAGAAGGGTCTGCCCACCAATTACTACCTGACCTTGGCGCCCGAGTTCATCAAGCTTCACTGCGAGTTGAAGGTGGTGGATTTCGTGGCCGTGCAGGACGCCTATGCCTTTATGTCGGGCAATCCTCTGGAAGGCCTGCCTGACGGTGGCCTGGTCTATTTGCAGTCGAACCTGCCGGCGGAGAAGGTTTGGGGCAGCCTGCCGGAAAGCGCGCGCCAGGAAATCCGCGAGCGCAAGCTGCGAGTATATGCGCTGGACGCGGGCAAAATCGCGCGCGAATCCTCGAGCCGCGCCGACCTGCAGATCCGCATGCAGGGCATCGTACTGCTGGGCGCTTTCCTGCGCCTGACGCCCTTCCGCGAGCAGGCTGGGCTGGATGCGGAGCACCTGTTTGCCTCGCTGGAAAAAACCCTGACCAAGTATTTCGGCAAGCGCGGAGCGCGCGTAGTGGCCGATAACATGGCGGCGGCGCGGCGCGGCTATAACGAAGTAGCCGAAATCATTCCGCCCAGCGGCGAAGAACTGCACCTGCGTCCCCTCAAGGAACACAAATTCGAGCCTGCTTGCCACTCCCGCAACGGCCTGGTGGAGTCGAATTTCTGCGACAAGGTCATCGGCACCTACGCTCGCGGCCGGGAAGCCGACCTGGACGCCGACGAATACGTGGCCCGCAGCCTGATGCCGCCCTCCAGCGCCATGCGCCGCAGCTTCCGCACCCTGGCGCCCGACATTCCTGAACTGATTGCCGCCAACTGCGTGGGCTGCATGGAGTGCGTGAACGCCTGCCCCGATACCGCCATTCTGGCCAAGGCGGTGGAACCCGCCATTCTGGAAGACAAACTGGGCCAAATCGAGCGCGCCGACCTGCGCGAGTCGCTGCGCAACGACTTCATCAAGACCAGCAAGTATTACGAACTCCCGCAGAAGAAAGGTCAGGCCGGCGGGCTGTTTTCCATCTTCGTAGACCCGGATAAGTGCAAGGGCTGCGGCGAGTGCGTGACCGCCTGCGGGCGCCACGACGCGCTGAAGATGGTAGTGAAGAATGGAAACATGGCCAAATACGACCTGGCCATGGACCTCTACCACCACCTGCCGGAAACCCCGGCCCACCTGCTCAACGAAAAAGCGCTGGGCGACATGATGCTGGCTGGACGCTCGCTGCTCTACGCCGGGGGCGGCGGTTCTTGCATGGGTTGCGGCGAAGCCACGCCTATTCGCCTGATGCTGGCAGCCACCGGCTTCGTGTATGGCAACGAGATCGGCATTGTGGCTGCTACCGGCTGCAACAGCGTTTTCGGCTCCACCTATCCTTTCAATCCTTACGCCGTGCCCTGGACCAATTCTCTGTTCGAGAACGCGCCCGCAGACGCGCTGGGCATTCGCTTGCGCTGGGATCAGGAAGGCCACCAGAACCGGCGGCTGTGGGTGCTGGGCGGCGACGGCGCCATGTACGACATCGGCTTCCAGTCTCTGTCGCGGCTGCTGATGTCAGGGTTTGACATCAAGGTCCTGGTGCTGGATACGCAGGTATACTCCAATACCGGCGGCCAGGCTTCCACCTCCACCCTGACCGGGCAGGACGCCAAGATGTCAGCCTTCGGCAAAGGCCAGGCAGGCAAGCGCGAGCACCGCAAGGAGCTGGGTGAGATCGCCATGATGCATCCCGGCGTGTTCGTGGCCCAGACCACGGCGGCGCACCTCAACCACTTCTATAAGACCATCATGGAGGCCAACGCTTACCCCGGCCCGGCGGTGGTGATTGCCTACGCCACCTGCCAGCCCGAACACGGCGTACCCGATGACCGCTCGCTCACGCAAGCCAAGCTGACAATGGAATCGCGTACCTTCCCGTTGTTCGTCTACGATCCGCGCAAGGGCGACCGCATCCGCGAATGCCTGAGCCTGGCGGGCAATCCGGCCATGAAGCAGGATTGGTACGTTGACCCGCACGACAATCAGCCGGTGGACTTTGTCAGTTTCGCACGCACCGAAGGGCGCTTCGCCCGCCATTTCAATGAAAAGGGCGAGTCCGACGAGTTCCTCAAGAAGGCGACCGAGGACCGCCTGTCTAATTGGCATCGCCTGCAGGAGTTGGCCGGGCTGCGGTAGCGTTGCATCTCTGTCATCTTGAAGCGGAGCAGGGCAGTTCGCATAGCGAACTGCTCTGCAAGTCGAAAGACCCGTACGAAGTGCTCACAGCGCGTGATTGTTAGGTCCTTCGCTGCGCTCAGGATTTTGGCTGGAGGCTCTCGCTGCGCTCACGCCGCCAAAACGCCTCAACTTCCACTCGGGCGTGCGCCCTCGCTCAACAGGAAATTGGGAAGAATGTGTTTTGTCGCACCCACCTTGCTTGGTGACAAATCGCCTCTTCCTGTGCCAAGCTACTGGGCTCCATGATTCCCTACTTCTTCCTACTGCTAGCGATGATGAATTCTCCCGCAGCACAGCCCTACAGCAGCCACGTTTCCATTACCAGTCAGCGCGTGACTCGCGACTTTGTGCCCGATGGCGACCTGGATAAAGGCGTGTGGAAGCTGATGCCGCGCGCCACCTTCGACCACAACTACACCGGGGAAAAGCGCTACCCCGCGCTCCAGACGGAAGTGGCCAGCCTGTGGAGCGACAAATACGTGTATTTCGCCTTCTGGTGCAAATACCAGGAAATCAATGTTTACAAAGGTGAAGATCCGGCCAAGGAGCGCTGGGGCCTGTGGGAACGCGATGTGGTTGAGGTGTTCCTCAACCCCGAACCAGAGAAGGTCAATCACTACTACGAATTCGAAGTGGCGCCCAACAATCAGTGGATTGACCTGGAAATTGATCTCGACAAAAAACCGTTCAATGCCGCCGCCTGGAACTCAGGCTTCGAGCACGCGGTGAAGGTGGATGAGAAACAGCACCTGTGGATGTGCGAAATACGGATTCCGCTGAGCGTCCTGAATGCGCGCATCGTTCCGGGGGCGAAATGGCGCGGCAATTTCTACCGCGCGGAAGGCACCGGGAGCGATGAACAGCGCTCATTCTTGGCCTGGAGCACGGTGGTGGCCAAGCCGGAGGCATTCCACAATCCCGGCCGCTTCGGCGTTATCCGCTTTGTGCCCTAGCTATGGCGCGCTCACCTGCAGCAGAGCTGAGGCCTCGCAATTGTTGTTCTCGTTCGATTCGGCAACGTAGCGATTAGCGTCAGCGCAAGCCAGCACGTAATAGTTGCCGGCAGGCGCGTACGGCGAAATGGTGACAGTAGCGGTTCCAGTTGAGAAGCCGCCGGCGGCCAGCGCCGGCACCAGTCGCGGACCTGCGAGCAGGATTCCAGTGGGCACGCCGCCTACAGTCTTCGAAAGGTAATAGCGCGTGGTCGAACTACCGGCGCCGGCCACCCCCTGGTTCCGCGTCGTATCGGTGACCTGGGCGGTGCGGCCAAGGACCAGGGGACCGTTCACCGTCACCGAGCTTTCCATCAGGTCGGGTCCCTCCACCAGCAGCGTGCCGCTGGAGGAGGCGCAATTGTTGTTCTCATTGCTTTCCATCACGTAGCGCGAATCATCGGCGCAGGCCAGCAGATAGTAGCTGCCGGGCGGAAAGAAAGCGGAGACCGTCACTGTGGCTGTGCCGCTCGAAGCGGCCCCCACAGCCAGCGCCGGCATCGAACGGCTTCCGCTCAGAAGCGTGCCTTTAGGAACGGGGCTGGGGGTGGCGGAGAGGTAATAGCGCGTCACCGAACTGCCGGCGGCGCCCGCACCCTGATTCACGGCGGTGTCGCTTACCTGCGTGCTCTTGCCCACCACTAGCGCACCCAGCGCGCTAACCGCAGTTTCCGTCAGGTCGGGTTGCCCCACGCCGGCGCCGGAGAGAGCGAGCAGATGAGGGCTTTCGGGCGTGTTGTCGGTGATGGTTACCGCTCCGCTGCGCGGTCCCATGCCGGCGGGTTTGAAGCTGATGCTGATGGCACAGGTGGCACTGGGGGCAAGCTGGCTGGGGCAGTTGTTGGTTTGCCTGAAGTCGCCGCTGGCGAGAATGCCGCCGATGCCCAGGCTGGCGCTCTTTTGGTTGTTCATCAGGGAAGCGCTGCGCCTAACACTGGTACTGCCCACCACCACTCCTCCGAAATCGAGGGCGGCCGGCGAGAGCGTCACCCGGGAGACGCCCGTCCCCGCCAGCGTTACCGTATGCGGGCTATTGGCGGCGCTGTGGCTGATGGTCAGCACGCCCGCATGGACGCCAATGCCGACCGGCGTGAAAGCCACCAACACGGTGCAGCTCTGCGACGGGCCTACGGCGGCGCCGCAGTTATTGCTCTGAGTGAATGCGCCCGTAATGCTGACCGTGTTGATGGCCAGCGAATCGCTCTGGTTGTTGATAAGCGTAACGTAGGCGGCCCGGCTGCTATCGCCCACAATTATTCCGGCAAAGTTAACGTTTGCCGGGGTTACGGTCGCAGGCGCCATTGAATACCCGGAGAGCGCCACGTTTTGCGGGCTGTTGGCGCTGTTGTGGCTTACCGTAAGTGCGCCGGTGGCATATCCCAACCCGCTGGGAGCAAAGGTAACGGTAATCGTGCATTGGCTCTGTGGCGCCACCTGCTGGCCGCAGTCATTGCTCTGCAGAAAATCCCGGTGAACCGTTATGTCGGTAACGGCCAGAGGAGCGGTCTGACGATTGGTAACCGTTACCATCCTGGGTGGACTCAATGTATTCACCACCTGGGGCCCGAAGGCCAGCGCTCCCGGCGCAATGCCCACTGGTGCCATGCACTCTCGCAGAGATTGGTTCACGTTCAACCGCCCGCCACTGGCGGTTATTCCGCTTAGGTCCGGCAGCAGATCCACCTGCTCCGTCAAACTGGCTTTGAGTGCGGCGGTACCCAGGGCACAGCGCGAGAGCAGGAGGGCCGCCGCCCCGGAGACGTGGGGCGTAGCCATGGAGGTCCCGCTCAAGTAGCCGTACTGCCCACCCAGCACGGTGGAGAGAACATTTACGCCGGGGGCTCCCAATTGCACGCTGCCGGCGCCATAGTTGGAAAAGGAGGCGAGGGCGTCATTATTGTCGGTGGCGGCAACGGCAATCAGATTAGCCGCGCTGTAGCTGGCGGGGTAAAAGGGGCTGCGGTCGTTATCGTAGCCGTTGTTACCGGCGGCAGCCACGAAGAGCATCTCATTTTGGCCGGCGCGGTTGATCTCATCCAGCAGCGCCTGAGAGAAGCCGCTTCCGCCCCAGCTGTTGGAGAGCACGCGCACATCAGCCGCGGCGCCCAGGGCGTTCTTTGCCTGGATAGCGAACTCGATGGCGTTGACGGCATCGGCAACGTAGCCGCCGCCGCTGGCGTCAAGAAACTTGATGCCCATCAGTTGCGCGGTCCAGTTCACTCCCACAGCTCCCTGCGAGTTATTGCCTGTGGCGCCAATGGTGCCCGAGACATGCGTGCCGTGCTTGTTGTCATCCATGGGATCGCACGTCAGGATAATGGCGTTGAAGCCGTGGCTTCCGCCGGGGCAGGTTATGGTGGAATCGGCAATGGTCACCGTGAAGGCCACCGGCGCTGACCACACGTTCGACTGCAGATCAGGATGCGTGTAGTCAATGCCGGTATCCACCACCGCAACCACATGATCCGTGCTGCCGGTGGAGAGCTCCCAGGCCTGAAAGGCTCCTATATCTGCGCCGGGAGTTCCGGCTGGAAAACCGAACGACTGACCGCTGTTGTGCAGGCCCCACAGCTCGAAGAGACGGGGATCGTTGGGCTGCTGGGCCGCCTCCACCATGAAGTTGGGCTCAGCATAAAGAACGTCGCTGCGCAGCGAGAACTCGTAGACCAGGCTCTCAGTACTTTTGGAACGCGAGTGGAAACGGTACAGGCGCTGAACTCCGCCCAGGCGGTGACTGCGGTCCAGATCGTGGGCCAGGGCCAGCCCGCGCAACTTCTCCGTGCTCACTTCCCGAAATTTGACCAGGACCTCTCTTTTGGCCGCGGAGGGTTTTTGGTCGCTGTTCTTTTCAGAGGCGGCGTGGGAGGGGAGCAGCAGCAGGCAGGATGCCAGGACCAGGCACACACAATAAAGTGGAGCGCGCATAACACAATCCTTTCCGGACCGCCAAGGCAGCCCACACTGCAGCGGGCAGGACGCAACTCTGCCGCTCGAAGAGACACGCTGGCCGGCATGCCACCGCATGCGACTCCACACCAGCCCTAATCACAGATTGGGATCAGCCATGCCGGGGAGATGGCAGGTGAGCAACGATATGCATGGAGTCCTCCGCGAAGGGGTGCAGCGTTCTTCTTCAACCAAGCTGGGAGGGTCGGCCGGCCTCCAAAGGCTGCTGGAGCCCGCCAGGTCAATTCCGGCTGCCCACGTCCGCCACCATGCTGAAGAGCTGCTGCGCTCGGTTAATAGATCAGTGCCCCTGCGGGCGAATATTCCACCGCACCCATCAAAGTGGGCCCAGTTGTAAGTCGCTTCTAGCCTGATGGTCGCGCCGGAAACCGTAGTTTGCAATACAAAACTACGCCCAAAGTGCGGCTGCATTCCACAATGGGAAGCAGCAGGAGCCGGATGAATTGCGACACCGTACTTCCGCGTCCGTGTTACGCATTTTGGGAATAGTTTTGGGATGGGAAGGGCCGCCCCTTGGTGAGGGTCGGCCCGCGGAGAGGCTACCGAAGCCGCATGTTAGCGTGGGCCTGTGAGCGCGCCCACCATCGCCGCGCCGCTGTTTGGCGCTTTCGCATCGCCTCCAGAGCGTGCCCAGGCCGCGGCTGGCAAGCAACCCGTGCGCATTCTTCTGGTCGAAGATAGCGATGACGACGTTGTCCTGTTTCGCCACCTGCTGGCCGTCTCCCTGCCCGGAGTGCCGGTTCATCTGGCCCGTGCCAGCGCCATCGTGCCCGCTCTGGAGCAACTGCAACAAGCCGCCTACGACGTGGTCTTCCTCGACTACCAGCTGGGAATGGAAACCGGGCTGGACCTGCTGCGCGAACTGCGGGGCCGTGGCCTGGAAGTGCCGGTGGTTTTCCTGACCGGCCACGGCGACGAGCAACTGGCGGTGCAGGCGATGAAGTGCGGGGCCTGCGACTACTTGTCCAAGGCCAAGCTTGACGCTTCCACGCTGCAGCGCACGCTGCGCTTCGCCATCAGCCTGCAGGAGCACCAGAGCCGCCTGAAGCAGGTGCAGACCGAGTTGCGGGCGCGCGAGCAGCGCTTTCGCGCTCTGGTGGAAAACGCCTTTGACGCCACCGTGCTGATGAACGCTGAGGGAATCATTTTATGGGCCAGCAACTCCTGCGCCCGGGTGTTGGGGCTGGAAGCGCAGAAACTCACCGGCAGCAACGGCTTCGACCTGCTGAATGGGGATGATCCCAGCCTGGCGCGCTGCTGGTGGGCGGAGCTCTTGCGGCATCCTGGAGAACCGGTACAGGTTGCGTTCCGCCACGCCAACGGAACCTTGCGGGACATAGAAGGAGTGGGCGCCAACTGGCTGGATGAGCTCGCGGTGGGGGCCGTGGTTTTCAACCTCCGAGACGTAACCGACCGGCGGCGCGCCGAGGAAAAACTGCGCAGGCTTTCCAGCGCGGTCGAACAATCGGCCGATATGGTGGTCATCACCGATTGCCAGGGCAAGATTGAGTATGTCAATCCGGCTTTCGAGACCCTGACCGGCTTTTCCCCGGAGGAAGCTCAGGGGCAGAATCCGCGCCTGCTCAAGTCGGGATTGCAGGACCCGCGCTTCTACCAGGAGCTGTGGGAAACCATTTTGCGGGGCGAAGTTTACCGGGGGGTGCTGGCCAACCGCAAAAAGAATGGCGAAGTGTACTACGCGGAGAAAACCATCACCCCGGTGCGCGATTCCGAGGGCCGGATCACGCATTTCATTTCCAATGATCGCGACATCACCGAGCGGCGCAAGCTGGAAGAGCAACTGGCGCAGGTGCAGAAGATGGATGCCATCGGCCAGCTGGCCGGAGGTGTGGCCCACGACTTCAATAACCTGCTCATGGTGATCAGCAGCTATGCCGAGCTGATGATGGACGCTCTCGCTCCCGACAGCCCGCTGCGCCACCACGGGGAAGAGATCCTGAAGGCTTCGCGACGGGCCGCAGATCTTACCCGCCAGCTGCTCACCTTCAGCCGCAAGCAGGTGCAGACGCTGCGCGTGCTGGACCTCAACAGCCTGTTGCAGGAAATCTGCAAGACCCTCCGGCGGCTAATCGGCGAGGACCTTCAGCTGTCCCTGCAACTCGAGAACGAGCCATGGCGAATCAAGGCCGACCCGGTGCAGATCGAGCAAATCGTGATGAATCTGGCCACCAATGCGCGCGACGCCATGCCTCATGGCGGGCAGCTCGGTATCGAGACGCGCAATGTGGAACTGGACGAAGCCTACTGCCGCACCCGGCCCGACGCGACCCCAGGGGAGCACATCCTACTCGCCGTCAGCGATTCCGGCAGCGGCATTGATCCCGCTATTCTGCCCCATATTTTCGAGCCATTTTTCACCACCAAGGAGAAGGGCAAAGGAACCGGCCTGGGGCTGGCCACCATCTACGGCATCGTCAAGCAGAGCGGCGGCCATATTAGCGTTCACAGCGAGGCGGGGGTGGGCACGACCTTCAAGATTTTCCTGCCCCGGGTCCCGGCCGACGCGGCCGGTCTGGAGCCGGCTCCGCGTTCCTCTCAGCAACTGGAGGGCAGCGAGACCGTGCTGTTGGTGGAAGACGAGGATGCGGTGCGGGAATCGGAACAGGAATATCTGCGGCAGTGCGGCTACACCGTGCTGGCGGCCGCCAACGGCCCTGCCGCGCTGGAGCTGGCCGCCAGCTGCGGCCGCGAGATTCAAATCCTGGTCAGCGACGTGGTCATGCCTAAAATGAGCGGCAGCGAACTGGGCGAGAAGCTGCTGGCACTGCGCCCCGCACTCCAGGTGCTCTATGTTTCCGGGTATGCCGAGAACACCGTCCTGCAACATGGGCTGGCGGAACTAGGCAGCCGCTTTCTGCAGAAACCGTTCACCCTGAAAGCGCTGGCGGCCAAGATCCGCGAAGTGCTGGAGGCGAAAGCTGAAGCCCCGGCGAGAGAGGACTGACTCATGGCAAGCCCGGCGCAATCTTCCCCCCCTGACAACCGCTTGGGGCCACAGAGAGTGCTGCCGCCCCGCCTGCCGGAGCCGGCTCCCGAGAAGGCGCTTCCCGGGCCGGCGCCGGAGTTGCCACGCTGGCCGGCAGCGGTCATCCCCCTCACGGGTTCTTTGGGCGTGCTGCTGGGCGTGCTGGTGATTGTCGGCTGGCACACCGGGCACATTCTTTCTCCCCTTGCGCTTCGCTTCGAATCGGTGCCGGTGCGCTACAACGCCGGAGTCTGTCTGTTTCTGAGCGGTGCGGCCCTCCTGCTGCTGGCGCGGAGGCGGATTGGGTTGGCGCAACTTGCGGCCGCTCCCCTGGCGTTATTGGGATTGCTCACCTGCTGCGAATACGTTTTCAGCTTGGACCTGGGCATTGATGAGCTGTTGTTCCGCAGCGGGCCGGTTTCGCCGCGCATGGCCCCGAACACGGCGCTGTGTTTCACCTTGCTGGGAAGCGCGCTGCTGCTGGCGGCGGAAAAAGGGCGTAACTTGCGCAACACCGCGCAGGCTTTCGTCTCCGCATTGGTCACGGCGCTGGGACTGGCGGGCTTCATCGGCTACCTGGCGGATATCCCCACCGCCTACGGGTGGGGACGGTTTACCCCCATGGCAGCGCCCACCGCGGGGTTAATGGTAGTGCTCGGGTTCGGGGTGATTGCCTTCGCCTGGCGGCAGTACACGACGGTTTCCGCCGCCCTACCGCCATGGTCGCCCCTGGTGGGCGGGTTGGGCCTGATGGCCGGTTCGGCCACCTTGTCGCAGGCATTGCATGCACTCCATCCGCGGCAATCGCTGGATACTCTGGCGCTGGTTGTGGGACTGGCGCAGGCGGCATTGCTTTACCTGGTACTGCACCTTCTGCGCAGCATGCGTGAGCGTGCGCTGCAACTGCGCCAGCTCAATAGCACCCTGCAGATCGAACTCGCGGAACGCGAGCGGGCCGAGCAGTCTCTGCGCTACAGCGAGAAACGCTATCGTGCACTGCTGACCGCCACTGCCCAAATAGTTTGGACCACTCCACCGGACGGCATGGTGGAGGACATGCCCATATGGCGGGACTACACCGGCCAGACCCTGGAGCAGGTACGCGGCTGGGGCTGGCTGGACGCGATCCATCCCGACGACCGGGAGCGGACGGCGGCGGTGTGGTCGCAGGCTGTAAAGGCGCGCAGCGCGTACGAAACGGAATACCGCATCCGTCGCACCGACGGCCTGTACCGCCATTTCTCCATCCGCGGGGTGCCGGTTCTGGAGCAGAACGGCAGCATTCGCGAGTGGGTGGGGGCCTGCAGCGACATTCACGCACGCAAGCAGATTGAAGACGAACTGCGCCGGCAGGCGGTGCTGCTCAATCTGGCCCACGATGCCATCATGGTGTCTGACCTGCAGTATCGCATTGTGTTCTGGAGCCGGGGAGCCGAGGAAACCTATGGTTGGAACGCGAAGGAAGCGGTCGGCCGAATGGCTCCTGAGCTCCTGCACACTGACTTCCCCGTGCCCCTGCCGGAACTTCGGGCAGCGGTGTACCAGCACGGCGAGTGGGAGGGCGAACTCAAGCATGTTACGCGCGACGGCAGGACC
>Ga0208774_1000223_pt1 | contig 10912 bp, 9 predicted proteins | sample SF_Rice_5C_80N_4_FD_185620 | JGI IMG/M metagenome (GOLD analysis project Ga0208774, IMG submission 185620) | Rice paddy soil microbial communities from Twitchell Island, California, USA - SF_Rice_5C_80N_405 (SPAdes) (version 2) | ecosystem: Environmental > Terrestrial > Soil > Paddy field/soil ... | reverse complement strand
GGTGAACCTCACGCGGCTCGCGCCCGGCGCGGTCTCGGCCCTGCGCCATGCGCACACCCGGCAGGACGAATTCATCTACATTTTGCAGGGACACCCCACGCTGATCACTGACGCAGGCGAGACGCCGCTTGCGCCCGGCATGTGCGCCGGATTCAAGGCGGGCACGGGCAACGCGCACCAGTTGGCGAACCGCTCAGGCGAGGACGTGGTGTATCTGGAGGTGGGCGACCGCGCGCCCGGCGACAGCGCCGGTTATCCGGACGACGATTTGCAGGCCGCGCTCGTAGACGGCAAGTGGCGTTTCACCCATAAGGACGGCACGCCGTACTGAACCTCTGGAGCGGATGCGCCTCAGGCAACCCGCACCAGCGCGAAGCCGCCGCCCGGCGTGCGGAAATTGGTGGTCTGCCCCTGGTACAGGCGCGCAACCACGAGCTGTATCCTGCCTTCATACACATAGCACCGCACATCCGCCTTGTACGGCGCGGGTTCGGCGCCTTCCGCGCATACCATGCGCTCGCCGGGCGGCGCCAGCTTCTGGGCGACGTAGTCATCGTGGTGCATGATGTCGTCAAAGACGCGGCGCGTGATGTTCGCCCCGCGATAAGTGCCCTTGGCGCCGTAGCCGCCCCCGGGCTTGAAGAACCACTGCTTGCGTGAGGCCCACCAGTCATCGCGCTGGTCGGCGCTAACCACGCGCGTCTCCGGCAGCCCCGCGCGCAGCGTGGCGATGGCTGTCTTTTCCGCGCCGATGGCGCGCAGGGCGGCGGGGTCGCTCAGACGCACGAGGTTGCGCTTGTCGGCGTAGCGCGCATGGTTGGAGGGATGCGGCGTAAGCACCACCCGCCGCTGGCGCCAAGCGGCGAGCAGCGCGGGATGGCGCTCCAGCGTGAAATCGGTCAGGCGGTTGTAGATGAGGTCGATCCGCGTGCTGCCGCAGTACACCGCGCCGTCTTCGGCGCTCAGGCTGGCCTCGCACTCGCCGGGGTCGGCGATGATGGCCTTGATGCCGGCGCGTTCCAGCATGCGCTGCGCGATGAGGAAGTCGGCGTAGAGGTATTGCCCGGCCGGTTTTTCATCGATGATGAGCACCGTCTGCAGCGGCGCATCGCCCCGCTCGATGCGCCATTCGTTGCGGAACATCTCGACGAAAACCTGCTCGAAATCGTCCGTCACCGGCGGTTCACCCGCCACGCGCACGGACTGCTGGCTCTGCGACAGCGCGGCGTTCAGGAAACCGCCGCCCGCATTGGTGTTGATCTCGATGAGGTGCGCGCCCTCTGCATTGAGGTGGAAATCGTAGCCGTAGAACACGCCGCGCGCACGCAGTGCCCCGGCATCCGGCGCATCCTCCGGCGCTTCCCAGCCGGGCAGCTGCACGATGGCGTCCACTGCGGCCACCACGTCCTGCATCTGCGCCAGTTGCGCGGCGCTGATGAAATAGCCGGTGCTGGAAAAAAGGTGCGGCTGGGCAGCGGCGGCCTGCCAGACATCCTGCCCCTCGCGCCGCAGCGCTTCTTCCAGCGCGGCGCGGTCTACCGGCGCGGAATGGCAATCGGCGTTCAGGTCCGCCGCGGTGTGCGCCATCAATCTCATTGGCAAGCCGTTGTCAGGCATGGTTCGTCGTTCGTGTGAGTTTATGGGTCGTCAAAAAAATGCGCCGGTGGGCGCAGCGGGAAGTGTAGCGGCTTTTTTTGCCGCCGCAAAACCATTACTGGCATTCCGCGGCGCCGCGCGCGCCGCGCTCATTGACCGAGCATCGCTTTCTTGAGCGATTCCTGCGCCGGATTGCTGCCCAGCCAGATCTTCAGCAGCGCCGCATAGAAGTCCGCGCCCGGGATACGCATGCGTTCCCGGCCGTTGATGGTCAGCACGGTTACGCCAGGCTGGGGCAGGTAGTCGAGCAGGATGACCGTGTCCTCGTCCACGGCGCCCACGGCGCGAAACACCCGGCCAAACTGCGCAAGTCTGGCCGAGATCGCCTGCAACTCCTGCGGCGTCTGGTTGTTGGTGATCGCCTTGTTGAACGCGTCCATGAACTCGTCGGCACCCACATGGCGCATGATGTAGAGCTCGATGCGTTTGGGTCCGGTGTCGGCCAGCACAGCCTCGGGCGCGGTCAGCGGCTGGCGCAGGTAAAGCGCGCCGATATACACCCTGAAGAAGAAGATGCTGCGCATACCAGCGCCATTGAGCAGCAGCGGCTGCCCGCCGACCTCCGCCTTGTCGGCCAGCGTCTTGCCCGCGATGGTGACCGCTCCCGCGTGCGCGGCCAGGCTGAGGAACAGCACGGCGATCAGCGCCTTCATCCGCAAGGTGATTTGCATGTTCACGCGCCGCCTTCCGTCAGAGCGCCTCGAAGATGCCCGCCGCGCCCATGCCGGTGCCTATGCACATGGTCACCATGCCGTATTTTTCCTTGCGCCGGCGCAGCCCGTGCAGCAGCGTGGCGGTGCGGATGGCCCCGGTCGCGCCCAGCGGATGGCCCAGCGCAATCGCGCCGCCCAGCGGGTTGACGCGGGCAGGGTCCAGCCCCACATCCTGGATCACCGCCAGCGACTGCGCGGCAAAGGCCTCGTTCAGCTCGATCCAGCCCATGTCGTCCAGCCTGAGGCCGGTCTGTTTGAGCGCGCGCGGGATGGCTTCCTTGGGGCCGATCCCCATGATCTCCGGCGGCACGCCCGCCACGGAAAAACCGAGAAACTTGCCGATGGGGGTGAGGTTGTAGCGTTTGAGCGCCGATTCGGAGCACAGCAGCACAGCACCCGCGCCATCCGACATCTGCGAACTGTTGCCCGCGGTCACCGAGCCCTTCTGGGCGAAGACGGGACGCAGCCTGGCCAGCGCCTCCAGCGAGGTGTCGGCGCGCGGACCTTCGTCCTGCGCGGCCTCGCGGGCGCGCTCGCGGACAGTGCGCGCATCCAGATCCGCCGTGCGCTCCACGATGGGATAGGGCGTGATCTCGTCTTTGAACTCGCCGTTCCTGATCGCGGCAATCGCCCGCTCGTGGCTCTGCAGGGCGAAAGCGTCCTGGGCCTCGCGCGAGACCTTCCAGCGCTCGGCGACCTTTTCCGCTGTGAGCCCCATGCCGTAGGCGATGCCGTAGCGCTCGTCGTGCGCAAAGATTTCGGGATTGAATGCCACCTTGTTCCCCATCATCGGCACCATGCTCATGCTCTCGGTGCCCGCGGCGATCATCACCTCGGCCTCGCCCAGACGGATGCGGTCCGCCGCCATCGCCACGGCCTGCAGACCGGAGGAACAGAAACGGTTCACGGTGACGCCCGGCACGCTGTCCGGCAGCCCGGCCAGGAGCAGCGCAAGGCGCGCGACGTTCATCCCTTGTTCGGCCTCGGGCATGGCGCAGCCGGCAATGACATCGCCGATCTGCGCGGGGTCCAGCGAAGGCGCCTGCGCCAGCACGGCCTTCAGCACGTGCGACAACAGATCGTCCGGCCGGGTGCCGCGGAACATGCCGCGCGGCGCCTTGCCCACCGGCGTGCGGGTCGCGGCGACAATGTAGGCTTCCTGGACTTGCTTGGTCATGGCTGTACTCCTGGATTACACCTCGTTGAATGATACACCCGGCGGCGCGGCGCCGCCCCTATCCGGCTATTTTTCCGGAATCGAAATCGTCGAACAGCGGCGGCAGCGGGCAATCCAGCACCGCGCACACCACCCGCATCAGCTCGGCCTCGATCACGCGTATCTTGTGGTCGGCGAGGATGGCGGCAAACAGCGCCTGCACCACCACCGCCTTTTTCAGCGGCGCCAGCAGGCGCAGCCGGCCCAGCATGCGTTCGCCCTGCTCCATGCTGAAATTCGCCCAGGCGGCGGGCACGGCATGGTCCAGCTTCAGCTTGGCCGCACCCGCATCGAACGCGGCCTCGAATTCGCGTTGCCGTTCCGCCTTGTCCTGCGCGAAGCAGCCGGCTTCGGCCACCAGCGATAGCAGCCCCAGCACCTCGTCGCGCACGGCTTCCAGGGTGTTGAATTTCACGGGTGGATGCCCGTGGCCCGCGTGCATCTGGAAGCGCACCAGGGCCAGCACGACGAATTCGTGTGGCGACACGCGGCGATCGGCATGGATCACGGCCTCCAGCACGTCGAGGAACCGGCGCTGCGCCTCGGGTGCGGCCGCCTTGATCGCGGGCAGCGCAAGATCAATGAGCGGCAGACGCAGCTGGGGAGCCAGGGTGCGGGTATGCGCCTCCAGCTCCAGGGCGGTCTCCGCCAACGCCGCGCCGGCCGCGCGCGCGGCGACCAATTGCGCGGCGCGCACTTCTTCCCTGGACGCCAGCATCAGCGCGACCACCATGGCACAGGCATCGTCCGGCCGGTGCACGCGTGCGCGCAACCCGTCCGGCAACGATGCCAGCAGGCGGTGCGCCACCTCCACCTTGCCCGCCGTGCCCACGAGGTCCGCCATCTGTGCCGAATGGGCCTTCACCTCCACTGCCGGGCTGGCGGCGCGCGTGGTTTCGGCGCCAGCCAGGCCCAGGATGACCGCGCCGCCCAGCAGACCCTCCGGCATGGCGGGAATATCGGCGTAAGGCAGCGGCGTAGCCTGGGGCGGCGGCGGGCCTGTCTCCCTGGCGCTGCCCTGGGCCTCGGCGCTGCGCGCGGCGATGCGCGCACGCGCGCGGTGGCTGAGCTCAAAGCCGGGGTAGATGCGCTCGATGCGCGCCTCAAGCGGGGGATGGGTGTCGAACAGCCCGGAAAACCAGGGCTGTATGCTCTGGCCGAAGAACATGTGGGAAGCTTCCTCGGCGTAGCGGTTGTGGATGAGCGCGCCGCTCGGCGCGGTGCGCAGCTTTTCCAGCGCGCCCGCAATTCCCTCCGGGTTGCGCGTGAACTGCACGCTGGAGGCATCGGCCAGAAATTCGCGCTCGCGCGAAACCGCGGCCTTGATCAGGCGCGCGAAGAACAGGCCGGTATAGCCGATGATCACCAGCGCCAGCCCGGCGAACAGCAGCGGCGCGCCGTTGCGCGAGTTGCGGTTGGAACTGACGCGCATGAGGAAAAAGCCTATCGAGCCGATGGCGACGATGCCCGCCAGCACGCCGATGAGGCGGATGTTGAGCGCCATGTCGCCATTGAGGATGTGGCTGAATTCGTGGCCGATCACGCCCTGCAGCTCGTCGCGGTTGAGCGTGTCCAGCAGGCCGCGGGTGACGGCGACTATGGAATCCGACACGCTGTGCCCGGCGGCGAAGGCATTCAGCCCCTCTTCGTCGTCGAGGACGTAGACTGCGGGCACGCGCACGCCGGACGCGATGGCCATTTCCTCGACCACATTGAGCAGTTGGCGCTCCTTGGCATCATGGGTGTCGGGATCGACGCGCCGCGCGCCGAAGGCGTCGGCGACGGCGCGCCCGCCCTCGCGCAGACTGAGCGTCTGGCGCAGGCTCTCGCCCAGAATGACGAACAGGGTGACGACCGCGCCCCAGACCAGGACCGACGCAGGAATGGCGGAGAGCGACCAGCCCCCCGCTTCGGCATAACCATAGCCGCGGTGCTGGCTGTGCGTGAGGTACAGCCAGCCCAAAGCGATGGCCAGATCCACCGCCGCCACCACCCCGATGACCGCGAGCACGAACAGCACAACCATGCGCCGCGTCTTGCGCCGCGCGGCGTCCTGGTGCTCGAAAAAGTTCATGGCCATGCCCGCCGCGCCGGAAAAACGGTCAGAACTTTACCTGGGGCGCCTTGCGCTCTTCCGCCGATTCGGTGGCCTGCAGCAGCTCGGCCGGGCCGAAGCTGAACAGGTTGCACAAGATGTTGTTGGGGAACACTTCGCGGCCGGTGTTGTACGCCATCACCGAGTCGTTGTAGCCCTGGCGCGCAAAGGCCACCTTGTTCTCGGTGCTGGTCAGTTCCTCCTGCAAGGCCAGCATGTTCTGGTTGGCCTTGAGATCGGGATAAGATTCGGAAACTGCTAGCAGCCGTCCCAGCACGCCGGTCAGGTTGCCTTCTGCCTGCGACAGCTGGTGCATGGCGTCGGGGTCTCCGGGATTGGCCCCCGCGGCCTGCGCGGCTGCCACGGCGATGTTGCGCGCCCTGGTTACCGCCTCCAGGGTCTCGCGCTCGTGCTTGATGTAGCCCTTGGCCGTCTCCACCAGGTTGGGGATCAGGTCGTAACGGCGCTTCAACTGCACGTCGATCTGCGCATAGGCATTCTTGTAGCGGTTGCGCAGCGTGACCATGCCGTTGTAGATGGAAACGACCCCAACCACCAGCCCCACGACGATCGCGATGAAAATCCATAACCCCACGTGCATAACGCCTCCCTTCACAAATCACGCGGCATGATTGCCGCTTGCATGGTACCAAAAACCCTGCCGGCGCAGCAGTCCGCCGGCTCGTTCAGCTCGACAGCACGCTGGCCAGCTTGCGGCGATATTCCGTCACCAGCGGACCCCGGCCGCCCAGCAGGTTGAAGACGTCGAGCAGGGTCTTGCGGCCGATGTCGTCGCGGAAATTGCGGTCCCGCTTCACGATCTCCAGCAACTGGTCCATACCCTCTTCCAGCCGGTTGGAGGCAACCAGCAGCTTGCCCAGTCTGAGCCTGGCCTCGAGGTCATTCTCATTGATCTCGATCGCGCGGGACAGCGCTTTCTCGCTGCCGCTGTCGGTCCCCGCCTGGGCCAGCCGCGCCTGCGCCAGGAGCTGCGCCACGCGATTGTCCTTCACCACATCCACGTCCTTCAGGCTCTCGAGCAGGGCCCGCGCGTCCACCGCATTGTCCTGCAGCAGCAGGATCTCGGCCGCGTCCACGCGCACCCATTCGTTATTCGGGTCGGCCTCGGAGGCCTCGGCGAGCTGCGCCAGCGCGCCCTCGAGATCGCCCTCGGTCATGCGCTGCCGCGCCAGCGTGCGCATGTCTTCGGCAGCACTGGGAATGATCTTGCCCAGCCACTCGCGTACCGCGCCCTCCGGCAGCGCGCCGCTAAACTCGTTCACGATCTTGCCCGCCGCCATCGCCTTCACCGCCGGGATGCCGCGCACGCCGTAGCGCGCCGCGAGTTCAGGATTCTCGTCCGAGTTCACCTTGGCCAGCAAGAACTTGCCGCCGAATTCCTCCGCCAGCTTCTCCAGCACGGGTTTGAGCACCTTGCACGGGGCGCACCATGGCGCCCAGAAGTCGATCACCACCGGCCGGCCGTGCGAGGCGGCGACCACTTTTTCCTCGAAATCGGCTTCGCTTACGTCGAATGCATGCATCTTTTTCGCTTCCTTCCAGTTGTTACCCGCCTATTCTAATCCACAACCCGCCCGTCTTCAGCCCGCCCGGGAAATCACTCCCGTGGCCAGCGCGATCTCGCGCAGGAAGCACACCAGTCCCGCCACCAGCGCGAGCATGGCGGTCGTGAACGCCACCGCGATCAGCAGTGACGGATCGCGCCCCATTTCCGCACCCGCGAACAGCGCCACGATCACCACGCACACCAGCAGTGCGCACACCGTGCACAGCATGATGGACCAGTGTATCCAGCGCGATCGGGTGACGAGGTTGTGCATCTCCGCCTTGTGCGCAATGCGCTCCATTTCCTCCATGATACTCAGCACGCGGTAGCGGTCTATCACCCGCGCGAGCCGGGTGGACAGTACGCCGAGTATCGCGCCTATGCCGGTGAGCAGGAAAACCGGCGCCACCGCCAGCTGAATGACGTGCGCCACCGAAGAAACATCCACCAGCTTATCCATCATATCCCTCCCAGATGCCCCCGTCGCGCCCCTAGAGCAAATGCCTGCCGTCGAACACCGTCGTTTCCAGCGCGAAGGTGTCCACCCCCTCCACGCAGCCCAGATTGACGATATATTGCCCGGGCCAACGCGTGGCCTCGCTGAACGTGCTGACGCCGCAGTGCTTGCAGAAATAGTGCTGCACCCGCTTCGGCCCCGACTGGTAGACCGCAAGCGCGTCGTCCCGCGTCTCTGCCTTGAAATGCTCACCGGGCACCAAATGGACCATCGTCCCGCGCCGCGAGCAGAACGAGCAATTGCAGCGCACGCCGCCGGTGATGGGCTCCGCCTGGAACGAGAATCTTATCGCGCCGCAGTGGCAGCTTCCTTGGTATGCCTGCATGTTCAGCATCTCCTCATTTCGTTAAAGTACGCAGGCCGGGTCGGGCGGGGTTCGCCATCACCCGGCAGCGGATTGCCGGGGGATGCTGCGCTAATCGACCTACAGCACTCATCCAGTCCCCGCATCGGCATAATCATCCCGAATGAATCTCGCGTAGGTCGGGTTAGCGCAGCGTAACCCGACGCGCCATTCTACTCATGCCCCACTCCTTTAAACTCCAGCGCCGGCCGCCCCCACGCCGCATCATAGATTCCCGCCTCGACATAATGCCTGAAACTCGAATGCTGCCATTCCATGGGCGAGGCTGCATAACCATGCTTCACGGGATTGTAATGAATATAATCCGCATGGCGCTCAAAATCCCTTTCGTCCCGTAGCATATGCTCCCAATAGCGATGCTGCCACAATGCCTGCTCCCGCCTGCCATCCCGGACCTTGCCCGGTTCCGTGCGCAAGGCCCGATCACAATGCTTGGTAAACCACGTCTTGATCAATCTCCAGCGCGTGGCAAAATCCGCATCTCCTTGCGGCAACATCCATATGCAATGCAAATGGTCCGGCAATACCACAATCGCATCCAGATCAAAGGGACGCGACGCTCTGACCCTGCGAATCGCCTCCCGCAATATCTCCACCGCGCCCGGCGTTGCGAGCAAGGGGCGCCGCTTTTCGGTGACCAGCGTAAAAAAGAATGAGCCGCCTGCCACGATTGCGCGCCTGTATCTCACATACCCTCCATTCAAACATGCGCCCGTTGCAGGTCGGGTTAGGCGGGGTTTCGCCGTAGCCCGACAGGAAAAAGTCGGGTTACGCTGCGCTGACCCGACCTACGGCACTGCGCCGACTTCGTTCTTTTGCGGAACAGTTCTAAAGTTCTTTAGATCAAGCTTTAGTTGCTTTACCGGAACAAGGCTCGTAATTGGCATCGCGTCCTCCCTAGGCACATAATTCAATGCATTGCAGCTGATCGGCCTAATTCCGCAGCGGCTTGCCATTCTTCAGCATGTGTTCGATGCGCGCCTGCGTCTTCTCCTGCGCGATCAGCTCCATGAAGTGCTTGCGTTCGAGGTCGAGCAGCCATTGTTCGTCCACCAGGCTGCCCGCGTCCACGTCGCCGCCGCAGATGGTATCCGCGACGCGGGAGCCGATCTGGTAGTCGTATTCGGAGATGAAGCCGCCTTCCAGCATATTGATCATGGCGGCCTTGAGCGTGGCCACGCCGGTGCGGCCGGCGACCATGATCTGCCGGTTGTGCAGCGGCGGACGCCAGGCGGTGGCGTTGAGGGCGCGCGCCTCTTCCTTGGCCGCATTGAGCAGCTCGAAGCGGTTCATCACGATGCGGTCGGATTGCCTGAGGTAGCCCATGTCGCGCGCGAGTTCGGCGCTCTTGGCCACTTCGCCCATGGCAATGTTCTGGAAATACTTGCGCATGAAGGGGAAGACGTCCGGGCGGTTTTCGCTGGCGAAGTGCTGGGCCTGCACCGAGGCGCGCATGGCCATTTCCTTGGTGCCGCCGCCCGCGGGCAGCAGGCCCACGCCGACCTCGACCAGGCCGATGTAGCTTTCCAGGGTGGCGACGATTCTTGCGCAGTGCATGGAGAATTCGCAGCCGCCGCCGAGGGTGAGGCCGTCCACGGCGGCGATGGTGGGCACCTGCGCATAGCGCAGGCGCTGCGACACCTGCTGGAATTTGGCGACCACGTCCGCCACGCGCGGCACGTTGCCTGCGGCTGCGTTGACGATGTCGCCTATGCCGCCGCCGCCCGCGATGGTGTATTTGACCCGGGTGGTCGCGCCCTTGAGCTTGCCCATCAGGCCGCCGCCCCCGCCCGCTTCTTCCTGCAGGCCCTGCATGGCCTGGAGCAGGTTGGCGCCCGCGGAGAACGGCGGCTCGCTCTGCCACAGGATGAGCGCCTGGAAATGCGCCTCGGCCTCGTCTACCGCACGCAGCAGGCCATCCAGCACTTCGTTGCTGATGGTGTGCATCTTGGTGTGGAAGCTGACGATGGCGATGCCGTCCCCCATGTGCCACATGCGGATGTCGTCGTTCTCGAACACGGTCTCGCCGTACTGGCGCTCTTCGCCGGCGAGCCGCTCCGGGAACAGCTGGCGCCGGTACACCGGCAGCGCGGAGCGCTTCTGGTAAGTGCTTTCCACGGGCGACCAGGAGCCTTGCGGGCCGTGCACGCCGGTGCGCGCGGGGTCGGTGACCCAGGCGGGCAGCGGGGTGACCACCAGCGCCTTGCCCGCGGCGATGTCGTCGCCGACCCACTTGGCGATCTGCTGCCAGCCCGCGGACTGCCAGATCTCGAACGGACCGGCATCCCAGCCGAAGCCCCAGCGCACGGCGAAATCGAGATCGCGCGCATTGTTGGCGATGGTCTCGAGCTGCAGCGCGCAATAGTGGAATACATCGCGGAACACCGCCCACAGAAATTGCGCCTGCGGGTGCTGGCTCTCGTGCAGCCCGGCCAGCTTCTTGCCCCAGTCGCGCTGGCGCAGGATTTCCTTCACGCCGTCGTCCACCTTGGCGTCGGACAGGCGGTAGGTGTTGGTGTGCAGGTCCAGGACGTGGATTTCCTTGCCTATCTTCTGGTAGATGCCGCGCTTGGTCTTCTGCCCCAGCGCGCCCTGGTTCACCAGGTACTGGAACCAGGTGGGCAGTTCGTAATGTTCATGCCAGGGGTCGTCGGTCAGATTCTCGCGCATGGTGTTCACCACGTGGGCGAACACGTCCAGGCCGACGATGTCCAGGGTGCGGAAGGTGGCGCTCTTGGGGCGGCCGAGATAGCGGCCGGTGAGCGCATCCACGGTGTCGAAGCC
>Ga0208774_1000221_pt1 | contig 10996 bp, 5 predicted proteins | sample SF_Rice_5C_80N_4_FD_185620 | JGI IMG/M metagenome (GOLD analysis project Ga0208774, IMG submission 185620) | Rice paddy soil microbial communities from Twitchell Island, California, USA - SF_Rice_5C_80N_405 (SPAdes) (version 2) | ecosystem: Environmental > Terrestrial > Soil > Paddy field/soil ... | reverse complement strand
GCTCGCACCCCAGCGCGCCGCCGGGGTGCGAGCGCGCGAAATCCTCGGCGCCGAATCCGCGCGCGTCCAGCAGCGCGACCGCCAAGGCGTCGCCCAGGGCCAGCGCGGCGGTGGTGCTGGTGGTGGGCGCCAGCCCCAGCGGGCAGGCCTCCTTGTCCACCGCGCCGTTAAGATGGACATCGGCCTCGCGCGCCAGGGTCGATGCAGGGTTGCCCGTAAGGCTGATGAGCCTTGCGCCCAGCCGCTTGACGATGGGAACGATGGCCAGCAACTCCGAGCTTTCCCCGGAATAGGAGAGCGCAATCAGCACATCCGCGCCGGTGATCATGCCCAGGTCGCCGTGCGCTGCTTCAGCCGGGTGGACGAAATATGCGGGCGTGCCCGTGCTGGAGAGCGTGGCGGCGATCTTGCGCGCAATGTGGCCGGACTTGCCCATGCCGCTCACGATCACACGCCCCTCGCAGGACAGGATAATGTCGAGTGCGTGCAGAAACTCATCGCCCACGCGCTGCGCCAGCGTCTGCAGGGCGCCGGCTTCGGTGGCAAGCACATCTCGTGCCAGCTCGAGGGCGCGTGTGGGTGCGGAAAGTGGACGGTTCATATGCGGATTATAGCAGTGCGCCCCTGCCCGGTGAAACTTCGCGCCACCCGCCGGTCGCCGCTCCCCGGGAAAGGGTTGCCCGCGCCTGCGCTGGCCCTTTGAAATTGGCCGGGTTCAGTGCATTATGCAGATACCTCAATCAAATGTATTGAAATGACTGACGTACTTCAAGTCACCCTGATTCTGCTCGCGGTTGCCGTGGGTGTCGTCGTCCTGTGCCGCCTGTTCCATCTGCCGGTCATGCTGGGCTACCTCATCGTGGGCATACTGATCGGGCCGCATTCCCTGGGCTGGATTCCCGATACGCCGCAAACCCGGAATATCGCCGAATTCGGCGTGGTGTTCCTGATGTTCAGCATCGGCCTCGAATTCAGCCTGGCGCGGCTGCGCACCATGCAGCGCGAAGTATTCGGCCTGGGCGCGGCCCAGGTGGCCGCCACCATGCTGCTGGTGATGCTCGCCTCGCTGGCGCTGGGGCTGGACTGGCGCGCCGGGCTCGCCCTGGGCGGCGTGCTGGCGATGTCCTCCACCGCGATCGTCAGCAAGCTGCTGGTCGAGCGCGCCGAGCTCAATACGCCGCACGGCCAGAACATCATGGGCGTACTGCTGTTCCAGGACCTGGCCGTGGTGCCGCTGATCATCCTGATTCCCGCATTGTCTTCCGGCGCGGAGGGCTTGCCCGCGGTATTCGGGGCCGCGCTGGCCAAGGCCCTCATTATCCTCACGGCGCTGCTCACCTTCGGCCAGCGCCTGTTGCGGCCCTGGTTCCACCTGGTGGCGCGGCAGAAATCGACCGAACTGTTCATGCTCAACGTCCTGCTGTTTACTCTCGGCCTCGCCTGGGTCACCCGGCTGGCCGGCCTGTCGCTGGCGCTGGGCGCGTTCGTGGCGGGCATGCTGATTTCCGAGACCGAATACCGCTACCAGGTGGAAGACGACATCAAGCCCTTCCGCGATGTCCTGCTCGGGCTGTTCTTCGTCACCGTCGGCATGATGCTGGACGTGCGCGCCCTCCTGCACGGCTACGCCTGGGTGCTGCTGGTGCTGCTCATCCTGCTGCCGTTCAAGGCGGCGGTGGTGGTGCCGCTGGCGCGCCGCGTCAGCGGCGACTGGGGCACCGCGGTCCGCACCGGCCTGGGCCTGGCGCAGGCCGGCGAGTTCGGCTTCGTGCTGCTGGCGCTGGCGGCGAGCGAAAAGCTGCTGTCCGGCGTGATCACCCAGAACGTGCTGGGCGCGATGCTGGTTTCCATGCTCGCCGCACCCTTCCTGCTGCACCATGCCGAGGCCATCGTGCGCCGCGTCTCGCCCGACGAATGGCTCAATCGCGCCATGCAGGTGCACCGCATCGCCGTGCACAGCATGGCGGCGGACGGTCACGTCATCATCTGCGGCTACGGGCGCAGCGGCCAGGCGCTGGCCCACTTCATGGCCGGGGAAAACATACGCACCATCGCGCTCGACCTCGACGCGCGCCACGTGCGCGACGCCGCCGCCGAAGGCAAGAGCGTCGTCTACGGCGATGCCGCGCGGCGCGAAGTGCTGATTGCGGCAGGGCTGATGCGCGCCAAAACGCTGGTGGTCACCTACAACGACCAGCATTCCGCGCTGAAGATCCTCCATCACGTCAAAGAATTGCGGCCCGACCTGCCCGTGGTGGTGCGCACCACCGACGACAGCAACATCGCGGCGCTGACCGAGGCCGGGGCGGCGGAGGTGGTGGCCGAAGTGACCGAAGGCAGCGTGATGCTGGCGTCGCAGGTGCTGCTCAACTTCGGCGTGCCGCTGGCGCGTGTCATCCGCCGCATCCAGGAGACCCGCGCGCGGCGCTATAGCATGTTCAGCGGCTATCTGCGCAATGCGCCGTCCGCGGGCGACACCGCCGAACGCACCCAGCCGCGCTTCCGCAGCGTGATGCTGGGCGCCGGGGACGCGGCGGCGGGCCGCTCCATAGACGAAGTCAATCTCGCGGCCTTCCAGGTCGAGATCAACGCGGTGCGCCGCCGCGGGGGCAAGACCGTGGTGATCACGCCCGGCCTCGTGCTGAATGCGGGCGATGTGCTGGTCCTGCTGGGCGCCCCCGACCAGCTGAGTGAAGCCGAGCAGTGGCTCAGGCATGGTCCGGGCGCGGAAGGCTGAGTTTCGCCGCCCACCCGTTTTTCCCCGCAAACATTGGGGATTCTGACCGTGGCGCAAATCCAACTACTGCCAAAAAAAGCTTTGACATTCAAACCGGGGTTTGGTTATGCTCCACCCCCATAGTACCGCGGGGTTTGCCCCGCGTTGCTATGTCAAAAGAGAAGTACAAGACGTAAAAGAAGTATAAGAAGCAGCAAAGGGAAGTAGAAAAGCAACACCCTGAGTTGGTTTAACGTTGAAATTTTTTCTATCCTCGAGGAGAAATGATGAAAAAAGTAGCCCTTTCTCTGGCTGGCCTGCTGGCTGCCGCGGCTTTCGCTCCCGAAGCGTCCGCGCTGCCCGTATTTGCCCGCCAAGTCGGCATGGCTTGTAACGCCTGCCACTTCCAGCACTATCCGCTGCTGAACGCATTCGGCCGTTCCTTCAAGGCGTCCGGCTTCACCCTGATGGGCGCAGAAGCCAAGGTGGAAGGCGACAACCTGTCCATCCCCGCCGTGGTGAACGCTGCCGTGCTGACCAGCATGGGCTATGAGAAGACCAATGCAACTCGCGCACCTGGCCCGCTTAACACGAGCGCAGGCGGTTCCCCCACCGGCGGTTTCTACGTTGCCGGTTACGGTGGCGAAGCCTCCCTGTTCCTGGGCGGCCGCGGTTCCGACTTCATGGGCTTCCTGACCGAAGTGACCATGGGTGACGGCGCTGCTGCGGTTGACTCCTTCAAGACTCCGATCCTGGCTGACGTCGGCGGCGGTTTCCGTGCGGGCATCGTGCCTTTCACCACCAACGGCCAAGGCGCTTCCTACGGCTTTGAAACCCTGAACACCGGTGCGAACGCCGTGCACTCCATCACCAACACGGTTGGCTTCATGAACCAGTACATCGCTGCGGTGTCCGCCCAGCAGTACATCAACACTGCACAGGCTGCTACCGGTGCTTCCGTGGTTGCGGTTGGCGACATGGGCTTCATCAACATCACCAAGTTCGCGCAAGCGGGTCCCGCAGGCAACGCTGCTGGCATGGGCTGGACTGGCCTGACCTCCACCTACGCACGTCTGGCATGGACCGGCGACCTGGGTGGCTGGGACAGCGGTCTGGGTATCCAGAACTGGAGCGGTCAGTCTCTGAACAACGACCCCGCGCTCGTTGCTACTCCCACTCAGTTCCAAACCAAGGCAACTGCGATCGACGGCCAGATGCAAGGCGCGATCGGCAGCCTGCCCGTTGGCTTCTACTTCAGCTATGCCAAGGCTCCCGTGTCGACCACTGCTGGTCTGCAGAACGAGTTCAACATGGGCACCAAGGACCGCAGCTCGTTTAACATCGACGCTGAAGTCGGCGTGATCCCCGAGAAGGCGACCATCGGTGCTGCCATCCGTGCCGGTAAGTCCGGCGTGGCTGACGCTGCTGGCTCCAACACCACGGACAACGCAGTGTTCCTGACCGCGACCTACAAGCTGGCCCAGAACCTGCTGGCCCGCCTGTCGTATGTGACGCAGTCCGGTTCCTTCTGGGATCAACCCAGCGGTCTGGGCGGTACGAACGCGACGGACTTCGGCAAGTCGTCCTACACGCTCAACCTGTACGCTCTGTACTAAGCAAAGCGTAGCAGTAAGGCTGTAAATCAACGGGGAGCTCAGGCTCCCCGTTTTTTATTGGGCACGCCACATGCGGTACAATCGCGTCCCATGAATCATACGCATCCCGCCTTTCCCGAAGGCTCGCCGCAGGCCAAACGCGCCAGCCGCATCGCACAGCTTCAGCCTATCGAATATCCCGCCGACCTGCCCGTGGTGGCGCGCCGCGAGGAACTGGCCGAGGCCATTGCAAAACATCCCGTGGTCATCGTGTGCGGCGAAACCGGTTCCGGCAAAACCACCCAACTCCCCAAGATCTGCCTCGCCATCGGCCGCGGCGTCGCCGGTATGATCGCCCATACCCAGCCGCGCCGCGTGGCGGCCCGCTCGGTGGCTTCGCGTATCGCGCAGGAGCTGAAAACCGAACTGGGCGGCGCGGTCGGCTACAAGATACGCTTCAACGACAAGGTCTCGGAGCATACCTGCGTCAAGCTGATGACCGACGGCATCCTGCTTGCGGAAATGCAGGGCGATCCGCTGTTGAGGAAATACGACACCATCATCCTGGACGAGGCGCACGAGCGCTCGCTCAACATCGACTTCCTGCTCGGCTATTTCAGGCAGTTGTTGCCCAAAAGGCCCGACCTCAAGATCATCATCACCTCGGCCACGCTCGATGCGGAAAGGTTTGCACGGCATTTTGCGGGTTGTTTCTCGCTGGCCAGCACCCCTTCCTCCGCCGTCCCCCATAGGGAGAGGGGGCCAGTTCGGCCGGATACGCAATCCAGCCCCTCTCCCACCGGGGGGGGGGTTGGGGAGGGGGGCGAAAAGGAAACCGGGACAGACACCGAAAAAACCGATGTCCCCATCATCCAGGTTTCCGGCCGCAGCTACCCCGTGGAAGTCCGTTATCGGCCGCTGCAGCAGAATGAGGAAGGCGATACCGAGGATGTGCCCGAGGCCGTCGCGGCCGCACTGGATGAACTGAGCACAGGCGGGCTGCGCGGCGACGTGCTGGTGTTCCTGCCGGGCGAGCGCGAGATCCGCGAGACCGCCGAGGCGCTGCGCAAGCGCCATCCGCCGGGCCGGGCGCGGGTGGAAATCCTGCCCCTGTTTTCCCGCCTTTCCGCGGCCGAGCAGGACCGGGTGTTCAAACCGGCCTCGGGCATGCGGCGGGTGGTGCTGGCCACCAATGTGGCGGAAACCTCGCTCACCGTGCCCAATATTGGTTATGTGATCGACTCTGGGCTGGCGCGCGTGAATCGCTACAGCATCCGCCAGAAGGTGGAGCAGTTGCGCGTGGAGAAGATCTCGCGCGCAGCGGCCAGCCAGCGTGCGGGCCGCTGCGGCCGCGTGATGGCCGGCATCTGCGTGCGCCTCTACGACGAAGCGGATTTCGAGGCACGCGCCCCGTTCACCGATGCCGAAATCTTCCGGGTTTCGTTGGCGACCGTGATCCTGCGCATGGCTGCGCTGAAGCTGGGCGAGGTGGAGCAGTTCCCCTTCATCGAGCCGCCAGGGTCGCGCTCGATTTCCGACGGCTATCAGTTGCTCGCCGAATTGGGCGCCATGGACGAGCAGCGTGTACTCACGCCAGTCGGGCGCGAACTGGCCAAACTGCCGCTGGACCCCAAGGTTGCGCGCCTGCTGCTGGCCGGGCGCCAATACCAGTGCCTGACCGAGATTCTCGTCATCGCCAGTGCGCTATCCCTGCAGGACCCGCGCGAGCGGCCACAGGAACGGCGCGAGGCGGCGGATGCCGCCCACCAGCGCTTCAGCGACGAGCGTTCCGACTTTCTTGCCTACCTCAAGCTGTGGGCGTGGTTCCGCCATGCCGTCCAGCACAAGAAATCCAACCGCCAGCTTGCGGAAGAATGCCGGCAGAATTTCCTTTCCCCGCTGCGGCTGCGCGAGTGGCACGAGCTGCACCAGCAATTGCACGCACAGGTGTCGGAGATGGGGTGGCTAGGGCCTCGCGCCGGGCAAGATTTCGGAGCGCACACTGGCTCCCTCTCCCGCCGGGGGAGGGCCGGGGAGGGCGAGCGCCAACCGCTGCGCGCCGCGTTGCCGGAGCGCCTGCTGAACCACGCGAGGACACTGCGCAAGAATGCCACCGATGCGGAGACGTTGATGTGGCAGCTGCTGCGCCGCAATCAACTGATGGGATTCGGTTTCCGCCGCCAGCATCCGGTTGGGTCGCACATTCTGGACTTTTATTGTCATGAGGCCCGGTTGGCTGTCGAATTGCACGGGGGGCCGCATAACGAGGAAGCGCAGCGGGGACAGGATGCGCAACGCACGGCTTACCTGCGCAAACTGGGAATTACGGTGCTCCGCTTCTGGAACAACGAGGTAATACAGAACCCGGAGGGAGTGCTGCAGCAGATCCATGATTGGCTGCAACAGCCCCCCCTCCCCAGCCCTCCCCCGGAGGGAGGGGGGATCTCCACCGGCCCGGAGGCAGAGGGAAATGATGGCGTGCCTCGACACTTGGCGTCTTCGCAAGCAGCCACCTACGAGCAAATCCACAAGGCTCTGCTCACCGGCTTGCTCGGCAATATCGGCATGCGCGCGATGGAAGATGTGCATTACCTGGGTGCGCGCGGAATCAAGTTCCATATCGCACCCAATTCTGTCCTGGCCAGGAAGGGCGCGAAATGGGTGATGGCCGCCGAACTGACTGAAACCACCCGGCTTTATGCACGCTGCGTCTCCCGCATCGAGCCGGCATGGCTGGAGGAGGTGGGCGCTCACCTCATCAAGCGCCACTACTATGATCCGCACTGGGAGAAGAAGGCGGGGCAGGTGGCCGCCTGGGAGCGCAGCACGCTGTATGGCCTTGTGATCAACCCGAAGAAGCGCGTGCACTATGGCCCCATGAATCCCGAGGAGTCCCGCGAGGTGTTCATCCGCCAGGCGCTGGTGACCGGGGAATTCAACAGCCAGGCGCCTTTCTTCGCGCACAACCAGCGGCTGATCCGCGAGATCGAAGCGCTGGAACACAAGGCGCGCCGTCCGGACGTGCTCGTGGACGAAGAGCTAATCTACGCCTTTTACGATGCGCGCCTCCCGGCGGGACTGCACAACGGCGCGGACTTCGAGAAATGGCGCAAGGAGGCGGAACGGGGCAACCCCAGGCTGCTGTTCCTCAAGCGCGATGATCTGATGCGCCACGAGGCGGAAGGAATCACTACCGGCCAGTTTCCGCCGCAACTGGTGATGAACGGCGTCAGCTATGCGCTGGCCTACCATTTCGCACCTGGGGAGAAGAACGACGGTGTCACGCTCGCAATCCCGCAGGCCTTGATCAACCAGGTTTCTCCGGGGCGCTGCGAATGGCTGGTGCCCGGTTTGCTGGGGGACAAAACGGCGCAACTGCTCAAGACCCTGCCGCAGCGGCTGCGCCGCCATCTCATCCCCTTGCCGGAATTTGCCGCCGCGTTCTGCAGCGCCGTGACGCCGTCTGACACGCCGTTACAGGAAGCGCTGGCCCGCTATATCCGGGAGCAAAAGCAGCTCGACGTGCCCCTCGACGCCTTTCGCCCCGAACAGCTTCCGCCGCACCTGTCGATGAATTTCCGCATCGTCGATGAACACGGCAGGCAACTGGGGATGTCGCGCAACTTCGCGCAGTTGCGCGGCGAACTCGCCCCCAGGCACGCCCCGGCCACGAACAGGGCCACGGCTGCGGCGTCTGCTGCCCGCACGGCCGAAGCGCCGCCGCCATCCGAGCGCCACACCGCGTGGGATTTCGGGGCCTTTGCCGAAACCGCCAATATCGTCCGGGCCGGCCAGCAGATCACCGTGTTCAACGCGCTGCACGATGAAGGCGATGCGGTTACGCTGCGCGCCTTCGACACACGCGAGGAAGCGCAGATCGCGCACAAGCAGGGGCTGGCCCGGCTTTTCATGCTGGCGCTGAAGGAACAGGTCAAATACCTGGAAAAGAACCTCCCAGATGTGCAGAAGATGGCAATGCTGTTCATGCCCTTTGGCAGTCAGCCCGACCTGCAGCGGCAGATACTGACGCAGACCTTCGAGCGCAGCTGCCTGATGGAGCCGTGGCCCGCCAGCGAGAAGGAATTCGCGGCGCGCGCCAAGGATGCGAAATCCCGGCTCAGCCTGGTGGCGCAGGAGATTGCCCGGCTGGTTGGCACGGTGCTCGCAGAATACCAGGCGCTCCAGAAGTCGTTGCCTGCATTCAAGGCGCATGGCCAGGCCCAGCAGGACATCAAGGCGCAATGCGAGTGGCTGCTCGGGCGCGACTGGATCGCGCGCACCCCCTACGAACGGTTGCAGCATCTCCCGCGCTACCTGAAGGCTATCGGCGTCAGGCTGGAAAAGCTGCGCGCGAACCCGGCGCGCGACGCACAGCAGATGGCCCAGGTCCTGCCCCTGCAGCAGCAATGGCAGCGCAGGCTGTCCGCGCTGCACGGGGCCCCCGACCCCAAGCTCGAAGATTTCGGCTGGCTGCTGCAGGAGCTGCGCGTGTCGCTGTTCGCGCAGGAGCTGAAGACGCCGGTGATCGTCTCGGTGAAGCGCCTGCAGAAGGTATTGGACCAATGACGGCGCTCGCATATAATTCCCGCCAGCATCGCATTTTTCAATGGACGCAGGCGTCATGATAATCGAGGTCATCAGCGCAACGAGAAGAACGGAACCCGACTTCTGGCGGAACGCGGCGCTGGGCGTGTCGCTCAATCGTCTGGCCGAGGACGACAAGCGCCTGGTGGCGCGGGTCGCCTACGAAAACCGCGCTCCCTTGCCCGATCTTTTCAATATGTGCATTCGCGACGCCACGGCCGGGGATGTGCTGGTGTTCATCCACGACGACGTGTGGATAGACGATTACTATTTTGGCGACCGCATCCTCGACGCGCTACAGACCTTCGACGTCGTCGGCGTGGCGGGGAACCGCCGCAGGCTGGCGGGGCAGTCCGCGTGGGCGTTTGTCGACGACGCCTTCAGGCTGGACGAGCGCGCGAATTTGAGCGGGGCCATCGCACACGGCGACCATCCCTTTGGCGAGGTTTCCATGTTCGGCGCCACGCCAGCCGAATGTGAATTGCTCGATGGCGTGTTGCTGGCGGCGCGCAGGGAGGTGCTCGCGGGACACGGGGTCCTGTTCGACCCGCGCTTCGACTTTCATTTTTACGATCTCGATTTCTGCCGCACCGCACGCGCGGGCGGCTTGCGCCTGGGTACCTGGCCCATTTGCCTGACGCATCAGAGCGGCGGTGCTTTCAACACCCCGCCGTGGCATGAAAAGCTGCGCCTGTATCGTGAAAAATGGGGCACGTGAACATGCTTCCGGCGAAGATTTGAGCGATGGTCATGGAACAGACGCCCATACATGACGACTACAATCCGGATCTGCTGGCTTTCCTGCCTCCCAACCTGATCCGGGTAGTGGAGGTGGGCTCCAGCAGCGGCGCATTGGCCGGGGCCTATCGTGCTGCCAATCCCGGCTGCCACTACACCGGCATCGAAATCGAGCCGGCATATGCGGATGCCTCAAAACGCCATTGTACTCGTGTGATCTGCGGTGACATCGAGCGTCTGGACGATGCGACCTTCGACAGTCTGTTCCCCGCGGACTGCTGGATTTTCGGCGACGCGCTCGAACACCTGTATGACCCTTGGTCGCTGCTGCGCCGCATACGCAAGCGCTGTGGCGCCGATTTGCGCATCGTCGCGTGCGTCCCGAATGCACAGCACTGGAGTCTGCAAGCGGCTCTGAACGCCGGCCAGTTCCGCTACCAGCCCAGCGGCCTGCTGGATCGCACCCATATTCGCTGGTTTACCCGGATCACGCTGTTCGAACTGTTCGCGAGCACGGGTTTTCGGATTGTCGGCGGCTTCCCGCGTATATTCGACGAGCCGCAGCGGGAGCGCATCCTGCCGGCGATTCGCGCCCTCGCCCAGGCGGCAGGCGCCGATCCGCAGCAGGCAGTCGACGATGCCTTGCCACTGCAATGGGTGGTGATGGCCGCGCCCGTATGACGGCCCGCCGCCAACGGCTCAGGCCTCAGGAAGTGTAGCGGCGGGCGATTAGTACGGCATTGCTGCCGCCAAAGGCGAATGAGTTCGACATCACCGCGCCTAGCGGCACGTCATGGCGGCCGACGTTGGGCACATAGTCCAGGTCGCATTCCGGGTCAGGCTCATTCAGGTTGATGGTTGGCGGAACGGCCTTATGATGCATTGCCAGTATGGAGGTCATGAACTCCACTGCACCCGTCGCCCCCATCAGGTGCCCGTGCATGGATTTGGTGGAACTCACGGGAATGTTCGGCGCCCGGCTTCCAAACACTTCCTTGATCGCCCTGGTTTCCTGCACGTCGCCGACGAGTGTCGCCGTGCCGTGGGCATTGATGTACCCGATGTCCGCCGGCTGCATGCAAGCATCGGCCAGGGCCGCGCGGATCGCACGCGCTTGTCCGGCGGCATCGGGCTTGCTGATGTGGCTGGCATCGGATGCGCACGCATACCCCGCCAGCTCGGCGTAAATGCGTGCGCCCCGAGCCGCTGCCCGCTCCGCGTTCTCTAGCACCAGCACGCATGCGCCCTCGCCCAGCACCAGCCCGTTGCGCTGCCGGGAGAATGGCTTGCATGAGGCGCCGGGGCCGGCGGGATCTTCCAGCGCCAGGGTGCGCAGGGCTTCCCAGGCCTTCATGACGCCCAC
>Ga0208774_1000218_pt1 | contig 11065 bp, 8 predicted proteins | sample SF_Rice_5C_80N_4_FD_185620 | JGI IMG/M metagenome (GOLD analysis project Ga0208774, IMG submission 185620) | Rice paddy soil microbial communities from Twitchell Island, California, USA - SF_Rice_5C_80N_405 (SPAdes) (version 2) | ecosystem: Environmental > Terrestrial > Soil > Paddy field/soil ... | reverse complement strand
TGCTGCGTTCACGGTAAAAATCGTTGATGAACGCCAGCAGGTTTCCACGGGTGCAGTTCATCGCCATTGATACTCGGGATCGTCCAGGTCGCGGCCATTTGCACGGGATTGGCGCATTTCCTCGATGACGCGCGAGGCATCAAGTTCGGATTCGTCCGTCGCAGGATTGACGCCATGGCGCTCGCACCATTCCGTGATCCTCTCCGCAATGTCGGAATATCGTTCCGCATACGGCCGGCGATCACCGGCTGCCGTCATGTTGGTATCCATCTGCGCAGCGGCTGCGAACAAAATGGGGTCAACGGCGATGCCGGGATTGGATTCAGCGAACTGCCTTACCGCAAAATTGTAGGCGACGCTGTCATGGGCAGCCCCTCCGCTGTTTCCCGTGAATTCCCGAATTGCTTCGACTGCCTCTTCCTCGGAACCCATCTGGATCGCACGGATCAGTTCGCGTTCTCTCTGGTTTGCCATGATTGTTCTCCTAAAATGCGGTGAAATGGACGGTCACCACTTGCCGTTTTTTTTTTAGACTTTCCGTGCAGTAAAGTACGTGCGCGCGTCCGGATCCTCTTCACACCGAGTGAGTACATCCGCAATTACCGTTTGATCCATCTCGCCGATGAGCGCCAGCCACGCACGCACCGTACTTATCTCGTCGCGCCTCATGGGGGCCGCAGGCGCGCGCACAGCCGGGACGAAGGGTTCTACAGCGTCCGCATTGGGATGGCACGCCAGAACCTCGCCACGGGTCGCCTCAGGGCAATATGCGATTTCCGCCGTGCGCCCATCCGGGTAATGCAGCCGCCACCAGCGCGAAGTAGTGCCGCCTTTCAGCAGGTCGATAATCTCCGGCTTGTGCTCGCGCAGCAGGGGCAGCCAGCGATCCACTGCGGCGTTGTCCCCGCTGACGGTAACTTTCCCGGTGCGGGACATTGTCAGCGTTACGCCGTCCGCCTGCGCTTGCTGAATCACTACGTGGGCATTCACAATTCGACCCCCCTTTCGTCGTCTGCGCTGTCAGATGCGTTTTCCACTTCTTCATGGGGAAGAGCGCCAAAATCGCCCAAGGTTGCCAACTTTTTTTCTTGGCGGTCTTCGGTATTTTTGGCGTCCTTCGTCGTTTCATTTCCATCTCCATCTTCCGGTTTTTCGTCTCGAAGAGCGCCAAAATTCCCGAAGGCTGCCAAACTCTGGGAGTGGCACTCTTCGTGGTTTTTGGCGTTCTTCGCCAGCCGCCACACCCAACCCCCTCTCATTCCTTCTTTCACTGCGGCCACATTGAGCACCTTCTGTGCGCGTTGGATGGTGCGCCAACTATGGCCAGCGCCGTCCGCGTCTGCCCGAATGGTTTTCACGGGCAACGGGCCATCGATGAGCAGACTGCGTAGAAAATCGACCGCATCATCCAGCGCGCTGGATTCATCGTCCGGCTGCTCCGCGATCTTCAGCAATTCGCGCGCAGTTCCGGCTATTGCTTCGCCCCACTTGATGCGGGACACCACCACCCCAGGATGGGCCGCGAGTTCTGACGTGGCGAGGCTATACACGAAGCCGCCATCATCCGGCCCAATGTTTGACTTAGCGCGCATGAGAAATCGCATGCCATCGTCGGAGTTTTGGTCGCGTCCAACTACCCACACAATGCGTGCCAATGCGGCAAACGCGAGCGAGCCGGAAACGCGTTCCACTGGGTCACGTCCCGCGCTGGCCTTGGTGAAGTGGTGAACCCCGAGCAAAGCCGCGTGCGTAGAGGCAGCGAGGTTTACGAGAGGCTGAAGATCACGGCGGGTTTCGCTGTTTTTGTGGGAGTCCCCTGCGACAGCGGCTACCAACGGGTCAATCACCAGCAGCACCACGTCGCCGATCTCGCGGATACGGTGTTCCAACAAGGCCACGTGCTCCGCGTCCGACGGGTCGAACGCCATCCGCTTTCTGTCCGCGTCGAAATGCGCGTCCACAAAATGCAGGCGCGAGGCGTCGCCCCCAGCGGCCAGAAAGCGCGGCAACCATGTGTCCGCAGGGTCATCTTCCAGGGTGATTACCACCACATTTCCCAGGGGCGCGCGCCTGCCATCGGGGAAGGTACCTCCCACCGTGCACGTCGCGGCTATGTAATTGGTGATTGTTGACTTCCCTTCGCCAGCCTTGCCCGCGACGATGTGAAGCTTTGCCCGCGCCAGCCAGCCCAGCCATAGCCAGCAAATGGGCGAGATTTTAATTTGATCGCCGCGCGTCAATGCAACTAAAGATTCTGCGCCGCGCATCGCAGCATTAACGCGCGACGCAACGACTTCGGTCTTATCCGATGTTGCCGTTACGGCATTGTGAATCGCGCGCGTGATGGCTTCCGGCCCGCGCAGAGCGGCAAGGTCATTAAAGTCGGTCGCGCCGTCGGGGCGATTGTCGCCGAAGTCGGGGACAGCTAGCTTGCCGCCAACTGCCTGGGCCGCTTCCTTGGCCTTGGTCAGTCCGGGATTGCCTGGCGTGCGGGCGTCGTCGTCTGCGCAGAGGATGATCTCCGCCTGCGGATCGCGTCTGCGCATCAGTTCGGCAACCGCTTTCAAATTTCCTGAAAAAAATGCGCAAACCGCGTAGGAATTTGTGGCGGCGTAAATGCTGGCACCGGTTGCAAACCCTTCACATATCAGCACGCTGCCGCCTGGCGCTCCGATGGCGAAAAAACCGCCAGCAACACGGCCATTCGGCAGGAACCGCTTCTCGCCTGTGGGCGAAATCGTTTGAACGGACGTAATTGCGCCGCGGCCATCGTTTACGGGGATCACCAAGTCGCCTGCTGCATTTTGCAACGCGCCGGATGGCGGGATATTCTTGCGCATCACGTACGGATGCGACTCGAACGCCGGAAAAGCGCCTGCGCAAATGGCCTGCGCGCGTGCTGCGGCTTGCGCTTGCTGCGCTTCGCGCTCGCGGTCGGCTTCAGCTTTAGCTTCGCCGATGCGACGGTTGAACGCTTCGCGTTCCGCTGCGGAAAATGGATGCGTGCGTTTCGCTTGCCAAGTCTCCGAAATTCCGGAGGCAAAATCACCATACACGCCGCCCAAACCATCGGCGAACAGGCGGCAATAGCCCGAAGTATTTGCGCCCGTTTTGCCGATTCCGGGAAAGCGGTGGAATTTCCCCGCTTCAATCCTTTGCGGCGGTTCCATGCCCGTAGCAGCGATGGCGGCGCGAAATTCGTCGTAGCTCATGGCCGCTTCCCATCTTCAACAGCCGCAGCGGCGGTCGAGGTGCGTATGTTCTCTGCGACATAGTTTTCGAGATCCTGTTTCCGGTAGAAAACCCGCGCCCCGATTTTTACAAAGCGCGGCCCGCTGCCCCGGATGCGCCATATTTCGAGGGTCGTTGGTGACCCGCCGAGGAATGCCGCTGCATCGCGAGTATTGAGCATGACCTGCGCGGTCTCTGCGGGCTGTGCCTTCAGGCGCTGCAACTCCGGCGCGATCCGCGCGGCGACGCGTTCGGCAATAGTGTCCGCAATGCGGTCGATCATGGTTTCGAGGTCCATCACCGGCGCTCCCGTTGGTCGAGCGCTGCGTGCAGCGCGGTGATCTCCTCAGGCTTGATCGAAGTGGTGCCCCGCTCCCGCGCGGCGACCCAATCCCGACTCACGCCAGCTAGATTTGCCAACTCGGTCTGCGAGATGCCGCACAAAATGCGACGAAGGCGAACCGACTCGACGCCGCTAGAGTTGTCCTGCCAAATTTGCAAATTGATGGGTCGCATATTGCCCGCTCGCTTTCCGGTTGCGAAAGATTCGAGGACATCCTACGGCCCACTGTTGCCGAAGGAAAGCGGAACGTACCCAGTCTGCTCGGCAGACCGTGTATTGTGGTGCGACGCGGCGGTAAAACGAGGAAACGGGGCGCGGAAAATTATGTACGGCCCGAAGGGAAATCTATTGCAGCGGCGCTATTTGCCAGACGATTTCGGCAGGTCTTTTAGCCAGTTCCAAACCGTTTCAAGCTGGATGTGCCTGCATTCTTCCGGGGCTTCACTGAACCAAAAGTGTTTGATCGATGCGTATTTGTGTCCGTTTTTTTCATATGCGGCACGGATGTACTCTTTGCATTTTCGAGCTTGCGCATGCTTCGCAATGCCGCCATTGCGGGCGATCTCCGTGCCTTTGTTTTCCAATCGCGCAACTTCCCTCTTCGCGGCGGCTACGGCCCGCGCTAAATCGCCATTGGCCTCACGATAGGCCTCACCCAGGATGGTCCGGCAGCGTGTGCGCAGTTCCGCGAGGAGTTCGTCCAAACCTGCGGCGGGGTCGGCTGCTTCGGCGAGGGTATAGGGATCGGACTTCTTCAATGCGACGCGTAACACGAAGGCGAAATCCAAGCCAATCCTGTCCGCGTCAGTGCGATATTTCCGAATCGCATTGTCGTAAAGTTCGCTTACTACCGACTCAAAATCAGGCGGCGTTTGCATGCTGCTCCCCTTGATCTCCAATCAGCACGCGCAGCCTGTCCGTGATTTCCTGCATCGGCTTGCGCAGCCGCTCGAATTCGATGGTTACGTAACCTGCCGTCACGTTATGGCGCGGCTGCGCGTGATTCACCAGTGCCTTGAGCGCATATTCGGACACGTCCAAGCCTTGGGCCACGGTGATAAAGGTTCGGCGCAGGTCATGCAGCGTAAATGCCACGTCGGAAACGTCGGTGCGGAAATTGTTGAAGTGCGTCAGCGTTCCGTCCCGCTTCTGTCCGGGGAACACCCAAGGCGCGCCCGCGAAGAACATTTGCGGATTTTCGCGCTGACGGCGTTTCAGCAATTCCAGCAGATAGTCGGACAAAGGAATATCGAATGCGCGCTCTTCTCCACCCTTGGGCTTCGGAATACGCAGTTTGCGGTTTTCAAAATCCACGTCCGCCCATTTCACTTCGCACGCGGTCTGACGGCGCAGGCCAGTGAACAGGGCGAAGAGAAGAAAATCGCGCCGCACGCTGTCGCTGATGCTGCGGACATCCTTGCCCCATGCGGCGAGCGCCGTGGAGGGAATAGCAGTGCGCGGCGGCGTGGCCCTGAACCAGTCAATGTTTACCGATGGATTGGCGGGCAATTCAGGATGCTGGCGCATTGCGCGATTATAGATGCCACGGAACAGCCGGAAGGCAGCGTTTGCCATTTGCTTGCCGTCGCGGCCCTTGCGTCCAAACTTTCCCGCGCGGATTTCGTCGGCCAGTTTCTGGTGCCTGCCCTGTACGTCCTGCCGCGAGATTTCCGCCAAGGGCCGGTTCAGCCAGTTGCTGAAATACAGACGCATGATCCCGTCAAAGTTGTCCAGCGTGCGCGGCGATGCATTCTTGCTGACAAGGCCGCCCCGATACAACTCCCACGCCTCGCCCAATGTAATTCCCCGCGCTGCGGCACGGCGCTTTTCTTCGGCGGGATTGCCGCCGCTGACCATCTTCCCCAACGCCTGCTGCGCCGCCTTGCGCGCCTGATCCAGGGTAAGGACGCCGTAACGGCCCAGGGTGACGCGCACGGATTTGCCCGCAACGTAGCGCTGCACGATGAAGCTTTTCACGCTGCTACCGCTGGCGTTTGGCGGCATCACCATCAACGCGAAATTCGGCTGCTCCGTATCCCAATAAACCTTCCGCGCCACGCGTCCGCGACTGTCTCGCCCGGGTCCTGCGCCGTCGCAGAATTTTTTGCTCAACTTCAATTTCGCGGACGTATCCGCATCCGCGTTGTGTGCTACCGTATTTGTACCCATGATTCGCCTCGCAATTATTTCGGAAAAGAGGCATTAAGTTTGCGATTTCTGGAAAACTGCGGGAAAAGACCGCCACGAAAGACAGCCGAAGATTGGCGGGGACATCTGATCCGCATGGATGTATCGCAACAGGCTAATGCAATGGGAAAATTATAGCACCGCAAAGGGGTGGTAATACCAAGTAAAACAAAATGTTCTACTGCAAAGAAAGGAACCAAAGAAAGCACACCCCGGTGCGCCAGCCTGCGGCTACCCCGCGTTGCTCGGCAGAACCGGCCTCCGCGTAAACTCGCACGATCCGCACTGCGTGCGGCCACGTGCTCGAACATGCGCGTCGGACTTCTCCTGTCCTGCCTGCGCGACTCGGTGGCGCACAGGGGGAAGGGCGCTCCGTAGTGTCACGAGAAGTTGTATTGCTGGCCTCCGATAACCCCTGTGCGCCGTCCCGACGATCGGGTGCAGGCGAGCGGGCATTGGGGCGAGCACTGTTCGAGCTCCGCAGCGGGGTGCGGGGTGTGCACCCCGCCAGGACGAGTTGCGCAGCACCCGCAAGGAGTACGCCGTGGTTGTAAGGGGCTAACGCCCCAACAACACACGCAGCCCCCGCGAGAATGCACCCGAGCAAGGGCCCGCGTAGCGGCGGCGCACCGGGGGCGCCTTCTTTGGGTTACCTTTCTTGGCAAGACAAGAAAGGTAACCAGCTGCCGGGCTGCCCCCGGCGACCAGCTATGAGCACCGCCGGACCGCGCAGGAAACACGCCAACCCAAGCCCAAAACCTACACCTCCCTTACCACCCCTTCCCCGAACACCAGCGCGCACCTCACCTGTTTCCCCTCGTACACCGAAGCCATCGCCTGACGATACTCCTCCATCTGCGCCCGGTAACGCGACACATCGGCGCTTTCCGCAAGCTTGTAGTCCAGCACCCACACTTCATCCTCGAACTCGACCAGGCGGTCGATGCGCCGCAGTTCGCCTTTGGCGTTGACGTAGGGCATTTCGTTCGCGGCGCGGCGGTACTGCGCGGGATCGAAGAAGCGCGCAAGTTCCGGCAGGGCAAGCAGCGCCTCGGCTTGCTGCACGAGGGTGTCTTGCACTTCGGGCGGGATGCCCAAGCGGGCGATGGCCTGCACATCCGCCCCGCCATTTTCCGTGAGGTGCTGCAGCAAAGCGTGCAGCCAGATGCCGCGCTGCTGCTCGGTGGTCAGGCGCGGTTTGCGCTGGCCGACGGGGACGATGGCGGGCAGTGCGGGCAGCGGCGTGCGGGCTTGTTTCTCCGCACCCTGCCCGGCAGTCGCCGGCCCGGACGGGGCACGCGCCAGCGGGTTTTCCCGCTCCCCACACACCCCATGGATGCGGTCGTACCAGGAAGGTGATTTCTTCTTCTGCTCCTTCTCCTCGCCGCGGCCGTTGCCGCTGACGATGAGCGCCTGCTGGGCGCGCGTCATGGCGACGTAGAGCAGGTTCATTTCCTCGCGCGCCTGTTGTGCGGCTTCCTGCTCGAAGATGGGCGCGCGCTTCTTGCCGCGCGAGGCGAGATCGCCATAGCAGGAGAAATGTTCCGGCTGGGCCGACTGCGCGGGCCAGTCGAGCAGGATGCCGTAGCCCTCGCTGTTCTTGCGCGCGCCGTTGGCGTCCAGCAGCCACACGATGGGCGCCTCCAGGCCCTTCGATTCGTGCACGGTGTAGATGCGCACGGCATCGCCCGCCACACCGAGCTTGCCTTCGTCCGGCGCGTCGTCCGTGCTTGCGCGCAGTTCGCGCAGCTCCTGCAGGAAGCGCGGCAGGCTGGGGTAGCGGCCCGCGTCCACGGCCAGCGCGATTTCCATGAAGGCGTGCAGGTTGGCCGCCACCTTGGCCCGAGTCTCCGGCAACTGGGCGGCGCTGTAGCGCGCGAGCACATCACCCTCGAAATAGATGCGGTCCAGCAGGTCGTGCACCGGCAGCTTGTCGGCCAGTGTGAGCCAGGCAGACAGCAGTTCCGCCGCGCGCTGCAGGGGGGGTGTGGGTTCCGCTAAAATCTGCAGCCGGGTCCACCAGCTCATCCGCCCTTCCGGGTGTGTCTGCGGGGCTGGCGCTTCTGCTCCTTCCATTCCCCAGTTCACTTCTGCTTGTTTGGGCTGCGCAACGGCCCGCACCCCTTCTTCCACCGGAAGCACAGGCTGAGCGGCCAGCCGCATCAGGTCCGCGTCGCTGCACGAGAAGATGGGCGTGCGCAGCACCTGCGCCAGCGCCAGATCGGCAAAGGGCGTGATGAGGAACATCAGCAGAGCCTGGATGTCCTCGGCCTCCAGCGTATCCAGCAGGCCGCCGCGGCGCGAGCTGATGAAGGGAATGTGCTTCGCGCGCAATGCTTCCTCGTAGGTCGCCAGATGGGTGCGCCCGCGCACCAGCACCATGATGTCGCCCCAGGCGGCGGGCCGCGCCCGCTCGCCCTCACCCACCTGCCATTCGCGCACCATGGTCTGCAACAGTTCGGCAAACTGCCCGGCTTCGCCCCGGCGCGCGCTTTCTTCCAGTTCCGCGCGCGGCGTGGTGAGCGGGTCGCGCAGGACGATGGCCTCCCTCGTGCCCTCTTCTTCCTCCGCAGCTTCAGCCTCGGGCGGCTGCGCCAGCGGCAGCACGTGAACGTAGCCCGGCAGGCTCGTGTGCTCGGCGGTGTGCGGATCGAAATCGTCGAAGCCTTCCGGATGATCCGCGAACACCGCGTTCACCGCCTCCAGCACGGCGGGCGCATTGCGCCGGGTGTGGTTGTTGTGCAGGGTGCGCGCGCCGAAATTTTCCGTCAGGTATGTCCGCGCCACGCCGAACAGGCGCGCCTCGGCGCGGCGGAAGCGGTAGATGGACTGCTTGGGGTCGCCCACGATGAATACCGTGGGCCGGGTGTCGGCGGCGGCGGCCGCGTCAAACCAGGCGCGCAGCGTCTGCCATTGCAGGGGATTGGTGTCCTGGAATTCGTCCAGCAGCACATGACGGTAGCGGCAATCCAGCTTGTACTGCATGGTCTCCGCGTGCTCGCTCTGCTGCAGCAACCGGCACAGCTGCCACTCGAGGTCGGCGAAATCCATCTGCTGCATCTGGCGCTTGCGTGCCTGGTAGCGCGCGAGGAGCGCGGCGCCGCAGGTGAGCGCGGCCGCGTTCAGACGGTATGCCTGCTGCTCGGCCTCAACATCGCGCACCGCCTGCAGGCTGGCCTGCAAGTTTTGCAGTGCCATCGCGTAGCGCGTCTCGTCCTGCTTCTTCGTGGCGGAGAGCTTGCGCGGGTCGCCCGCCAGGGTGAACAGCAGCGGCCACACGGCGGCGAAGCGCGCCTCGGGCTCGGAGTCAGTCCAGGCCTGCTCCAGCTCGCCGGCCTTCTTCTGCTGCGCCGCCGTGCCGTCGGTGGCGAGCTGGCGCGCGAACGCGAACAGCGCCTCGTCGCTGTGCTGGCACTGTCCCCAGTCGGTCCGCGGGTCGAAGTCGATTTCTACCTCGAGTTCGGTCTGCAGTTTTTCCAGGGCAAGGGCGACGGCGTCCGCGACGACATCCGCCGCACCATCCGTCGCATCATCCTTTGCATCGCCCGTCGCCTCGTCTTCATCCGTCTGCATGCGGCCTTCCGGCGCGAACGCGGTGGCATAAGCCCACCACTCCGCACGCCGCGCGAGGAAACCCTGCATCAGCTCACGCGTATTGTGCAGGCCGTATTCGGCAAACAGCCATTGCATGTGCACGGCCTCGGCGTTTTCCGGATGCTGGCGCATGTGGTCGAGCAGTTCCTCCCACGCTTCTTCCTGCACGCTGCCCGGGCGCTCCAGCAGGGTCATGCCCTGCATCACGCCTGCATTCATCGGTGCGCGCTGCATCACCTGCATGAACCAGCCGTGGAAGGTGCTGATGGTGATGCCCGGCTGCGCCAGCAACACCAGGCCGTGCAGGCTGCGCGCGCGCCGCAGCTGCTCGTCGTTCAGACCCTCCAGCCCGCGCTCGGCGAAAAACTTTCGCACGTGCGCCTCGTCCTCCGTCGCCAGCTCGCGCAGCCATAGTTGCAGGCGCGCCTGCATTTCCTGCGCGGCTTTGCGGGTGAAGGTGATGGCGAGGATATTCGAAGGCTGAACACCATCGAGCAACAGGCGCACCATGCGCGACACCAGCAGCCAGGTCTTGCCGCTGCCCGCGCAGGCCTCCACGACCACGCTGGATTGCGGATCGAGCGCGTCAGCGATCTTCATGCGGCCCATTCCCCCTTGCGGCACAATCCCCTCACCTCACAATATGCGCACGCCCCGCCCACGCCGTTGGCAGGCAAGCCCGCGCCCTGTCGCGCCTCGGCTATCACCCGCGACAAGCGTTGCGCGTTGAGTTCGGCCAGTTGCCCCAGATCCTGCGCCGGCGCCACCGAGCGCGGCTGTCTGCCATCGAGGCTGACGAACGCCGCCTCTTCCGCGCCATGGGCCCAGGCATAGCAGGCGAGCTGCACGTCCTCACCGGGCTCGGCCAGCATGCTGGTGAGGCGGGCCACGCTCTGGGTCTTGTAATCCAGCACGCGCTGCTGCTCGCCTTTAACGTCCATGCGGTCTATGCGCCCGCGCAGGCGCACCCCCCCGGCTTCGCCTGCTATCGGCAGTTCGCGCACGAAGCTGCTCTCCGCGCTTTGATAGCGCCAGCCCTCGGCCTCGTTCTGCAATTGCCAGGCGATGTAGCCGGGAATGGCGCGGCGCCAGCGCTCGAACCAGGCGCGTGCGGCGAAGTCGCGCGCCAGCAATTCCGAAAACACCTGCCGGCTGATGTGTTCCAGTGCGGTTTCCATCTCTTCTGCAGGACGGGCGCTCACCACCGCGTGCGTCTCGTGGAAGCGCTGCAGGATCGTGTGCACGTGCTCGCCGTAGTCGCGCTTTTCGATGCCCTCCGGCACTTCGTCCAGTTCGTTCAGGCGCAGGATGTGGCGCGCATAGAACTGGTAAGGACAGGCCACCAGGCTGTTGTAGGCGCTGATGGTGACGGTGCCGGGCAGCATGCTTGCGTCCACCACGGGCGCGGGCTGCGCGGATTCCGGAAGTCTGGCAACGTGCGCGTCCTCGGCGGCGAGATAGGCGGGTAATTCAGTCTCCGTCAGGTCGTCATCAAAGGCCAGCGCATGCAGGTCGCGCAGCAATTCGAGGAAGGGGCTGAGCAGCCATTCCTCGCCCTCGCGCTCCCTCTGCCAGGTGACGAGCACGGTGTCGTTGAGGTTGAGCAGTGCGTAAAGATCATCGCGCTGGCGCGCGGCCTGGGTGGCGCGGGTGGGCAGGCCCAGGCTACCGCGCACGCCATCGTTGAACCAGCGTCCGCCGTCGGCGACG
>Ga0208774_1000215_pt1 | contig 11182 bp, 8 predicted proteins | sample SF_Rice_5C_80N_4_FD_185620 | JGI IMG/M metagenome (GOLD analysis project Ga0208774, IMG submission 185620) | Rice paddy soil microbial communities from Twitchell Island, California, USA - SF_Rice_5C_80N_405 (SPAdes) (version 2) | ecosystem: Environmental > Terrestrial > Soil > Paddy field/soil ... | reverse complement strand
CCCTCAAGCAAGCGGTCCAGCTCGCCGCAAAAATCACCGGCGACAGTCGTAACCGGCTGTATCAGCACGCACTTCAGCACCACAAACAAGACTGACCGGTTGCGCCTGCGCCAGGCCCCGTGCAAACGCGGCGCCTGTTGATTTTCCGCTGTCCTTTCCTCGTTCCCCTGTGGATAACTCTTGGTGATCTGGCGTTTTGGCGGTAAAATTGCACATCTATATATTCAACCCCATTCATATCGGCAGGCTGCACATGACCAATAGCGCATTATGGGAATCCTGCCTGCAGTTTTTCAAAAGCAATCTTCCATCCCAGCAGTTCAATTCCTGGATCAAACCGCTGAATTTTGAAATGGAAGGGGATAGAATCATCCTGGGCGCGCCCAACGGTTTCACCCTGAAAATCATTCAGGATCGCTTTCTGCCGCAGATCGTCGAGCAGGCGGAAGCATTGCTGAACTACCGGCCCGCGGTCGAATTGCGCCTGCGCAAGGCCGCCGCGCCCGCCCTGCCCGAACCCAGCCGGCCTATCGTTGCCCCCACCGCGCCCAGAGCCGAGCAAAAGACGCCCAAGGGTCATAACAAGATCAATCCGGCACTGTCTTTCGACAATTTCGTGCTGGGCAAGGCGAACCAGTTGGCGCATGCGGCTGCCCTGCAAGTGGCCGAGGCGCCGGGCACCAGTTACAACCCCCTGTTTGTGTATGGCGGTGTGGGCTTGGGCAAGACCCACCTGATCCAGGCCATCGGCAACCACATCCGTGGCCAGAATCCCAAGGCCAAGATCTGCTACGTTCATGCCACCAACTACGTGTCCGACGTCGTGCGTGCCTTCCAGACAAAAAACTTCGACGAATTCAAGCAGTTCTACAATTCGCTCGACCTCTTGCTGATAGACGACATCCAGTTCATCGCCGACAAACCGGGCACCCAGCAGGAATTCTTCTATACGCTGACCTCGCTGATCGAAGGCCACAAGCAGGTTGTCATCACCTGCGACACCTTCCCCAAGGAAATCTCCGGCATGGAGCCGCGCCTGACCTCGCGCTTCAGTTGGGGCCTGACCGTGGCGCTGGAGCCGCCCGAACTGGAAATGCGTGTCGCCATCCTGTTGCAAAAGGCGCAGCAACTAAAGAATCCTATAGACGAGAATGTCGCCTTCTTCATCGCCAAACACATCCGCTCCAACATCCGCGAACTGGAAGGCGCGCTGATCCGCATCGAGGCCTTCTCCAAGTTCCATAAGCAGCCCATCACCGTCGAACTGGCCAAGGAAGCGCTGAAGGATCTGCTGGCGATCCAGAACAAGCAGGTATCGATCGAGAACATCCAGAAGACCGTGGCCGACTTCTACCGCATCAAACTGGTAGACCTGCTGTCGAAGAAACGCACGCGCGCCATCGCCCGGCCGCGCCAGGTCGCCATGCACCTCGCCCGCGAACTGACCCAGATGAGCCTGCCCGAAATCGGCGCGGCATTCGGCGGACGGGATCACACTACCGTGATGCATGCCTGCAAGACCATAGAAAACCTGCGTGGCGTGGATGCGGCGTTCAACGCCGACTTCAATCTGCTGAACCAGATCCTGCGCAGCTAGCGGCATTATGGAACGGATCGGGTATAAGGTAGACGGCTTGTGCAAATTCCTGCGTGCAGTGGATAACTACGCGTCCCGCTTGCGGTCAGTTTGTGGATAAGGGGGCAATCTGCATTCGGGCGTGAATTTATGCACAAGGAATCCGCTGTGTCAGGGACGAATGTTCACAGCCTTTTTTTTAGGCTAACGTTTTGCTTTAAATAAAAAAACCAGTGTTATTCACATTGAGCTGCCAAACTATTATTAAAATTGATTTAAAGGATTAATACTATGTTCATAGAAAAAATAGAAAAGGACGCACTGCTCAAACCGCTGCAAATCACCGGCGGAATCATCGAACGCAAACAGCCCCTGCCTATTCTTTCCAATGTTCTGATCGAAAAGAGCGGTTCCAGTTTTCGCTTCGTTTCCATCGACCTCGAGATCCAGATCAGCACCGTGATTGCCACCGAGCAGCCCGCGTCCAGCGAGTCCATCACCGTCGCTGCGAAAAAACTGCAGGAGATACTGCGTGTCCTCCCTGACGACAGCAAGGTTACCCTGGACATCCAGGACAGCAAGATGCAGATCAAGGCCGGCAAGAGCAAGTTCAACCTGCAAACCCTCCCGGCGGCGGACTTTCCCCAGGTTGCCGACCAGTTGAAGGACGCCGAAAAAATCCAACTGCCGCAAAACGCCTTCCGTGCCCTGCTGGGATCGGTGCAATACGCCATGGCCCAGCAGGACATCCGCTATTACCTGAACGGCGTGCTGCTGGTCATAGACGGCACAGAACTCAAGGCAGTGGCCACCGACGGCCATCGCCTGGCGTATTCCAGCATGGCGCTGGGTGCCTCCCACGCCAAGCGCGAGATCATTCTGCCGCGCAAGACCATAGCAGAATTGTTCAAGCTGCTCTCCGACAGCGACGACGAGATCGCCCTGGAAATCGGCGAAACCCAGGTGCGCATGGCATTCGGCGGCGTGACCATCACCTCCAAGGTGATAGACGGCAAGTTTCCAGATTACGGCAAAGTCATCCCGACCCACGCCAACCACATGACGATGGAGCGCTTGCCCATCCTGCAGGCCCTGCAGCGGGTCTCCATCCTGTCCAATGAGAAATTCCGCGGCGTGCGCCTCGTGCTCACCGAAAAGAACCTGCGCATCGTCAGCAGCAACAGCGAACAGGAAGAAGCCCAGGAAGACATGGAAACCGACTACCACGGCCCCGGGCTGGACGTCGGCTTCAACGTCAACTATTTGCTGGACGGACTCAACAATATATCCTCGCAGGAGGTGGTGTTCTCCTTCGGCGATCCCAACAGCAGCGTGCTGATCACCCGGCCCGACGACGAAAACTTCAAGTACGTCGTCATGCCGATGCGCATCTGACCGCGGCACATCGAACCAGGAATTATCCGGAACAGGAATATCATCCATGAGCGACAACTACGACGAATCCAGCATCCAGCAGCTCGAAGGGCTGGAGGCCGTGCGCAAGCGGCCCGGCATGTACATCGGCGACACCTCCGATGGCACCGGCCTGCACCACATGGTGTTCGAAGCGGTGGACAATGCCATCGACGAAGCGCTGGCCGGCTATTGCGACGACATCAAGGTAGTCATCCACGCTGACAATTCCATTTCGGTCTCCGACAACGGCCGTGGCATTCCGGTCGGTATCAAGTTCGACGACAAGTTCGAACCCAAGCGATCCGCCGCCGAGATTGTGATGACCGTGCTGCATGCCGGGGGCAAGTTCAACCAGAACAGTTACAAGGTCTCCGGCGGCTTGCACGGGGTCGGCGTCTCCTGCGTCAACGGCCTGTCCGAATGGCTCAAGCTCACCATCTGCCGCGACGGCAGGAAGCACTTTATCGAATTCCATCGCGGTGCCCCGGTGGACCGCGTCGTCGAGGTGCAGAACGGCGTCGAAGTCTCCCCCCTCAAGGTCCTGGGCGAAACCACCCAGCGCGGCACCGAGGTCCACTTCCTGGCCGACAAGGAGATCTTCGGCACCGTTGAATTCCACTACGAAATCTTGTCGAAACGCCTGCGCGAACTGTCCTTCCTCAACAACGGGGTGAAGGTTGAACTCATCGACCACCGCACCGGCAAGAGCGAAAACTTCGCCCATTCCGGCGGCGTGCGCGGCTTTGTCGAGTACATGAACAAGAACAAGGTGACGCTGCATCCCCATGTATTTCACGCCATGAGCGAGAAGGAGGGGGTGACGGTCGAGGTCGCCATGCAATGGAACGACAGCTATTCCGAAATGGTGCAGTGCTTCACCAACAACATTCCTCAGCGTGACGGCGGTACCCACCTGACCGGCATGCGCATGGCCATGACCCGCGTCATCAACAAATACATCGAGGAAAACGAACTGGCCAAGAAGGCCAAGGTCGAGACTTCCGGCGACGACATGCGCGAAGGCCTCACCTGCGTGTTGTCGGTGAAGGTGCCGGAACCCAAGTTCTCCTCGCAGACCAAGGACAAGCTGGTTTCGAGCGAGGTGCAGCCGGTGGTGCAGGAGGTTGTCGGCGCAAAACTGGCGGAATACCTGGCGGAGAATCCCACCGACGCCAAAATACTGTGCGGCAAGATCATCGACGCCGCGCGCGCGCGCGAAGCGGCACGCAAGGCGCGCGAACTGACGCGGCGCAAGGGCGTGCTCGACGGCATCGGCCTGCCGGGCAAGCTGGCCGACTGCCAGGAAAAGGACCCCGGAAAATCCGAACTCTATCTGGTTGAGGGCGACTCCGCCGGCGGTTCCGCCAAGCAGGGCCGCGACCGTCACTATCAGGCCATTCTGCCGCTCAAGGGCAAGATACTGAACGTGGAGCGTGCGCGTTTCGAGAAGCTGATTTCCTCGCAGGAGATCGCCACCCTGATTACCGTGCTGGGCACCGGCATCGGCAAGGACGAGTACAACCCGGACAAGTTGCGCTACCACCGCATCATCATCATGACCGACGCGGACGTCGACGGCTCGCACATCCGCACCCTGCTGCTGACCTTCTTCTACCGCCAGATGCCAGAACTGGTCGAGCGCGGCCACATCTACATTGCCCAGCCGCCGTTGTACAAGATCAAGCAGGGCAAGGAAGAGCGCTACCTCAAGGATGACCAGGAGCTGAAGATTTACATGCTCAAGTCTGCGTTGAACAATGCCGCCCTCTATCCTTCGCTAAACGCCGAAGCCATCCAGGCCCAGGCGCTGGAGGAGATCGCCAAGAAATATTTCCTGGCCGAGGCGGTGATCGAGCGCCTGTCGCGCTTCATCGCGCCGGAAGCGACCCATGCTTTGCTGAATCTGCCTCCGCTCTCGCTGGCAGACGACGCCCAGGCGCAGCACAGCGCGGAATTGCTGCAGGCAGCGTGCGCCGGCACCATCCAGGTTGCCGCGGAAACCGACGAAAGCGGCGAGCGCCGTCTGCGCCTGCAAAAACTGCTGCACGGCAATTATTCCACCAGCTACATGGATGCCGACTTCTTCGGCGGCAGCGACTATGCGCAGATCCGCCAGGCCGCCGAGGTATTGAACGGGCTGGTGGGCGAAGGCGCGCACGTTTCGCGGGGCGAGCAGAAACGCACGGTCGCCAGCTTCAAGCAGGCCATCGAATGGCTGCTGGAGGAGGCCAAGAAGGGCGTATCCATCCAGCGCTACAAGGGCCTGGGCGAAATGAACCCCGAGCAGTTGTGGGAGACCACCATGGACGCGAACAATCGCGTATTGCTCAAGGTGGGCATCGAAGACCTTGTCACCACCGACGAGATTTTCACCACGCTGATGGGTGACGTGGTCGAGCCGCGCCGCGAATTCATCGAGCAGAATGCCCTGGGTGCGAAAAACCTCGACGTCTAGGAAGGGCGCCGGACGCGGCGGCCCGTGGAGCAATGCGCCTGAATAGCATATCGAAGCGTGCGGTCGGCCTGCGCCCGCGCTCGTTTTCCGGCTTGATCCTGGCCTGTTTGATGCTGGTCGCGGTTCCGCTCATAGCGCCCATCGTGTATGGCGCGGAATCCATTACCCGCTTTGCCAGGGAAAGCCGCGCCATTGTTTACCAGGCGGAACAGATAGGCCGCTACAGCCGGAGCCTGGTCAATCAACTGGAAAAGATGGAACATGGCGTCCGCCTGTCGCGCATCCTCAATGACGCCACTCTGCTCGATACCTATTTCCAGAGCCGCGACCGCTTCCGCCAGTCGCTTTCCGCGCTGGGCAGCCTGCCGCTCACCCCTGCGCAAATCGCCATGCTGGCCCGCGTCAAGGCCGCGGATGCCGAGATCTATGCCAAGCTCAGCGCCTTGCCTGCGGAGGGCCACCCGCGCGATCTGGCGATCGATTTCACCGCCTTGCAGGAAGCCGTCGGGGCCTTCACTTCCAGCGGCGATGCCGAAATCGAACGGCAAATGGATACCTTGCAAGCCACCGTGGAGCGCGCGGGCGCCGTCACGCTGTGGTTGGCAGTGCTGCTGGTGCCGTTCGCGATCCTCCTTGCCGCCAGCGCGGCGCGCCTGATCACCACGCCCATCCAGCAGATCCATGCAGCCATCCAGTCCATGGGCAGCGGCGAACTGTCGCAACCCGTGCGCATCGGTGGCCCGCAAGACCTGCAGCGTCTGGGCGATAAGCTGGAGTGGCTGCGCATTTCCCTGCTTGAACTGGAGCGCCAGAAGACCACCTTCCTGCAGCACGTGTCGCACGAACTGAAGACGCCGCTCACCTCGCTGCGCGAGGGTGCGGGGCTGCTCAACGAGGGTATCGCCGGCGAACTTTCCGACAAGCAGAAGGAGATCGCCTCCATCATGCTGGACAACAGTATCGTGTTGCAAAAACGCATCGAGGATTTGCTGAATTTCAACGCGCTGCAAACCGGCAAGGCGGTGCTGGCCAGCCGCAGTCTGGCCCTGCGGCCCCTGCTTGCGTCGGTCGTACAGGACCACGGGCTGGCCTTGCAAAACAAGGACCTCCGTGTGCTGCTCGAGTGCGGGGAAGAAATCGTGCAAGGCGACGAGCAAAAGTTGCGGATTATCGTCGACAATCTGCTGTCCAACGCGATTAAGTACTCCGTGCGCGGCGGCGCCATCCGCGTCAACGTTGCGCGGATTGATGGTAGCATACGCATCGACGTGGCCGACAGCGGCCCCGGCGTCGCTGCGGACGACCGCGAGCGCATCTTCGATGCGTTTTACCAGGGACGTCCGCCCGCACGCGAATCAGCCAAAGGCACCGGGTTGGGCTTGGCCATCGCCAAGGATTATGCGCTGGCGCACGCCGGTAAGCTTGAACTGGTGGACCAGCAATCAGGTGCATGTTTCCGGCTTACGCTGCCTGCCCCCCATTGACCGTGACCGCATGAACTTTTCCAGCCGCTCCCTACGCATACTTCTGCCGCTCCTCCTGCTTGCCGCCTGCGCGCGGCCGGATGCAGGCCGCCTGATGACCGCCGAAGTAAGCTGTCCGCCGCCGCCCGCCGTCGTGCTGGGAGAGCACGACATGCTGCACTATTACCGCTGCCTGTCCACTCTGCCGCCGGCCCGGCTTGCTGCGGAATATGCAGCCGTAAATGAGCATTTCCAGCAGAGCAAAAGCGGTGCCGACCGCGTGAAACTCGCGATGCTGCTGTCCATCCCTGATACTGCGCCTTACAACCCTGCTTCCGCGCTGCACTTGCTGGCCGCGCCGCCGCAGGAGGGTGAAGGCGTCCCCGCCGGACTGCGCGACGTTGCCGACATGCTTAGCGCCGTCTTGCGGCGGCAGCAGGCCGCGGACCAGAAAGTGCAAAATCTCCAGAAGGACCTAGCGGCGGAGAAGTCGCACGCCGACGCGCTGCAGTTGAAGATCGATTCGGTCAAAGACCTGGAGCGCACCATGACCCAGAAGGATGGCCCATGACTCTTGCCGCCAACGCACATCGTATCCTGCTGGTCGACGACGATGCCGACCTCCTGCGTCTGCTCGCCATGCGTCTGCGCGCGGCGGGCTATGCGGTCACCACGGCGGAGAGTGCTGCCGCGGCCATCGGCCAGATCGCCGTCGCGCGCCCCCATCTCGTAATCACCGACATGCGCATGCCGGACATGGACGGACTCGCCCTGTTCGAGCGCATCCACCGCGAAGCGCCGGCGCTGCCCGTGATCATGCTGACCGCCCACGGCACCATCCCCGATGCGGTTGCAGCAACCCAGCGCGGGCTGTATGGCTACCTGACCAAACCATTCGACAGCCATGAGCTGCTGAACAGCATAGAGCGTGCCCTGGGTCTGCATGCGGCCCCCGACACGCAGCAGCCCGCCGCTGCGGACAGCTGGCGCGCACGCATCATTACCCAGAGCGCCGTCATGGAAGATCTGCTCGCCAAGGCCAAGCGCGTAGCCGAAGGCGATGCCAGCGTGCTGATCCGCGGCGAAAGTGGCACCGGCAAGGAACTGCTGGCGCAGGCCATTCACCACGCAAGCCGGCGCGCGCATGGTCCCTTCGTCGCCATCAATTGCGCGGCCATACCCGAACAATTATTGGAATCCGAATTGTTCGGCCATGCCCGGGGCGCGTTTTCGGGCGCGGTGCGCGACCACAAGGGCCTGTTCCAGGCCGCGCACGGAGGCACCATCTTTCTGGACGAAATCGGCGACATGCCGCTGTCGCTCCAGGGCAAGCTGCTGCGCGTGCTGCAGGAGAAGCAGCTCACCCCGGTGGGTTCCACCCAGCCGCTCAATGTCGACGTGCGCATCATCTCGGCCACCCATCGCGACCTCAAAGCCGCCATTGCCGCCGGCACCTTCCGCGAGGACATCTATTACCGGCTCAATGTGGTCGAGTTGACCATACCCGCACTGTCCCAGCGGCGCGAAGACATTCCGCTGCTGGCCAAGCACTTCCTGCCGCAGCTTGCCGCGACTTACGGCCGCGCCGTGAACGGCTTCTCGCCCGAGGCCATGGCGGCGCTGGTGAACGCGCCTTGGCCGGGCAACGTGCGCCAGTTGCTCAACGTCGTGGAGCAGAGCGTGGCGCTATCCACCACGCCTATCATTTCATCGGTGGTCATCGAGAAGAGCCTGCACCGAGGTGAAGCGGCTTTCATGCCGCTGGAGGAGGCGAAAAAGCGCTTCGAGCGCGACTACCTGATCCGCACCCTGAAGATTACCGCCGGCAACGTCACCCATGCCGCGCGCCTCTCGCTCAAGAACCGTACCGAATTCTACAAGCTGCTGCACAAATACGAACTGGATCCGGCCGCATTCAAGAACACGCAGGATACGTCAACCTAGTGTCTCCGGGTGGCGACGTCTGCTCTCCTTGTAAATCAACGGTCTACCCCCTTGCGTGGAAAACCTGTCGTCAGTTGGCGACACTCCGCCCGGCCATCCCTGCCCGGCCATGGTTTAACACCATGATTCTAAACGTACAAGGCACTGGCACGCGGCTTGCTAACATAGTCGCTGCCGGGCGTTGCCTTATGCCCGGAGACTTTACAACTTCTTATCAGATAGGAAATTCAAAATGAGCAAAATTGCATCTCTGCTGATCGCTGCAGCCTTCGCTGCTGTGTCCTTTGGCGCCACCGCTGCCGAAGGTGCCGCTCCTGCTGCTGCTGCTGCGCCTGCCGCTGCTGCTGCTGCTCCCGCCGCCAAGGCTGAGCCCAAGAAGGCCGAGCACAAGAAGGCACATGCCAAGAAGCATCACAAAGCCAAGAAGAAGGCAGCCAAGTAAGTTTGGGCAGCCGGCAACGGCGAAGGCGGTCACCGCCTTCGTTGTTGTGCCTCAAGGCCCCTGTTTCGGGGCGCCGCTGCGAGCCAGGCATTTCCGTCCCGCGGCATTTGCTTCCTTAAGCGCCGATGCGATACCTATGTCGCAGGTCTTCCGGGCACTTCCGCCCCCTCCAGCCCTTGCATTCCAGCGCCGTATCGCGAATGCCCCGCTGCGGTTGTGCAGCGCTCTCAAAAACGCTGTAAATTAACACCATCGCACTGCCTCCAGTGCATGCACCCAGAGGTCGGCCATCATGCGCAGCGCCAGCCCGCCCGGAGCCGAACCGTATCGTCTGGCGATACTGTTTGACCCGGACAATCCGGAGCCGCCGTCCAATCCGTCCGCCATGCAGAAATTCCTGCAGGCCGCCGCCGCGGTCGGCCTGCGTGCCGAGCTGATCTCTCCGGACGACTTGGAGCGCGTGCCGCAGTTCGATGCCCTGTTCATCCGTGACACCACCTACACCAACCATTACAGCTACCTGTTTTCCACCCGCGCCGCAGAGGAGGGCATGGTGGTGATAGACGACCCCAATTCCATCCTCAAGTGCAACAACAAGGCCCTCCAGGCGCAGCTATTCGCGCGCCACAAGATACCAGCACCACGCACCCTGGTGGTACACCGCCGCAACCTGAAGAAAATCATCCCCACGATAGGCCTGCCCTGCGTGCTCAAACTGCCGGACAGTTCGTTCTCGCGCGGCGTGGTCAAGGTGGACACCGAGGCGGAAATGCAGCAGGAGCTGAAGCGCCTGTTCGGCCTGTCCAAGATGCTGGTCGCTCAGCAGTATTTGCCCACCCCCTTTGACTGGCGTATCGGCATACTCGACCGCCAGGTACTGTTTGTCTGCCAGTATCACATGGTGCCCGGCTACTGGCAGATCATCCGCCACGCGGATGACGGCTCGTACGAGGAGGGCGCGACCATCACCCTGGCGCCGGAGGAGGCGCCGCAAGAGGCGCTGCGCCTGGCACTGCGGAGCGCGAACCTGATTGGCGACGGCCTGTACGGCGTGGACATCAAGCAGGCCGGCGCGCAGCTCTACGTGATCGAAATCAACGACAACCCCAATATCGACGCGGGCAACGAGGACGCCGTGCTGGGCGACGAATTGTATCGCCGCATCATGGGGTCATTCGCCACGCGCATCCAGCAGCGCCGCGCGCAACGCGCCGCCGCCTGAGCGCCCTGCGCCACGGCGTGACCAGCGGCCCACTCGTGCTAAAATCCCGTTCCGGCACGAAATCCTGCGGACCATGAGCACCCGACCCCATCCCATTGTAGCCCTCCTCAAGCAGCGCATCCTCATCCTGGATGGCGCGATGGGCACCATGATCCAGCGTCACAAACTGACCGAGGCGGACTACCGCGGCGCGCGCTTTGCCGACTGGCACAAGGACCTCAAGGGCAACAACGACCTGCTGGTGCTGACCAGGCCCGATATCATCCAGGGCATACACATCGAATACCTGGACGCGGGCGCCGACATCATCGAAACCAACACCTTTGGTGCGAATGCCACCACCCTGCATGCCTACGGCATGGAGGCGCTGTGCTACGAGCTGAACGTTGCCGGCGCGCGCCTGGCGCGCGAGGCCTGCGACAAATTCTCCAGGCCCGGCCAGCCGCGTTTCGTCGCCGGCGTGCTGGGGCCCACCGACAAGACGGCGACCATCTCGCCGGACGTGAATGACCCGGCGGCGCGCAACATCACCTTCGACGCGCTGGTCGCCGACTATGCCGAGGCCACGCGCGGGCTGATGGACGGCGGCGCCGACCTGGTCCTGATCGAGACGGTGTTCGACACCCTGAACGCAAAGGCGGCGGTATTTGCCGTGCAGCAGGTG
>Ga0208774_1000211_pt1 | contig 11219 bp, 8 predicted proteins | sample SF_Rice_5C_80N_4_FD_185620 | JGI IMG/M metagenome (GOLD analysis project Ga0208774, IMG submission 185620) | Rice paddy soil microbial communities from Twitchell Island, California, USA - SF_Rice_5C_80N_405 (SPAdes) (version 2) | ecosystem: Environmental > Terrestrial > Soil > Paddy field/soil ... | reverse complement strand
GGTGGCAGCACCGCGAGTGGGCTAAAACCGCGCTTCTCGAGTGGACCAAACTGCTCTGGTGGGAAGCGGTGGACCGCTGGCGATAGGCATGGTGAGTTGCTAAGGCGATACCGGGTGAGAACAGCTGTCCCGGCGTTTTGTAGTAAGATTGCTAGAACGCCGGCGCCGCGCTACTTCGGTGCTTTGGCGGCAACTGGGGGTGAGATGCACTTTGCTTTGATTCTCTACGGTGGGCCCGATCAACTGCTGCCTCTCACTTCGGGCTTGGCCGCGGCTTTTGCTTTTCTCTTGATCTTCTGGAATAAGGTTATGATCACGCTGGGCAAAGTCGGCAGTTTTTTGCGTGGCTCCCACCGCCCCGCAGCTGAACTCGCTCCCCCAGCCCCCGAAGAACAATCCGACTCCGCGCCCAGGGGCTAGTGTTGATTACAGTCCGGAGGCCCGCCCGGCAACACTGCTGGGCGAGTACGTGTCTGTGAGCAACAACAGTTCACTTTAACGGTGCGGCAACTCCCCTTTCCTTAGCATCGCGCTGGACCCCGCCGTGCACTCTCTGCGTTCAGCCGGCTCAAAATTCGCCAGCCGCGCGTTAACCTGGCTCAGGTAGCGGCCGTTCTTGGTACGCCCATAGGAATCCGTTCCCTTGCAGTAATACAGAGCCGTATTCAGGTCCACCCATACCTTGACCTGGGCGTTGGCGCCAGAAGGCAGGGCCGCATTCCGGGCCGGCGCCGTCAAATGCAGCACGGCCGCAAGCTGCGGGAACTGGCGAACCACCATTTCGCTATTGATCCCGAAACAGCCCACGACGGCCACGGACAGAATTACCACCGCTACCGCTGCGTCGCCCAGTGTGGAACTCCCGTGCCGCTTGCCCTGCGATTTTGGAACTGTTTGCTCATTCACTTCCTCGTATTGAGGCTGTTGGCCCGAAGAGGAAAGTCCAAAAGAAAAATCGGACATCCGCGATGTGGAATCTGTCTGCAAGTCTTTCTTAGCCATGGTTTCGTCCTTGAGCTCAGCTCAGCTTGCTCCCGATTTCGCTGAACACGTTGTTGGAGTTCACGCCTATCAGCCTCACCATCACCACCGTGATAGTCAGCACCACAGCTAACATCACGGCGTACTCGGATACATCCTGGGCGGCATCGTCGCACCACAAGCGGCGCAGCAGTTGAGTCATTGTCATTCCCTAAGAGTCGGTTTCGGGGATGCCCTGCAAAATGCAGTTGGCCTGCCACGGCTGACCATCTACAAGTGCGCGCCAACAATTGGACTTACCCGTGCGGCCACTGCCCACACAAGTTGTGAGGTGAAATTATTTGCACTCGCAGGCGGGGCTGTTCTCCTGCGGAAAAGGCTGGATTACTTTGGTAATGCGCTTTGATACAGCTTGATTCGAATAACGCTGAAGTCCCGCTCCCTGGCCTTGACGTAATGCACGCCAAACACGGCATCCATGCGCCGGGTGAAAACGTCGGGGCCCCAATTCTGCACCAGCCAGAGCCGCCGGTAGTGCTCCGGCAGTTGCGGAAGCAAGGCGAAATCTGGTTGCGTTCCTTTCAGCAGGCGCGCGTCGGCGCGTGCTGGAAACACCACCACCGGAGCCGGAAATTGCGGCCAGCGTTGACGGTAGTACTCGTAGGCCAGCCGCGCTAAAGGATGGTAGAAAAGTACCGCGTCGCCGGGCTGCGCCTGCGCCAGCATGTAATGCACCGCTCCGCGCCAATCCTGTTCCGGCGGATCAAAGCCGGTGCGATAGTAAGCGCCAACTCCACGCAGTGAGAGTGCCAGCACGGCGAGCAGCGCCGCCCCCATCAGCCATCGGGGGCGAATCACGCTCAGTCCCACCGCCACCAGGAGCACAAACGCGGGCAGGCAGAAGATCAGGTATCGGCTCACCAACATTGGCTTCAACAGCGAGATGGCCACCGTCATGGCCACCGGCAGCACCAGCCACATCCAGACGAAAACGTGTCCCCAAACCTCCTCCTTCCCCGCCCGTCGGAGCATCTTCACCAGCGCCAGCAGCAGGAGGATTGCGCACGGCAGCAGCAAAACCAGCCCCCCTCGCCCGCTCAGCAAGGTCGCCAAGTCGTGAAGGTCCGTCCACGTGGTCGGCTTTACCCATCCCACCTGGCCCCGGTTCTTCATGGCCACGAACAGCAGCGCGGGAACGGCCAGCAACGCGATCACGCCGCTGCTGATCAGGAAGCGCTTCCAGGGAAATCCCCGTTTGCGCAGCAGCGCCGCCAGCCAGAACACCGGCAGCATGAGCCCGGCGAAAAAGTGCGCGTACACGCCCAGCACCAACGCCATCACCAGCCCTGCCCAGTTGCCCTTTCTCTGCGGCGCGTCCACGCATCTCACGAAAAACCAGCTCGCCAGCACCACCAGGAATGCCAGCAGGCTGTAGCCTCGCGCCTCCTGGGCGTAGCGCACATCGAAGGCGTTCACCGCCAGCAAGAGGGCAGCGATCAGTCCCGCACCTTCAGAGAACAACCTGCGCCCCAGCAGGTAAACGAAAGGAATAGCGGCCACCGCCGGCGCCACCGAAAGCAGGCGAATCGCAAACTCTCCCTGGGCCAGGTGCATCCACCCGCGCAGCAAGCTGTAATAGAGCCCTTCATTCAGCTCCCAGCTCATCACGATGTTGCGGAAGCCTGCCGGATCCAGCCGGGCGATGGAAACGCTGACAATCTCATCCAGCCAGAAACTCTTCTTGCCCAGGTAAAGCAGGCGCAGCACCGCCGACAAAACCGTAATCCCGCTGATCAGGGCCAGGCGCACCTGCGGCCTGATCCGGCTTTGCTCAAGAGGCGCTTGGGATGCGGGTTTCAGCTGGATACTGGACTCCGCCATTGAAGCTTGCGGTTCAGGATACACCGCGGGCAGCAGAAAACCTTGTGCCACGGGTGCCCCGCCCGCGAGCCGCTGGTATCGCAGCACGGCTGCCGGCATGCCTTAAAGTGCAACCGGCTTCGCCCTGCCAAAGGAGCCACCCTTAGCGGCCGCGTGCGCTTCCCTCCGGCTTCAGCATGCGGTTGAAAAACTCCGCCGTCGCCTGGTAGCTTGCCACCCAATTCCGCCAGAGCAGCATATCGTGGGCCTCATCCGGGAACACCAGTTGCTCAAAGCGAACATGATTGGCCCGCAGGCGTTGCGCCAGGTCCACCGTCTGGCTGAAGGGCACATCCGGATCATCATCGCCCTGGATAAGCAGCACCGGCGATCTCCACTCTTCCACCGAGGCATCGGGCGACGATTCCCACGCCAGCTTTCTTGCCTGCTCCAGATCGGGGGCATTTTTGTAGCCGGTCCATTGGGTCAGGAAAGCTGACCAGTCGTGCACCCCGGCAAAATCCACCCCCACCGCAAAAATGTCGGAATTGCGCGCCAGCCCCATGGCCGTGAGCAGGCCGCCGTACGAGCCTCCCCATAGCCCGATGCGGTTCCGGTCAACCGTGGGCAGTGCTTGCAGATAGTGCGCCGCCGCTACGATGTCCTGGTACTCGGCCGCGCCCTTCCAGCCACAATGGGGCGCCTCGCGAAACGCCCGCCCATACATGATTCCCATGCGGTAATTCACCGATAGCACCACATAGCCCAGGCTGGTGAGGTATTGGTTTTCGGCGTAGGCGTTGTGGTAATAGCCCATGTAATGGAACCCCAGCATCATTTGCCGAATGGGCCCGCCGTGCATCCACACCAGCGCCGGGCCCGGTCGCGTGCGGCCGCGCGGGACGAAAAGCTGCCCGTGAATTTGCAGTCCGTCGGCGCTGGGAAAAATCACCTGCCGCGGCGCCACCAGCTGCGCTGAAGGAAAATCCGCCGGCAGCGCCTCTTTGGCCAGCATCTCCCGTCCGTTGCCGGTGACCAGGTAAGGCATGGCCGGTGTGGTCGCGCTTGAGCCCAGGCACAAAATGTAGCGTCCGTCGGCGGTCTGCACCGGGGTCCACTCCATGGTTTCGCCTCGGGTGAGCGCTTGGGGCGTTCCTCCCTCCACCGCCACGCGCCACAGGTGCCGCCGGTCCACGTCGTCCTGGTTGGAGGTGTAGAGAAGGTTTCGGCCATCGGCGCTGAGCCTCACGTCCTCCACTTCGAACTGCCCGGGTGTGAGCCGGGTGGGCGCGCCTCCCGCTGCGCTCATTGAGTACAGATGGTTCCACCCATCCTGTTCCGAGGCGAAAACAATGCGGTTCCCCGCGGCAAACTTGAAGGAAACATCTTCCGTCAGTTCCGGAAACGAATCGTTCAGCCCCGAACCGCTGTGCCAGATCTCGTGTCCCGCACCCGTGTTTGGGTCGGCTACCCAGATGGACCAGGGATGCGGGCGCTCAGGAATCAACGCCAGCCCGCGCTCCCGCCCGGGCTGGCGCACAAAGGCGACCAGCTTGCCATCCGGCGACCACCGCGGCATGGAGTCGCGGTCCACGCTGGGCGCCAGGTACAGAATGCTGTCTTTGCTGAAATCGTAAATCCCGATGAAGTTGTGGTCGCCACGCTGGCTGGCAAAGGCGATGCGCTTGCCGTCCGGCGACCACCGCGGGCTCACGTTCGCCCCCCGCACCTGCGCCAGTTGCCGCGCCTTACCGCCCCCGGCCACCGGCGCAACCCATATCTGTTTCTTCCCGGCCCATGCCACCCATTTGCCATCCGGCGAAATCTGCAGGTCCTCGCAGTCCTCGCCGGCGCACGAGATTTCGCCCAGCAGGCGCGGCTCTCCCCCGGCTACATCCGCCGCCCACACCTGGTGTTTGGCGCCCTGGATGTTGCTGGTAGGATTTGTAACGTCTTCGCTGTCTTCGAACAGCTCCGTCCCGCGCGTATAAACCGCGACCCGGCCGTCGGGAGTGAGCGCGAGCCCGGCAATGTCCTGGCCATCATCCTGCGTGTAATGCGTGAGGGCATGAGCCTTGAAGTCCGGCGCCTCCGCCACCCAAACGTTGCGCGCCCCGCGCTGGTTGAACACCCAGGCCACGCCATCGCTCTTCGCGGCGGCCACCAGGTGGTCGGGAAAGGAATAGCTCATTACCTGTTCGAGGGTGAATCCCGCCCAGGCGGCGGAAGCCAGGCACAGGACGGCAATCAGACAAGCAAAACGGCGCAGCAGTTTGTGGAGCATGACGCGCCAGCCTACGCCATTGGTGGCACGCCTGCCAAGCGGCATGATTCGCTGGACGAAGCCTTACCGCCGGTCGTAAGAATGCCGCCAGTGCCGTAATTTTTCCTTAATTCGTGTACGAAGGCGGCTCTGGCCGCATCCAACATCATGCAATTATTCACCAGCAGTTTGCACTCTTGGCCCTGGAAGAGGTTACGATAGCCCGGATGTGGCCCCTTAGACCATCGAGCAGGCGGGCGCTCTCAGTTGTCTGCCTGCTCCTATTCTTGTTTGCAACCGCGCCGCACTCCCTCAGCTACTCCGTGCTCAGCCACGAAGAAGTCGTTGACCTGGTCTGGGCTGATTCCATCCGCCCCTGGCTCATGCAGCGCTTCCCCGATGCCACCCGCGAGGACCTGCGCCGTGCTCACGCCTACGCCTATGGCGGCTGCCTCATCCAGGACATGGGCTACTATCCCTTCGGCAACAAACGTTTCAGTGACCTCACTCATTACGTGCGCAGCGGCTACTTTGTGGAGTCTTTGTTCGCCGAGGCTAGCGACCTGAACGAACTCTCTTTCGCCCTGGGCGCCCTCGCTCACTACGCTTCCGACCTCAATGGCCATCCCTACATCAATCGCGCCGTAGCCGTGCGCTTCCCCAAACTGCGCAAAAAATATGGCGATTCGGTCACCTACGAGGACGACCCCAAGGCCCACATCCGCACCGAATTCGGCTTTGACGTGACCCAGGTGGCCAAGAACCGCTTCGCCTCCGACCGCTACCACGATTTCATCGGTTTTGAAGTAGCCACTCCCCTGCTGGAGCGCGCCTTCAAACGCACCTACGGCATTCCCCTGACTGACCTCATTCACAATGAGGACCTTGCCATTGGCACCTATCGCCGCGGCATCAGCAAGGTCATTCCGGAGATGACTAAGGTGGCCCTCCTCATCAAGCCCGCCGACTTGGTCCAGGAAAAGCACAACCGGAACCAGAAGCGCTTCCTCTATCACGTGTCCCGCTCCTACTACGAGCGGGAATGGGGCAGCCAATATCGGCGTCCAGGTTTCGGTGCTCGCTTCCTCGCCTTTCTTTTTCACCTCATCCCCAAGTTCGGTCCCTTCCGGGCGGTGGATTTCGTGCTCCCCAATACCCAGACTGAGGACATGTACCTGAAGAGCATGGATGTGACGCTCGCCAACTACCGCCGGTTGATAGCCGAAGTCAAGACCGGCAACTTGCAATTGCATGACCGCGACTTTGATACCGGTGAAGCCACCCGCGCCGGCGAGTACAAACTCACTGACCAAACCTACGCTGCTCTGCTCGATGGCTTGGCCCGCCGCCACTTCGATGGCGTCACTCCCGATTTGCGGGACAACATTCTCGCTTTCTACAGCAACCTGAATGCCCCCATCGCTACTAAAAAACACCGCGAGGAATGGGCGCGCACATTGGCCGAATTGCAGCAACTGAAGGGTGTCCAGGTGGTGGCCGCGCCAGTTTCCCTTCCCTCCGATTGAAAAAACCGGAGCCTTTCGGCGATTACGGCCGTAAGCGGAAAAACCCCTACACCCGCAGCATAAAATCGGCTCCCGCATCTGCAACCTGCTGATCCTGAACGTGGGCTTTATGGAAGAGCGGCCCCGGCCTGACGGCCTTCCCCGGTCCTGCACTAAGGTAACCTTCCGGCAATTCCCGCCGACACTATCATCCGTAACAGATGGACTCCAGGGCTGGCGCAAATGCCACCGGTGTCTCTTCGTGTGCGCCATGAGAATTTGCCGACAACCAGGAAGGCCTGCGTGGGTTCAGACTTGTCGCCATGCAAAACTGGCTGCCTGTCTGCTGGCAAGCCTGCTGTTGGCGTCGCTCATTGTCGTGCCCGCATTTGCCGCCGAGTCCAATCCTGACTGGTCGTCGCAAGTCCGGGCTGCGGTCAAAGCCGGCGATCTGGATAAGGCCCTTGCCCTCGCCGAAGCACGAATCATAGATCGTCCCTCGGACTTGGAGGCTCACGGCTGGTATGCCCGGCTGCTGGCCTGGAAGAATCGCCACTCCGAAGCGGAGACTGAATATCGCTTTGTGCTCTCGCAAAAACCTAACGATGTTGACATGCTGCTGGGATTGGCTGACGTACTGCACTGGGACGGCAAGGACTCCGAAGCCCTGCAGATTCTTGCCCAGGCTCAATCATTGGCGCCGGCTCAAACCGACATACTTGTACGCCGAGGCCGCGTCCTTGCGGCCTTGAAGAGAAATGCGGAGGCCCGCTCTAATTTTCGCCAGGCGCTCAGCCTTAACAGCAATGAGCAAGGCGCTCGCCTCGGCCTCGCCTCCCTTGCCGATGAAACTCGCCACCAGTTACGCATCGGCAGCGATTTCGATGGCTTCAACTACACCGGCACGGCCGCAACCGAAAGCATGTCGCTGGCCTCGCATTGGAATTCCTCCTGGGCCACGGCCTTCTCTTTCGACGTCTATCAGCGTTTTGGCCAGCGTGCCGGGAAACTCACCGGCATGGTCACCCGCAACCTTCCCGAGAATAACTGGCTGACCGTCGGTGGGGCCGGCGGCCATGACCACGGAGTCATTCCCAAGTCGGAGGCCCTGTTCAGCTATGGTCATGGCTTCCGCCTGGGCAATCCATTTATTCGCGGTGTCGAGACTTCCTACGACCAGCACTGGTACTGGTATTCGACCGCGCGCATTCTCACCCTCGGCGGCACGGCCCTGCTCTATCTTCCTCGTGACTGGAACTGGCTGCTCTCCATCAACGCGGCCCGCAGCGCCTTTTCCGGCGTGCCCGGCCATGACTGGCAGCCCAACGGCCGCACTCGCCTCGGCTTTCCTCTGGCCCGCCGCCTCTCCGGCAACCTGATGTTTGCCGTGGGCTCTGAATCTTTCGCCGAAATTGACCAGACCGGCCGCTTTGCCGCCCGCACTTTCGGGGGCGGTTTGCGCCTCGCCCTGAACAATACTCAGGACATCACCGGATACATCGCCGCCCAGGACCGTTCCCAGGCGCGAAGCGAGACCAGCGGGGGAGTGAGTTATGGCTTCCGTTTTTAAAGCGCTCCCCGCCGAGCTCGTGCTCAAGGGAATTTTCGCCTCTGCCCTCGCCATCGCTCTGCTCATCGCTTTTATCGTCTTCCGGCGCTGGTACCGGGGCCGCTACTTCCAGCGCCTGAATCGCTCCACGCTGCAAATCCGCGCCCAATGGCCGGGCATCGTCAGCGGCTCCGTTCCTCCTCAAGACTGGCGCGCCAATCCCTTCACCTCCGCTATTGTGGAATCCATCCTTCTGGACAGCATCGAGGTTGCCGGGCCGCAGGAACTCCCACAGCTCCTGCACTGCCTGCGTGCCAGCGGGTTGCTGGACGAAAGAATTTACCAGGCCCGGAACTTCAAGGGCTGGAACCGGCGCGTGGCCCTGGTCGCCTTGGGCCGTACGCGCGCCCCGGAAGCAGTTCCCGCCCTGGCTGAAGCTCTCAATGATGTCGCCAGCGACCCCGATACCCGTATGGCCGCCATCCGCGGTCTTGGCCGCAGCGCCCTTCCCGAGGCTGCCGTTCCCCTTATCGAAGGCCTGCTCTCTGGAGAGCTGGCTGGCTTCCCCGACTTCCCCATCAAGAATGCTCTGGCCAATTGTTGCCGCGCCAGCGCTAAGCTCCTGGTCAGCTACCTGCCGTCCTCTTCCGGCCCAGCCCGCGAACTGCTGGCCCGGGTGCTGGGCGAGTTGGCCTCGGCGGAGCTGGGCGACGAACTCCTGGTGCTGGCCACCGACCCCTTGCCGGAAGTAAGGGCTTCCGCGGCCCGTGCCCTGGCTCACACTGATGCCGACCTCGCTTTCCCCACCCTCAGCGTGCTGGCCAACGATCCCGAGTGGTTTGTGCGCCTGCGCGCCGTGGTAGCCGTCGGCTTCCTCACCGACAAACGAAAAATTCGCGTTCTGTTGCGCGCCGTTTGCGACCTTAACCGTCACGTACGCCAGCGTGCCGCCACTGTGCTCGCCAAGATGGAGCCCGACCTGCAGGAGATCCTGGCCAAAATCGTGGCCACGGAAGACCGCTATGCTCTGCAGGCCTTTATTTCCGAGCTGGACCGTTCCGGCAGGTTCGAAGCCGTGGTCAAGGCCCTGGAATCCCAGTCTGACCGCCGCTTCGCCGCCCCCATCCTGCTGCACTCCCTGGAGCGTGGCAAAGCCAGCCTGGAACTGGCTGGTCAGGCGGCCGCCTCCCCGAAGGTGTCGTCCTGATGTCCGCCCTGGTTCAGTTCCTGACACTGATTCTGTTTCTCTACTACTTCGCCTCTAACGTCATCTATGTGTTCCTGCTGGTTGCGGCCATCCACAAGAGCTGCTCCCACCAGCAACGGCTCAGCAGCATTCGCCTGGAAAATCTTTCCCAATCGTCGTTTACTCCCCCCATTTCTATGGTGGTCCCGGCACACAATGAGGCCGGAAGCATTGTCGAGTCGGTTGCCTCGCTTCTGGAGTTGGAGTACCCCAACCTCGAAATCATCGTCGTGAACGATGGCTCGAAGGACGACACCCTGGATCGGCTGGCACGCGCCTTTGACCTCGTGCCCGCCCACATGCTTTATGTGGCGGAAATTTCAACGGCTCGTGTCAAGCGCCTGTACAAGAGCCTCCGCGAGCCCCGCCTTCTGGTCGCGGACAAGGAATCCGCCGGCAATAAAGCGGACGCAGTCAACGCCGGTTTGAACGTTTGCGGCTCGCCCTTCGTCTGCGTGGTGGATGCTGATTCCCTTCTGGAACGCGATTCCCTGATGCGCATCGTTTCCGGAATTTTATCCGACCCCGGCCGCGCCATAGCCGCCGGCGGCATCGTGCGCGTGCTCAACGGCTGCAAAGTGGTCCAAGGCCGCCTGCAGGACATCAGCCTGCCCCGCCGCCCCGTGGAAATCCTGCAGGTTGTCGAGTATTTGCGCGCCTTTCTCGTGGGCCGGGAAGCCTGGGCTTATTTCAACATGCTGCCCATCATTTCCGGTGCCTTCGGCATTTTCCGCCGCGACCTTGTGCTCAGCATCGGCGGTTTCCGCACCCAAGCTCTTGGCGAAGACATTGACCTGGTAGTGCGGCTGCATCGTTATCTGCTCGACCACGGCATGGAATACCGCATCAGCTTTGTTCCCGACCCCACCTGCTGGACCGAAGTGCCCTCCGATTTGAAATCCTTGGCGCGCCAGCGGGCCCGCTGGCAACAAGGGCTCATGGATACCCTCTGGCTGCATCGCGACATGCTGTTTCGCCGCCGCTACGGCCGCATTGGCCTTTTCCTTCTCCCTTACATGTGGATCTTTGAATTGTTTGAGCCCGTCATGGAACTGGCCGGCTACGTCACCATATTGGTCGCCGCCCTGATGGGCAGCCTCAGCCTGCGCCTGGCTTTTGAATTCCTGATGTTTGGCTACGCTTTCGCCACCTCGCTTTCCGTGGGCGGCGTCCTTCTGGAGGAGATCACCTACCGCCGCTACGGCAACTGGCGCGATGTTTTGCGCCTGCTCGTGTTCTGCTTCCTTGAACACTTCCCCTATCGTCAAATGAACCTGCTGTGGCGGCTGCAAGGGATGTGGCGCTACTTCCGCCGCGACGCCTCCTGGGGCGAATTGAAGAAGACCGGCCTGTCCCAGTCCGCCATGCCGGCATCCCCTCAGGTTGAAAATGCAAAGAGTACGGTAAGGAGTTGATGCTCGCATGACCGCACCCGACCAATTCAAGCACGAGGATCCCACGCTGCTGGAAGCCGAGTTACGCGCTCTGGAAGGCCGCGATCTGCAGCTCTGGTCCCTGGTCGGCCTGATTGCTCTCATGCTGGCCACCGGCTTTTTCGCTCTGATTGTGCCTCGGGTGCTCTGGAATGCCGCCACTTTCCGGGTAACTCAGCAAAACCTGCCCGTGCTCTTTTTCGGGCTGTTGGTTCTGCTTCTTCTGGCCGCCATCTACATGGTGCAGCAGAGACTTAAGCTCACTCGCACCCGCCGCAAACTCACCACCCGCTTGTTGCAGGCGGAAAAGGTAGCCCGCCTGGACGAGGTAACCGGTCTGTTCAACCGGCGCACCCTCAATGAGGTGCTGGGCCGGAAAATG
>Ga0208774_1000209_pt1 | contig 11291 bp, 6 predicted proteins | sample SF_Rice_5C_80N_4_FD_185620 | JGI IMG/M metagenome (GOLD analysis project Ga0208774, IMG submission 185620) | Rice paddy soil microbial communities from Twitchell Island, California, USA - SF_Rice_5C_80N_405 (SPAdes) (version 2) | ecosystem: Environmental > Terrestrial > Soil > Paddy field/soil ... | reverse complement strand
GGACGGGGGACGCGACGAATCAGAACGTCCTGTGGGGCGATTTCGCCTACGCCAACGGGAACGCGCCGATCCAGGGCGCGCCGCTCGTCGCAATCCCGGCGAACGCGACCGATCCGCTGACCTCGACGTCGGGCGGCTACACGTTCTACGGCCGGCTGGTCGACTGGAACGCTTCCGACAATCGTCAGCCTCTCGCGACGAATTTCGCGGCCCGATACGTCCGCGGGATCACCGAGGCGATCGCCTGGCGCGATCCGAAGGTCGCGCAGCAGCCTTTCACCTGCGGCACGCTGCCGGAGTGGTATCCACTGGGAGAGGAAGGGATCGTGATCTTCGACCAGCAGGAGCATCCCGAGGTGCCGACGACCTATCCGGTCGCGCCGCAGCCCCCCAACCCCGGGCTCGTGCCCTTCCCGGTCGCCGCGCAGATGACCCTCGTCGGCCAGGGTCAGGCCGTCAACGGGGTCCTTCCGATCGGGGCCTTCCCGGTGAGCTTTACCTCGGGGTGGATCTACTACAACTTGAACACCACCGTCATCGCCGCCGGATCCAATCCGCCGGCGGACCCGGCCGCGTCGCAGGCATGGCTGATGACGATGCGGTCGGTGGTGGGGAGTGCCGGGCCGATCGGGCTCGTGGGAGGCCCGGCGACGCAGCTCGACAGCGCGGCGACGCCGGTCCACTTCATTCCGTGACGCGGGAGAGAGCGAGGAAAAAGATGAAGACGCGAAATTCCGTTTCGGCGCTGTTCTTCGCGATCGCGACGGCGGTTCTCGTCGGGCTCGCTCCCCGTGCCGAGGGGATCGGCGTGAACAGCTCGCCGGAGGTGATCGGCACGGTCTCGACCCGACCGGGGTCGACGCTGCTCCTTCCGTATTTCGAAGTCGATCTGGCACATGCCTCCGGACGGACGACGCGGTTCTGGATCAACAACGCGAGCGCGACGGCGATTCTGGCGCACGTGACGATCTGGTCGGACCTGGCGGTGCCCGTGCTGGCGTGGAACGTATACCTGACCGGCTACGACATGCAGCACGTCGACATGCGCGACATCCTCAACGGAACGTTCCCGGCGACCGCGAGCGCGGGGCAGGACCCGCAGGACAAGATCAGCCCGAAGGGGCCGCTCTCGCAGGACATCAACTTTGCGAGCTGCACGGGCGCGCTTCCCTTCACGAAGCTGCCGCAGTTCTACGTGGACTACATGCGCGCCGCGCTGACGGGGCAGCTCTCGAGCTTCAACGGAAAGTGCGGCGCGACGTTCTCGCCGGGCCTCGCTCGGGGCTTCATCACGGTCGACACCGTCAACAACTGCACGCTTCGTTTCCCGGGCGATATCGGGTATTTCGGTCCGGGGGGATCGGGTGACGCGACGGACCAGGACGTGCTCTGGGGCGAGTACGTGTACGTGAACAGCGGTGCGAACGGCAACGGCGGTCACGGAGCGCCGATGGTCCCGATCAAGGCATCGCCGACCGACCCGCTGACGACGACGGCGGGCAACTATACTTTCTACGGGAGACTCGATTCGGTCCCGTGGAGCGCCGCCGACAATCGCGAGCCGCTCGCGACGAACTTCGCGGCGCGCTACATCAAGGGCGCGACGGACGCGGTGGTGTGGCGGGACCCGAAAGTCGCTCAGCAGTTCTTCACGTGCGGAACGCTGCCGGACTGGTATCCGCTCGGACGCGAGGGCCTGGTGCTCTTCGACGAGCAGGAGCACGCGACCGTGCGGGCGTCCCAGCCGACGTCGCCGACGGTCAGCGGGGCCGCCTTCCCGGCGGCGGCGCAGAAAGTGCGGGTCGGGGTGGGGCAGTTCCCGGTGCCGTACACGTCGGGATGGATGTACCTGAACCTGAACACGACGGTGACGCCGCAGGCGGCCGGTCTGACCGATCCGGCGGCGGAGCAGGCGTGGGTGGCGGTCGTCCGGGAGCTTCCGGCTGGGACGTTCGGCAACGTGGGGGCCGCGGGCGGCCCGGCGTTCCGTCTCGACAGCGCCGCCGCGCCGCTCCACTTTGCGCCGTAGCGAGAAGAGGGAGCCTTCGGCGGACGGGCGATCGCGGGCGGTGACCCGGCGCAACGGCTCCGTGGATCGCGGCTACCGCGAGAAGAGGAACCAACGATGAAGACGTGTAAGACGGTTTCCGTGCTGCTCGCCGCGATGGCGGCGGTGGTTCTCGTCGGGCTCGCTCCCCGCGCCGAGGGGATCGGCGTGAACAGCTCGCCGGAGGTGATCGGGACGGTTTCGACCCGACCGGGGTCGACGCTGCTCCTGCCGTATTTCGAGGTGGACCTCGCGCATCCGGCCGGCCGGACGACGCGGTTCTGGATCAACAACGCGTCGGCGACGGCGGTTTTGGCGCACGTGACGATCTGGTCGGACCTGGCGGTGCCGGTGCTCGCGTGGAACGTGTATCTGACCGGGTACGACATGCAGCACTTCGACATGCGCAACATCCTGAACGGAACGTTCCCGGCGACGGCGAGCGCGGGGCAGGATCCGACGGACAAGATCAGCCCGCACGGCGAATTCTCCCAGGACATCAATTTCGCGAGCTGCAACGGCCAGCTGCCGTTCACGCAGCTGGCGTCGTTCTACGTCGACTACATGCAGGCGTCGTTGACGGGTCAACTCGCGAGCTTCAACGGGAAGTGCGCGGGCACCCCGTCGTCCGGCCTCGCGCGGGGGTTCATCACGGTCGACACGGTCAACAACTGCACGCTCCGCTTTCCCGGCGATCCGGGCTACTTCAACCCGGGCGGGTCCGGGGACGCGACGGACCAGGACGTGATCTGGGGCGAGTACGTGTATGTCAACAGCGGCGCGCACGGCAACGGCGGGCACGGGGCGCCAATGGTGGCGATCAAGGCTTCGCCGACCGACCCGTTGACGACGACGGCGGGCAACTACACGTTCTACGGCCGCCTGGACTCGGCCCCGTGGAGCGCCGCGGACAATCGCGAGCCGCTCGCGACGAATTTCGCGGCGCGGTACGTCACCGGGGCGACCGACGTGATCGTGTGGCGGGACCCGAAGGTCGCCCAGCAGGGGTTCACGTGCGGGACGCTGCCGGACTGGTATCCGCTCGGGCGGGAGGGGCTGGTGCTCTTCGACGAACAGGAGCGCGCGACGGTGCGGGCATCGCAGTCGACGTCGCCGACGGTCAACGGAGCGGCGTTCCCGGCGGCGACGCAGAAGGTGCGGACCGGGGTGGGGCAGTTCCCGATACCGTACCAGTCGGGATGGATGTACCTGAACCTGAACACGACGGTGACGCCGCAGGCGGCCGGTTTGACCGATCCGGCGGCGGAGCAGGCGTGGGTGGCGGTCGTCCGGGAGCTTCCGGCTGGGACGTTCGGCAACGTGGGGGCCGCGGGCGGCCCGGCGTTCCGTCTCGACAGCGCCGCGGCGCCCCTCCACTTCACGCCCTAGGAGTTTCTGAAGAAGGCCCGCGGCGGGGACGAGCGCGGCGGGCTCGAATGACGAATGCCGCTTCGCGCTCGAGTCGCGAGACGCCGACCCGGGCGTCGTCTCCTTGACTCGCCGCGTGTCCTTGGCTATCTTTCCCCTTCGCCCTGAGCGGGAATAACTCAGTGGTAGAGTGCCACCTTGCCAAGGTGGATGTCGCGGGTTCGACCCCCGTTTCCCGCTCCAAAATCGTCGGTTTCAAGAGAGTCGGTACGGTCGCGTGCCCGCCGCGGCGCCCGAAGCCTTCAGTCGGCTCGTGCGCCGATCCGCTCGGCCTCGGCCTCGCGCCGGGAGAGCTCGAGATCCGCGTCGGCCATCATCGCGACGAGCTCGGGGAAGCGCACCTTCGGTTCCCATCCCAGCTCTTTCCGGGCTTTCGTCGAATCGCCGACGAGGTGATCGACCTCGCTCGGACGGAAGTATCGCGGTTCCACCGCGATCCGCACGCGGCCGGTCGCCGCGTCGATCCCTTTCTCCTCCGCGCCCTCTCCTTCGAAGCGAAGTGAGATCCCGGCGCGGGCGAAGGCCGTTTCCGCGAACTCCCGCACGCTGTGGGATTCGCCGGTCGCGAGCACGTAGTCGGCCGGAGCGTCCGCCTGGAGCATTCGCCAGATGCCGTCCACGTAGTCGCCTGCGAAGCCCCAGTCGCGCCGCGCCCCGAGATTTCCGAGGAAGACGGTCTCCTGGAGCCCCCGGGCGATCCGGCCGGCCGCGCGGGTGATCTTCCGGGTGACGAAGGACTCTCCGCGCCGGGGGCTTTCGTGGTTGAAGAGAATGCCGTTGGAGGCGTGGAAGCCATACGCCTCGCGGTAGTTGACGGTGATCCAGTAGGCGTAGGCCTTCGCGACGCCGTAAGGGCTGCGGGGATGGAACGGCGTGTCCTCGTTCTGCGGCGACTCCCGGGCCTTCCCGAAGATCTCGGACGTCGAGGCCTGGTAGAAGCGAGGCGACATCCCGGCGTCGAGGATCGCGTCGAGCAGCCGCGTCGTTCCGAGGGCGTCGATCTGGCCGGTGTATTCCGGGAGTTCGAAGCTCGCGCGGACGTCGCTCTGCGCTCCGAGGTTGTAGACCTCGTCGGGCCGCGCCGTACGCAGGACGCGGCTGAGCGACGACGAATCGTTCAGGTCGCCGTAGTGGAGGAGGAGGGGCCCGTCGCCGCCTCCCTGCCAGTGGCTCAGGTGGTCGATCCGCGAACGGGCGATGCTCGAGGAGCGGCGGACCATTCCATGCACCTCGTACCCCTTCTCGAGCAGCAGCTCGGCGAGATACGAGCCGTCCTGTCCTGTGACGCCGGTGATGAGCGCGCGCTTCATCCGGTGCGATCTTACTTCGGATGTTCCGGCGGCCCGCCGGCGGCGGGCCAGAAACGGTAGAAGTTGAACCACTGGGCGGGCTCCGCGCGGACGACCTCCTCGACGCTGCGTGCGACCGCGCCCATGATCCGCGCCGCGTCCTCGTCGGGCGAGAGCCGGGGATCCGGATCGAGCGGCGGCGCGAGCACGCCGCGGTAGGTGCCGTCGGCGTTGCGCAGGAAGAAACAGGGGAGGATCGGGCACCGGCAGAACCGCGCCAGCAGCGCCGGGGAACGCAGGAAGGGCGTCGGCCTCCCGAAAAACGGCACGACGATCTCGTCCTCCGCGTAGGCGCGGTCGACGGCGAGCGCGACGACGCGCCCCGCCTCCACCGCCGACCGGACCCTGAGCGCGGTCCCGATCGTCGAGCCGATGTCGATCGACTCGACGCCGAGCCGCGCGCGGATCGAGAGCCGCATGGCGTGGACGGCGGGATCGAGCTCGGGCTGGCCGACCACCGCGGCGGGAAGGCCGACGGCGCGGATCGCCGCCGCCCCCATCTCCCAGTTGCCGACATGGGCGGACGCGAGCAGGAACCCGCGTCCCTGCCGGACGAGCCCCCGCAGCACGGCGGCGTCCCGTTCGAGGGTGGTCATCCGCGGCGCGAGCTCGGGCGCGCCCGAGCGGAGACGCCAGAGGTCGACGGTCGTCAGCCCGTACTGCCGGAAGACCTCCCGCGCGAGATTCCGGGCCGGCGCGCGGGGAAGACCGAGCGCGGTCTCGAAGTTCGCGGCGACGCCGCGGACGGTGCCGCGGAGCGTCCGGACGGCGATCGCGTTTCCGACAAAGGAGATCGCGCGGAGAACCGAGAGGGGGAGGCGCGTGCCGCCGTGGAGCAGCCCGCCGTAGACGGTCGTATTCGAGAGCCCGTGCGCGACCCATTTCCGAAGCCGGCGCGGACTCGCGGCGGGCTCCGGAGGCGGCGGATGCAGCGGCATGCGTTCAGTTTACAATCCGCGATCCAGGGCGATGAAGATCCTGCTGATCCGGCCCGCTCCGGGCAACGAGCGATTCGGCCTCGGTCCGTTCTTCCGCGTCGAGCCGCTCGGGCTCGAGTACATCGGCGCGGAGCTCGCGCGGCGCGGCCACGAGACGGAGATCGTCGACGCGCGATTCGAACCGGACGTCGCGCGCCGCGCCCGGCGCCTCGGCCCCGCGCTCGTCGGGATCTCGGGGATGCACGCGCTCGAGTACGATCAGGTGATCGGAGCGGCCCGCGCGGTCCGGCGCGAGGTCCCGGAGGCGTTCGTCGTCGCGGGAGGACACGCCGCGGCGGCGTACTCAGAGCCCCTCGAAACGCCCGATCTCGACGCGATCTGCATGGACGACGGAGAAGAGATCTTTCCCTCGCTCGCCGACGCGCTCGATCGCAGGCGGCCGGCCGCCGACCTCCCCGGCCTTCGCCTCCGCCGCGGATCCGAGTGGGGGACGACCGGACGCGTCGAGGACCGGCCCGCGCTCGACGCCGTGCCGATACCCGCGCGTGAGCTCGTCGCGCGCTACCGGAACCGGTATCACTGTCTCCTCTTCAAGCCCGTCTGGCTCGTCGAGACCGCCCGGGGCTGTCCCTTCCGGTGCAGCTTCTGCTCGGTGTGGCAGCTCTACGGGCGCAGCTTCCGCGAGCGGGCGATCGGGACGGTCGCCGACGATTTCGAGAGCGTCGGAGAGAACGTCTTCGTCGTCGACGACCTGTTCTGGAACCATCCCGCGCGCAGCCTCGAGCTCGCGAGAGAGCTCAGACGCCGCGGCGTGCGGAAACGGTGGATCCTCGTCCAGACCCGCACCGACCTCGTCTGCCGCCACCCGGACCTTCTCGCCGAATGGCGGCCGCTCGCCCGTGATTTCGACGTTTTCTTCGGTCTGGAGGGCGCCACCGACTCGGCGCTCCGGCACGTGACGAAGGACGCGACGGCGAACCAGAGCGTCGAGGCGGCCCGGATCGCCCGCGAGCTCGGTTACGGCGTGACCGGGAACTTCCTCGTCGATCCCGACTGGGGGGAGGAGAACTTCCGCGAGCTCTGGGAGTTCGTGGCGACGCACGGTTTCCAGCGCGCCGGGTACACGATCCTGACGCCGCTTCCCGGGACTGAGCTCTTTCGCCGGTACGAGGAGAGGCTGCAGGGACAGCCCTGGTTCAAGTTCGACATGAGCCACGTGCTCTGGGAGCCCCGCCTCGGCGCCCGTCGCTTTTTCGAGCTCTACGCGGAGACCTGGCGCCGGTCCATCCTGAACACGGCCGGGGAGAAGCGCTGGATCGACTGGATCCGCCAGGTCCGCCCTTCGCAGGTGCCGTACCTCGTCGCCGTGCTCGCGCGGACCCAGCGGATGATGAAGGCCGAGGCATACCTGCGCGAGCACACGGTGCGCCGGCGCGCCGGAGCGGTCGTCGTCGGCGCCGCCGTCGAAGGGGCTTAAACGCGTCTCGTTGCAGCGGACGCGCACCGCCGTGCGCGGCGCTGAATTCGGAACGGAGATCGAGCGGGTCAGACGAGAAACCGCGCCGGGCCGACACGAGCTCCCGGTCCCCGAGCTTGTGTCCCGTCCCGGGAATAGCGGCGGCGGCGCGCCTGTGGCTTGCGGACGAGGGCAAGACGCGTCGCGGGAGCAGATGCCGTTCGCATCGGGCCCGCGACGCAACGCCGCCATCGTTCGCAATGTACTGGCGCCCTACGGGTTCGGGCGGCGCGGGGCAATCTGCGGCGCCGCCGCGACGCGACGATGGCAACGCATCGCCATCATCGCGGCGACTGGCAGCTCACCCCGCGGCGCTCCGAACGCCGCCATCGTTATTCCCGGGACGGGACACCAATCCCGCGAGGGTTCAGTCCCTCAGCCTCAGCATTCCCGCCGCGGCCTCCCGCGCCGGGGGAGCCGGGGGCTCTCCGGGCCGGGGCGGCTCGCGCCTCCCGCGCGTCGCGCGCGGCCGTTGCAGCCGCTCGCGCAGCCCCTCCATCGAGACGTAGAAGACCGGCGTGACGTAGAGCGTCAGCAGCTGGGAGAAGATCAGGCCGCCGACGACCGCGAGGCCGAGCGGCCGCCGGGACTCGGCGCCCGCGCCGAACCCCATCGCGATCGGCAGCGTCCCCATCAGGGCCGCCATCGTGGTCATCATGATCGGCCGGAAGCGCACGACGCACGCCTCGTAGATCGCGTCGGCGGGCGCCTTTCCTTCGTTGCGCTGCGCCTCGATCGCGAAGTCGATCATCATGATCCCGTTCTTCTTCACGATCCCGACGAGCATGATGATGCCGACGAACGCGTAGATCGAGAGCTCCGTGTGGAAGATCAGCAGGGTGACGAGCGCGCCGAAGCCGGCGAACGGCAGCGCCGAGAGAATCGTCAGCGGGTGGATGAAGCTCTCGTACAGGATCCCGAGGACCATGTAGATCACGAGGATCGCCATCAGCAGGAGCATCCCGAGCCCCTGAAACGAGGACTGGAACGCCTGCGCGGTTCCCTGGAAGCTCGTCGTGACGGTCGCGGGAAGCACGCCGCGCGCGACCGCGTTGACCGCCTTGACGGCGTCGCCGATCGCCACTCCCGGCTTCAGGTTGAACGAGATCGTGACGGAGGGGAGCTGCCCCGTGTGCGTGACCTGCAGCGGCCCCACGCCCTGGCTGAAGCGAACGAGGGTCGAGAGCGGGACGAGGGCGCCCGAAGCCGAGTGGATGTAGAGCTTCGACATGTCGTCGGGATTGCTCTGGAACTCGGGCTCGAGCTCCATGATGACCTGGTATTCGTTGTTCGGCGCGTAGATCGTCGAGATCTGGCGCGTGCCGTAGGCGGTATAGAGCGCGTCCTCGATCTTCTGCGGCGTGATCCCGAGCGCGCTCGCCTTGTCGCGGTCGATCTCGACGTTGACCTGCGGGTTCGTCAGCTGCATGTCGCTCGTGACGTCCTGCAGCCCCGGCACGGTCCGCATCTTCGCCTCGAGGACGGGGGCGTAGCGGTAGAGCTCGCTCGTGTCGGGGTCCTGGAGCGTGTACTGGTACTGGCTCTTCGAGAGCGTGCCGCCGATCCGGATCGGCGGCGGGTTCTGGAGATACACGCGGATGCCGGGAATCCGGTCGAGCTTCGGCCGCAGCTCCTGGATGACCTGGTCGGCCGAGAGCTTCCTCTTCGAGCGGTCCTTGAGCTTGGCGAACACGATTCCCTGGTTCCCGTTGCTGATGTGCCCGCGCGGCCCGCAGGAAGAAAGCAGGTTTTCGACGTTCGGGTCGTGCAGCAAAACCGACGCCACCGCCTGCTGGTGCCGCTTCATCTCCGGGAAGGCGATCCCCTGGGCCCCTTCCGTGAAGCCGAAGATCTGCCCGATGTCCTCGCTCGGCAGGAACCCCTTCGGGATCTTCGCGAAGAGGAAGACGGTCGCGACGAGGATCGCGAGCGAGAACGCGAGCGTCGCGCGGCCGTGGCGGAGGACGAACGTCAGCGTCCGCTGGTAGAGCGCCAGCATCTTGTCGAAGACGCGCTCGGAAACCTGGTAGACGCGCCCGTGGCGCTCGTTCTTCTCGTGGGGGCGGAGGAACCGGCTGCAGAGCATCGGCGTCAGCGACAGCGAGATGAATCCGGAGAGGAGGATCGCGACGCCGATCGTCACCGCGAACTCGTGGAAGAGGCGGCCGACGATCCCTCCCATGAAGAGCACGGGGATGAACACCGCGGCGAGCGAGATCGTCATCGAGAGGATCGTGAAGCCGATCTCCTTCGAGCCGGAGAGCGCCGCCTGCATGACGGGTTCGCCCATCTCCATGTGGCGCACGATGTTCTCGAGCATCACGATCGCGTCGTCGACGACGAAGCCGACCGAGAGTGTGAGCGCCATCAGCGAGAGGTTGTCCATGCTGTAGCCGAGGAGGTACATCACCGCGAACGTGCCGGCGATCGACAGCGGGAGCGCGAGGCTCGGGATCACGGTCGCGGAGACGTTCCGCAGGAAGAGGAAGATCACCATCACGACGAGGCAGAGCGTGAGGAAGAGGGTGAACTTCACGTCGTGGACGGACGCCTTGATCGACTGCGACCGGTCGAAGAGGACGTGGAGCTTCGCGGCCGGCGGGATCTCCTTCTCGAGGATCGGCAGGAGCCGCATGATCGCGCCCGCGACCTCGACGGTGTTCGTCCCCGGCTGGCGCTGGATCGCGAGCGAGATCGATCGGTCGGTGTTGTACCAGGCCGCCGACTTGTCGGCCTCGACGCTGTCGACGACGCGGCCGATCTGGTCGAGGCGCACGGGAGAGCCGTTCTTGTAGGTGACGACGATCGGGCGGTAGGCCGCCGCCTCGTTCAACTGACCCGTCGCCTGGACCGTGAACGCCTTCGACGGGCCGTACAGGATGCCGGTCGGGAGGTTGACGTTCGCGTTCTGGACGGCGGTCGCGACCTCGTCGATCCCGATGCCGCGCGTCGCGAGGGCGTTCGGGTCGAGCTGGACCCGCACCGCGTACTTCTGCGGGCCGTACACCTGCACCTGCGCCACGCCGGGGATCGTCGAGATGCGCTGCGCGATGAACGTCTCGCCGTATTCGTCGAGCTGCGACAGGGGGAGCGTCGACGACGTCAGCGTCAGGTAGACGATCGGCGAGTCCGCCGGGTTCACCTTCTGGTACGAAGGGGGCGACGGCATCTCCGGCGGAAGGTGTCCGGAGGCGGCGGCGATCATCGACTGCACGTCCTGGGCCGCCGCGTCGAGGTTCCGGCTCAGGTTGAACTGGAGGGTGATCTGGGTCGTCCCCTGCGAGCTCGAGGAGCTCATGTTGTCGAGCCCGGCGATGGTCGTGAACTGCTTCTCGAGCGGCGTCGCGACGGCCGACGCCATCGTCTCGGGAGACGCTCCCGGCAGGCTCGCGGAGACCTGGATCGTCGGGAAGTCGACGTTCGGAAGGTCCGAGACCGGCAGGAGCCGGTAGCCCATGACGCCGAAAAGCAGGATGCCCACCATGACGAGGGTCGTCATGACGGGGCGTTTGATGAAGATCTCGGCGATGTTCATGAGACGGCCTCCGCCGATTTCTTGACTTCGACGCGGGCGCCCGGCGTCAGGCGGAGCTGTCCGTCGGTGACGACCTGCTCTCCCGGAGCGAGGCCCCGGGCGACGACCGTGATCGTCCCCTGCGTGCGCTCGACCGACACGGGACGCGACTCGACGGTCGAGTCCGGCTTGATCACGTAGACGTACGACCCGTTTTGCCCGGTCTGAACCGCCGGGGAGGGGACGACGACGGCGTCGGTCTCCGTGCGGAGGACGACGGTGACGTTGACGAACTGTCCGGGCCAGAGCGACTCGTCGGTGTTGGGGAAGGTCGCCTTGGCCGTGATGGTGCCGGTCGACGAATTGACCGCGTTGTCGACGAACGTCAGCTCGCCCTGGCGGGGATGCGCGGGGTCGGCCGGGGACGCGGCGGAGACGGCGAGCGGCCGCCCGCCGGGCGGGCGCCTCAGGGCCTCGAGGGCGGTCTCGGGCGGAGCGA
>Ga0208774_1000208_pt1 | contig 11309 bp, 11 predicted proteins | sample SF_Rice_5C_80N_4_FD_185620 | JGI IMG/M metagenome (GOLD analysis project Ga0208774, IMG submission 185620) | Rice paddy soil microbial communities from Twitchell Island, California, USA - SF_Rice_5C_80N_405 (SPAdes) (version 2) | ecosystem: Environmental > Terrestrial > Soil > Paddy field/soil ... | reverse complement strand
CATGATCGCAATGGTGTTGATGCCGTATTCTTGCAGCTCACGGGCGTCGCGTATGATGCGCTCGCGAATGGCCTTGACGTAAGGGCAGTGATTACAGATGAACATCACCAGCAGGCCATTCCTGCCCATGGCGCTTGCGAGGGTGTGGCGCTTGCCGTCCACGCCCGGCAAGTCGAAGTCGCGCGCCGCCCAACCGAAATCGCAAACCGGCGGTTGCAGGCTGACCATGATATTGCTCCTGAAAAAAATTGAAGGCCGTTATATTATCACGCACTGCGCACTCATCGAACACTGCCATGCCCGCCCCCCGATTTTACTGTCCCGATCCGCCCGCGCCCGGGGGCACGCTGGAACTGCCGAGCGAGGCCGCGCATCACGCCCGGCGTGTTTTGCGGCTGCGGACCAACGACGCGGTGCAGGTATTCGACGGCAAGGGCGCGGCGCTCAACGGCAAAATCTGCGAGATCGACAACAAGCACGTGCTGCTGCACGAACTCCAGACATGCATCGCGGACGCGGAACCCGCACTGCGCATCGTGCTGGCGCAAGCGATGTGCGGCAGCGAAAAGATGGACTGGGTGATGCAGAAGGCCACGGAGTTGGGGGCGACGGAGATCGTCCCGGTGCAGACCCAGCGCAGCGTGGCGCGGCTGTCCGGCGAGCGCGCGGATAAGCGCGCCACGCACTGGCGCCAGGTGGCGATCGCCGCATGCGAGCAATGCGGCCGCAATACGCTGCCGCTGATCGGGCCGCCGCGCGAACTGGGCGGCTGGCTGACGGAGGTGCGCGGACTGGAGGCCGCGCGCTTCGTGCTGTTGCCGGAAGGGGATTCCGCACTGGGGCGGCAGACGCCGAAGCGGACGGTCGTGCTGCTGGTCGGACCCGAGGGCGGCCTGGATGACAACGAAGTGAAGATGGCGCGCCTTGCCGGATTCATCCCCGTGCGCATGGGGAATCGCGTGTTGCGCACCGAAACGGCGGCGATGGCCAGCCTCGCGGCTGTGCAGACCCTGTGGGGTGATTTCAGTTGAGGCACCGCAGCCCCGTGGGGCATGCGGCAGCCGTTATTATCGAAAGGAGAAATGCCATGATCCGACTGATGTGCCGCGCTTTCCTTGTGACCTTCGTCCTCGCCGGCCTAGGGCTGCCCGCCCTCGCGGGCGAACCGGCGGCGGCGCCGGACGCGCGCCCGATCTACTGGAACATGCCCGAGGGTGCGGCCTTGCGCGCCCGCATCCCCGCCGACGCCGACTACTGGCAGCTCGCGCCCAACTTTTCGGCGCAGCAAACGCAGAGCTATTGCGGAGTCGCGACCGCGGTCACGGTGCTCAATTCACTGCCCATCAAGCGCCCGGTCGATCCGGCGTATGCGCCCTACGCCTATTTCACCCAGCGCGATTTCTTCAGCCCGGAAGTGAGCCGCGTCATCAGCGCGGAAACCGTCATGAAGCAAGGGATGACGCGCGAGGAAATGGCCCGCACGCTTGCCACTTATGGAGTCCACACCCGCTCCATTGCAGGCGGCACGCTGACCGACGACAGCCTGCGCAAACTGCTCAAGACCGCGCTGGGCAATGACGGACGGTTCGTGCTGGCCAACTATTACCGGCAGACCTTCGGCCAGGTTGGCGGCGGACACTGGTCCGCGCTCGCCGCCTATGACGCCAAGACCGATCGCGTGCTCATTCTCGATGTCGCAAAGTACAAGTACCCGCCGGCGTGGGTAACGATAGGCGCGCTGCGCGCGTCCATTTCCACCCTGGACACCACCAGCGGCAAATCGCGCGGGCTGGTGATCGTCACCCGCTGACTCGGGGACTGCGCCGGAAGAGCGCCCGCCACGGTGTTGCGTGGCGGCGGATTCTTGTTTATGCTAAGCGGGTTGATTTTCCAGCAATTTTGCATATACCGCGCAGAGGAACGCCATGCCTTACGTAAACATCCGCATTGCCGGCACGCTTAGCCGCGAGCAGAAAGCAAAGATCGCCGCGGAGATCACCGACACACTGGAGCGGATTGCGCACAAGCCTGCGTCCTATACCTATATCGCGTTCGACGAGCTGGCGGACGAGAACTGGGCCATCGCCGGCAAGCTGCTCGACGAGGAATAGCCGGGCAGCTGATGGGGACGCGCCGGTACACAGGACGGCCCCTGCGTGGCATCATAGGCTGTACCAGCGGCAGCCGGTAAGGGCTGCAACGCACGCGGGAATCCCGCAATAACCAACAAGGAATAACCGAGAACATGCCATCGAGCGCCGCGTTACCAGGCGAGTTTACCGCACCGCAGTTCGTCAATTGGTTCCGCTCGGTCGCGCCTTATATCAACGCGTTTCGCGGACGCACCTTCGTGGTCGCGTTTGGCGGCGAGGTGGTCGCGGACGGCAAGTTCGTGGAACTCACCCACGACTTCAACCTCTTGGCGAGCCTGGGCGTGCGCCTCGTGCTGGCGCACGGCGCGCGGCCGCAGATCGAGGAACACCTTGCGCACAGCAGCATCGAGGTGCGCTATCACGAGAATATCCGCATGACCGATGCGGAGACCATGCGCTGCGTGAAAGAGGCTGCGGGCAGGGTGCGCGTGGAAATCGAGGCGCTCCTGTCCATGGGGCTCGCCAACTCGCCCATGGCCAACGCAGATATTCGCGTAGCCGGGGGCAACTTCATCACCGCGCAGCCCATGGGCGTGATCAGCGGCGTGGACCTGATGCACACCGGCCGCGTGCGCAAGGTGGATGTGGCGGCAATCCGCGACAGGCTGGAGTTCAACGAAGTGGTGCTGCTGTCGCCGCTGGGCTATTCGCCCACCGGCGAGGTGTTCAACGTCACGCTGGAGGACGTCGCGACGCAGACGGCCATTGCGCTGGACGCGGACAAGCTGATTTTCCTGATGGACACCGATGGCGTCACCGACAAGAAGGGCGCACTGATTTCCGAGCTGACGATCGCCGAAGCCAGCCGCATCCTGGCGTCAAAGCGCAAACTCGCGGAGGATGTCGGCCTGTTTCTGCCCTGCGCGGTGCGCGCCTGCGAGGCCGGCGTGGCGCGCACCCATCTGGTCAGCCGCCATGTGGACGGCGCGCTGCTGCAGGAACTCTTCAGCGACGAGGGCATAGGCACCATGGTGGTCGAGAGCACGCTCTATACCCTCCACAACGCGACGATCAACGATGTCGGCGGCATCCTGCAGTTGCTGGAGCCGCTGGAGGAAGAGGGCGTGCTGGTGAGACGCGGCCGCGAACTGCTGGAACGCGAGATCGACCGCTTCGTGGTGATGAAGCATGACAGGCGCATCATCGGCTGCGCCGCGCTGTATCCATTTCCCGATGAGGCGTCCGCGGAACTGGCCGGCCTGGCCGTGCACTCCGGCTACCGCAACCAGGGCTATGGCGAAGCCCTGATGAAACACATCACCGAAGTCGCGAAGGCGCAAAGGCTGCGCAAGCTGTTCGTGCTGACCACGCGCACGGCGCACTGGTTCGTGGAGCGCGGTTTCAAGGAAGCCGACGTGAGCCAGCTGCCCACGCAGAAGCAGTCGCTGTACAACTACCAGCGGCGTTCCAAGGTATTCGTAAAAACACTGTAATATTGACCGTCTAAACTTCAACCTGGAGCAATTTGCAATGACAAGAATGGTGCACTGCGTCAAATTGGGTCGCGATCTCGAAGGACTGGATCGCCCCCCCTACCCCGGTGATCTGGGCAAGCGGATATACGAGAATGTTTCCAAGGAAGCATGGCAAGGCTGGATTCGCCACCAAACCATGCTGGTGAACGAGAACCGCCTCAATCTTGCGGACCCGCAGGCGCGGAAATACCTGGCGGGCCAGATGGAAGCCTACTTCTTCAGCGAGGGCGCGCAGATGCCCGCCGGCTACGTTCCCCCGAAAAACTAGCAGACACACCTCGCCTTGAGCAAGAAGTACCCCGCAGAGAATTTCCTCAACCGCGAACTGAGCCAGCTGGCATTCAACCGCCGCGTGCTGGCCCAGGCGGAAGACGCGGGTGTCCCGCCGCTCGAAAGGCTGAAATACCTGTGCATCGTCAGTAGCAACCTGGATGAGTTTTTCGAAATCCGGGTTGCCGCGCTGAAAGAGCAAATCAAGCTCTCCGGCGTGCCTTCCGGTCCCGACGGCATGGATGCCCGCCAGACCTTGCGGCTGGTGGGGGACGGGGTGCGCGAAATCATAGAGCAACAATACCGCGTGCTCAATGACGCGGTGCTGCCCGCGCTCGACATGGAAGGCGTGCGCTTCCTGCGGCGCACCCGCTGGGACGAGGCGCAGCGCGCCTGGGTTAAGGAATTCTTCTTCCGGGAAGTGATGCCGGTGCTGACGCCGATCGGCCTCGATCCGGCTCACCCGTTTCCGCGCATTCTGAACAAGAGCCTCAATTTCGCCGTGGAATTGCAGGGCAAGGATGCCTTCGGACGCAACAGCGCCCGCGCCATCGTGCAGGCGCCGCGCGTGCTGCCGCGCACCATCCTGCTGCCGCCCGGGATCAGCGGCTGCCAGTACGGCTTCGTGTTCCTTTCGTCCATCCTGCACGCGCACGTAGGCGAGCTGTTCAACGGGATGGAGGTGCTGAGCTGCCACCAGTTTCGCGTCACGCGCAACAGCAACCTGTTCGTGGACGAGGAGGAGAGCAAGAACCTGCGCACCAGCCTGCAGGGTGAACTGCCGCAGCGCCACTTCGGCAACGCGGTGCGCCTGGAGGTGACGGATAATTGTTCCGAGCACGTCGCGGAGTTTCTGCTGCAGCAATTCGACCTCGAACCGCAGGACCTGTACCGCGTGGACGGGCCCGTGAACCTGGTGCGCCTGATGGATATTCCTTCGCGGGTGGACAGAGACGACCTGAAATTTTCCGCCTTTTCGCCCGGCGTCCCCAGCGTGCTGAAAAAGAAGGGCGCGGACATGTTCAAGGTGATCCGCAAGGAGGATGTGCTGCTGCACCACCCCTTCCAGTCCTTCAAGCCCATCGTGGACCTGATCCAGCAGGCGGCAGTGGATCCCGACGTGGTGGCGATCAAGCAGACCGTATACCGCACCGGCGTGGATTCCGCACTGATGGAGGCGCTGGTCGAGGCGACGCGCCTGGGCAAGGAGGTCACGGTGGTGGTGGAACTGCTGGCGCGCTTCGATGAGGAAGCGAACCTCAACTGGGCGAGCCGCCTGGAGGAGGTCGGCGCACACGTGGTCTATGGCGTAGTCGGCCACAAGACCCACGCGAAGATGCTGATGGTGGTGCGGCGCGAGCACGGGGAGTTGCGCCGCTACGTACACCTGGGCACGGGCAACTATCACCCGCGCACGGCGCGGCTGTATACGGACTTCGGCTTGTTCACCAGCAACGAGGAGGTGTGCGCCGACGTGAACGAGGTGTTCGTGCAACTCACCAGCCTGGGTCGGGCGGGCAAGCTGCGCCACCTTTGGCAGTCGCCTTTTTCATTGCACAATCAGGTGCTGGCGGCGATCCGCAACGAGGCGCGCGTCGCAAAGAACGGAAAGTCAGGCCGCATCATTGCCAAGATGAACGCGCTGCTGGAGCCGGAAACCATCACCGCGCTGTACGAGGCTTCGCAGGCAGGCGTCAAGATCGACCTCATCGTGCGCGGCGTGTGCGCCCTGCGCCCTGGCGTGGCCGGCCTGTCCGAGAACATTCGCGTACGCTCCGTGATCGGCCGCTTTCTCGAACACACACGCATCTTCTATTTCCGCAACGAGGGCGCGGACGATGTTTACCTCGCCAGCGCGGACTGGATGGACCGCAATTTCTTCCGCCGCATCGAGGTCTGCTTTCCGGTGCTGGACCGCAAACTCAAGAAGCGCGTAATCGACGAAGGGTTGAAGGCCTATTTGCAGGACAACTGCCAGGCATGGGACATGGATGCTGACGGGCGCTATCAGCGGCAGTCGCCCGGCGCCCATCCCCGGCGCTGCGCGCAGACGGTATTACTGAACGAGTTGGCGGGGCAGCCCGTGGTGCCCGTCCCCCCAAGCTGAACGCCAGCCCATCCCCCCGGGCTGCCCCGGCCCCCCACATCAAACGAACGCTCGGCAGAATACGGGGCCGCCACGGCGCCCGCTCAGGCCGCCGCTTTTCTGGCCCGCACCTCGACCTGAAACCAGTTTCTGGCAAGCCGCCCGTACAGGCGACACGCGAGATTAAAGACGGGCCAGCCAAGTTTGGCTATTTGGCGATAGAAGGGGGGCCACTTGTGTATGTATGGCTTCGCATATTCAACCTCGTAGCCGGCCTCCGTGAACAGATTTCCCAGATTTTGAGGGCTCCAGCTGAACAGATGGTAGTTGATGTCTGCCGGGTCGTAACGGTACGAAATGGAGTCGCACGGCACAACAAAGTGAATGATTCCATTGACCCTGAGCAGCAGTCTGAGGTTTTTTAGTTCCTGCAGCGGGTTCAGGGTGTGCTCAAGTGCATTGTTGGAAACGATCACGTCCGCGACACCCTCGCCTAATTGCGCGAGCGCCTGCGCCGAGGAATTGAAATGCTCGATTCCCAGTTTCAGGACAGATTCGGCGGCCGCCTGATTCGGCTCGATTCCGATGCGGCGCCCGCATGCGAGGTTTTTCAGGAGAAAGCCGCCGCCGCATCCGAAGTCGAGAACCGTGTCCTGCGGGGCAATCGATTTCCGGAACTTGTATGCATTTGCCCAGCCGCCAAATGCGCCGATCTCTTTCTGCCAAGCATAATAGTCCGCGTCATAATGCGGACTGACTCCCGTAGAGGGGACGGATTTCGCAGCATTGTTCATGATACCGGTCCAGGAAGGAATTTTTTATTCTACGTGACGCACTTCAGCCGGTAAAGGCGCGGCCGAGGAACACCGGACCGCGGCGCAACGCGGCGGGGAGCCCGAACGGCACGGCTGCCGGAGGCAGGCAAACCGCATGCCCCGGCTGACGGCATGGGGCGCTGCCTGGCATGTTCGCGACTCAGCGCGTCTGGCGCGCATTCACAGCACCTTCCCCGGGTTCATGAGGCCGCGGGGGTCGATCACCCCCTTGATCGCGCGCATCAGCTCCAGCTCGAGCGGGCTCTTGTAGCGCCTGATCTCGTCGCGCTTCAGCTGGCCAAGCCCGTGCTCGGCGCTGATGCTGCCACCCAGAGCGGTTGCAACGTCGTAGACGAGGTGATTAACCTCGTGTTCGTGAACGCCGATGAAGTCCCGGTTGCGGTCCGCGTCCGGCATGGAGGCATTGTAATGTATGTTGCCGTCGCCAAGGTGACCGAAGGCAACGATGCGCACGCCAGGAAAGGCGGCTTGCAGCGCATCGCCGGCCCTGGTGATGAATTCGGCCACGCGGCTGACCGGCACCGACACGTCATGCTTGACACTTATGCCCTCGCGCTTTTGCGCCTCGCTGATGTTCTTTCTCAACTTCCACCAGGCTTCGGCGGCGGCGCTGTCGGCAGTGACGGTATATTCGATTACGCCGGGGCCGAACTCCTGCAGGGCATCGGTCAGTGCTCGATCCAGCGGCAGCGGCAGCACATCGGCGAGCCGCGTGAGGACGATCCACTCGAACCGGGTTGAGAAGGGTTCGCGCATGCCGGGAATGTGGCGGAAGACCAGGTCCAGGCTGGAGCGCGAAATGAGCTCGAATGCGCTGATGGTATCGCCGCAGCGCGCGCGGAGGTGGGCCAGCAGGGCCACGGCCGCCGCCGAATCGCGCACGGCAATGCACGCGTTTGCCGTTGCCTGCGGACGCGGGAACAGTTTGAGCACGGCGGCGGTAATGATACCCAGGGTGCCTTCGGCGCCAATGAACAGTTGCTTGAGGTCGTAGCCCGTATTGTCCTTGCGCAGGCTGCGCAGGCCGTCCCAGACCCTGCCGTCCGGCAGCACCACTTCCAGCCCCAGCACCAGGTTTCGCGCCGTGCCGTAGCGCAGCACGCCGATTCCGCCCGCATTGGTGGAGAGATTGCCGCCGATCTCGCAATGGTGGGCGATGGCGCTCAGGCCGAGGGGAAACAGGCGGTCTGCGCCATCAGCCGCAGCGCAGGCGCCTTCCAGCGTGCAGCCGGCCTCGACCACCATGGTGTAATTGGCAGGGTCGAGGCTGCGGATCCGGTTCATGCGGCTGAGGTTGAGCACGAGTTGCGACGCCCCATTTGCCACCGGCACCGCGCCGCCGCACAGGCTGGTGTTGCCGCCTTGCGGCACGACGGCAACGGCGGCCTCTGCGCAGGCGCGCAGGACAGCGGCAACCTCATCGGTGTTGGCAGGAAGCGCAACGGCGAGTGCATCGCCGTGGTAGCGGCCGCGCCAGTCCGTGCAGTGCGGAGCAGCCTCCGCACCGTGCAAGACATGCTCAGGGCCGACCACAGCGCTCAGGCGCGCCAGCAATTCCGTGCTCATTGTGTTCCCGCTTCCGTCAGTATGTATTACGCATGGGTCGCGGCTTCCACGAAGGACCGCAGGCGCGGATATAATAACCCAAACGAGGCTTGTTCCGGCGCCGCATGCCGGTGTGGCGCAGTGCATTTTCATTTTCTTCGTGGAGGAAAGGAGCGGCGATGATAGATCTCTACTACTGGCCCACCCCCAACGGGCACAAGATCACACTGTTTCTGGAAGAAGCGGGTCTCGATTACCGCATCATCCCGGTGAATATCGGCAAGGGTGAGCAGTTCGCCCCGGATTACCTGAAGATCAGCCCCAACAACAAGATGCCTGCCATCGTGGACCACGAGCCGGCCGATGGCGGCTCGCCCATTTCCGTATTCGAGTCCGGGGCGATCCTGGTTTACCTCGCGGATAAGACCGGCAAGCTCGTGCCTGCCGATCTGCGCGGCCGCACGGCGGCGCTGGAATGGCTATTCTGGCAGGTGGGCGGGCTGGGCCCGATGGCCGGACAGAACCATCATTTCTCGGTGTATGCGCCGGAAAGGATTCCCTACGCTACGGAACGCTATGTGAAGGAAACCAACCGTCTGTATGGCGTGCTGGATCGCCGTCTGGAAGGACGCGCGTTCATCCTCGGCGACGACTATTCGGTGGCGGACATTGCCGCCTACCCCTGGGTGGCGCCATGGAAAACGCAACAGCAGAACCTGGATGATTTTCCCAATGTAGCGCGCTGGCTGGCATCGATCGCCGCGCGCCCGGCCACGGTACGCGCCTACGCAAAGGGCGAACCCTATGCCAGCAAGCAGCCGATGAGCGACGAGGCGAAGAAGGTGCTGTTCGGCCAGACGGCCGACACGGTTCGCGAACGCAGCGCCAAACCGGGCGCCGCCTGAATGCAAAACGGCGCCCCCTGGTGGCGAGCGCCGTTCTTTGCGCGCTTTTCGAGCCGCAGGCTTACTTGATCTTCGGACGCTTGTTGATCTCGCGCCAGATCTGCTTCTTCCACAGATACAGCAGCAGCGTCATGAAAGCCACGTAACCCAGTACGTAGTAGCCCATGTGCCTGCGCTCCTGCGCATGCGGGTCGGCCGCCCACGCGAGAAACGCCGTGACATCCTTCGCCTTCTCGTCGATCGCAGCACGCGCCTGCGCGTCCGCGGCCATAGACGAGCCCAGAATGTCGGGCATCCGGGTCACCGGAAACACGCTGTTTGTTACCACACCCTTGTCGTTCTTGTGGTAACCGGTAAGGTAGCTGAAGATGTAGCGTGCGCGGCCATCGCGGGCGGCAGCCATCAGGCTCAGGTCCGGCGGGACCACGCTGAACATCGAGCGCGCCGCATCCGGCGTCATTGACGATATCATCGACGAGTCCTTCGACTTTGTCCCGCGCCAGGCGGTGACCTTGTCCTTGTCGATGCCGGCGGCGAGCAGGTCGCGGTATTTGATGTATTTCAGGCTATGGCAGCCCATGCATACCGTGGCGACCGTTTCTGCGCCGCGCTGCAGCGAGGCCAGGTCGTGCGGCACGTCGATTTCGCGCAGCGTGGGCTCCTCGGCCGCCTGGGCGGCGACGGCAAGGGAAGCCAGCAGTCCGAGCAGTAGCGTTGACGTTAATTTCTTCATTTGCCTGCCTCCTGATGATGCCAGTCGTGGCGCGGGGTGCGTTCGTCAAATAGCGCTTGCAGCGCGGGCGGCAGCCCGCGTTTGCGCAACCAGGACTCCTCGAACTTGGAAATGAACGGGAGCAGCAGGAAGGTGGCGAAGTACAGCCCCGTGGCAGCGCGGCCAAGCTCCATGATATGGATGCTGTGCGCGTCGGCGCCCACCGGCTGAGCGCCTACCCAGCCGAGCAGGAACACATCTGCGAGGAAGACGAAGAACAGCACGCGATAGATCGGCCGGTAATGCGCACCACCGGGGATCTTGGAGCGATCCATGAATGGCATCACGGCGAAAATCAGCACCGACACGCCCATGGCCACCACGCCGCCGACAAGGTCCGGAACGGAGCGCAGGATGGCATAGAACGGCAGGAAATACCATTCGGGCACAATGTGCGAAGGTGTCTGCATCGGATTGGCCGGAATGTTGTTGGCCGGTTCGATGAACGCATTCGGGAAGAAGAATACGAACAGCAGGAAGATGAACAGGTACACGCCCAGCCCGAAGAAGTCCTTGATGGTGAAATAAGGATGGAACGGGATATTGTCCTTGTCCGCCAGATTGATGCCGGACGGATTGGAGCTGCGCACGGTGTGCAGCGCGACCAGGTGGATCACGACCATGCCGAAGATGATGAACGGGAACAGGTAGTGCAGGGCAAAGAAGCGGGTCAGCGTTGCGTCGCCCACGCCGAAGTCGCCGCGCAGCCAGCGCACGATTTCCTCGCCGTAGAAAGGCGTTGCGCGGAACAGATTGGTGATCACCGAAGCGCCCCAGTACGACATCTGGCCCCACGGCAGCAGGTAGCCCATGAAGGAGATCGCCATCAGCAGGAGCAGCAGGATCTGCCCGGTCCACCACATCAGTTCGCGCGGCGCGCGGTAGGAGCCGTAGAACAGCGTGCGCGCCATGTGCACATAGACCACGATGAAGAAGGCCGATGCGCCGGTGGAATGCATGTAGCGCAGCAGCCATCCGTAATTCACATCACGCATGATGTGCTGGATGGAATCGAACGCCATGCTGGAGTCCGCCTTGTAATGCATGGCGAGGAAAATACCCGTCGCGAGCTGCAGCACAAGAACGAAGCCGGCGAGAAAGCCGAAGTTCCACCAGTAGCTCAGGTTGCGCGGCGTGGGATATTCGGTAAGTTCGTGCTTGACGAACGAGGTAAGGGGGAATCGTTGGTCCACCCAGGCAAGCAAACGCGTAAACATGGTTGGTATGCCTCCTATGCTTTGCCGATGATCAGCTTGTTGTCGGGTTC
>Ga0208774_1000206_pt1 | contig 11370 bp, 8 predicted proteins | sample SF_Rice_5C_80N_4_FD_185620 | JGI IMG/M metagenome (GOLD analysis project Ga0208774, IMG submission 185620) | Rice paddy soil microbial communities from Twitchell Island, California, USA - SF_Rice_5C_80N_405 (SPAdes) (version 2) | ecosystem: Environmental > Terrestrial > Soil > Paddy field/soil ... | reverse complement strand
CGCTTGCCAGGCGTGCCCGCCGCGCACGCCTGTGACACGCAATTCGCCATCGAGACGCTCGAGCGCGGCGCTGATCACCAGGGGTTCGCCGGCGTAGAGGTCGGGAACGCGCGCGGGCCAGGCCTCCGCGTGGGCGCCCTCGGGCCAGCGCAGCGTGATGCTCTTCAGGACCGGCGCCTCGAGCTTGGCGAACAGCGCCGCCATCTTCTCGCCGACCTCGTCGATGCGCCCGATGTAGGTGAACGTTCCACGGCCGAGCTCGGCTGCTTTGCGCATGAAATGGCCGTTCGGCGCCGAGCCGATGCCCACGGTGAAAAGCCGCGAGTCGCCGAGCCGGTCCTTGATCAGGCGGAACAGCTCTTCTTCATTGCCGACTGCTCCGTCGGTCAGGAAGACGATCTGCCTCACGCCGTTCCCAGCGTCGCCGCCGTTGAGCGCAAGGTTCAGTGCCGCGGCCATTTCGGTGCCGCCCCGCGCCTCGAGTCCGCGCACCCAGGAGATGGCGCGACCCACCTGCGCCGTGGAGGCTTCGCGTGCTTTGGGGAACAGCGCATGCGCGGAAGAGTTGAATTCGATCACGTTGAACCGGTCCTCGGGTGCGAGGCGCTGCAGAGCGAGCACGAGCGCCTCGCGCGCCTGGCGGATCGACGTCCCGGCCATCGAGCCAGAGGTGTCGAGCACGAAGATCACCTCCCGCGGCAGCCGAGCCGCTGCCGCGGCGGCGGTCGGCATCAGCATGAGCAGCGCGTAATAGCGCCCGTCCTTCTTCTCGGTGAACCAGGCGAGCTGCGGCGCGGCTTCGGGACGCGGCGCCCAGCGCAGAACGAAATCCCTGTTAGCCGGCGTGCTGCCCTCAGCGAGGGTGATCTCGCGCTGCGCCTCTCCGAGGCTGCGCACGTCGACGCGGTGGTAGGGGCTCGAAACCTCGGCCAGCGGAAGGCCGGCATCGAGATCGACCCGGATCGATACGGGATTGACCGGCGCGCGGTCTTCCTGGGGGCGCAGCACCACGGGCGTGATGCGAGCCGCGTCGGCGACGCCGTGCGGAATGTAGCGCGGCCCGACCACCATCGGGAAGCGCAGCGAGAAGCGGCCGTCCCGGCCGGTCGTGTCGGGCGGACACCAGGGATAGTCTTTCCCCCGCGGAAGACCCGTCACTTCGATGCCGGCGACGGGCCTGCCGGTTTCCGCGTCGACGACGATCCCGGAAACGCGCACCTTCGGCGCCCGGCGGAGCGCGAGGATCTGCGGCGACGGCTTCGGCGCGGCGGCGCAGGCGGCCGTCAGCGCCGCCAGGATCGCCGCCGCGAGCCGCGCGGAGAGAGTCCACCGCGGCGGGATCCGGGCGCTCCGCATCGCCTCGCTCAGTGGGAGAGCGCGACCGCCGCCGGGAAGCCCTCTTTCTCGAGCTTCGGCATCTCGGGAGCGTTCGACACGGCGTCCATCAGCCGCAGGATGAACCGCGCTTCCTGCACGGTTCCGGCCAGGTTCCATTTCGGATCGAACTCGTCCGACGGCTGGTGATAGTGATGGTTGTTGTAGTCCTGGAAGAGCTTTTCGCCGTACGCCGCGTCGTGGCCGCGGATCAGCCATCCCGGCTCGACGTTGATCGCCGGGACGCCCACGCGGACGAAGGAGAAATGGTCCGACCGGAAATACGAGCCCTGCTCCGGGTGCGCGTCCGGATCGAGCTTCACGTTCACCGCCTGCGCGACCCGCCGCGCGAGCGGCTCGAGCGTCGTGCGGTCGACCCCGAGCAGCGTGAAGTCGGCCGTCTCGCCGTGGACCGACAGAACGTCCATGTTGAAGTCGGCGGCGATCCTGTCCGCCGGTACCGGCGTGTGCCGGGCGAGATAGAGCGATCCGAGGAGGCCCTGCTCCTCCGCGGTCACGCCGACGAAGAGGATCGACCGTTTCGGCTTCCATCGCCCGTCGGCCGCCGCCCGCGCCATCTCCAGCATCGCCGCGGTCCCGCTGGCGTTGTCCACGGCCCCGTTGTAGATCGTGTCGTCGCGGGCGTCCGGGGCGCCGACGCCGAGATGGTCGAAGTGCGCGCTCACCGCGACGTAGGTGCTCTTCTTCGCCGGATCGGAGCCGGGCAGGATGCCGACGACGTTCTCGGTCTTGTAGGGACGGACCTTGAAAGCGAGCTTCCCCTCCGCTCGCGTCTGCAGCGCAACGGGCCGGAAGCCCGGCTTCCCGGCGCGGGCGATCATCTCGTCCAGGTTCATTCCGTTGTCCGCGAAGAGACGCTCGGCGACCTCCCGGGTGATCCACCCGTTGAGCGGAACGTCGCGGGTTCCCTTCTCGAGGGGGAGCTGCGCCTGTTCGCCCGACCAGGAGTTGCGGACCACCTGCCAGCCGTATCCGGCCAGAGCATCGGTGTGCACGAGGAGGATCCCGGCGGCATGGCGCCGCGCCGCCTCCTCGTACTTGTACGTCCAGCGGCCGTAATAGGTCAGCGCCCGGCCGCCGAAGAACTTCGGGTCCGCCGACGGCGGGTCGTTGACGAGGCAGACGAGGAGCTTGCCGGAGGCGTCGGAGTTCGCGTAGTCGTCCCAGTGCATCTCCGGCGCCGTGATCCCGTACCCGACGAAGAGAACGGGAGCGTCGATGGCGGCCTCCGGGCGCTGGTCGCGCGTCGAGAGCACCGAGTTCTCCCCGTTCTTCAGCACGATCTTCCCCTTCGGCGTGTCCAGGTCGAGCTCGCTCGACGGGTCCGTCGACACGCCGACCATCTCGAAGTTCTGGAGGTACGTCCCGTCGTCTCCGGCGGGCCGCAGGCCGTCCTCGGCGAACTCCGCGGCGATGTAGCGGGCCGCGATCTCCGACCCGCGCGCGCCGGTGCCGCGCCCTTCGAGCAGGTCGTCGGCGAGGAAACGGATGCGGGCGGAGATCCGAGGCGCGGATACGGCCGCGAGCGTTCGGGCGAGCCCGTCGCCGGAAGCCGGCGGCGCGGACGAAGGGGATTCGGCCAACGCCGCGGCCGCGGCGAGGGCGGCGGCAGCGGACAGGAGCGAGCGAAGAGATCGGGTCATGAAGCCTCCTCCCGCCGATTCTACAGAACTGGGTCGCTCCGCTATGATCCGCGCGGAGGACCGCATGGCCGACGAGGAACGAGAGGAAACGCACCGGTTCCAGGTTTCCGTGACGTGGGAAGGAGACGCCGCCGGGAGCGGCCGGATCCAGGGACGGGACGGGCTGACGATCCCGTGCGGCTCGGCCTCCGAGCTCGGCGGATCCGGCCGGGGCGCGAATCCGGAGGACCTGCTGCTGTCGGCGGTCGGCGCCTGTTTCGTCGGCACGTGGGCGATCTTCCTGAAAAAGCTCGGGATCGCGTACGCCGAGCCGTCGCTCTCGGTCAAAGGCACGCTCGAGAAGGACCCCGGGGGCGGGTACCGGATGTCGGCGATCGAGATCGCCTGCGCGGTTCCCGAGTCCCTGCTCGAGCGCGACCGCGCCGCGGTCGAGAAGACGCTCAAGCTCGCCGAGAAATACTGCATCATTTCCAAGGTCGCCCGGGCTTCCATGCCCGTCCACGTGGCGATCGCGTCGATCTGACGATCCGAATCGGCCGTGCGCGGGACGATTCCGACCCTGCGGACCGTCGCCGGTCTGACCGCCTCGAACCTTTCGGGCGAAACCTTTTCGGGGAATTCGCGTCGAAGCAGAGCAATGAGGGATAACTGCGCCCGCCTGCTCCTCCTTTTCTTCTCGGCGGGGATCGCCGCCGTCGCTCGCGCCCAGGAGCCGCCTCCGCCGCTCGCGATCCCCCGGACGACCGGCGTGATCACGGTGGACGGCAGTCTGGGAGACCCCGGCTGGAAAGACGCGGCCGTGATCGACCGGTTCTGGGAGACGCAGCCGGGCGACGACGTCGAGCCTCCCGTCAAGACGATCGCGCGGGTGACGTATGACGACCTCTTCTTCTACATCTCCCTCGACTGCCGCGACCCCCATCCGGAGAAGATCCGTGCCCCGTACGTCGACCGCGACAACGTCATCGGCACGGACGACAACGTCGCGATCTTCCTCGACACGCGCGACGATCACCGCTCCGCCATCGAGTTCCGCGTCAATCCGCGCGGGATCCAGGGGGACGCGAGCTACAACGACGCCAACGGCAACGAGGACTTCTCCCCCGACTTCTTCTACGACACCGCGGCGCAGATCACGGCGACGGGCTGGACCGCCGAGGTGCGCATCCCGTTCTCCTCGCTGCGGTATCCGAACAAAGACCCGCAGCAATGGGGGATCCTCGTCTGGCGCAACTATCCGCGCGAATTCCGCTACGCGTTCCACAGCAGCCCCATCCCGCGCAACTCGAACTGCTGGCTCTGCCACGAGATGCAGCTCACCGGGCTCACCGGGCTTCCCGGCGGCGGACACATCGTCGCCGCGCCGTACGTCACCGCGAAGGAGGAGGGCCGTCCCCGCGGCGGCGCCGGGTCCGAGATCGTCAACCGGCCCACGCGAGGAGACGCGGGACTCGACGTGAAATGGACGCCCAACGCGAGCACGGCGCTCGACGCGACGATCAACCCCGACTTTTCCCAGGTCGAGTCGGACGTGGGACAGATCAGCGTCAACAACCGGTTCGCGCTCTTCTTCCCGGAGAAGCGCCCGTTCTTCCTGGAAAGCGTCGACCTGTTCGACACGCCGATCCAGGCCGTTTACACGCGGACGATCACGTCGCCGCGCTGGGGAGCGCGCGCGACCGGAAAGTTCGACGCGTCGACGTACACGCTCCTCGTCTCGGAGGACCGCGGCGGGGGAAGCGTGATCATTCCGGGACCGACGCAGTCGGATTTCGCGCCGCAGGACTTCTCCTCGATCGCGGCGATCGGACGGATCCGCCAGGACGTCGGAGGGTCCTTCGGCGGGCTCCTGCTGACCGACCGCGAGATCGAGGGAGGGGCCGGGGGGCACAACCGCGTGCTCGGTCCCGATTTCCAGTGGCGGCCGGGAGACAAGGACCAGGTGACCGCTCAGCTCCTCGGCAGCGACACGCAGACGCCGAACCGCCCCGATCTCGCTCCCGAATGGAACGGCCGGCGGTTCTCCTCGCGGGCGATCTTCCTCTCGTGGCTCCACACCGGTCCGCACTGGGTGTTTCGTTCGACGTACCAGGACATCGGCGACGGGTTTCGGGCCGACGACGGCTTCGTTCCGCAGGTCGGGTTCCGGCAGGAGCGGCAATTCGCCGGCTACACGTTCTACCCGAAGGGGTTCTTCAACCGCGTGCAGCCGTACGTCGTCGTCAATTATCTGGCCGACGCCGACGGCGCGCTGGTCCAGCGCCAGACTTTTCCCGGCGTGTCGGCGAGCGGCCGCTACAATCTGAACGCGGAGCTCGACTACAACTGGAAGCAGAAGGACCGGGTCGCCGATCGCGATCTCGAGGCGACGAACGTCGCCTATTTCCTCCAGATCGACCCCTCCCGCCGGATCTCCCGCCTGACCCTCGTGGGATTCTTCGGCGAGCACCCGGACGTCGCCAACGTCCGGGTCGGCCGGGGCGGAGAGATCGAGGCGGACGCCACGATCAAGCCGACGGACCACCTCGAGCTCGACTTCAACAGCGATCGCCAGTGGCTCGACGTCGACTCCGACGGCCGGCACGGGCGGCTCTTCACGGCGCAGATCGAACGGCTCAAGGCGACCTACAACTTCACGGCGCGGACGTTCCTGCGCGTCATCGGGCAATACCTGGACGTCCGCACCGACCCGTCGCTCTACACGTTCTCCGGCGTGCCGAAGCGTTCGGGCGGCTTCGACGGGTCCGCGCTCTTTTCGTACAAGCTCAACTGGCAGACGGTCTTCTTCCTCGGCTACGGCGACAGCCGGGTGCTCGAGCCCAAGGGAGATCTCCTGCGCTCCGACCGTCAGTTTTTCCTGAAGATCTCCTACGCCTTTCAGCGCTAGGGGTGGCTGGCGCGGCCATGCATCGAGCCGGACGGGCGCGTGCCGCCCGGCTGCGGCGCTCGCCGTACGCCCCGGTACGACTCGGCCGCAGCCCGGGCAACCCGCATCCCGTCGGGCTCGCGCCTCGCCGCGCCTCATCCGATTCCCATGTCATGGCGACGTGGGGGCTACTGGAAATTCCAGTGGGACCGATCGTCTGCTCTAGAATTGACGCATGACCGGCATCTGGCTGGGCGCGGGCTTCCTGATCGCCGCCGTCGCGGGCGGACGGGCGGGAACGCGCCTTTCCGTCCAGAGCTCGTCCTTTCGGGCGGGCGCGGCGATCCCCCGCAAGCACACGTGCGACGGAGATGACGTCTCCCCCGCGCTCTCCTGGTCGGGAGCGCCGGAAGGCACGAAGGAATTGGCTCTCCTCTGCGAAGATCCCGACGCTCCCGGCGGGACGTTCGTGCACTGGGTCCTCTGGGGAATTCCCGGCGGGACGACCGATCTGCCCGAGGGCGTCGCGGCCGGCGACGCGGTCCCGGGACTGGCGCAGGCGCGCCAGGGGACCAACGGCTTTCGAATCCGCGGATACCGCGGCCCGTGCCCGCCTCCCGGCAAGCCCCATCACTATCATTTTCGCGTGTACGCGCTGGGCGCACGGCTCGACCTCCCCGCCGGCTCGACGATCGAGCGCGTGCGCGAGTCGATGAACGGACACGTTCTCGCCGAGGGAGAGCTCATCGGGATTTACGGCCGCGACGGCAGCACAGCTCGCGCCTGAGGCGCTCGACGGTTTGCTGCCTCTCAGATCGCGGACCTCCTCCTCGCCGGGCGCTTGCGCACACACGGAGCTGCGAGCGCAGGGAGCGGCCGAATTCCCTTCTCCCCACGGGAGAAGGTGACGGCCGAAGCGAAGCGAGAGCCGTCGGATGAGGGAGCCGCATAGCGGCGTGCGCTGCGCGTTCATTCCGGCGACGAGACTTTCCGCGATCTGACCTCCGTCGCTCGTCCCTGAGGGACTCGACGACTCCGGCGCCCCTGGCCCCGAGCCGCGTTCGCGACCTCTCGGCGCTCGGATCGCGAACGGCCCCCGAAAAGGAGCGCGCCGCGCTCATATCGATGAGCGATCCGGCCGTTCGCGCCGGGAGATCATTTGCGACAGAATCGATCGCCGTGCGACGCCTTCTTCTCCTCGCTCTCCCCTGGGTCCTCGCCGCCCTCTTCCTCTTCACGACGATCGAGCTCCTGCTCCATCGCAAGCCCGCCAGGGCGGCGGTCTCGGTCGACTCGGCGCCCGTCGTCATGGCGATGAAGAAGATCGCGCGGCTGGCGACCGTCGAGGTTCAGGTCTCCGACGTCGTCAAGTACGAGGAGTTCAAGAGCTTCCTCTTCATGAGCTTCCCGAAGAGCGCGACGCTGCGGGTGCGCGGATCGGTCCTTGGCGGCTTCGACCTCCAGCGGGACGGCGTCTCCGTCGTCGCCCACCCGGAAACGCGGAAGGTCGAGATCCGGATGCCCCGCCCCGCCATCCTCGCCGTCGACCCGAAGCTCGAGTGGTTCGACGAGAAGAGCGGGATGTTCAACCCGATCACGCCGGCCGACCGGAACCGGTGGATGGCCTGGGCGCGCACGAGCCTCGCGCGGACCGCCCGTCAGGCGGGGATGGACGACAGGGCGAAGGAGCAGGCGAGGAAGCTCCTGGCCGGGGCCGCCGAAGCGCTCGGATGGACGGCGGACGTGGAGTTCCCCGGCGGTCCTCCGGCCCCGCTCCCCTGAGTAACCTTTCGGACGGGATCACGTCATACGAAGGGTGAAGGGAAGCGCGCGTTTGACCGAAGCGGCCCCAAGTTGAAGACGGACCTGGACTTCCTGAACATGGTCCGGCGCGGCGACCCCGCGGGGGCGACCGGTCTCTTCGAAAAATATGCCGACGCGCTTCTTCGGTTCGCGGACCGGATGCTGTCCAACCGGGGCGAGGCGGAAGAGGTCACCCAGGAGGTGTTTCTCAAGATGATCACCCGGGTCGAGCAGTACGACGGACGAGCGGCGGTCTCGTCCTGGCTCTTCGCGATCGCGGCCAACGCGTGCCGCGACCGAATGCGCCGCAACCGGCGCGCGGTCGTCGTGCCGCTCGACGCCGTCGCCGAACCGCCGTCGAAGTCGGAGTCGGTCGAGAACCGGATCCACGAGGGCGATCGCCGCCGGGCGGTCCGGCGGGCGCTGTCGAAGCTCTCCGACGAACAGCGCGAGGCGCTCGTGCTCGCGCGATACCACGGGATGCCGTACGCCGAGATCGCGCGGACCCTGCAGATCACCGAAGGCGCCGTGAAGACCCGGATCTTCCGCGCCATGGAAACGCTCAAGGAAATCTTCTCGGAGGGAGGCGCCACATGGAATGCGATGACGTCGTAGGGCGGGCCGTCGAACGGCTTGCCAATCCCGCGTCGGCGGGGGCCGGTCCGCTCGACGCCCATCTCGACTCCTGCGAAAAGTGCCGGACCGAAGTGGAAGCGATCGAACGGGCGTGGGTCCGTCTCGGCGCGGATCCCGACGCCGCGATGGAGCCGGAGTTTCGCCGCGAGATGCGCGCGATGCTCGAGGCCGAGACGCTCCGCCGGCGCGTCGCGCCGATCCGGGCGCGGCGATGGATGCCGGCGCTCCAGGCCGCGGCGATGCTCGCGATGGGAGCCGGCGGCTACCTCGTCGCCCGCTCGGCGGTCCCCGCGCGGCCGAGCCCGGTCGCGGTCGCTCCCGCCCGCGTCATCGACGCCGACCGGTCGATCCCGGACCTCTCGCGCCAGCCGAAGCTCGCCAACGTCGCGTTCCGCCCGGCCGACGCGTCGGGACGGATCGGCATCTCGTTCGACGTGACGACGCGCTACACGGTCGTCGGAAAGCCGAACGAGAGGGGCGTCGCGGACGTGCTCGCGTACATGGTCTCGGGATCCGGCGCGACGGAGGGGGCGCGCGGCAAGGCGATCGACCTCGTGTCGCAGCACTATTCCGGCGAGACGCCCGTTTCGCCCCAGATCGTCGCGACGCTCGTCGAAACGCTCAGGACCGACAAGAACCCCGGCGTCCGCAAGAAGGCCGCCGAGGCCCTCGGCCAGCTGCCGCCTTCTCCGGAAGTCCGAGACGCGTTCCTTTCGGCCCTCAAGGGGGACGCGAACCCGGCCGTCCGCATCGCCGCCGTCGAGGGGCTCGCGAAGGCCGCGCTGTCGCTGCGCGACCCCGCCGCGATCGAGACGCTGCGCGAGAGGGCCAATGACGACCGCGAGACCGGCTACGTCCGCGTGAAGGCGGCGAAGGCGTTGAAGCGCATCGACCTGTGAGGAGCACCGTGACTTTTCCCGACGCCCGCCGTCTTACCGGCATGAACAGCCACACGACCTCCCGCGACCGAATCTCGCTCTGGATCGTCCTCGCCGTCGGACTGGCGCTGCTCGCCGTCGCGGCAATCTCGCGCGCGGACGATTATTCCGCGGCCGCCCGCCGAACGGACCGTTTCTCCGGGGCCGGCCTCACCCGGCTCTCGCTCGAGAACGTCGGCGGCGACATCCGCGTGTCGGCGGGCGCGGCGTTTTCGGCGACGGCCGACGTCACCGTCCGCGCCGACACGCCGGCGCTCGCGAAGAAGTATCTCGACGCGACGCGGATCGAGCTGCGCAACGACGGGGGCGGCTCCTTCAGCCTCGTGACCGAGGAGCCCGGAGCCCGCGTGTCGCGGCACGGAGGCGGCTGGGACATCGAAGTGCATCGCCGCGGAGCGCGGTTCCGGGTGGAAGCCCGGTTCGCGGTCACCGTCCCCGCCGCCGCGGCCGTGGACGTCCACACGGTCAACGGGAACGTCTCCACCGACGGGATCGGCGGCGCGATCAACGCGCGCTCCGTCAACGGACGCGTGAGGATCTCGGGCGCCCGCCGGGACGTGACCGCGCACACGGTCAACGGCGCGATCGAGGCCTCGCTCGCCGAGCTCCCGCACGGCACGCGCATCGACGCCGAGACGGTCAACGGGGCCATCGAACTCCGGCTCCCGCCCCGTGCGGCGTTCGATTTCCGGGGCCACACGATGAACGGGGACATCGTCTCGACGTTCCCGCTCCCCTTCCACGAGATCCCGGACCAGACGGAACGGATGCGGGCGGAGCGCGAGAAGGTGCGCGCCGAGCAGGAGAAGCTCCGGCGCGAGATCCGGATGCGGAAGGAACACGCGCGCAAGGACGACGACGGAGACGTTGACATCGACCTCTCCGGGCTCGACGAGGGGCTCTACGAGCTGTCGCAGGAGCTCGCCCGGATCGGGCCGGAGATCGCGGCCGCGGTCTCGCAGTCCCTCAATCACACGTATCAGGGTTCCGTCGGCGGCGGCGGAGCCGACGTCAGGTGCTCGACGCTGAACGGCCGGATCGCGGTCCTGGCGGAAGGGACGTCCGACGAACGAGCGAAATCTCTCCTCCCGCGGCGCGGCCGCGGGACGCACGAGGCCCCCGAGCCTCCGGAGCCGCCGGAAGCGCCGGCGGTCCCGGTACCGGCGCCTTCGGTGCTCCGCCCCCCCCGTCCGCCGCGCGCGCCCCGGGCCGGCGTGAACGGAGGAGTGGAAGGCGGCGTCGCCGGCGGAGTCCGCGGCGGGATCCCCGGCGGCGTCCGCGGCGGCGTCCCGGGCGGGATCGAGGAAGGCTCGATCGTCCGGGGCGACATCGCCGGGGACTTCTCGACCACGCTTCCGTTCGGCGACGTCCAGCTCGGAAAGGTTTCGGGGGCGGTGCGGATCGTCACCTACGGCGGGCAGATCCGCGTCGCCGAAGCCGGCAAGGGCGCCGACCTCTCGACGTCCGGCGGCGACATCCAGATCGACGGCGTCCACGGCGACCTGCGGGCGATCACGCACGGCGGCGAGCTCCGTGTCGGTCGCGTCACGGGCGACGCGAAGCTCGAGACCATGGGAGGCGACGTCGACCTGGCTTCCTGCGGCGGCTCGGTCATCGCGAAGACGGGAGGCGGCGACCTGCGGCTCCACCGGATCCGGGGCTCGATTCGCGCGTCGGCGGGGGGCGGGGACGTGCGCTGCGAGATCGTCGGCCGCGAGACTTCCGAGGGCGTCTCGATCGCGAGCGGCTCTGGAGACGTGACGCTCGTCCTCCCGTCGAACTTCCGCGCCGACGTCGACATCCAGGTCGACGGCGTGGACGAGTCGATGGACGCGATCGTCACCGACTTTCCGGAGATCTCGATCTCCCGCCGTCCCTCCTCCATGCGGCAGTCGGCCGGGGGCGCCATCAACGGCGGCGGCCCCAAGGTCTCGATCCGGATCTCGTCGGGGACGGTGCGGCTCAAGAAGGGACCACCCGCGTAACCGTCGCAATCGCGACGCTCGCGGAGCTCGGATCGCGATTGCTCCCGCCGCGCGGGCGTTCCGTTCGATTACTTCACGGAACGCTCTCCGCGCGGCGGCCTCCG
>Ga0208774_1000201_pt1 | contig 11469 bp, 14 predicted proteins | sample SF_Rice_5C_80N_4_FD_185620 | JGI IMG/M metagenome (GOLD analysis project Ga0208774, IMG submission 185620) | Rice paddy soil microbial communities from Twitchell Island, California, USA - SF_Rice_5C_80N_405 (SPAdes) (version 2) | ecosystem: Environmental > Terrestrial > Soil > Paddy field/soil ... | reverse complement strand
GTGACGCGGCCATCGATGTTGGCGCTGATTTCCGCGCGCGCCGACTGCGTGTAGGCGTCATCGGTGGAGATCTCGCTGCCACCAGCGAGGTACAGCACGGCGGCGATGGTGAGAAACAGGACGGTCCCGCCGGCCAGCAGGGGACGCCTGAGCCGTTCCTTGTTCAAATTGCGCATGGGGTTTATTCGGGTTCCGAATTCGATTGCAGATGGGGGACGCAATTTTACTTGACAGCAACTATCTAGATAATACCTAATAATGTGCATACATTATTCGAATTTAACGAATAATCAACCCACTGAAAACAAGGAAGAACCTCATGCGCGGCACCGAATTTGCCGAACTGCGGGCATTCGTCGAGGTGGTGGACCAGGGCAGCTTCGTCCGCGCGGCCACCTTCCTGAACCTCGCGCCCTCCACGCTCAGCCAGACCATACGCTCGCTGGAGGAGCGGCTGGGCGTGCGGCTGCTGCACCGCACCACCCGCAGCATCTCGCTGACCGAGGCGGGTGCGCACCTGCTGGAACAGGTGCGCCCGGTGTTCGGGCAGTTGAGCGCCGCCGTGGAATCGATCAATCATTTCCGCGACACGCCGGCGGGCGTGTTGCGCCTGTCGGTTTCGACCATCCCGGCGCAGATGATCCTCGCCCCGATGATGAAGGCTTTCATGGCGGCCTTCCCCTCCATCACGCTGGACATTACCGTCGAAAGCGGCAACGCCGACATCGTGAAGGGCCGCTTCGATGCGGGCATACGCCATGGCCGGCTGATCGCCCAGGACATGGTGATGGTCAAGGCCAGCCCGCCCTCGCGCCTGATCGCCGTCGCCTCGCCCGCCTATCTCGCGAGCCGCCCCGGGCCGCAGACGCCGGACGATCTGCGCAACCATTGCTGCATCCGCTTCCGCCTGTGGAACCAGCAATTCTTCGCCTGGCAGTTCGAGAAGAATGGCCAGAAGCTCGAAGTGGAAGTGGGCGGCCAGCTCATCGTCAACGACGTCGACCTGATGGTGAAGGCCGTGCTCGACGGCGCCGGCATCGGCTACACGGCGGAGGCCTACATCCGCGAGCACCTCGCCACCGGCGCGCTGGTGCCCATGCTCACCGACTGGTCGCCCAATTACGATAGCTGGTACCTGTATTACGCCAGCCGCCAGTACGTCTCCGCCCCGCTCCGCGCCTTCATCCAGTTCCTGCGCGAGCACGTGCAAAGGCAGGCTGCGTAGCGCCGCGCGCGGTCAACGGGGATGGGGTTGCACATCAGAAGTGCCCGGAAAAGGCGTGTCAGCTAAGCCTGGCCCCGGCTTTCCTTCAGCATGAAACTGGAATTCTCCCGCTTATAGCCCCTGAGTGAAAATCCATGCCTTATGGGCATGCTATGCAGGTAGAATGGATCACCCCTGCCGGACGTGCCCTGTACAACCCTTATCAGGTACGGCGCCTGAATTTCCTGGCAATGAAATTTTCTTGGAGAATACCCTATGTACGATACGTTTAAACCGGAACGAGCCATGGGTCTGATGGACTTCGTTAAAGCTGCAAAATCACGCATCAAGGAAATCCCCCCCAGCGAACTTATCGCGAAGCTGAAAAACAAGGAGGATATGCTTTTGATCGACGTTCGCGAACACAGCGAGTTCGAGCAAGGTCATATCAAGGGAGCAACGCTCGTTCCCAGAGGAATCCTGGAGGCGGTCGCAGACCCTGCTTATCCGAAGCACCTGCCGGAACTTGCGGCTGCGCGCGACAGGCAGGTAATCGTTTATTGCGCAACAAGCGGCCGCTCGGCAATGGCTGCGGCTGTGCTGCAGATGATGGGTTTCAAAAACGTCCTGAATCTGGCGGGCGGTTACGCCAAATGGGTTGAAGACGGGTTCCCGCAAGTGCATGAAGCCATCTACTAGGATTTGAATTTGATCCAAGTGGGCCTGGCCTGGATGAACGATTGGGGTCGAAGATTAAATGGAGTCTGACCCCACTTATTCTAATGGACCGGGTGGATTCCAGTTCCAAGTGCACCACCGCCTGAATTCTGGTGGACATGATGAGTAAATCTGGTAGCGTGAGAAGTGCGACCCACTCACACGCCAGGAGGAACCCACCATGTCCTATGTACAGCTTACATCAGAAGAGCGCCATGTGATCTATCATTTGAGGCTGTGTCATTTCAGTCTCAGGGAAATCGCCAGGAGGCTCAATCGGCATCACACAACCATCAGCCGCGAGATTCAGCGTAATGGGCCGGTACTACCCACCTGGGTCTACTGGCATGAAGGTGCTCACCAGCAGGCGTTGGAGCGCCGGAAGCAGCCACGCCACCGGCGCCGGCATGACCATGCCCCGCTGCAGCGCCAGGTCGAAAGAAGGCTGCGTGAGCAGTGGTCGCCCGAGGCGATTACCGGACGGCTGCAACTGGATTACCCGGAAGACGAGACTATGCGCGTCAGCACAGAGACGATCTACCGCTGGATTTACAAGGATGCAAGCCACGGCGGGACGCTCTTCACCTGCCTGCACAGCCAACGCCGGAAACGGCGCAGGCAGCGCCGTTACGGCACGGGGCGCGGCCTGATCCCGGGACGCGTCGGCATCGATGAGCGCCCGAAGCTGGTCGATGCCCGCCGCCGCTTTGGAGACTGGGAGGGCGACACCGTAGAGGGCACCAAGGGCAGCGGCAACATCACCACCCATGTGGAACGCAAGAGCCGTTACCTTCTCGCAGCGAAACTCGCCAATAAAACGGCACAGGCAACCGCCCGGGCGGCTACCTCGGCCTACCGACGGGTACCCAAGGCACTAAGACAGACGCTGACGCTGGACAATGGAAAGGAATTCGCCCGCTTCCGCGAAATCGAAGAAAACACGGGATTGACGGTCTACTTCGCCGATCCATACTCCGCCTGGCAACGCGGCACCAATGAGAATACCAATGGCCTGCTGCGGCGATACTTCCCAAAGGGAATGGATTTTAGAGCCGTCACCGAGGAAATACTTGCGCAAGTCGTGAAAAAACTGAATCATCGCCCTCGCAAATGTCTCGGCTACCGAACACCTCATGAGGTCTTCCAGGAGGCTAGGCGTGGTGCGGTTGGGAAGTGAATCCACCCCGCTTCATAGCTGGTTCAGCACAGACAGCGGCTGGTATGCGGAAGCAGATTTTGGCGTTGGGCCTTGGGCGGTCGGCGCAAACATTCAGGGCCCGGGCGGGGAGTTCAGCGAAGCGATGGGAGCTCCAAGCGGGGGCAGCTTTACCATATTCCCGAAAGTTGGCCAGGGCGCGGGGCTATGGATCTCGCCGGCAGGGGAATACTACTCGATGACTTTTGCAACTCCGACGCTTGGAGATGCGGTCGACTGGGTAAAATCGAAAGGTTTGGAATATGCGAAAGGGCTGAGTTCGCTCTTTTCGCCGCCTCCCCCTGCGACGGCACCTAACACGGCGCGCCAAGACAATTAGACTGCCTACGGAGGTCACAGGCCGGCCATGTTAAGCGGGAAGAAAGTTATAGCCATTTACCAAGCACTGCTCTTGCATGCTATGAAATGGGTTTTTACTGGGGCTATGCTTATCATTGGGATAGTTCTGGTTGTTGCCGTTGCGGACAGGATTAGTTCTGGGCCGAAGTGGAGTCACAATTGGGAGGGAGTCGCGTTTGGGGTCATCCAACTTATAATCCTTTATTCCGTTCGACGCATTGTTGTCAATGTCCTAAATAGGCGAAAAGCTGAAACGGGTGAACGAGACAGCGGGCAAAACAAATAGAAATCTCCGGGACCACCTCCTCCGCAAGAAGAACTGGGGTCAGACTCCATTTAATCCCCGCCCCACCCTTCATTTGCAGATAGTCCGCAGCACATTCCATTCCTCCGCACTCAGCACTGGCCGGCTGGGGCGGCCGAGGTTCAACGCCGATCCGGCGCGCCCCGCCTACGCGCTCGCCGCCACCACCTCGCCCACCAGTTTGTCGGTGGCGGCCAGGTGCGCGGAGCCGTCCCGCTCCAGGACAAACACGCCGCGGCCGTTGGAATAAACAATCGCGCCGTCGCGGCCGATGTCGTAGGAGGCGACGTTGGTGGCGAGCACGCGTTCTGCGCCGTTCTGGTCGCGCGCCATCAGCAGCCAGCTTTCGGGAACGAGCGAGGGCACGCCGTGCACGGGACGCGCCTCGCGCAGGGCCTTTTCCGCGTCGATGCGGCGGCCCTGCAGCAGGATGCTCTTCATGTCGGCCTGCACGCCGGGGTGCTCGGCGCTGGTGAGGGGCTTGCGTGCGTACATGAGCGAAAAGAAATTGAGGTAGTGGAACACTGCGCGCAGCAGGCGGAAGGGGAAGAACAGCGTGTCGGTGAACATGCTGCGCGCGCCATAGGTGGGCGCCTGGTAGGGTCGGCGGATGAACAGCAGGTCACCGGAGGCGGTGACGCGCGGCTTGAGGAAATCGTAGGCCGGGTCCTCGAGGATGGGGGTGAGCGTGCCCTGCTCCATGTCCAGCTTCTGGATGCTGGCAGGGCCCTGGGCAACGACATAGCCCTCGGGGCCGCGTGCGAGGCCTGCCGACTGGAACAGCAGGCGGTTGGGCGTGCCGGGTATCCAGGCGGGGGTGGAATCCATGGTGTCGCCGCCGGTCAGTTCGCGCAGGTTGTGGCCGTCGCTGCTGAGCACGACGATGCTGGCGGTGCCGCCCTCCTCGCGCGATGAAGCGGCGAACTGGGCGCCGTCCGGCGAAGGATTGAGGTCGGCCAGGTGCAGGTGCTGCTTGAGCAGCAAGCGCTGTTCGTTGCCAGTGGCCGCCTCGCGGCAGAACAGGCCGCCCACGCTGTCGTTGCGGAGGAAGTAAAGCAGGTTGCCGCTGCCGTCATAGGCCGCGGAGGTGACGGGAATCCGGTCCTCCGTCCCCGCGTAATTGCGCATCCCGCCGCCGGCGGCGACGTTGAAGCTGGTGCCCTGTTTCCAGGAATGGCGGTCTCGCGCCCGGTCGCGGCGATCCAGCGCCTCCTGGATGTAGGGGCTGTGCAGTTGCTGCAGCTCGCCCCCGCGCTCGCGGTAGAAAAGTTGGCCGTTGGATACGAAGGCGAATCCGCGTTCGCTGCGGCCCGCCGCCGCCGTCGCCACGGCAGGCGCGGGTGCGCGCCGCGCGAACAGGCGCGACAGCAAATACGCGCCCAGCACCACCATCAGCAGCTTGATCACCAGAGACATCATTACATTTCCCCTTTAAAAACCCTTGTACTTGTGGCGCGGAGTTTACCTGATGTTCCGCGCCGGATCTGTTCATTTGCAGATATTCCGCAGCGCCTTCCATTCCCCCGCGCTCAGCACCGGTCGGCTGGGGCTGCCGAGGTAGCGCGCGGCGAGTGCGGCGCGGCTGGCATCCGATGGGTGGTCGGAGAGGAAGGCGGGGCCGTCTGTGCCGCGCTTGTCCATGCGGTCGAAGAAGTCTTCGAAGCCTTTGACGTTGACCTGCGCCTGCACCAGGCGCTTGAGGCCGTCGGCGTCGGCCTGGTGTTCCTGGCCGCGGGTGTATTGCAGGCTGAGCACGAGCTGCGCGAGGTTGACGGCGGAAGGCGCGTCGCCCGCGACGAGTTCCAGCGCACCCCAGGCGCCCACCCGCACCATGAGGTTTTGCAGGACGTGGCGGTGGCGCACGTGCTCGATCTCGTGGGCGAGGACGCCGGCCAGTTCCTCGGGCGAGCCGGCTTGGGCGATGAGCCCCTGGTTGACGTAGATGTGGCCGCCGAGGACGGCATAGGCGTTGACCTGCGCGTTGTGCACGGCCTGGACCTGGATCTGTATTTTGCGGTCGCCGGGCTCCAGCGGATAGAGGCGCGCGACGACCTTGTTCAGCGCGTGCTGGCCGGCGGCCTGGGTGCAGGGCGAGGACTGCGCGCCCATGTGGGCGGCGTCGGCGATCTTCTTTTCGGTGGCGAAGGGCACTGCGCGGGCGAGCAGCGGCAGGCCGCCGGCAAACCCGGCGGCAAGGATGCCGACGCCCACTACCCACGCGGCGCCGATGATCTTGGCGCGGCGGCCGCTCATCAGTGTCCCAGCACGAGCATGATGAGGTAGAAGATGCCGACGAAGACGGCGCCTATGATGGCGAGCGGCCCGCCCTGGACTTTGGTGGCGGAGGCGGCGCGGCGCGCGTTGAGGTTGAGCCCCTGGGTGCTGTCGACGAAGGTGTCTCTGTCCTGGATGATGGCCTGCGGCGGCAATGCCGGCGAGCGGGTCTGGGCGCCGGGCATCTTCTTGACGGCGGTGCCGATGGCCATGAATTCGACCAGGCCGCTGCCTAGATCGTAGACCTTGGTCTTGACGCCCACCACTTCGTCGGCGCCGCATTCCTCGGCGGCCTGCTCGATGCGCGCCAACGCCTTTTCGCGCGCTTCGTAGAGGATCTCGGTGAGGCCGGCGATTTCGCCGCCGGCCACCGACTTCAGCGCGGCGAAGATGCCGCCGGCCAGCCCCAGCGAATACACCGAGACGCCCATCACGAGCTGGACGGGCATGTAGCCGATGTGCACCATGTTCCACATTTCCTGGCTGGTCATGTCGCTGGTGACGGGGTTGCTGCGGTATTCGTCGAGCAGCGGGTGATGGGAGGCGGTGCCTATCATCATCATTTCCTGCGCGCCCAGCAGCGGCGAGATGGTGGTCTCGATGCCGACCACGGCATTGGCCTTGAAGCGCTTGGCGTCCTCGACGATGCGCTCCAGCGCGAGGCGGCGGGTGTGATCGAAGATCTGCGAATACTGCGGCACTTCGCCGCGCATGAGGGTGCGGAAACCGCCAGTGATGCTGCGCCCCACGCCGATCGAATAAGCGACGTTGCCAAAGGCGAAATGCAGGGGCATGAAGCCCGCATCCACTTGGCAGAAGAATTCCTGGGCATCGGCCGAGGTGGAGAACTGGCGCGCCCGGCCGCCCGGCTTCTCGTTGGCAGTGTGCGCGGTGGTGCCGGTGGTGATGAATTCGAGGTTGCCGCCGTGGCGCACCATGTCGAAGGAGACGCCGGTGAGCCCGGCGCCGCCATAGCGCGCGGCTTCTTCCATGGCGCGGTCGAAGGCGCGCATGCGGCCCTCGTGCACCAGGCGGGTGACCTCTTCGACCTCGCCGCCGCCCAGGGTGGATAGCCCCGCGCCCAGGCCCTTGCCCACGCCGATGGCGACCACGCTGTTGCCCAGGCAGAGCTGCCCCGGCGTCATCCCCAGTTTGTGCAGGCAGTAGATCTCGTTGCCCGACACGCCCGACACTTTTCTATGCTGCATGACTGCCATTTACGCCTCCCCGTAAAAATCTGGCGAGCCCTACCCGCCCTGAATCATGTGAAATGCATAACGTGCGGCATTTCCGCCACAGCATTATCCCCCAATCAGTGCTGCTACGCTTTATTGCCGCGCACCCGGTGTGGCAAACTTGCGGCATCGAGTCATTCAGCGCGCATCAGATGATACTCGCCAGCATCCATTATCACGTATTCCCCGGCGAAGCGGAGTCGCTCGAAGCCGAGGCCACGCGTAACTGGCATCACCTGGACGGCGAATTGCGCCTCGAATTCACCGACCTCCCGGCGTGCTTCGTGTCGTGGGGCAACGGCCCGGTGCTGTATTCGGTGGAGGTGAGCAATGAGTCGTTCTTTGCGGAAGACCTGCTGGGATCGCTGGAGATGACCGACCATCCCTACTGGAGCGAACTGATTGGCCACGAACTGCACCTGGAGTATGCGGCGCCGGACCACCAGGTGCTGCAGCTCGCCACGCCGGGCGGCGAAGTGTTCCTTTCCTCGCAGCATGAAGACGGCGCATTCCAGGGCGACAGCCTGCGCATCTCCCCGGTGGCGCCCGGCTGAACGCAGGCGCAGTGGGCGGCGCGCAGCGCACGCCAGCCGGAACGGGCCCAGGGTAAGGACGGGCTGGGACCAGCCACGCCACACCCACTTTAGCTGTATGGTCCAGTGCTGCCGCGAGCAAGAAAAAACAGGCTGGAAATGCTGCGCTGCCAAGCGCGATCCGTCAAAGATCCAGACCTGCACCTGAATATTTAATTATTAATAATTAATATGTTAAATTATTCCAGCAACGAAATACCCCCTTGCGTTCACGTTCATTGAACTATTTCAGGATTCCCTAATCTTACTGACAGGTAGCGCAAGCTGCCTCACGTTTCTCCTCCCTGAACGTGATGAAGCCTTGGCTTCCCCCCTTTAGCCAAGGCGAAAACTTTACCCTCGATCCTCGCGGATCGGGGGTTTTTTTTTCGCCTGCGCGGGCGGTGAGCTGATGAGGTGCGGCAGCCAAGCCCCGGTTTCAGATGGAGCCTAGCCAGTCCTTATACCAGTCGAGGGCTGCTTGCAGGCTGGGCTTGACGGGGCCGGCGTCGTGCGCCGCTTCAGGCGCGGCATTCGCACCGTCCGGCGCGCCATTCATTGCACTGACCGGCGCGGTATCGGGTGCTGCGGGAGGCCGTGACGGTGTCTCGTGCTGCTCCACGTGCAGTTCGCCCAGGGCGTGCAGCCCGAAGGACATTCCGTCCGTTTCGTCGCCTTCCGCTGAAGCGTTCTGCTCTCCGTTGGTTTCCTTGCCGGTGGGTAATGCCATGCTCTGACCTGTTTCTGAATATCGGGAAATGCCGGGCGCAATAAAATCGCCGCGCCCTGCTGCAACGGGACACGCCTGCAACGCGCCCCGGCCGCAACGCGACAGCCCGGGCGGCTTGCCGCGTCAGGCCCGCCTCAGCGGTTGAAGGTGCTGAGCCATTCGGTGTATTGGCCCAGCGCGGATTGGAGGTTGCCGCTCTTGTCCTGCGCGGCCGCGGGCGCTGCTTCGGCAGGCGCCACCCGCACGGTGGCCTCGTCCGGCTCCCGCACACCGGGCGCATGGCACAGTTCTTCCAGCGATGCAAACAGCGACCAGGATTTGATGGTCGCGTCGCCTGCGGTTTCGCTGGCCTCGCCGCAGGTGCGGACTGTGTTGACGTCAGTTTTCATGTTCATAAGAATCTCCGCATGAAAAAGTTCTCCCTGGCGCGGGGTGGAATTATAGCGAAACGCGTTCACGCTCTCGTCAGTGAGAACACGTATTGATGATGCCGCCATCTACTTGTAAAGACGCATAATCCGGCGTTCCCGGCATCCGCGCCCACGCGCGCCGCGGTTGGTTTATAATGCGCCATACATAAAAGCGGACGCGGGCAACGGCATGAGACCGGGCAAACCCGCCACAAGCAATAATGACGGTCAGCGCAAATGACGCGGCCGCTGGGAGGAGCGTAAGACCGGCTGGTTATTACGCAAGGGATGCAAATGAACGATGTTGTTGTCCGGCGCTGGCGGCGTTACGCGTGCGGCGCCGCGGTGCTGGCGCTGCTTGCTGGCTGCGCCTCGTCGCCTCACAAGATGGGTGGTCCGCTCGCCGGCCTGGGGGTCAGGCCCGCGTCCGGACGTCCTGCCAATTTGCGCCATCTGGCGCACGAGGATGTCGCGGTGGTGCTGTCGCGCAATACGCAGGCCGTGATCGATGCGGTCAGCGTTTCCAACGGCAGAAACATCATGTTCAACGAGGGCGCGCTGCCCAAGAGCCCGGATTACGATTTCGCCGCGCAGATCGCTTCCGCGAGCACGGAACTGTTCCGCGACCGGTTTCCCAAGGTGGTGAAGGCCTCCAGCCTGGAGAACGCCGCCCGCGAGGGCGTGCGGACGGCTGCCATCCTCGATTTGCAGGTGTTCGACAGCAAGCCTGGCGCACGCGGCAGCTTTTTCCACGCGAGCGCGACCGTGTATTTCGTCGATGTGGAGAGCAAGAAGCAACTGGGCGAACTCGCCGCCGGCGAGACGCTGAAGCTCACCCCCAGAGAATTGGGCGGCAATGCCGGGACGGCCAACACGCGCAAGAACAAGCTGCTCAACCAGATGCTGGCCCAGACTTTCTGGACGCTTTCCAGGGAGATGGATGCGCGCCTGGGTCCTATCCGCGCGCCGGTGGCGCTGCCAGTCGCGGCACCCGCCGCGCAGGCAGGCGCTGCACCGGCCATGAAGCATACCCACCATGCCCATCACCGCAGCGCAAAAACAAATCACCATCTGATCCGCCTGGCCCGCAAGCTGCGCCGGCTCGACGAGATGCATGCCTACGGCCTGCTTTCGGACGACCAATACGACACGCGCAAGCACCGGCTGCTGCACCAGTACCGCCACTATCTCGACTGACGGCGCGGGGTGTGGCGTCTCAGCGCGCCGCACCGGCCCCGGCGGCGTTTGCGCGTATCGCGTCTATATTCAACTGGTCGCAGCGGCGGATGAGCCCGCCGATGCGCGCCTGAAATTCTGCAAAGCCTTGATCCACTCCTGCTGGAAATAGCCCGGCTGCTCCGTTCGGACCGGCGGAGGCGGCGGCGCGCGCCCCGCAGGCGGGCAGGTGGATGCGCAGCCGGCGAGCAGTGTCAGCAAGAGTATCGATAGTAGCCTGGTCATGGTCGTGTTGCTCCTGTGCCTGATTGATCTTCGCCGCATACGCCAGCAGGCCGGCGCGCTGCGCTTCTTCCCGGCGGAGTTTGTCCGCGTCCCACTTGATCTGGATCTCGTTCGCGCCCGCCTGGTAACCGGCGTGGTAGAGCGACCACAGGCCGTAAGCCATGCCCGCGAGGAGCGAGAGCGCGCCGGCAAGCTTGATCCAGCGCAGGTAAGGATTTAAGAAGGCCAGCATGTCACTTCGCCGCCAGCGCGCTGCGCGTCCTGAAGCGCAGGACGATGTTGCCCGCCACCACGCCGCCCATCAGGTAGTGATAAAGGCCGGCGGGCAGGTAATCCTGCAACTGCGGCAATTGCTCCTGCGCGAGCGGGAGCGCCACCACGACGGCCCCGGCGACGGCGTTGAACCAGATGGTCATGGATTTGTGCGCCTTGGCGAAGTCTGCCTTGAAGCGCGTCCAGAGGTCTTTGAGCCAGGCTTGCATAGCATCACCCCACGATGGTGAGTTCGAGATCTTCGAGCCCGGTGTTGGCCTCGAATTCGGCGATGGCCACGCGGCTGCGCAGGACGCACAACTGCTGCCCGAGCGGGCCGGGAATCTCCAGCGGCCCCACTTCCTTGCCCAGGGCGATGCAGCCGAGCAGGTCCGAGCGGTAACCCAGCGTCACGTCCCCGGCGTAGTTCGCCGCGTGGATCTCGATGGCGCTGCGGCCGGGGATGTCTACGCCCATGTAGCACGCGCCATGCTTGGGCGAATCGACCTGCTTGAACAGATAGGTGCCCGGGGGCACGCAGCTCATGCCGCGCGCGTTATGCCGCCAGGGCAGCTCCAGCGAATGAAAGGCGGTGCCGTCGTCCAGCATCAGCGTGCCGAACGTGCCTTGATCGGTGGATGGAGACCGTGTAATCGTTGCCTTGCGCATCGTTCATTGTCCTTTACTTGTGCCAACCATTGGCCACCATGGCCAGATACACCGAACCTGCGAGCGCCAGGGCCAGCAGGCCGAGC
>Ga0208774_1000200_pt1 | contig 11477 bp, 7 predicted proteins | sample SF_Rice_5C_80N_4_FD_185620 | JGI IMG/M metagenome (GOLD analysis project Ga0208774, IMG submission 185620) | Rice paddy soil microbial communities from Twitchell Island, California, USA - SF_Rice_5C_80N_405 (SPAdes) (version 2) | ecosystem: Environmental > Terrestrial > Soil > Paddy field/soil ... | reverse complement strand
AAGTTGCTGCTCTCTCTCGTGCTGGTGTCGGTGGGCTTGACCTCAGCGAGCTTACTGGTGGCGCGGCGCATCATGGGAACGCAGGTGCGGGGAGAAATCTCAGAAGATTTGCGCAACTCACTTTCCACATTTCAGAACCTGCAACATCAGAGAGAACTGGGCCTGGACCGCACTACCCGGCTTTTGGCTGACATGCCCACGTTACGCGCGTTGATGACCGCCCCCGATGCGATAACTATCCAGGACGCATCCCGCGACGTATGGAACCTGGCGGGAACGGACCTGCTGGTACTGAGCGATCCGGCCAACAAAATCATGGCCCTGCATGCCGCGGGTCCAGGATTGACGCGTGAGCAGGCACAGCAGGCCCTCCGCCGGTCCCAAGGCGAAGAGCACTCCAACCACTGGTGGTATGGCGGCAACCACCTTTATGAGGTCTCAGTCCAGCCGATTTATTTCGGAACAGCTGCCGATAACCGACTACTCGGCTTTCTGGCGATCGGCTACGAAATTGATGATGCGTTACTGCAGGAAATCAGCCACATCGCGGGCAGCCAGGTAGCTTTCCGTTATGGGGACGAGGTTGTTCGTAGCACACTTTCCGCTCCTCAGGAGGCGGATCTGCTGCGGCAGGCGGCCCAACCGGCAGGCACGATGGGATTGGATGAGGTGCAACTGGGGGGGGAGCGGTTTCTAGTTGCCTCCGTCGAACTGGCGCGCGACTCCGGTCCCCCCGTTCGCTTGAGCGTGCTTAAATCTCTGGACCAGGCAACAGCATTTCTCGGCAGGCTGGATTCCAGCCTCCTGGGCATCGGTCTAGTGGCTGTTTTAGCGGGTGCAGGCGTGGTCTATGTTCTCTCCTACACTTTCACGCGTCCTTTAAGCGATTTGGTGGCAGGTGTACGGGCTCTCGCAAAAGGCGATTTCTCTTATCCCTTGGCCAGCGGGGGCAGCGATGAAGTTGCTGAAGTAAGGGCGGCATTTGGCCGGATGCGCAGCAGCTTATATTCCATTCAGCAACAGCTTCTGGAGTCGGAGAGACTGGCCACGATCGGGCGGATGGCGAGCTCAATTTCACACGACCTGCGGCACTCGCTGGCCGCGATTATGGCCAATGCCGAGTTTCTCAGCACGAGCAACCGCAGCAGCGCGGAGCGCGACGAGCTTTACAGCGAGGTGCGGGCCGGGGTGGACCAGATGACCGATTTGCTCGACTCACTGTTGGAGTTTTCCCGCAGCCGCGAATCGCTTCGCCTGTCGCAAGCGTCGCTGGAAGAAATTGTGCATCGGGCAGTGCAGTCTGTAAAGGCGCATCCGCAGTTCCATTCCGCCGACATCAGGATCAAGTGCGAAGGCAACAGCGAGGGATTTTTCGAGCCTAAGAAGCTGGAGCGCGCCTTCCAAAATCTGGTGCGGAATGCCTGCGAGTCTCTGCCCTCACAAGCAGGCAAGATCGAGATCTTGATTCATCAAGCCGCCTCCGGTCTGGAAATTCGCGTAGTTGATAACGGACACGGCATTCCGGAATCTATCCGGGAGCGAATCTTCGAGCCTTTCTTCAGCCAGGGAAAGGAGAATGGAACCGGGCTCGGACTTACGATCGTGCAAAAGATCGTGCAAGACCATGGCGGAGACGTGCAGGTGGAGCACACATCGCAGCAGGGGAGCACCTTTGTAGTTTTTCTTCCGCGCGCCAGGAAAGTCCAGACCTCGGCAGAGGATGCCAAGGTTGCGACCCAATAAGAAATGTTGGCTTCGGCAGTGCAGAGGAAGGATCGAGCCCTTGCCGGCAAGTCACAACGCGACTCTGCAGGAACTGATCTCCTTTCCGGGAGCTATAAAGCATGCCGCTCAGAACAGGTGTGAAGTGGATGGCAGGCCTCGTCGTGGTTCTCGTCTTCACTGGATGCGCTTGGGCTCAAGCCAGCACTCCGCTGCACCAGGCTACTGACAGTGCCGGGTTGACCGAGGCCGTGAAAGAACTTCAGCAACAGGTGGCTGAGTTACGCGCCGCGGTGGCGGAGGTGCACGAAGAGGCAGAACAGTACCGCCTGGAGACGCTCGCCCTCAGGCGGGAACTTGAGGCGCGCGCGGCGGAACATCGGGAACCGGAAGCTACCCAGAACTCTGCCCCTCAGCCTTACGGCAATGCTGCCACCCCGCCCCAGGAGACTACCCCTTCTGCCGCGTCATCTCCAAAGCACTCCGCTCAAAATCCTCACCCTGACAGAACCCAGAAGTTGGAAGAGGAATACCGGTTGCTGACGGGCGAACTGGCTGAGCAGTACCAAACTAAGGTGGAAAGCGCTTCCCGTTATCGAGTGCGACTGTCCGGCGTCGCGGTATTTAACTTGTTTAGCAACTTTGGCACGGTAAATAGTGTGGATATTCCCAGCATCGCTGAGGAAACACCGCCTGGCCAGACGCATGGAAGCTCGGGAGCAACCTTCCGTCAATCGCAGCTGGGATTGTCGGTAATGGGGCCGGATTGGGCGGGAGCACATACGCGAGGTGACATACAGTTCGATTTTGCCGGAGGATTTCCGAACACGCCCAATGGGGATACATTTGGCTTAGCGCGTTTGCGTACGGGAACCGTGAGGCTCGATTGGGCAAATACGTCATTGATAGGCGGACAGGATGCTCCGCTATTTTCTCCGCTTTCTCCAACTTCAGTCGCGACCCTGGCAACTCCTTCGCTGGCATACATGGGCAATCTGTGGACGTGGGTGCCACAATTGCAAGTAGAACATCGGGTAGCGCTCTCGGAATCCTCGAATATCTCTTTTTCGGCGGGAGTTCTGGACTCGGTGACCGGCGAACCGCCCAGTGGAACCTTCTATCGAGGTCCACAGGCGGGAGAATCGTCGCGGCAACCGGGCTATAGCACGCGCATGGCTTGGAGGGCCAGAGTTTTCGGGCAGGATATGACTTTGGGCGCTGGTGGGTACTATGGCCGGCAAGACTGGGGTTTTGGACGCAACGTGGATAGCTGGGCAGGAACAGCCGACTGGACCATTCCCCTAGGATCACTGTTCAGCGTGCAGGGAGAATTTTATCGGGGACGCGGACTGGGCGGTTTCGGCGCGGCGGGCGACCGAAGCGTCGTCTTTAGCGGCCCCCCCAGCGCCAGCACAACCCAGGTGCGAGGGTTGGACGTGATCGGCGGCTGGTCCCAACTCAAATTCAAGCCGGAATCTAAACTTGAATTCAACGGCGGCTTTGGTTTGGACAACCCTTTTGCCTACGAACTGCGCGATTTTGCCTATGGGCAAAGCTCGCCCTACGGGCAATACTACTTGGACGCCGGTCTAGCCCGAAATTCGGGCTACGTGTTTAACACCATTTATCGGCCACGCTCTGACCTGCTGTTCTCGTTGGAGTACCGCCAGATCCGCACCTTCGAAATAAATGCGAGAAAACAGCATGCCGGACAGGTCAACCTTGTGATGGGAGTACTGTTCTGAAATGTTGAATCGAGTCAAGCTGATAATTGGATGGTGGGCTCTGGGAGCGCTAATGCTTGGACCATGGCCGGCGGCTTGGGGTCAAGGTACAGTCCGGGGCCAGGTGTTGCTCATTGATCACGCCAAGAAACACACTGGAGACGACAACGCGAATGTAGTGCTGTGGCTGACACCGAAAACCCAGCCAGTTCCGCACTCAGAGCTGCTACGAGACTTCAGAACCAGGGGGCCGCTTCGACTGGTGCAGCGGGACAAGGCTTTCCATCCCCATATCCTGGTTGTGCCGGCGGGAGCAGTAGTCAATTTCCCCAATCGCGATCCCTTCTTTCATAATGTATTTTCTCTATTTGAGGGACAACGGTTCGACCTTGGTCTGTATGAAGCGGGCACGAGCCGCCGGGTTCATTTCGACAGGCCCGGAATCAGTTACATATTCTGCAACATTCATGCCCAGATGAGCGCCGTAGTGATAGCGCTTGACACTCCCTACTATGCAATTTCACGAAAATCAGGGGACTTCAACATTCCCGAGGTGCCGCCCGGCAGCTATGAACTGCAAGTGTGGTACGAGGGGTCCACTGCCGACGTGCTGAAAACCTTAACCCGCACCATCACCATACCGGAAACGGGAGTCTCCCTAGCCGCCATTCAGGTGGTCGAAAACACTTCGCTTACGCCCCACAAAAACAAGTACGGCCATGACTACGATCCGGGCACATACGATCCGCTTTACCAGCAGCAACAGAACGACAAATAACGGCAGAAATGCAGGTTTGCCGCTAAGCTGGAAAAAGCCCGGCGCCAAGACTCGCGCGCTGGGCTTCCGTGGGCCAGTTCACTCACCGCCATGCCGCCTCAATCGGTGTGGCCGATGCGGCTCGCGATCAGATTCACTCCCGAGCCACTGAAGAAAGCTAGCCCGCGCACGCGAATGCTGTCGCCGTTGTGCACACCGGTTAGTTCGTGAACATCTGTACCCGGCTGCCAAAAGACCGTTACTGCGGTCGCTGCCGCCAGTTTGGCGAAGGCGGAGTCTGGCGGCAGCGTCAGGGTGAAGGTGGCTGGCGCGGACGGTCCGCTCAGGCCTGATACCGTCCCGACCAATGCCTGTTGACGAAGGCTGACCATGGCCGCCGAAAGCGACCTTCCGCTGAACCCACCGCTGCTGGCCAATTCCACGCGCTGCCCGGCATGGACTGTAGTCGCGTCGAATGGGAAAATGGTTGAGGGCAGGCCGCCAAGGCCGCTGCTATCTATGTGGGTTGCGTCAATACGGTATTGAGCCTGGCTCACGTCAGCGGTTAAGCTCGCTCCGATTTCATTATCCACTCCGTTGCCGCTGCCGTCCTGAGCCGTAAATGAGAGCTGTGCGGCCGGATTACCTTGCACCGAAGTGACAAGGCCATCCAATTCCGCACCACTCGCGTCTTCCGTGCCTTCAACTTCCTTCGCATAGAGCGTGCCATCGGGCTTCGTGCTGCCTTCCACTTTTACGATCATGTTCAGCAAAGTGGCCAAAGAGGCCCCTTCGTCGAAACGGGTGTTGGCGTCGGTTGTGAAAACAAGAGACGATCCGTTTTGGCCGACATTGATGGTGAAGGATGTGCCGGAGACCAGCGAGACGATTCCCCTGACGTCCTCCATTTCTCCAGTATCCGGATCCTGTTCATCCTCCGGCCCGACGGCAGAGAGCGTCAGCGAAAAAGATGACGGCCCAAACTTCACGCCAGTTACATTGCCCTGCGCGTCGAAATTAAGGGAGTTGGCAATGTTCAAATCCAGGTGCAATACCATCGCGCCGCTGTTCACGCTCAACGCCGGAGTGAAATTGACCGTTACGGTCTGATTGATAACAGGCTCAAGGGTGGACATTGCTCCTGTGCTGCTGAGAAATGTGATCTCCGGATTAGAAACCATGACGCTCGCACTGGAATAGGTGTCTTGCGGAAGGTTAGCCAAGACCAGAGGTTCGGCAGTTTCCGCAAGGTGGCTCAACTCAATTCGACGAGCGGCCGAGAGCACAGTCACGGTCTTTCCCGATGACGAAGTCAGGATAATGGGGCCAACAGTGGCCTCGAAGGAAACGACGCGGTCGGCCGGAGCGTCGCCGATGTTGACCTGCATCATGGTCGCGCCGCCAGGAAGTATTGGGTTGCCATTGGCCATAGTGCTCGCCCCACCACCACAACCAATTCCCAATGCAAGTATCAGCAAAGCTGAAAATATCACCGCGCGCTGCCGCCACTGCGGGTTGATCGTCTTTGGAGTATGCATACTCGTCCCCTTTCCTTGGCCCGAAGTTTTGCTGTTGGTGGGGACACACTAGCGAAAGGGCAGTAGAGAGTTGTCAGGAGTATGTCAACAATTTGCAAATTTGGGATGAGAACTAGAGCATGCGGAAAGGGTGAAGCTACCGTACATTACAAAAGTAACGCGCCGGGGTTAACCGATCGCTCCGCGTGGAGAGAACTCGGAGCCGTTCCGTCCTGATCGCTTCGTTGCATGATCTGGTAGTAGCTGCCCTGTTTAGCCCAGAGCGCTGCGTGCCGGCCGCGTTCCACAACCCTTTTGCCTTCCACAACCAGGATCTGATCGGCGTGTTGCACCGTAGCCAGCCGGTGCGTTGCAATGAAAGTAGTGCGGCCTTCCATCAGGCTCCGCAATGCACTTTGCACCAGAAACTCCGATTGCATATCCAGGTTGGACGTGGCCTCGTCCAGAATAAGCACCCGGGGATCGGCAACAATGGCGCGGGCAATAGCGATGCGCTGCCTCTCGCCGCCAGAAAGCTTCACCCCGTTTTCTCCAATGGGTGTGTCGTAGCCGCGTGGGAGATGAGACGTGAAAGCATCCACGTATGCAAGGCGGCAAGCTGACAGTACCGCCTCTCGACTTGCTTCCGGACAGCCAAACAGCACATTTTCGTAAATTGTGCCGTCGAACACCGTTCCTTCTTGCAAAACAATCCCCAGCAACCGGCGGTACGATTGCAACGTGATAGTAGTCAGATCAATGCCATCCACCATGACTCGCCCGGAAGTAGGCTCGTAGAACCCGGCGAGCAAGTTGATGATCGTGGATTTCCCCGCTCCCGACAAGCCGACCAGGGCGGTTACTGTTCCTGGCGGCGCGACGAAGCATACATCCAGCAGAGCCAGCTCGTTCCCGCCGTAGCTGAACGATACGTTTTCAAAGACGATTTCACCGTCGCACCGGCTCAACACCAGAGAACGCCTCCCGGATTGCGGCTCCGCTGGCAATTCCATGACCTCTCGGGTGCGTTCCAGGATGGCTACCGCGTCGGTGAACTGCGCTCCCGCACGGGTTAGCTGAACGACAGGCGGGACCAGAAATCCGACGAAAACGAAATAGGCAACTACAGTTCCCACGCTCATGCCCGATATCAGAACCGCGGTGCTTGCCAGGTAGGCCAGCAAAGCGAGCACTAGTCCTGTGAGCAGGGTGGTAATGAAGGCGACCATGGCGTGAAGATCGGCGGAGCGCAGCAGGTTAGACGATAGCCGGCGCACCCGTCGCTCAAACGCCGCCTGCATGCGCGATTCGGCACTGTACGCTTTGACTACCCGCATCCCACGCAGCGATTCCGCCAGAAAGCTCCCCAGTTCGCCTTGGATCTGCATGCGCTGCCGGAGCAGGGGACGCATGATCCGTATCACTTGCAGAACAGCGATTGCAAACAAGCCGGCGCACGCCAGCACTGCGGCGGTAAGCCGTGGGCTGATGTACACCAGGATCGCCAGCGTGACCAGCACCGTCAAAATGCTTCCTGCCGATTCCACTAAGCCCGGACCCAGCAGGTTTCGAATTCCCTCGAGATCATTCATGATGCGGGAGTGCCACAGCCCGCTGGCGCTCTCCTCATAGTCACGCAAGGACAACTGGGTGATGTGGCGGTGAAGCTGCAGCCTCATTTCCGCCACCAGACCTTCATTAGCCCGGGCGCTCAGGCGCGTGCGAAAGTACTCGGCTGTGGCTTGCACCAGGGTTGCGCCGGAAATGACCCCGACCAGTGGCAGCAGCGCCCAGCGCTGCCCGCCCCGCAGAATATTGTCAACCAGAAATCGCGAGGAAGCGGGTAGCACCAGGCTCGCGAGGCGTGCCACGCACATAAGAATCAGGCTCAGCCAAAGCAACCGCCGTTGCGGAGCCGTCAACGCGGCGATCGTGTGCCATGTCCACGAACGTCTCATTGCATTACCGCTGACAGCCGCTCATATCGAGCGGCTTCTTCCGACGCCGCTAAGCGCCGCTGCCATTTTGGCTTTTCCCGGAGGTAGCGCCACCCTTCACGGATGTGAAAAGCGAGGCGCTGACCGGCATAGCGATATTCCGCCAGACGGGCGGTCCAGCTGCGTCTGGGTCCAAACGGGTTCAGTTGCGTGGCAGAGTGGGGCCAGTGTACGGGCAACAGGCGCTGCCGTTGCAGGTCTTGCCATTGGCTTCTCTCCATGAAGTCGGGAAAAAGGAAAAGGCTCAGCTTGCTGCCCGGCAGGTTGTGCATGGCCCATTGCTGACCGTAGCGGCTTCCCCACAGTGTGAGGGCTGGATAATCGCCGTTTATGTGCGGAGCCTCCACCCCGAACATGGTTGCCGCCAAATGCGTGACCAGGTGGATCGTCTTTCTTATGTATTCTCTCTCTCCGACCCTGTCTTGCACCGCGCGCCAGAACACGAGGTCAGTTCGCACATTTTGCAGAAAGCTGGCAATCTCGTACAGCCACGCCAACCGGAGCCAGAATTGCAAAACATGAGAGAGCACATGCATGCACTGGTGGATGAACCGGTCCTCGGCGGAAAGAACGGGAAATACCAACCCCGCGACTTGATGTGATTGGCGTCTGGTCCAGACGTCCGGTAACTGCTCCAGCTTTGCGACATCGTTGTTGTCCCAAACCGAGGTGTGGAGCTCCACTGAACAATTCAGGCCGGCTTTGTAGATATCCTTCCTGCGGGGCAGATCGCCGGCGCGCCGGGTGAACGTAAAGCTGGTGGGGGCGCTGTGCACCCGCGAATACCCCAGGACGCGCAGGACATCGCCGGCAAGATGGACATCGTCGTCCGCGACCAGATAATCAAGATCGCATTGATGACGCAATGCAGGGTCAAAACAATATTCCGGTACGAGGGAGTAGCCTTTCAGTACAGCAAACTCCACCCCACTCGCGTTGAACCGGCGGTGTATAACCCCCATCTCCTGCAAAAATCCGCTGGATCGTTCACGGTTGTCATTGCGGTTCTGCTGCAGGCGGAGGAGTATGGGCAAAGGCAGGACGCTGGTGCCCTCCAAGTCCTCGAGATGCTTGAGAAAGTAAATTCCCAGCCCGCTGGCATCGAGCCAGGGCGACAGCCGTTGCCAATCTCGAAGCTTGAAGCTTTCCAGTAGCGCTACTGGGCAGCTTTTGTCATGTCGCAAGAGCTCGATTACTTTTTCTTTCAGGCGATCAACCATCGCATGCCTCAGGGTGCCGCATCGGCGTGATTCGATGGCACACGCACGGCCGAGGACGCAGGCAGAACTGCGGGCGTCTCGTCGCGCAACAGCCGGGAGAGCACTTTCTGAAACATTTTCTTCAGTTCCGTGTCGGTGTGTGTGGCTGCTGCAAAAGTGATAGCTCGCCCAAGGCTATGGTCGCATGCTGCAAAAGAGTGTCCACCCAATCGCAGGAACGATAGGGCGCCAATGCTTAAGCCTTGTGCAGGACGTTTATGTGCCGGCCAGTCGGGTTCTTCCTGGATGGTCCAGCAGATGCCGGACTGGCGTGAAACGGCGCGGCATTCCTCGAGGGGCTGTAATGCCCTGGTAACGCGCTCGGAGTTGGTTGCAACTTGAACCGTGCGTCCACGGTAGGAGAGCGGTTGCTGCTGCGGCAGAGGAGTAAAACGGCGCAACATATCCGGCCACTCCCGCCGGGTCACTTGCAGGGGCAAAGACGTCAATATTGGCGCAGACTGCCCATGTTCGCAGAACCGGAGAATGCGGGTGGCAATTTCCTGCGGCGTGCCTCCGCAGCGCACATACCAGCTTTCCGCCCGGCAAAGCGCGCGAATAGTTGCGAGTTGTTTGTGGCGGTGCTCCGCCAGGGATCCAGGGAGCCTCTCCAGGGTGCGCTCAAAATATCCCGCGATTTCATTGGCGGCCAGGCGCAGGACTTCAAAGCCGGCTCCGGGCTGCCGCTCGAGGAGAAATATTCTCCCTGGATGGCAATAGAGGGCAGGCCTGCTTCCGCACTGTTCGGGATCTATTTCGAAAGCGAGTTCGCCATTGAGATGCATGACCGGAATGTGAGCGCGTAACTCGGGAAAATGGGCCACAGAATCGGGAAGCAGCTTTATTTTTGTTGGCAGTCCCCAGGCCAGAACTTCCGAGCCCCGGTGGGAGAAGTAGGTCCAATCGTCAGAGACGAAATCCAGACCACGACGAGCCAATTCCAACGACAGGGTTGATTTCCCCGCCCCTGATTCACCGCTGATCAGCAGGCCCTCGCCCTTGTACTGCAGGCAAGCGCAGTGCAGAGCGGTAACTCCAATCGGGGCGGCGGTAATGCCCAGCAGAATGGGGAAAATGACCCGCTTCCAGTAGCCCGTGTCCTGGGCGGTGGTGAAAGAGAACCGGCCGATTACCTGGCGAGCTTGCAGATCGGCGAGCATGGAATCACCGGGGCCGTAATCGGCAAAGACCAGATGATCCCGGCCGCGAAACTGGGGCACCTCCCACCGAGGGAGCGCGGCAGAGTCTGGGTCAATGTAGATCTCGACATTCAGATCCACGAGGCCGCAATCGCCCCGGACCGGGAAGGTGTCCGCAGCTGCCTGAAGCACGGCGGCACAGTTCGAGCGGAGCCGCCATGCAGAACCGGCCGCGCTGAAATTCCTGTGCAAAGGCAATTCAGGATTTTGGACCATGCCAGCTCGTCTCCAGCTCAGACGCCGTTGCGAATGGGAGGTTACGCGATTTTCAAGGCCGGGGTTCGGCACAAATCAGCAACTGGTACGCAAATAACCCAGGCCGCAGCTTCGCGAGCAGTTGCCACGCCGGCCGGAAGTGCCCGCTCAGTCTGCCCCCAATGATGGGGTGAAACTTCAATACGCGGTAGCCGGCCTCCTGAATCATGCAACGTGCTGAATGAAAAGTGAAAAAACGCAAGTGGGTGGCGTCCAGGGTGCCCACGGGCTGGTAATTGAACTTTCCAAGTGCAATTTGTAGACGGGTCAGCCAGTGAACGACGTTGGGCAGGCAGATCACCACGTAGCTTCCGGTTCGCAGCAGAGGGCGAACTTGGCGCAGCACTTCGCAGGGTTTGACCAGATGTTCGAGCACATCCCCCATCAAAGCAACATCAAATTCCGGCTTGAGGCTGGCGAACCAGTCAGGGGAGTTCAGGTCTCTGTTCAGCACGGTCGCGCCGGTTGCCCTGGCCGCCAGGGCTGCTTCATCATCATTTTCGACCGCAGTGACGGCACAGTTCTGCTGCAGCAAACGCCGCGTGACGTATCCCGTTGAACAACCAAGTTCCAGGACTCTTTTTCCCGCTCCGACATAGCGCAAGAGCAGGGAATTTCTGTCAAAACGGTCGGGATTGTCCAGCTTTTCGTAGCGAGCGCTGCGAAGTTCACCGCTCCATAGATTGGTTCGGCACTCAGGCATTCAGGGCTCCCCGGGTGCGCTGGTGTATGGTCCACAGCAGCGGAAATGCGAGCAGCAGGTACAGAGTAGACGGCAACAGCGCGCCTACGGCGGAACCCTCGGCATACCCCGTGGCTTCGTTGACAGTGATCAGAATCAGGGCCACGAGTAACCAGGGAACCGCTAGGGTGACAAAACTCCTTAGCCTCAACCAGGCTGACATTGGGGCCATGGCCGCGAGCATGGCCAGCAGGTAGAGAAGATTGGCCACGCTTGAGATATAAGCGACGTCGGTCAGCTGCGGGCTGCCCAGGGCGAGCAGCAACATCAGCTTGGTGAAGAGTACCGCTCCCTGGAGCAGCAGA